>Ga0256405_10000287_pt1 | contig 167462 bp, 128 predicted proteins | sample RumenRJG_02DNA_FD_189096 | JGI IMG/M metagenome (GOLD analysis project Ga0256405, IMG submission 189096) | Bovine rumen microbial communities from Lethbridge, Alberta, Canada - RJG_02 | ecosystem: Host-associated > Mammals > Digestive system > Stomach > Rumen | place: Canada: Alberta...
ATCGAGATTGACAATGATGCGGAAATCAGCAGGGATTCTATCCGGACTATTTTTGCGGGCATTGCAGCTGATGATGATGCGCACCGGGCTTACAGCGATTTGTCCATAAAAGAAAATCCGGAAGTGGTGGCAGCCTTCATTGCCTATAAGAAAATACGGATTCTGTATGAATGGAAGCTTGATGCCGATTGCGCCTGCTCCGTTATCAACAATGATATCGACAAGTTTGACAAAAAAGACTTGTACCGCAAGGCATTTTTTGATTCCATCACCGGGCACGACAACTGGAACCGGCTGGTTGCCAGCCTCGAAATGCCGATGGACAAAGGCATTCAGGATTACGCATTCGTCCATTTTGACATAAAGGAATTCAGAGTCATCAACGAAGTCTACGGGCACATAGCGGCGAACAAGGTGCTGTCGCGCGTTGTTGCGGCCATGAACAGCGCGGATTTTGTCTATGCAAGCGCACGCTGCCACAATGACAATTTTGCAATGATGATTCACGACATGCCAGAAGCAGAGATGCGTGAGCGCCTGGAAAAATTTTTTGATGATTTGTCGCATCTTGATGAAGACCCGAATTACAGAATTTATTACCGCTGCGGGCTTGTTCCCATGCAGCGCGCAATGCTTTCGGGCAACCGTGTTGCAGATGGCGCAAAAATGGTGCAGGCGCTGGGTACCAATCACAACAAAACCGAAATCATCGTGTACACGGATAAAATGCATGACGATGTTTTATGGGGCAATTACATAAAGGCTTATCTTGAGACCGCCATTGCGCATGATGAGTTTGTGGTGTACCTGCAGCCGAAATTCGACATTACGAAGGAAGTGATAAAAGGCGCTGAGGCCCTGATCCGCTGGAATTACAAGAACAAGGAATTTCTTTCCTCGTCCCGCTTTATTCCCTTCTTCGAAAAAGACGGTTCCATCGGCAGAATTGATGACATTGTGCTGCAGAAAGTCTGCATGGCACTTGCCCGATGGAAACGCGAAGGCAAAGCGCTGTATCCTGTTTCCGTCAATCTGTCACGCAACCGCATGTATGACAGGAACCTGATACAGCACCTGACCGACATTGTGGACCGGTACGGCGTGGACCATGCGCTGATTGATTTTGAGCTGACGGAAAGCGCCGGTTATGACAACACGGAGCACATGATCCGCATTCTGACTGAGCTGCGGGAACGCGGCTTTAAGATTTCCATGGATGATTTTGGTACCGGCTATTCGTCGCTGTCCCTGCTTACCCAGATGCCGCTGGACACCTTGAAAATCGACAAGAGTTTTGTAGACAGGGTTTGTATTGCCAGCGAGCGCGAAGAAGACATCATCGTTATCCGGCATATTATATCGCTTGCAAAGGAGCTGGGCTTCATCTGCCTTGCCGAAGGTGCAGAAACAAAAGCGCAGGTTGACCGGCTGCGCGCGCTCGGCTGCGAGGTGATACAGGGCTTTTATTACAGCAGGCCGATTCCGATTGCTGAGTATGAAAGCCGCTATCTGAACGGAAGCGGCACGGAGGCTTAAGAACATGACGTTGCGGGAAAAACTAGAGGCTGGCAGGGACAATGAATACAGGGACTTCCAGAGCAGGCTGGTTCCGAACATCCCGAAGGAAACAATACTCGGTGTGAGGACTCCGGCGCTGCGCCAGATTGCAAAGGAAGCCGCCGGAACTGCGGAAGCAGAGGCCTTCCTGCAGGTGCTGCCCCACCAGTACTATGAAGAAAACCTCGTGCATTTTTTTCTCATTGCACTGAACAAGGATTTTGATGCATGCGTGCAGGCTGTTGAGCGCTTCCTTCCCTTTGTGGACTGCTGGCCGGTCTGCGACCAGTCCAGTCCGAAGGTGTTCAAGAAAAATCATGAGCGCCTGCTGCCCTTTATCAAAACATGGATAGCTTCGGAGCACGTGTATACAGCCCGCTTTGGTATGCGCATGCTGATGAATGAATTTTTAGGAGAAGACTTTAAGCCGGAATACCTTGCATGGGTCGCTGAAAAGCGCGGCGATGATTACTATCTGAAGATGATGGCCGCGTGGTATTTTGCCACGGCGCTTGCCAAACAGTATGATGCAAGCGTCGGCTATATCGAAGGGCACCGGCTTGAACCGTGGACCCACAACAAGGCCATTCAGAAAGCGCTGGAAAGTTTCCGTGTTTCTGATGAGCACAAGGATTACCTGCGCACGTTAAAAATTCCCGGCCGGGAAAATTCCTAAATGAACTTGTGCGGAACCCGCATTACAGAACCACCCGCCAGGCGGGTGGTTTGTACTTTATTTGCGCATTGTTTCGCTGACTGCGCTTACGATGCCTGCAAGGTTCTGAAAATCCGCGGGGACAATAAGCTTTGTTGCCTGACCGTCGGCGGCTTTTTCCATGGTTTCAAGGCTCCGCAGCTTGATGACGGCTTCATCGGCGCCGGCGGCCTTTATCATCTTAAGGCCGTCTGCCGTTGCCTGCTGCACTTCACGGATTGCCTGGGCTTCACCTTCCGCCTTGCGTACCTTTGCTTCCTTTTCTGCTTCCGCCTGCAGGATAAGCGCCTGCTTCTGGGCTTCTGCCTCAAGAATCTTTGCCTGCTTCTGACCTTCGGCCACAAGTATCTGTGACTGCTTCTGACCTTCTGCAATCAGGATTTTTTCGCGGCGCTCGCGTTCGGCGCGCATCTGCTTTTCCATTGCTTCGCGGATTGCTTCCGGCGGCATGATGTTCTTCACTTCCACGCGGTTCACCTTGATGCCCCACGGATCGGTTGCCTCGTCAAGGATGGAACGCATCTTGGTGTTGATAACGTCGCGGCTGGTGAGCGTGGCATCAAGATCAAGCTCGCCGATAATGTTGCGGAGCGTGGTAGCCGCAAGGTTTTCGATGGCGAGCATGGGATTTTCTACGCCGTAGGTGTAGAGTTTTGGATCCGTTATCTGCAGGTAGACCACGGTATCAATCTTCATGGTTACGTTGTCTTTTGTGATGACCGGCTGGGGCGGAAAATCCATCACCTGTTCCTTGAGTGAAACCTGGTTTGCCACGCGGTCAAGGAAGGGGAGTTTGACATGCAGCCCCGTCTGCCAGGTGGCGGCAAAGGTTCCGAGCCGTTCGATGATGAATGCTTTTGACTGGGGGACGATCCTGATGTTCTTGATAATCAGTACCATGCCCACGACGATGACAGCGATGATGACATACATCTCTGAATCCATTTTTTACTCCTTGCTTGCTGAGTTTTTGTGCGGGATACCGCTGGTGCTTACTGCGCCGGACGGTTCCGGAAATTCCTGTGTGTTTCGGCTACTGCGTGGCAGCCGCGGCGATTATGCCTGCGCTGCAGCCTTTGTGCTCACGATGAGCGTATTGCCTTCGAGCGCCGTTATGGTACACTCTGTACCGTCCGCGAGGGGCAGCGGAGTACCGGCCGCCGCCTGCACCGACCATACGACGCCGTTCACCTTGACCGTGCCCTTGCTGCTTTCCGTGACGGCCGAGAGCAGCTTGACGCTCTTACCGATGAGGCTGTCGCTGTTTGTTGCCACATGGCGGTGGAACTTGCGCAGCACGAGCGGCCGCGTAAAGATGAGCAGCGCAAGTGCAAGCACAATGAAGATGAGCAGCTGCCACCTGAACGGCAGCGGCGTAAACGAGAGAAAGACCATGACACATGCACTGCATGCAAACCAGATGGTAGTGAGTGCAAGCGTAAGGGATTCAATCACAATGCAGATGACTGTCACTGCAACCCATATCCACGGCGTATAGTTCCAGATAAAATCTATCATAGTTCCATTATGCAGCGAAGTTGCCGGAAGGTCAATGCTGCGGCGGGGAAGAATGCAGGAATTTCAATTTTCCTTTGCACAAGCTGGTGTCTCAGTGTAGTCACTGAATCTGGCTCAGTTTCTCGGCTTTGTCATTATCTATGAATTCTTTCTGGCTGCTGGCATATACATCCCATGCCGCAATGTCCTCATTCCAGTCTGCGTATTTTGCATCCGTCCGTTTATCCTTAAAATGATACATCTGCATAAAACGCTTGCTGACGACTTTAGTGATTTTTTCTGCACCGTAGATATTCCAGTGCGTGTTTCCCCAGAAATCCTGCATGTAGTCAAGATTAAATTCTTCTAAAAATTCCTCGCAGTTCATGAAGGGAAGACCTGCTTGTGTAACTTTCTGCTGTATGTAATTCAGGTATGCAATTCCGTCTGTTCTGGCTTCCCCATAAGGATAATAGAAGAATAGGACGGGAATATTTTTTGTCTTGCAGTATTCTATAAGCTCGGTAAGGTCTTTTTCATTATCAGGCTCTAGTACTTTGATTTCGTCGGTCTGTGTTGCAGGATGTCCTTCTTCCCACAAGATGTTTGAGTATCCTTTTTGGGGATTTTTGAGCGCAAAGTTCAGGAGTGAATAGTCGAAAGAACCTCCTGCATATTTTAAAATATCAAAGTAGATGGATATTTTATTAAATGAACGGGGAACGACATTGAAAATCAATGCACATCTGTTCAAAGAATACCGATAGCCATCGGTATTATACCTGACCATGAATTCATCTTCCTTTGAAGTCCAGTCTGCCACACGGTGGTGCATCACGAACGGGTGTACGTCAACTACCAGTACCTGCGGCTTCTGTGTTTTGAGAATTTCTTTTATGGCATAGATGTATGTATCTTCGCCCATGTCATTCGTACAGAAATTGTACGAGGTGAAACCGTATTCTTTCCATGCTTCCATGGGGCAGAACGCAGAGTAGGTTCCGCTTGTTCCTATGAAACAGACATCTAGGGTATTCCGTTCAAGCGCATAGAATCCTGCCTTTATCTTTGTCATCGGTTCGATGTTTTTCCTGCTTATATATGAGAGCTGGATAAACGCGGGAAACTGGATGATAAAGAACAGAATGATTTTCAGGGCATTTTTGCAGTGATTGTTTTTTTTCATGATTAAAACCCCATGTAAATGAAATCTGCAGCATTGAATCCCGAAGCGTAGCTCCCCAAAAGAATAGTTGCGTATATCAAAGCTGAGTAGACGGCCCAACGTACGATAATGTTCTTCTTTGCTATGGCTTTCAGCCAGACGGTATTGTCATCGGTTTTGAATTCCCGTGCTTCCAGCAAGAATACGAACGGAATCAGCACCAGAAGGATGATGATGTCGTTCAGCTCAAAACCTTTCATGTATGTTGCCGCCGAAAAGTTAAAGAAATCCGTGAAGGCTCTGTGCCACATTCTGAAACCGTTGCGGAAATCTGTCCGGTCAAAAGAAACACTTGCTGCAAATAGGAATGCAGTGCGTACTGTCTGGAAGCATTTCCACGCAGAACAGTCCGTGTTTATCCGGAATGCCGCCGTCAGCTTTCCGAACAACGGACTGAGTAATTGACCTCCGCAGATCATGAAGAAGAAAAAAAGTCCTGAACCGAATATGAAGTTCCACTCTCCGCCGTGCCAGAAACCTACGATGAACCACATGATAAATGTGCCTGTCCAGGTTGGAATCAGTTTTGCATAGCGGTTTTTCTTTCCAAGTTTTTTCTTCAGAAATTCAGAAAGCAGCTGGATGCTTCTTGATTTTAAAATCGGATACAGCACATAATCCTTTACCCACAGACCGAGTGTTATGTGCCAGCGTCTCCAGAATTCCGAAAGATTTGTGGCGTAAAACGGCTGCTTGAAATTTTCGGGAAGTGATATGCCGAAAAGTTCCCCGGCGCCAAGAACCATGTCCATGCAGGCGGAGAAATCGAAATAGATTTGCATTGCGACTAGCAATAGTCCTGCCAGAACAATAATTCCCGTAGCTGATTCGTCAGCATAGATGTTGTTCACAATAATGGCAATTCTGTTTGCAATCAGATATTTCTTGAAGAATCCCCACAATATCCGCTGGCATCCCAGACAGAAATGTTCGTAATCGAAATTATGAGTTTCAAACAGAGTGCTTTTTATCTGCGCATAGCGTACAACCGGTCCGGAAGACGTTATGGGGAAGAAAATAATGCAGGCAAGGAATTTAAACGGGTTTTTCTGCTGCTCCGTGATGCCCCAGCTTATATCAAGATAATAGCTGATGAGCATGAGTGTGATATAGGAAATACCAAACGGCGCTTTCCGAGACACTTCTTCGAGTAGCGGATGTCCGGAATGCATGAAGATTGAATTCACTATGTGTATGAAGAAATTTGATTCCTTGAAATAGATCAGGAACAATACGTTGAAAGTCACGACTGCAAACGTGAGCAAAGATTTCCTGCTGCCGTTCAAGCCTGTACTGGCACGGGCTGCCAGATACGTAACGGTAAGCGGTAGAAAAGTCCAGAATGCTGCCTGCCTTCCGTTTGCAAGATAAAAGAACAAACTTGCCAGCATCAGAACCGTCCACTGCAATTTGAATTTGCGTGCAAGTGTGTAATATACGACAGCAAGAAGCATCAAGTAGGCATAGAATTTTATGGAAATAATAGATACGTCTACGATGATATTGTACAGAAGACCTATCAAGTTTTCGTTTTTGTCGGCAAACTGCTGCAAAGCTTCGGATATCATGACAGCCTTGTTCCTTATACAACTACAGGAGGATTCAGAGGAACGATTTCATCTGTTTTGTATTCGCTCAGATGAATGTCCTCAAGAAGTTCTATCATGCCTGCATCTGCCGACATGATGAATTCCACTTTCCGGCCGCCAAGGCAGGGAACGACGTTTGGTTCCTGAATAACGGCATAACCGGCTCCCGCAAGTTTTTCGCAGGCGGCTTCAAGATTGTCCACGACATAGCAGAAATGATATGGCGTATTTTTGTAATGCTTGAGCAGTGGATACAGCGGAGATTCCTTGCCGCTCGGTTCAATCAGTTCTACGCGGTAATTCTCATTCCTGAGAAATGAAAGCCGGGCTTTTCGTATGGGGTCGAAGGATGCCTCCTGCTCTACATGGTAACCGAGGGCAATGAAAGCTGCCTCTGATCCTGACAGCCGCTTTGTGAGGTAACCGACATGATGAATCCTCATCACGCTGTCCTTTCCAGGATGATGTTGACCATCTCTCCTACGTTCTTCATCTTCTGTGTTTCACCCATGCTGAATTTTATACCGAATTCTTTTTCTACGGCTACTACCAGATTGATGTGGCTCAGTGAGTCCCAGTCATCGATGGTGCTTGCACTGGTTGTCTCTGTCACCGTAATGTCCTCATCATCAAACACATCTCGGAATACTTCGTTCAATTTACTGAAAACTTCTTCCCTTGTCATTGTTCCTCCGTGCAGTCAGTTTACCGCAATAACGTTGTTTTTATTTTCATAGGAGCTGGTCTTGAGCTCCCATACAGTATTTCCGTCAGCATCTTCGCTCAGTTTTGCAAAATTATGCTGGGCATAGAAATCTTTTACCATTTTGTTTTTTGCTGTCGGGTAATAATAACCGCGGACAGTCGCAATGCCGCGGGTTCTGCATTCGGCAACAAGCGAATCCATCATAGCGAATTCCATATCCCGTTTCAGAACACGGCAGCTCATCAGCCACAGATCGATGTGGAAGATTGTCCGATCGTGTTCATCGATAGTCCCGAAGACTACGCTCACCACGCCGTTGTCACCGAATTTGTCTGTGAGCCTGCCATAGAGCGTGATGCGTTTTTTGTCAGCGGCATACGCTTCGATGTCGGCCTGTGTACAGCGCAGCGTTGTCAGGTTGAACTGGTTTGATTTATTTGTAAGTTGCGCGATGCGGCTCATATACAGCGGCGCAAAAGGTTTAATTTCTGCTTTCATCTCAAGCGAGCGGAGATAGTCAGCATAATCGGCAAAAGCTGCCTGCTGCTTTGCCCGTTCTGCATTTGCTTTGTACATCTCGTTGCGCTTCAGGTCATCGCTGGAAAAAGCCGTCACTTCAAAGAAGCCGCTCCGGTCCAGGATGTTTATGTAGCGTTCGGGCGCTGTCAGCTCCGGAACGGCGACTCCTGCAAGCTGCGTCCGTACGATTTCACGCTCGGCCGGATTATCATCGATGAACACCATGGCATCCGTACCGATGTTCAGTTCTCCTGCCGTCTCGGCAAGGTTTCTGTCCTTCGGATTCCAGTTTGCCTTTATTACAATGAAATCATCGGGGTGCAGAACACTGTCGGGGCGGTTCAGTCCGGCGCGTGCGTTTTCTTCCTCATTTTTTGAATCCACGGTGAGTAGTACGCCCAGGTCTTTATGTGCTTTCAGGTAGCCTTGGAATTCACTGTAGAGCTGACCGATGGAAGTCTCCTGACCAATTTCGATATTCTCTGCGCCATCATCGCCGATGATGCCGCCCCAGAGCGTGTTGTCCAGGTCGCATGCAATTGCTTTCTTATTCTTGCCGTATACTGATTTGATAATGTTCGCAAGGTTAAAGGCAAATTCCGGAATTGCTTCCACACTCATGGCGTATTTGTACATGTGCCAGTAAAAAGGATCTGCCCACTTTTGCAGCCCGTAGCAGCTTGCCATGTAATTTATGTCATTTATATAGAAGTTTTCATGCGTTTGGGCATACTCGTGAAACTTCTGGTTGAGCCTGGAGACGAAGTTACAGCGGCCATGGATGTCCCAGCAGTCCCGGTTACCCAGCAGACGGTAGAACGGCTGCTCAAAATTGTTCTGAATAATTGGGCATTTGTAGCTTGCTGCTGCCTTCTGCCACATGGTTTCAAAATGAGCGAACTGTTCAGAGAAAAGTTCTTCGATATGTTCTGCTGAATCACGCACTGTTGGAAACGCTGTGATATTTCGTGTACTCGTATGTATAAAAATGATGTCCGGTTTGAATTGTACAAGCTCCGGAACATCGAACATAATATCATTCCAGTACTGTGCATATTCACTTTCATAGAACTCCGGCACGATTCCATAGTCCAGCAGGAAGAGTTCAAGGATGTCTTTAATATCATGCGTGGTCGAACCGCCGAGAATGGCAATCCGTTTGTGTGGAACCCCTGCCTGAGTGCAACGTTCCAGAAGCGTGCGCCTGATAGACTTTCGTTTCTTGAGAATATAGGCATTATCGAAGGGGAATGTCATTCCTGACAAAATACTGTCTCCCTGAGTCTGTGTTTGCTAAGTGTTTCGTATTATACTGCATTCGCCATAGTCTTTCAATAGACTTGGATTTGTGCGGCTGCAGCGTGATATGTTGGGACATGATGCATGCCTTCACTCCTCTCCGGCGTCATACGGCGGGGGCGCGGGTTCGGCGGCTTCCAGCGCGGCACCTGCGAGGTCTGCGTTCATCTGGTAGCGTGCCGCCTTTTCCCTGGTTGTGCCCGCAATGCCCAGCGAAAGCCGTCCTTTTTCCTTTGCAGCCTCTTCTTTGTCAAGCAGCATCTTTGCCGCAAGCAGAATGTCGGTGGCTTCCCCTGCGCGTACGTGCAGGGTTTGTGCTACTTCTGCTTCCGGGGCGGCACAGAGTGAACGGAGGGTTCCGTACTTCTTCATGAGGAGCTTGTCGCGCTGGGTGCCCACGTGCGGCAGTTTGGTGAAGGGCGAGATGGTGTTTTCTTTTGTCCGCAGCTCCTGGTTGCGGCTGGTGGCAAAGCGGTGGGTTTCGTCACGGACACGCTGGAGCAGGCGGAGTGCGTCGCTCCGCTTGGGCAGGCTGATGGGGGCGGTGGCATGGGGACGCCAGATTTCCTCGTCCCGCTTGGCAAGTCCGGCAATCGGGATGTCCAGCCCCAGCGCGTCCAGTACACCCTGCACGGCGTTCACCTGCCCGATGCCGCCGTCTATAAGAATCAGGTCGGGCAGTTCTTTCTGCTCGTTTACCAGCCGCGTGTAGCGCCGGCTTGCAGCTTCCCGCATTGATGCAAAATCATCTATTATACCGTCCGTTGTACGCAGCCGGAATTCCCGGTAGTTTTTCTTGTCCGGATTGCCGTTGAGGAAGCTGATAAGGCTTGCCACCGGGAATTTGCCGCCGATGTGTGCAATGTCAAATCCTTCGATGCGCACGGGCAGCCGCGGCAGCCCCAGCACCTTCTGCAGTTCTTCCATTGCGGGGAAGTCCCCCCGTTCCCGCATGCGGCGGATGATGTCTTCATGAGCGTTTCCCCGGGCCATGCTGATTGCCGCCACATGCAGCCTGGAAGCGTCCGCTGTGTCCGTTACGGCGATTATGGATGCTTCCGCGCCGCAGCTTTCCTTCAGCCAGCGCTGCATGCAGTCCATGCCGTCGGCGGCGGGCACGTAGATGTGCGGCGGCACGGACTCCTTTTCCGTATAGTATGCGCCCATGAACTCCTGCATGATTTCCGCGTCTTCATTCAGCGTAACCGTGCGGTAGTTGTCCCGCCCCAGCAGCTTGCCGCCGCGTATCTTCAGAACCGTAAAGCTGACCAGCTCGCCCTCACGCCAGGATGCAATGTAGTCGCGGTCTTCGCCGTCAAAACCTTCCACGATGTTCTGGTTCTGCAGGACGGCCAGCGCCTTCAGCCCGTCGCGCAGGCGTGCTGCTTTTTCGAAATTCAGGCTTTTTGCCGCCAATTTCATGTTATTTTCAATTTTTGCCGTCGTTTCGGCGCCTTTTCCCTCAAGGAGGGAGGCAATTTCGTCGATATATTCAATATAGGTGGATTTTTCGGCCTGCCTGCTGCACGGTGCGGGGCATCTGCCTATGTGGTAGTACATACACGGCGAGTTTTTTTCCCGGAATGTCCTGCAGTGGCGTAACGGATAGATTTCATAGAGTGTTTCTATGAATGTATCGAGCGCCCCCGCATCGGGGAAAGGCCCAAAGTACTGCGAACCGTCCTGAACGATGCGCCGGGTCTTAAAAACGCGCGGCCACTCTTCGTTCGTGATGCGGAGCACGGGATACGATTTCCCGTCCTTCAGGTTGATGTTGTACCTGGGATTGTACTTCTTGATAAGATTGTTCTCAAGAAGGAACGCCTCGTACTCGTTGTTCGTGGTGATGTATTCGATGCTGCGGGCGTGGCTGACCAAAAGCCTTGTCTTTATGTCCTTATTTCCGCTAAAATAAGAACTAAGACGGCTTTTCAGGCTCTTTGCCTTGCCCACATAGATGACGGTTCCTTCCGCATCGCGCCACAGGTAGACGCCGCTCTGGGACGGAGCTTCCAGCGCAGTCTGGTGGAGCAGCTCACGGGAGGACTTCTGCTGCTTGGGGGAGGGAGCTTTGGTAGTCAAAGTTTTATCATTCTGGTCGGACATAATATGCGTAATATAAAGAACATTTGCAGTATATCATGTTTTCTCTTCCTGTTGAATACGGGGCTGATGAATTCTGCCGCCGCGGAAGAAAAAATTATCACGCTCGGCGGCAAGTCGGGCTGGCCGGAGCTTGAATCCTCTGCCGGCGTAACGACGGGTACCGGGCGCTTCGGCTACGACTGCCTGCAGCTTGCTACGAACAGCCGCACGGTCGGCTCGGTAACCGACCTGCTCATAGATTTTGAGGGTGCCGTGCCGCAGGATGCCGCTGGGCATTACGAACTGAAGGACAATGCCATCGTCTACTCGCCCAAATCTAAGATGGGAAGCGGTGCGGGGCTGTGCCGCGGCACCAAGGGCATCCGGCTGTCCGGCAAGAACGGCTCTATGTTCGGTTCGAGCGGCATGTCCGGCTCCTTCCTTATTGAATTCTGGCTGAATCCTTCCATTGCGGAAAACGGCGAGCGCGTGTTTTCATGGCGCTCTTCCCGCACGGTGAATAATTCGCCCATGTACCAGATGATAAGCGCCGGCTTCTACAAGAATCATCTGGAATGGGACTTTACCAATGTGTTCAACGGCTACGAGGATGACGGCGGCAACATCAAGATTGCCTCTTACAGCACCGTTATTCCCAATATATGGACGCACCACGCCATCAGCTTTGACGAGGACACGGGGCTTCTGGAATACCGCATCAACGGCCGCCTGGAAGCGCTCAAGTACGTGACCTCCAACGGGCGCGAGGTGGGCGGTTCCGTGTACATGCCGATTCTTGGCGTGGTCGCAGACATCGACATCTGCCCCGGCTACACCGGTTTAATAGATGATTTCCGCATCCAGCGCTCTGTAAGCAGCCAGACTGCGGTTGACATGCGCTACGATACCTATTCGCGTAACGGCGGCCGCTTTGTAACAAAGCCCATCATGGTTTCGCAGGATGCGCAGCTTACCAAAGTCGATGTTTCCCAGAGTACCCCGAACCAGACGTCAGTGCTGCTGTACGTCCGTACGGGCGACAATTATTTTTCATGGACGGAGGAAGAACCGGCCTGGATTCCGGTGCGCAACCATGCGGACATCAAGGGCGTGAAGGGTATGTACTTCCAGCTGGCGGCGGATTTGTATCCGGACGGTTCCGGTTCCGTAACGCCTTCCGTGATGCAGGTTGACCTGCATTTCAAGGAAATCGCTGCGCCGCTGCCGCCGTTCAAGGTTATTGCCGAGCCGGGCGACGGTGAAATTACCCTGTCATGGTCACATTCGCTGGACAAGCTGACGGGCGGCTATTATATTTTTTATGGAGAGCGTCCCGGCGAATACCTGGGAGCCGAAGCCCTGCAGGGCGAATCCCCGGTGGATGTGGGTGACGTGAACCGCATCACCTTTACCGGGCTCAAGAACGGCAAAATCTACTATTTTGCGGTGGCCGCATATTCCAACCTTGACCGGCGGATTACGGGTGTCAGGTCGGTGGAAGTATATGCCCGCCCCCTGAAGAAGTAGTGCGCCGGGCTGCGGTTTTTTGAAAGACTAATGCGCAGTTTCCGGGCTTATCTGATGTCCGGGACTGCCTTTTGTGTGTGCCAGTTTCAAAACAACAGAGATTTGAAACTGGGTCGGGTTGCTGTCCGGGATGGCGGGAACGCCCCGTGCGGCCGGGCAGCTCTATTCAGGCAGAGCCGTTTCCGGGGGAATGCATGTCCGGGACTGTGCTCTTGAGAGGAACCAGATGGCTGTGTTGGATGCATCGGACAAATTGACGCTGGACAGGGCAAAATCTGCCGAGCTTTCTCGTGACTATGACATGGCGGAACGCCTGTACAAGGAACTCCTGCAGAAGGATGATTCCAATATAGAACTGCTTTCTGCCCTGGGAAAGCTGTATGAAAAAGGCCGGAAATTCCCGGAAGCCCTGGCGCAGTTCGAAAAAGTGCTTGCCCTTGACCCCAAGAACATGGGGGCGCTGAACAGCCTTGGCAGCATCTACCGCCAGCTGAAGCAGTACCGCAATTCTATTTCGGCACTGGAGCAGGGCATTATCGTAGACGAGAACAATTCTCAGGTTTTCTACAACCTTGGCTTTACGTACAAGGATTTGGGAAAGTACCCCGAAGCTGAACTCTGCTTCAACACCGTTATTTCACATAACCCCAACGACGTGCTTGCGTACAACCACCTTGGTTCCATCTACAGCATGCAGCAGCACTATGCAAAGGCCGTGCCGGTCTTCCAGCGGGGCCTTAAGGTCGATCCCAACCATCCGATTCTCCACATGAATCTTGCAAAGGCCTACGAGGGGCTTTCCGACCTTGACAAGGCGGGGCAGGAGTACGAGGCGGCGCTGCGTTCCAAGCCGGGCTGGCTGGATGCCATTGACAGCTATGCCGACCTGCTGCTGCAGAAGAACAATGCATCCCTTGCGCGCGACCTTGTGCAGCAGGCGGTGCGCCTGAATCCCAGCAACGTGTCGATGCACAACAAGCTGGGCAATGTGTACGTCCGGCAGAGCGCCTACCCGGATGCAGAAGACGAATACAATGCCGCGCTGGAAATTGCACCGAAGGATACCGATGCGCTTTCCGGTCTTGCAGAGGCCTACGAAGCCGACGGAAAACTCCAGAATGCACTGGAGACCATGGAAAAATACGAGCGCCTGTCTCCTGATGACATGAAGATGCTCAAGCAGTACACTTCAATCCTGCTGAGCGCGGACAAGCTGGATTCCGCCGTCCGCAAGATAAAGGAACTGTGGGCGAAGAACCCCGACGACACGCAGACGCTCAACCTGCTGGGGCAGTATTACATCTGTAACGGCGAGGAGCAGAAGGCGCAGGCATGTTTCAAGCGCCTGAACCGCCTTGCGCCGGATTACACCGAGCACTTCCGCGACGGCGCCCGCCGCTACGAGCAGACCGGGCAGCATGAAAAGGCCGAGGAAAACCTGCAGCAGTACCTGAAGACGAACCCTGACGATACCAAGGCGATTTCCCTGCTTGCGGCCAGCTATGAAAAACAGGGGCGTCTGGACGATGCCCTGACTATGTACCAGAAGCTTGCAGACACCGATGCTTCCAACCTGCGCTACCAGAGCAACGTGGCGCGCGTGCACGGTGCGATTGCGCAGCTTGCCCGCCCGGCAGAAGGGGAGCGCACGATTGACGTTGCAGACGGCGCTGCGGCAGAAGCTCCCGTGGAGGAAGCCGCCGCTGCTGGGAATGTTGTTGCCGTGACCCCGGTCATCGTGAAGAAGGCCGCTGCTCCCAGTCCCGTGGAAGAAGTGGACAATGTGGACTTCCTTGAAGACATCGCCCCTGAGCTGAACATGGAGACGCTCACGGAGGAAGAAGAAGATATTTCGCCCTTCGCAGTCATTGATGATGAAATCCGTGCCGATGCACATGTTTCTGACAGTCTTGACAACCTTGTTGCTGACGAAGACCGGATGGACGATTTCTTTGCCGAAAATCCCTTTGGTTCTGCTCCGGCTGCGAATTCCCGCCAGGCACCCTTTGAAGCGGCGCTGGAGCCGGATTTCCAGGAGGAAGACCTTGCCGGTGCGTCCGCTGCAGACGATATGCCGATAGACCTTGCCGATGCCGCGGATATGGAGCCGGAAGAAAAGCCGGAACCGCCCGCAAAGAAGCCGGAGCCGGTTAAAAAAGAAATTGAGCCGGAACCGGAAGAACTTTCCTCGCCGGATGAAGAAGACGAAGAGGTCGTTGCACTCAGCGACCTGGAAGAAGAAAATCCGCAGGCTGCAGATACCGGTGTTGAAGGGCTGGGCACGCCTGACTTCGGGCTGGAAGAAGAGCCGGAGCCGGTCGTGGAGGAAAGCCCTGCTGAAGAGATGCCCGATTTTGCCGTAGAAGAGCTTTCCGAAGCAGAGCCTGAGCAGGTCGAGGAAGAAAGCGCCGTTGAAGAAATGCCTGCTTTTGCTGTTGAAGAAGCTGCCGAAGCGGAACCTGAAACTGTCGTAGAAGAAACGGCAGATGAAGTGCCCGATTTTACGCTTGAAGATGAAGAGCCTGCTGCCGAAGAATCTGCGGAAGACGATATGCCCGGCTTCGATGTTGAAGATCTTGTCGAGACCGGAGACCTCGTTGATGCGGAAGACCCGTCTGCGCTCGATCTGCCGGAAACGGAACCGGAAGAAGTTCCCGAAGCAGAAGAGGCTAATCCCGGTGACCTTGATACGCCTGACTTCGGGCTGGAAGAAGACGGTCTTGAACCTGCTTCCGAGGAAGCTGCGGACGAAGAGCTGCCCGGTTTTGAGTCGGAAGACCTTGCTTCCCCGGATGCCGGCGCTGACGAGGCGGATGCCATCGGCCTGAGCGACCTTGCAGATGAAGCGCTTCCTGAGGAAACGGACGCTGATGCGCCGGACTTCGGACTGGAAGAGGAGCCGGAAGCTGCCGCAGAGGAAAGTCTTCCTGAGGAAGCGGCCGAAGACGACTTTACCGGCTCGGAGAACGAGGATTTTGAAATCCCCGGCCTGACGCAGGAAGAAGAAAGCACTGCGGAAGCTGCGGATGACGGGCACGGAGAGTTCGAGCTGCCCGACAGCATTTACGATGATGATGCGCTGCCGGAGCTTCCCCTCGACGAGCCTGATTTTGGCGCGGATGACCTTTCCGTGCCGGGCGAGCTTAAAGAGCTGCCTTCTGACGAGGATCTTGCTCCTGCCTTTGATGAAACCGACGACTTTGTGGCACCGGCACTGCCGGATGATATCGATGATTCGCTTGCACCGCTGGACGATGTTCCCGGTCCTGAGCCGGAAGAACTTGAGGATGAACCCGATGTGCTTCCGCTGGAGGAACCGAACGTGCTTCCTTCGGATGACAGCGAAGAATCTTTGCCGGAAGAAGAGATTCCGGTTGAGGTTGATGACGAGGAAGCCGCCGAAATCCTGCAGCGCGAGGATCTGCCCGAACTGGAGGAAGTTTCTCCGGAAGAGGACACCCTGGCGGTGCCGCCGCTTGCCCCCGGCATGATGGAGGACGCACGCCGCCTGCTCGCACAGATTGCAGAGGCAATCAACAACCGCGCTGCCGCCCGGCAGTACAGCCACGTTGCGAATATGTTCGTAAAGCTCCGTTCGCTGGTGGATTTCCTGCCGGACGAGAGCCGGGAAGCCTTCCTTTCCAGCCGCGAGCATGTGCTGATGGAATACCTTATTTCCCGCCTTTCAGGGAATCCGGGCCTCTTTGCTACCTCCGAAGTGCTCCGCCGGGAGCTGAACGTAGACGACGGCGCTGCGCTGCCGGATCTTGAGGGCGGAAAGCTTGCCGTGACAGTGCTGGAAGCCATGCTGCCGCTGGTCAGCAAGCTGCCGGATGACGGCATTGCCTCCGCCCTGCGGACGGAGATAGAGAAGATGATTGCCCGGCTCAGCTAGCCGGTTCAGGCCTTCTTAAAAACGGAATATGCGGGAACGGGTAAGAATCTCGTTCCCGCTTTCTGTTATGAGCACGTCATTTTCCAGCCGCGTGCCGCCCAGCTCCGCATCGTACAGTCCCGGTTCCAGCGTAACGATATTTCCCGCCTGGAACAGCGTGCTTTCTTCTGTCCGCATACTGATGAAGGGTGCTTCATGGATTTCAAGCCCGGTGCCGTGTCCCAGACTGTGGGGCATAGTCCGCCCCTTTGCCGCAAACAGTTCCTGAGCTTTCTCTGCCGCCCTGCGTACCGGCACGCCCGGTTTGTAGAGCGCAATGCATTCGTCCGCGGCCTGCTGCACAAGATCCAGCAGTTCCTCCTGCCGGGCCGAAAGCCTGCCCCTTGCAACGGTGATGGTGCAGTCGCTGGCATAGCCTTCGTAGCATACGCCGTAGTCCAGCAGCGAAATGCCGTCTGTGCCCCAGGCGCCGGCCGTGTAGCCGGGGAATGCGTGGATTGCAAAGGAGCGCGCGGGACCTGCGGCAAGGGTATCAAAGCTGGTGCGTTCGCAGCCCTGCGCGCGCAGCTCGCGTTCGATGTAGAGCGCCACGTCTGTTTCCGTGCGGAATGTTCCTGCCTGTACACCGGCGGAAATCGCTTCGGTCATTGCGTCTGTGATGGCGCAGGCTTTCCGGGTGCATGCAATTTCGTAGCTGTCCTTTACCGCCCGCAGCTGTGCAAGCTGCTCATGCACGGAATGTTCGCTGCATTCAATCTGCCAGCCGGGGAGTGCGGCGCAATATTTTTCATACTGAATGTGGGATGTTGCAGGGCTGAGTGCCAGCCGCGGCTTGGGTGCACCCGCTGCCGCAGCACCGTAGGGCTTGAGCAGTTCCTGCACTGCAACCGTGCTGCTCCGCTGGAAATTCGTGTAGGGAATGACGCTGTCTGCATGGGCGCGCGCGGCGGCAAGGTTTTCGTCCCAGGGAGTCAGCTGCGCCTTGCCGTCAGCCGTCAGTACCAGCACAGCATCGCCGGGATGCCCCGTCAGGTAGCGCACGGATACGTCGCGGTGCCCTTCGCTGTCTTCGAATACAGCTGCCGTCAGCCCGCTCTTCTGCAGGCATGCGTACAATTTTTCCCGCCGAGAGCGGTACAGTTTGTCAAAATCTGTCATAGTTTGTCAGCTCCATTTTTTTTGTGAATCTTCGGTTTTTAAAACCGCCTGTTTTGCCTTATTTGTGCGGCGAGTTAAATACCCCGGCGTTCGTTTCCCGGGATTCAGCGGCTGCCTGCGCTCCGTTTGTGCAGCTTGTGCACTGCCGTCTGCAGCAGCGGGTCTTTTGTTGCCAGCAGCAGCAGCAGCCCCGCCGCCGCAAACATAAGGGCGGTCACGCAGACGGGCAGCCCCTGCGAGATAAGCCTGCCGTGCCCCGCGAAAACCGCTTCCAGCCTGCCGTGCAGCAGCCAGACCGGCACTGCGGCAATTACGGAGAACAGCAGGATGCGCAGCGCGTAGCACAGCGACGAACGCACCACCATGCCCACGTCTATGCTGCGCTTGCGCCGCAGGAAGATAAACAGCGCTGCCATGTTGCACAGGCTTGCCACGGTAAGCGCGAGCGCAATGCCGGCGCCGCCCATCGGCCGTACGAGCGCCCATGCCAGCGTAATGTTTATGGCAAAATTGATAAGCCCTGCCGCCGTGGGACTCTTTGTGTCCTGCTGCGCGTAGAATGCGGGCGCCGTGATGCGGTTCACCGCGATGAAGAAGAGCCCGCAGATGTGGTAGGTGAACACCTGTTCCGTCATGCGGATGGACTCTTCGTTGAACCTTCCGCTTGCAAACACCAGCGTGATGATGCTTTTCTTCATGATGAGCGAATATGCCGTAATGGGAATGGCGATGAGCGCCATGATTTTTATGGAAAGCGAAAGCATGGAACTGAATGCGTCCCATTCGCGGCGCTTGGCAAAGCCCGTCAGGTCGGGAAGGATGACGGTGCCGATGGTAACGGCGCAGATGCCCAGTATCAGTTCCTGCAGGCGCAGCGAATACTGAATGCTGGAGTACACGCCTTCACCGGCGCGGGTTGCGAGCGCCGAAGAAACAATGTCGTTCAGCTGGTATGCCGCCATGCCGATAACTGTGGGGCCCACAAGCCTGAGCACCGTGCGGGTGCCCTCGTTGCCGAATGCTTTTTTCAGCGGAACAAATCCCACGCGCCAGCCGTGCTTAAGCACGAAGGGCAGCTGAAATGCCGCCTGCATGCAGCCTCCGGTGATGACGCCGATTGCCATTGCGCGTGCCGGGTTTGCCGTGTGCGGGGCAAGCAGGTAGGTTGCGGCGATTACAATGCCGTTAAAGAGTATGGGCGTAAAGCCGGACGGAGAAAAAATCTTGATGCCGTTCAGAATGCCCTGGAAGAACGCCGCGACGGATATGACCACCAGGTAGGGGAACATGATGCGCGTAAGCACAACCGCCTCGTCCAGTGCTTCCGTGTATGTGGATTTGAAGAAAATGCGCAGTATGAGCGGCGTGAACACCATGCCGAGCGCAACGAAGACAGCCGTAAGGAAGCTGACCAGGGTGAACGTTGCCCGGATGAATTCCTGCGTGCGCTGTTTTCCTTCCGCGGAGGAATCTTCAAGGTAGTTCTTGAACGTTGGTATGAATGCGACTGATATGGAATTTTCTGCAAAGAGCCGTCGGCAGAAATTCGGCACCTGGAATGCGATGCCGAATGCGTCTCCCAGCACGGATGTGCCCAGGAATTTTGCCTTGGTCATCTCCCGTACCAGCCCCAGTATGCGCGAGCAGAGCGTAAGGAACGAGAGCGAAAGCCCTTTTGCGATTAACGTGTGCTGTTTTCCCATGCCCTACAGCATAATACCCGGCGCGCTTTGTTGCAAGAGTATTTAGGTTTTCAGCTGGATGAAAAACGTGCGCAGTGCGCAGTATGTGTTTTTTAAGTTGCATTACATGTTTTAATTTTTTCAAATATTTTCGGAAATTTTTTGAATTCTATGCTGCTCTTTTATAAATTTGTGTTATAATCGTATAATGCAGCCTGTCAGAAAACATCAGTAAACCTGTTCGGAAACTTCAGTTTCCGAACAGGTCTAGTTTCCCGGACTGGCCTGCTGTCCATGCGGGGCACAGCTCCGTTATTCAAAAATTTTTCCATATATGTTGGAGGCTTTGCCATGAAGGCAACAAACAAGCTGGCCGTAGTTGGGACTGTCGCGTTTTTCATCATCGGTCTGGCACTGGTTTCGTTTTCATCTGTGCTTTTGTTCAGGAAAAATGCCGCAGCGCGTCTGCAGGAAATGCGCTATACAAAGATTCTTGAGATAGAAACTGGGCTTCTGCCGGAGCGTAAACTTGCCCTGCAGCTGGCTCAGTCCCCGGCAGTCGTGGACTACATGTCCCATCCTTCCGACCCCGCCGTCCGGGAACTGGCGTTCAGGGAATTTGAATCCTTTCAGGAATCTTTCAGTTCTCACCGGACTTTCTGGATTTCGGACAATGACCTCCGCTACTACTCCAATATGGAATTCGTCTACGACGTGGACAAAAGCGACCCCGGCAATGCCTGGTACCAGGCCACTATTGATGCGAACCTGCCGTTCCAGTTCTACGTTGACTATGATATCGGTCTTAAGAAAACCTTTATGTGGCTGAATGTCCTTGTTTACGACAAAAGCCGCAGGGTAACAGGCATTACCGGTACCGGCGTTGAGCTGAATGACTTTGTCTCTTCCATGTACAGGACTCTTGAAGACGGCGTTACGATGTACATGTACAATGCCGACAAGAAGGTTTCCGCTTCAACAAGCCTGGATGACCTTGAAAAGCAGCGCCTGATTACGAGCGTCATGCCGGAGCTTGCGGGCGCGCCAAACCTGTTCCCCAAAGACAGCACGCTCTTTTCGACCCTGCACGGCGAATACCTCATCGCTCCGGTTGATTCACTGCTGTGGCAGCTCGTCCTGTTCATTCCCTTTACGCCGCAGGCATTCTTCCGTAACGCGGTTGTTCCCTTCTCGGTGCTCCTTATCCTGACCGTCGTCCTCTTTGTCCTCTATGCAATGCAGAGCGTCTACAAGCCGCTGGAGGAAGTGCACGTTACGGTGAACAACATCGTTTCTGCCGAAGCCGACCTGACGCGCCGCCTGAACACGAACATCCACACGCCGCTCAAGTCAATCCATCATATTGTGGGCAACTTCAACCGCTTTATGGAGAAGCAGCAGAGCATGATGGGCACCATCAAGAAATCGAGCGCCAGCCTTGACGTCGTTTCTGCCAACATGAAGGAAAGCGTTTCATCCGTGTCCGATTCCATGACGAGCATCCGCCTGAGCATCGGCAGCGTGCAGGAGCAGATTCAGAAGCAGTCTGAGGGCTTCAACGGAACTGCTTCCGTTGTCAGGGACGTTGCTTCCAGCATATCGACCGTGAACACGATGATTGATTCCCAGACCAAAAGCATCCGCGAGTCTTCTGCGGCTGTCGGGCAGCTGGTAAAGAGCATTGAGCAGATAAGCGGCTCCATGGAAAGCATGGCGGATTCCTTCGGTCAGCTTGACCAGGAAGCGCGCAGCGGCATGGCAAAGCAGCAGCGGGTGAACGAGCGCATTTCGCAGATTGAGGCGCAGTCCCAGATGCTGCAGGAAGCGAACATGGCAATTGCTTCAATTGCGGAACAGACGAACCTGCTTGCCATGAATGCGGCTATCGAGGCAGCCCACGCGGGCGAGGCGGGCAAGGGCTTTGCGGTCGTTGCCGATGAAATCCGCAAGCTTTCAGAAACGTCCTCAAACCAGTCAAAGACTATCGGCGACCAGCTGAAAAACATTCAGGACAGCATCGGCGAGATTGTCTCTGCATCGCAGGAATCAAGCACGGCGTTTTCCGGGGTGTCGGAGCGCATCCTTGAGACGGACAGCCTGGTGCAGTCGGTGCGCACGTCGCTTGAGGCTCAGAATGCAGATTCCCGGAGCGTCATAACGCTGCTTGCGGACATGGACAGGAACACCGAGGATGTGCGGCGGGCTTCGCGGAAAATGGCGGAAGGCAGTTCCCACGTACTGGAAGAAATGAACCGGCTGCAGGAATCGGTAGGCGCCGTGCACGACAGCATGGCTGCAATGTCCGAAAATGCACAGCGCGTGATGAAGAGCGGCATGATGCTGGATACGTGCGTGGAAGAGCTGGATTCCAACGTAACGCAGCTGGGTGCCGACGTGAACCGATTTAAGACTGAATAAAGTCATTTTTTTTTCTGGGGGATGCCCCTGCGCCCCGTGAAGTTAGGGGAGGGCAGATTTTTTAACGTTAAAAAATCTGCCTGCTTCCGAAGCGAGGGGCTTCCTTCCCCTAAAACCCACCCATCCCCGGCACGCTCCGGGGCTTGCAGCCCCTTGGAAACCCTGCTTTGTTTGTTTCTGGGGCTACTACATGAAATATTGGCTCTCACCCCTAAATTTTGTCGTTTTCCGGGTTTTCTCTTGATTTTAGCTTGACTTTTTGCAGTTCCTGTACGATACTTATGTTATGGTGGATAGAAACATTACACTGTTATCCGTAAAATCGCCGGGAAGCCTGATGCTGTCCGCCGCGAAGTCTCTGTGAATCTTGTACCAAACAGCCCCCGTGCATCCCTGTGCTTTTTTGTAGCCGGGGAGTGCCGGGGGCTTTTCTGATAGGAGGAAAATTTTCCATGAACGGCAAGAAAATGTCGCTGAGGGCAGAAGTCCTGATTGGTTCGATAGGCTCCATGCTGCTTGCTGCTGTCTTTCTGAGCGCATCCTACATCGTCCTGATGAGCCAGATTATCCGCAAGTCAACAATCAATTCCGTCAACCAGACGATGGAAACGCTGAACGGGCAGGTGTCCGGCATTTTGGGCGAGTATAACGACATGGTGGTGAACCTTTCCAGCGCCGCCACCTTCCTGGAACCGCGCGAAAAGCTGCAGGACGTGGTGAACGGCATCGGAAAGGACATGCCGGACAACACCATGCTCTATTTTGCAAGCTACGAGCAGCTGTGGGAGGGCGGCTGTGTCTACACCAGCATCGGCTGGCAGGCACCCCCGGATTTTGATATCCAGTCGCGCCTGTGGCACAAAAACGCAGTGCAGCACCAGGACCGGGTCTGCTACACGGAGCCGTACACTGATGCCAACACCGGAAAGCTGAACATTACGCTGAGCTACCGCGTACTCAATTCCCGCGGGCAGCTTATCGGAATTGCCGCGGCGGACATCGTGCTGGACGCGCTCAGCGAGGCGGTAAAAAACATCCGCCTTTCGCAGAACAGTAAAATCCACATCGTCACCAAAGAAGGCCTGTACCTTACGAACGACGATTTTTCTGCAATCATGAACAAGAACTATCTGGACACGATTTCCTCCAGGTCGTTTGCACGGGGCGCCTACCTTGACGGCTCGGCAAAGGCGTTTACCGACGGCAAGTCCTTTTACGGCGTACACCCGATACAGGGCACGGACTGGTTCATCGTGGTGGAAGGCCCGACCGGTGACTTCTCCGGCGAATACTTCAAGCTTATCGGCTACGTCCTGCTGGGGCTGGCAATTCTTGTGGTGCTGATGATTATCATCGACACCCTGCTTTCCAGCCGCGTGTCAAAGGGCTTCAAGGAAATGGCCGTGGGCTGCGAGCTGATTGCGCGCTGCGACTTTTCCCGGAAGTACCCCGACTACTTTACCGGCGAGGCCTCACAGCTGGCAAACGGCTTCAACCTTTTCTCGGAGCGGCTGCAGGGCATGATCGGCACTATCAAAAATTCCAGTTCCAACCTTGACGTGGTTTCTCGGAACATGAAGGAAAGCGTTGCGTCCGTGTCCGATTCCATGACGAGTATCCGCCTGAGCATCGGCGACGTGCAGGAACAGATGCAGAAGCAGTCCGACGGCTTTGACGAAACATCCGCCGTCATCAAGGATGTTGCCTCCAGCATTTCCACCGTGAACGAAATGATTGATTCGCAGACAAAGAGCATCCGCGAGTCGTCCTCGGCGGTCGGCCAGCTGGTAAAGAGCATCGAGCAGATAAGCGGCTCCATGGAAAGCATGGCCTCGTCCTTCAACCTGCTGGACCAGGAAGCGCAGAGCGGCATGGCAAAGCAGAAGAAGGTGAACGAGCGCATTTCTCAGATTGAGGCGCAGTCCAAAATGCTGCAGGAGGCGAACATGGCGATTGCTTCGATTGCGGGGCAGACGAACCTGCTTGCCATGAACGCAGCAATCGAAGCGGCCCACGCGGGCGAGGCGGGCAAGGGCTTTGCGGTCGTTGCCGACGAAATCCGCAAGCTTTCAGAAACATCATCCGGGCAGTCAAAGACCATCGGCGAGCAGCTGAAGAACATCAAGGACAGCATCGGCGAGATTGTTTCTGCTTCGCAGGAATCCAGCACGGCGTTTTCCGGGGTTTCCGTGCGCATTCACGAAACCGACGGGCTGGTTCAGTCCGTGCGTGCGGCGCTGGAAAACCAGAACGAGGATTCGCGCAGCGTGATGTCGTCGCTTGAGGGCATGGACCGGACGACGGAAAACGTGCGTACTGCTTCGGTTAAGATGGCGGAAGGCAGCCGCCACGTCCTTGAGGAGATGGAAAAGCTGAACACGTCGCTGGAAGCCGTGCAGGGCAGCATGGCGAACATGTCCGAGATAGCGCAGGGCGTCATGAAGAGCGGTATGCGGCTGGATAAGTGCGTGGAAGAGCTGGATACCAATGTAACCCAGCTTGGTTCTGATGTAAAACGATTTAAGACTGAATAAAGTACAGGGGGCTGCATGGAAACATGCGCTCCCCTCAAAACATCCTAGCGGTTCCCCAGGTCAACGACGTAGAAGTCGCGGAAGCTGCCGCCGTTCCAGTTGAGCGCGGTGCGGAAGCCGTTGGTGAGCGGGCCGGCCATGTACTGGCACTGGGCGCAGATGTACACGTCCAGCAGGTAGAGCTTGTTGTTCAGGTAGCGGCTGGTGTGCTCCAGCTGCTGGTAGGGAATGCCGACTCCCGCCTTAAAGTTGCTGCCGAAGCGTTCTTTTGCCACGTAGTGCGCCTGCGGGAACCGCTGCACAAAGTAGTCCAGTGCCTGCTGCTCTTCCGTCATAAAGAAGATGCCGCTTACCTGCCATTCGTCCAGCTTTTTTCCTACAATATCGCAGAACTGTTCGATTCCGGCGATGACCGGGTGCCCCACCAGATCCCAGCCGGGTGCGGGGTTGTAGTCCGTGCCCCGGTAGAACACTGCCGCCACGTTGTTGCCCAGCCCCTGCAGCACCTTGGCGGATTCCTCCTGCAGAAAACGCTGCATTTCCGGCACAAACGGAATTTTCTGACTCAGCGTAAAGCGCCGCTGCATTTCGCGCTTGTTCATCCTCGTGTAGTACATGCGCAGGTGCGCGCAGTGAACGACATTTTTGCTCCGGTACACTTCGTCCAGCGTGTACGGCGACGGCTGCCCAAAGTAGTATTCCCACGGATTTTCCTCCGGGCGGGACGGGTCGGAAAACACGTCATTGTCCGTTTTGCGCAGGTCGATGACCGGCACCCAGCCCTTGCGCCGGGCATGGCGCAGGAAACCGAGCACGGCGTCGTACTGGCAGAGTATGCCGCCGCCAAGGTTCGTGATGACGTAAAATGTCTTGTCCGGGTTCTGGTCGCCGTAGCTGACCGGCTTTTCTTTTTCCGAAAAACAGGTATGCAAAAAATTCTGAATGCCGGTGAGGATTGAATAGAAGGGCTCGTCGATGGTGCTCAGGAAGTGGAGTATGAAATCGCGCATGGGTCAAGTATAAAAGGCCATGCAGGGTGTGTCAATGCAGAGGCATCCCTGCGGGATGCCAACGAGTTTCTGCGTTGCAGAAACTCGCGGGCATGGCAACTGCCCCCTGAATACATGGGGCGGACGGTTACATGGTTTTACATGCAACAAAAAATGCGCTCCCAGCGAAAAACCGCCCGTCACCGCATTTGTAACGCAAGCGTTACAAATGCGGCGCCGTTCGGTTTTTCGCTTCCGTGCATGGAGTGTGTCCCCGCTGTATTTGGCACTTAAATAGAACTTAAAATGTGAAAATCCCGGCTGTTGCAAAAATCCTGCTTTCGGTCTATACTATCATGAGGGAAACTGTCACCCCGGAACTGCCGGCTTTGGCGGACCGAGACATTTCCTTGCTGATTTTACTATTGTTCCCGGTGGCAATTAATGGAAACTAACGATATATCTATTTCTTCTATAAAACCTGTCATGAAACCGCTTCGCATGGGGATTGACGTCGGTTCCACGACGGTCAAGGTTGTTGTGCTCGGCGAACATGACGAGCAGCTGTACAGCGCCTACGAGCGGCACCGCGCGGATATCCGCAACACCATCATTGCCGTTGTAAGCCGCGCATTTGATGAGCTGGAGCAGAAGCTTCCTGCGGGCGCGGAACAGACCATCAGCGTTAAGGTGACCGGTTCCGGCGGACTTTCCGTCTCTCACTGGCTTTCCATTCCCTTCATTCAGGAGGTGGTGGCGGCGACCACTGCCGTCAAGAAGCTTATTCCGCAGACTGACGTGGTGATAGAGCTGGGCGGCGAAGATGCCAAAATCACGTATTTCCGGGGCGGGGTAGAGCAGCGCATGAACGGCACCTGCGCGGGCGGCACCGGCGCTTTCATCGACCAGATGGCTGCCCTGCTGGAAACCGATGCGCCCGGCCTGAACGAGCTTGCCAAGGGTGCAAGTACCATCTATCCGATTGCAGCGCGCTGCGGTGTGTTTGCCAAGACCGACGTGCAGCCGCTCATCAACGAGGGAGCGCGCCGCGAAGACATTGCCGCTTCCATCTTTCAGGCTGTTGTGTCTCAGACGATTTCCGGCCTGGCGTGCGGCAAGCCCATCCGCGGGCACGTTGCATTTCTGGGCGGCCCGCTGCACTTCCTTGACCAGCTGCGCCACCGCTTTGTAATCACGCTCAAGCTGGCGGAGGACGAAATCATCGTGCCGGAAGACAGCCAGCTTTTTGTGGCTGCGGGCGCGGCATATTCAGCGGAGCGCACGGTGCAGTGCGTTTCGCCGGAACAGCAGGCTGCTTCTTTCCCCTCTATCCGCGAGTTCCGCGCAAGCCTTTCAAACCTTGAGGGCGCGGAAATGCAGGAAGTGCAGCGTCTGGAGCCTTTGTTCAGGAACCAGGCGGAACTTGACGAATTCAACGAGCGCCATGAAGGGCAGACCGCGCAGGAAGCCCCGCTGGCGGATGCGCACGGCCCGGTTTTCCTGGGACTGGACGCCGGTTCAACGACGACCAAGGCTGTCCTGACCGATACTGAGGGCAGAATCCTGTGGAAATTCTACGACAACAACGCGGGAAACCCGGTGGAGCTTGCCGTCAAGGTGCTCAAAAAGCTCTATGCCATCCTGCCGAAGGACTGCTACATCGCACGCGCCGTTTCTACCGGCTACGGCGAAGCGCTGTTCCAGGCGGCCCTGGGCGTGGACGCGGGCGAAGTTGAAACCATTACGCATTACCGCGCCGCGGATTTCTTCCTGCCGGGCGTGGAATTCCTGCTGGACATCGGCGGGCAGGACATGAAGTGCCTGCGCATGAAGGACGGCGCCATTATTTCCGTGCAGCTGAACGAGGCCTGTTCTTCCGGCTGCGGCAGCTTCCTTGATAATTTTGCCCACACGATGGGCATGGACGTGCGGGAATTCTCCCGCATTGCGCTGCTGGCCCCCAAGCCGGTTGACCTGGGTACGCGCTGCACAGTGTTCATGAACAGCCGCGTCAAGCAGGCGCAGAAAGAAGGCGCGACCGTGGCGGATATCTCCGCGGGCCTTTCCTACTCGGTCATAAAGAATGCACTTTTCAAAGTCATAAAGCTCCGCAAGGCGAGCGACATCGGCACCAGGGTTGTGGTGCAGGGCGGTACCTTCAACAATGACGCGGTGCTCCGCGCCTTCGAAAAAATTGCGGGGGTCAATGTGTTCCGCCCCAATGTGGCGGGGCTGATGGGCGCCTACGGTTCGGCGCTCATTGCACAGGACCAGTGGGAGGATCTACGCCGCCCTAAGCCCGGCGACCCCGACCAGACGCCCAAATTCATCAAGAGCGGCATTGCCACGCCGGGGCAGCTGGAAACCTTCTCGGTAAGCCTGGAGCTGCGCCGCTGCGGCAAGTGCCCCAACAACTGCCTGCTTACCATCAATACCTTCAGCGCGGGGGCTGCCGGCGACAGCTCTTCTGCCGTACGCAAATTCGTAACGGGCAACCGCTGCGAGCGGGGCGCGGAGCTGGGCGGCATGGTTGTGGACGCAAGCAACAAGGAAAATACCGGCGTTGAAGGCGACGGCGGCGAGCTGCCCAACCTGTTTGACTGGAAATACAAGCGGCTGTTCCATTACGTGCCGCTGCGGCCGGAAGATGCGCCCCGCGGGGACGTGGGCATTCCGCGCGTACTCAATATGTACGAGAACTACCCGCTGTGGTTTACCTTCTTCACCAAACTGGGCTTCCGCGTGCGGCTTTCCCCGCGCTCCAGCCGTGCCATCTACGAGAAGGGCCTTGAAACCATTCCGTCCGAATCCGTCTGCTACCCCGGCAAGATTTCGCACGGGCATGTAGAAAGCCTGCTGCAGTCCGGCTGCAAATTCATCTTTTATCCCTGTGCTCCCTATGAGCGGCAGGAAGATTCCGGTGCGGGCAATCACTACAACTGCCCCATCGTCACCAGCTACCCGGAAGTGCTGCGCAACAATGTGGAGGCGCTGCGGCAGGACAGTTCCATCCTGTTCATGGATCCCTTCCTGCCCATCTACGACAAGGATCGCCTTGCCGAACGGCTTTTTGAGGAACTTTCACCGCATTTCAAGCTGACCAGACAGGAAGTGCAGGAAGCCGTTGAAGCTGCGTGGGAGGAGCAGGAAAAATTCCGCCGCGACGTGCAGCAGAAGGGCGAAGAGGCACTGGAGGAAATCATTACCCGCGGCGTGAACGGCATTGTGCTTGCGGGGCGCCCCTACCACCTTGACCCTGAAATCAACCACGGCATACCGGAGCTGATCCGCGGGCTGGGGCTTGCAGTCTTTACGGAGGATTCCGTGGCGCACCTGGGCAGCATAGAGCGCCCCCTGCGCATCATGGATCAGTGGACGTACCACAACCGCCTGTACCGCGCCGCATCCTTTGTAAGCGGCATGCCGAACCTTGAGCTGGTGCAGCTTACCTCCTTCGGCTGCGGTCTGGACGCTGTAACTGCCGACCAGGTGGACGAAATCCTGCGGGCAAAGTCCCGCATGTATACCCTCATCAAGATTGACGAGGGCAGCAACCTTGGGGCGGTGCGCATCCGCATCCGTTCCCTGATTGCCGCCGTAAAGGCACGGGAGCGCAACCACCGCAGGCTTTCCGTAAAGTCCTCCGCGTACCGCAGGCAGGTCTTTACCAGGGAAATGCGCTGGAGCCACACCATCCTTGCGCCGCAGATGAGCCCCATCCACTTCCGTATCCTGCAGCAGGCCTTCCGCGCGGCGGGCTACAACTTTGTGGTGCTCGATGCCGTTGACCCGAATGCTGTTGAAACCGGCTTAAAATATGTGAACAATGACGCCTGCTATCCGTCCATCCTGGTGGCCGGGCAGATGATTGCGGCGCTGCAGAGCGGCAAGTACGACCTGAAGCACGTAAGCCTGATGATGAGCCAGACCGGCGGCGGCTGCCGTGCCACCAACTACATCGGCTTTATCCGGCGGGCGCTTGCAGACGCAGGGCTGGGCGATATCCCCGTCATTTCACTGAGCGCGCAGGGCTTCGAGCAGAATCCCGGATTTAAGATATCATTCAAACTGCTGGACGCGGCGCTCAAGGCGCTGGTTATCGGCGATGTGCTCATGCGCTGCCTGTACCGGGTGCGCCCGTACGAGGCGGAACCGGGCAGTGCCAACCTGCTCTACGAAAAGTGGAGCGCAAAGGCAGAGCGCGCGATGGGCTCCATGAATGCCTTCCGCTACCGCCGCATCATCCGCGGCATTGTGCGCGACTTTGACCGGCTGCCGCTTTTGCCCATCAAAAAGCCCCGCGTGGGTGTTGTCGGTGAAATTCTGGTGAAATTCCACCCCACGGCGAACAACCAGATTGTGGAAACCATCGAGCGCGAGGGTGCTGAATGCGTTATGCCCGACCTTGCCGACTTCCTCTTCTATTCATTCAGCACGGGCATCTTCCGCCACGAAGAGCTTGCCTTCCCCAAAAAGACGGAGCGCAATGCCCGCCTCTTTGTGTGGCTGATGGAACGCTACCGGACGTACATGAAACGCTGCCTGCGCAGAAGCCGCCGCTTTGAAGCACCAACTTTGATTTACAAATTGATGAAAGGTGTCGATGATATAGTACAGACGGGCAATATCATGGGCGAAGGATGGTTCCTTACCGCCGAGATGGTGGAGCTTATCAAGGACGGCGTGAGCAGCATTGCCTGCGTGCAGCCGTTCGCCTGCCTGCCGAACCATGTAACCGGCAAAGGCATGATAAAGGAGCTGCGCAGGCGCTACCCTGACGCGAACATCTCTGCCATCGACTATGATCCCGGTTCCAGCGAGGTGAACCAGCTGAACCGCCTGAAGCTGCTGCTGAGCAATGCCCCTGCGGGCAGGCATCCGGACGAAGGCGCGGATGGTATGATTCACGTGCCGGGCGCTCAGGCCGTTGTGCCGGAGCTGCGGCCGGCGGAAGGCGGCACCGGTTTTGCTGACACCGAACCGGTGAACGAAAGCGATATGCCCGTAACTGACTAGACCTGTTCCGAAAACTGCATTGGTAGCGCTGCTTCCAGCCAGTTTCCGGACAGCGCTAAGAGACCTGCCCGGTGCGTTTGGGATGCCGGGCGGCACTATTCTGGAGGCCAGTGAAATGATGCAGTTCCTCAAGGAAAACAGGAAATTTTTCCCCGTCGGCAGGCTGCTTGCCGTCATTGCAGTGCTTGTTGCCGCATACCCTGCGTGCGCGGACTACAGCCGCCTGGGCATACCGGATTCGCGTGATGTGCGCGAGCGGGTGCTCAGCACGTGGCTGGAGGCTCCCGTTGCAGACATCCGCGCCCGCAAGCCGGAGCTGATGCACGACGACGCCGGAAATGCTTTCCAGGTACGCGCCGAGGAGTCCGGCAAGGAAATTGCCGTCATCATTGCCCCGGAATGCGGTGACGGCAGCTACCCGCCGGATGCGCCCGGCAGCTGGGTGCTCTTCCGCGAAAATGCAAAAAACGGCAAGCCGCTGCGCCTTAAGCTCTACTTTAACAAGGATTCCGCCGTTCATGCTGAATTCCGCAACGGCGACAACAAAACCTTCGGCGACATGATTGTCTTCGGCTGCTATGCCGCCCGCTCTGTGCCCGTCGGCGTTTCTTTCCGGAACCTCTACACGCTTTCGTTTGACGAAGTTGTGGATTTGACTTCGGCAACGCTTCCCTGGGCAAAGGTGACGGCGGAGGCGGGGCAGTACGAGTCCGTGCTGCACATGGTGGATGTGATACGCACCTGGGTGCCGCATACCGTTTTCAGTGAAGACGCCTGCTACAACGAGGACGGCGCGCTGTACTCCATCCGCCTGAATGAGCCGCTGGACGCTTCCGCGCAGGCAGAGGAATGTGCCTCCGCGGATGAAGAAGAGAACGTCTACATCAAGGATCCTGCGCAGCGGGACAAGCCGGCGCAGGCAGGCAAAGGCTCCGGCGGGGCAGCAAAGCTTTCCCTGAGCAACGCGGGCTTTGTCAAATGGGTTGCGGACGGTATCATCGAGCCTGCTACCGGTACGCGCACCAAGATTTCCCAGATGAAGAGCCCCACAGTCAACTACAACAGCCTTGGCAAGAACGGCGTCACTTCGCAGGAATGGAACATTTCCTTTACGCTTGACTGGTGCCGCAACCTTGCAGTGGAAGCCCTCAATGCGCGTTCCAGCCGCCGCACCTACGTATACAAGATGGGCACCAAGGATGCAACCGGCGTGGACGTGGACATAAAGCCCTTCGTTGCCGACATTTCCGGCGGAAACATTGTGCGCACCACCGGCTACACCAAGGATACCGGCTATTCCCTCCGCGAGCTGAAGGCCCTGCTCTACGTGCTTGCGGTTACGGAGCCGCGCTACATTTACTTTGGGGCGATAAAGCAGTATTCCACGGAAGAGGACGATGTTACTGCGTCCAGCCGCACGAACGGCAAAAAGGCTGCGGGAAAGTCTGCGTCAGACTTTGTGTTCAACAGCTGTGTGGTCTTCATGCCGTATTTTGATGACGAGGGCCGCTTTAACTGCCGCATTTTCTCCAGCGGCACGGAGACCGACATAGACAGCTTCGTCGCATCCCAGAAGAACGCCTACGTTCACCTGGAGCGCGTGAAGTCCGCCGAACGCTTTGCCCCGCGCTGACGCTGAGAATTGAATCTGTATGTACAAGGGAATAAAAGCTGTTGCATTTGACATTGACGGTACGCTCTACCCTTCGTGGCGGCTCTATGTCCGTATTGCCGGGCATTTTATCCGCCACGTGACGTTCTTTGTCAGCTATAACAAAGTCCGCAATGTCCTCCACCGCACGGCTCCCCTTGCAGATTTTTTTGAATACCAGGCCCGGCTGCTTGCGGAGGAAATGCACGTTTCCCCGGAATTTGCCAAGGATAAAATCAACGACATCTGCTACGAAGGACTCAAACCCTACTTCTTCAAGGTAAAACCCTACCCGAACGTGTATGCAACATTCTGCGCCCTCAAGTCCGCCGGACTCAAGCTGGGCATACTTTCGGACTTTCCCCCGGAGCAGAAAGGCCGGTTGTGGGGCCTGCGTTCCCTCTGCGACGTCTGCATCGGCTCCGAGGAGTCGGGGGCGCTCAAGCCGTCCATCTATCCCTTCGGCATCCTTGCCAAAAAGCTGGGCGTCAAGCCTGAAGAAATCCTGTATGTGGGCAACAGCCTCAAATACGACGTGCGCGGTGCCAACAACTACGGCATGAAAAGCGCCTACCTCCTGAAGGGCCTGCGCCGCCTGTTCAACATCCGCTGCCGCGAAGCCGACATCTCCTTCCGCACCTACAAGGAACTCCTGAACATCATCCTGAATTCCCCCCGGTAAGACTTGATTTTTTTGCTTCCTGAGATGAGCCCTCGGTTTTGAAAAAATTTAAAAAGCAGGGCTTCCAAGGGGCGCAGCCCCGACAACGCCGAGACGTTGTCTTGACCGTGCCGGTGAAGGGTTGGGTTTTAGGGGAGGGAAGCCCCTCGCTTCGGAAGCAGGCAGATTTTTTAACGTTAAAAAATCTGCCCTCCCCTGAATTGACAGAGCGCGGGACTCCCCGCAAAACTGTTTTTTTTCGTTTCCTGCAAGTAATTGTAGAAATATTTCCGCAGATGTGCTATACTTATTGATATTTTTGGGTGGGTAAAAAAAGTGGGAACTTTAGCTTGTATTATTATCTCTGTTATTGTATCGGGAGCTTTGTCCGTCGTCTTGAGGCAAATCGACAAGAACGGCAGTTCCATGGAGAAAATAAAGCGCTATGCGGAAAACCGCAAGGCGGAGTTCGACAAGTATTTTGATGAACGCGGCAAGAATTTAAGTCAGCTTTCAGCTGAACTTGACACAAAGAACATCGCTGCAAAGGCGGCGGTCAAGCGCCTTGACCAGCAGTACGGCGAATTCATGGAACGCGCCGATTCCCTGCAGGAGCCGCTCGACGCCGTGAACGGCATCCATGAAAAAATTGCCTCGTACGACAAGGCGATTTCCAGCCTGATGGAAATGACCGCCGCCGTAGAACAGAACCTTGAGCGCGTCAAGAACGAAGCCGATGTCATCGATAAGTTCAACGGCCGCCTTGACCGGCAGGAAAAGACCCTCTCCCTCCTCGAAAAGAAAATTCCTGAAATTACCCGTAAATTTGCAGACAAAAATATTGAGCAGCTGAACCTGGTAAAAACCGACCTGCTTGACCAGTACGCGGCGCGCGCGGAAGAAATCGGCGAAAGCACCCAGCGCTACCTGGGCGAAAACAAAAACATCATGGAGAAAATCAACGCGGACATTAAGAACGCCTACGACAATGCCGCGGAACAGGCGCGCAATCTGGAAGAGCTTGCATTCAAGGAGCTGCAGGCGCGCGCAGAGGCCCGCAAGGGTAAGACCATCGACGAGCTTGACGCCCAGACACGCCAGCTGGAAACGTTGATTTCAGGCAAGATTCAGGCCGCCCAGAAAAATATCATCGACCGCACCAAGGCCTTCGATTCCTCTTTTGCCGAGCAGAACAAGAAATTTGCCGACCAGTTCGACCAGAAAATCGGCAGTCTGTCCTCCTATGTGGAAAACAAGACCGGCGAGCTCATGCAGGATCTTGAGGACAAAGCGAACCACCTGAACGATGCCATTGCAGAGCGCATGGGTGTGATGGATTCCACTTTTGCAGACAGAACCCGTGTGCTGCGGGAAACTTTTGATGAACGTGCTTCTGAACTGAACTGCGCCTTTGAAGACGTAACCGGCAGGATGCAGGAAGACATAGACAACCGCACGAACGCCCTGCTTACGCGCTTCAACGAAACTTCAACGGGCATTGCCGATTCCATCAAGACCGCGGAGGATGACCTGCAGGCACGTTTCAGCGAAACCTCTCTGAACATCGCCACGTCCATCAAGACCGCCGAAGATGACCTGCAGGCCCGCTTCAATGCCACCACGGGCACGCTTGAGAACACGATGAACAACACGGCGCAGGCGCTGCAGTCCCAGTTTGAGGGCCGCAAGGCTGCGCTGGAAAATTCCATGAAGGACACTTTTGATTCCCTTACTGCTGCCCTGCACGGAAAGACCGGCGACCTGCAGAACCTCTTTGAGGAACGGACGGCAAAGCTGAGCTCCGAGCTGCAGACTGTAACGGATTCCCTGAAGGATGCCTGGCAGGCAGACAACGCAGAAATCCAGGACCGCTTTAACGGTACCGTGGCGCGGCTGGAGGAAGACTTCGGCACCCGCACGCAGGGCCTTGAGGACGAGCTTGAGCAGAAGGCTTCCACGCTGACCGAGGCAATCAAGCAGCGCACGGCAAACCTTGTGACGCTCTTCAATGAAAAATCTACCGCCCTTGATGCGGATGTCCGCAAGCGTCTTGACGGTCTGAAGGATTCCGTGAGCGGTGACACGGCTGCACTGGAAGAACTGCTGAAGAAAAAGGTAAGCGACCTGAATGCAAAAGTTTCTTCTATTGATACGCAGATAAAGAACAAGACCGGTTCCCTTGAAAAGGCTGTTGTTGATGAGCTTACTGCGATGACTGACCAGGTGCGCAAGCAGACGGACGCCGTCATTGCCGACTACAACGAGGCTTCCCGCCAGTACGGTACGGAAGTGGAAAGCCGCATTGCTGCGCTCCGTGCAGACCTGGACGACCGCTTTAACGGTCTTACGGGTGAAATCGGCGGCAGGGCGGACGGCGTGCAGGCTGCACTCTCCCAGCGGCTTGACGACATTGACGGCTCGTTGGGCAGCAGAATCGAGGCGCTTGGCAGCGGGACTGCCAGCCGTATGGACGGCATCGAGGGCAGCGTCAACGAAAAGGTGTCCGCGCTGTCAGACAGCATTTTCAGCCGCATAGACAGCCTTGCCAGCGGTTCGGATTCCCGGCTCAACGAGCTTACAGACGGCGTGAATGCCCGCATGGATACCATCGAAGGCAACGTCAGCGAAAAAATTGCTTCTGTTTCCGATGCGCTCAACGGGCGCCTGGCAGCGCTTGCCGGCGACGTGGACAGCCGCATGGACAGCTTTGCCACCGCGTCGGATACCCGGATCAACGAACTTGCAGACGGCGTGAATGCACGCATGGGCAGTATCGAAGGCAGCGTCAACGAAAAAATCGCTTCTGTCTCCAATGCACTGAACGGCCGCGTGGACGGCATTGCCGGCGATTCAGACGCGCGGCTTAACGAGCTTGCCGAAAAACTCAGCAGCGGCATTGCGCAGCTTTCCGCAGACGCGGGGCAGAAGGTGTCCGCGCTTTCGGACGGCATCTACCGTCGCATCGATGGTCTTGCCGGCGATTCAGATGCCAAGCTTACTTCGCTTGCAGACGGCGTGAATGCACGCATGGGCGACATCGAAGGCAGCCTGAACGAAAAGATTTCCGCACTTTCCGAGACTCTCGGCGGCAGCATCGAGAATCTTTCTTCCGATGCCGGCCAGAAGATTGCATCCCTGTCCGACGATATGTTTACCCGCATCGAACGCCTTGCCTCCGGTTCCGACGAGCGCATCACTTCGCTTGCTGACAGCGTGAACGGCCGCATCGAGGGCATCGATTCCGACACCTCACGCAGGATTGCCTCGTTTGCTTCCGATGTGCAGGCCCGCATGGATGCCATTTCCGCGGATATGGGGCAGCAGATTGCTGACTTTACCGACAACGTGCACGGCCGCATTGACGGCATTGATTCCGACGTGCAGGGGCGCGTGGAAAGCCTTGGTGCCGAGCTCGGCCAGAAAATTGCGGATGCTGCAGACAGCGCGAACCGCCGTCTTTCCGAAGTTGATGACATCATCAATACACTGACCGATAAAATCCGCAGCGAAACCGGCGCCCTTGAATCCACGGTTACCGAAACGCTTGAGAATTCTACGCAGGAAGCCCGTACGCGCATGCAGGAAACCATTGACCGCTACAATGAGTCTGCCGCAAACTACACGAAGGAAGTGGAAACCCGCACCTTCAACCTGCACAGCGAACTTGATGACCAGCTGAACGGGCTTGAAAAGTCTATCGGCGACAAGACCGGCGCCCTGCACGACGAGCTGGAACAGAAAATTACCGCGGTGTCCGACGACATGGCTGCCCGGATTCAGGACGTTGACAACAGCCTGAAGCTGCGCATCGACGATGTTGACGGCACCCTCAGCCAGAAGCTCAGTGCAGTTGCCTCCGGCGCCTCCGAGCAGCTGGACGGCCTTGAGCAGGCAATCAGCGGCAGAACCGGCGCCGTACACGACGAACTGGAACAGAAAATTACGTCTGTGTCCGATGACATGTCCGGCAGGATTCAGGACGTTGACGGCAGCCTGCAGCAGCGCATTGAAGATGTGCTCCAGACGCTCGGCGGCCGCATTGACGACGTGGACGCTGACCTTGCGCAGCGCATCGAAACGCTTTCTAATGGCACTGGCAGCCGCATCGACGGTGTAGACGGCAGCCTGCAGCAGCGCATTGAAGATGTGCTCCAGACGCTCGGCGGCCGCATCGACAGCGTGGACGGCGAACTTGGCGGCCGCATTGATTCTGTTTCGTCCGGTATGACGCAGCGAATCGATGAAACTCATGCCCGCGCCGAAAACTTTGAGGCAGACATGAACCGCCGGCTGGATGCGCTTTCCGCTGACCTTGAGCAGCGCTGCGACGGCTTCAACGGGGATCTTGCCTCTCGCTCCGGCAGCCTGCACAATGAACTGGAGCAGCGCAGTGCCGCCCTGATGCAGGAAATTGCAGACAAGACAAATGCTGCCGCTCAGTCCGTCGATGAAAAAATCGGCGCCCTGCACGCTTCTATGGAAGAAATCGGCGCGTCTGTTGCAAAGAAACTGGGCAAGGTTGCCGACGACGTAAAGAAGCGCACCGATGCCGCCATCGAAAAATACAACAAGGAAGCTTCCGGTTATGCGGACAGCATTGATGCCGACACCGATGCGCTCCGCAAGACGCTTGCCGAACGGATTGCTGCGTTCTCTCAGGAAATCGCAGACAAGACCGAAGCGATTGACACTGACATCAAGGAAAAAATCAATGCCATTGCCGTCAAGGTTGACTTTGTAAAGGCTGATATAAAGAACAAGACCGCGGAGATGGAAAAATCCGTGGAGGGCCAGCTTGCCGACATGAAGAACGACGTTGACGCGCAGACTTCTGCCGCAATGGAAAAGTACCGCAAGCATGCCGACGTGTACATCAAGAACATCGAGGATTACACAAGCAACATGCAGGACACGCTCAAGGAAAAGAAGGATGACCTTGAAAAGCGTGTCGCTGATTTCTCCAACGAAATCAATGCCGTCATCACGGAAAAGACCACCGCGCTCAACGATGCTTTCAACACGCGGACGAATGACATCAGTACTGAGCTGAACGGCAGGATTTCTGCACTCAACGGTGCGCTTACTACAAAGACGCAGGATCTGGATGCAAACCTGAACGAGCAGACACGCCTGCTTGAAGAGAAGGTTGCCCAGCTTCGTGACAGCCTTGACGGCCGCACCTCCGCGCTTGATGCCGACATCAGCGGCCGCTACGACAAGCTTGCAGATGAACTGCACGAAAAAATTGATACGCTGGACAGTTCCGTCAGCAGCGGAATTGCGGATCTGGAATCATCCCTGGCCGAAAGCACGGAACGGCTGGGCAGCGGTATCGCCGCCCTGAACGATTCCCTTGCAGACAAAACCGGCGCGCTTGGAAACACCATCAGCGAGCGCTTCGGTGCCCTGAGTGACGAGCTTGCCGGGCAGACGCAGGGAATTGATGCGGACATCAGCAGCCGTGTTGCCGAACTGCAGGAGCTGCTGGAACGGCGCAGCGGAGAACTTGACGAAAACATAACGGCCCGCATCGAAGGGCTTTCTGATGACTACAACAGCCGCGCCGGCGACATTGAGGCGCAGATAAACGGACTGGTCGATTCCCTTGCTGAAAAAGTCGAAGAGCGTACCAGGTCGCTTGACGGCGGCGTGAGCGCAAAGATTGTTGACCTCAGCAACCGCCTTGATGCTGAATCCCAGCGGCTCGGCGGCTCCATCGACAGCATGGTTGCATCTTTGTCCGGCGCTCTGGAAGAAAAGACGAATTCACTCGGCACGGAGCTGAACGGAAAGATTGATTCCCTTGCCGACAGCGTGAACGGGCGCTGCGATTCAATTTCTTCCGCCCTGCATGAAAAACTGGACGGCCTTGATGCAGAAGTTTCTTCTGTGAACGAACGCTATGCCGATATTTCATCCGGCCTGCACGAAAAATTCGACGGGCTGCAGGAAGAACTTTCTTCTGCCACCGGCCGCCTGGAAGAAACCATCACCGAGGCGGTTTCCGGCAAGACCGAAGAGCTGTCCGGTGCTATCGATGCTTCCATTTCTGCTGTGTCTTCACGGCTGGAGGAAACGGCCGGACGCCTTGACGGTGATATCGAAAACCGCTTTGCTTCGCTTGCAGAGCGTCTGGAAGAACAGTCACGCGGCATCGGCGACAGCATCAGCAGCCGCATGGACGAGCTGGACGGCAGCCTGAACGCACGTGCTGCTGAAATCGGTGCCGGTTTTGACAAGCAGATTCAGGAGCTCAGCGCTGCGTTCCATGACGGTACGCAGGGGCTTGACGACAAGATTAACAGCACCGTCGAAACGCTTACGAAGAAAGTTGAGTCCAGCGCGGATGATTTTAACGGCGACGTGAGCGCAAAGATTCTTGCGCTTTCGGACGAGCTGCACGGTAAGATTGATTCCCTTGCTGCCGCTGTGGAGGAACGCGCGTCTTCCATCGATTCCGGCCTGGACGAAAAAATTGCCCTGCTGCAGGATTCTGTTACCAGGCAGACGTCCGGCATAGACGAAAGCGTGGGCAGCCGGCTTGATGCGCTCAATGCACTTGTGGAGGAACGCACGGGTTCAATTTCTTCTGCAATGGTGCAGCGCACGGATGCCCTTGACAAAGATGTGAACGGCCGCATTGATGCCCTGCAGGAAACTGTCAGCCAGCGCACCAAGACAATTGACGACACGGTGATGAAAAATATCTCCGAGCTGTACAAGAAGGCAAACTCCATGCGTGACGACATGAAGGTGAAGACCGGTCAGCTTGAAGAAGCGGTGAACAAAAAGCTTACCGCCATTGCCTCTGAAGTCAAGGCGAAAACTGAAGAAGCAATCAACAAGTACTGGAACACCTGCAACACCTACACGCAGGACATCGAGGACAGGACGGCTTCCCTGCGCAATGCGCTTGAGGAACGCACCACCATGCTCAACGAGGAGATGGACAAAAAGACCCGCCTGCTGGATGCTGCCATGAAGCAGCGTTCCAACGCCCTTGACGAGGATATCTCTCGGAAGCTTGTGGAGCTGAATAACCGTGCAAAGGCAATCAGCGCGGAAATCCACGGCAAAACTTCCGACCTGCAGAAGTCTGTGACAAAGCAGCTTGACGAGATGACCGGCGACGTAAAGAAGCAGACAACTGCTGCAATCGAAAAGTACCGCAACACAACGTTGACGTACACGCAGAATATCGAAGACCGCACGTCTACGCTCCGGAAGGCGCTGGAAAAGCGGACCGCTGCGCTTGAAAAGGAAATCAACGAAAAGACTGCGCTGCTTGAGACCGCGCTGAACCACCAGCTTGCCGAAGTGAAGGACAAGACTGCGGCAATCAACCGCGCAATGGCGGCAAAGTCCGCGGAGTTCCAGGATGCACTGCAGAAGGAACTGGTGGATCTGACGACCAACGTTACCAACCAGACTGCCGCTGCAATCGAGCAGTACAAGAACACTGCCACGTCTTATACCAAGGACGTGGAGGCCCGCACCGCGGAACTGCATGCTGCGCTTGAAGACCGTACTTCCAGCCTGCACAAGGAAATTGTTGACAAGACCGGTGCACTTGAGCATGCAATCAACGACAAGACTGATGCGCTTGCCATTGTGCTCAAGGACAGAACCGGCGTGCTTTCATCCGAGTACACCAAGCGCATCGATACGATAAACGCGGACCTGCTGAACCGGACGGGCATCATTGCCGAAGAGCTGAACAAGCGCACGGGCAGCCTTTCTGCCGACATGGAAAACCGCACGAAAGAAATCGCCGAGGAGCTGAACAGGCGCACCGACAGCCTTTCTGCCGACGTGGAAAACCGCACGAAGGAAATTGCCGATGCCTTGAACAAGCGCACCGACAGCCTTTCTGCCGATGTGGAAAGCCGCACGAAAGAAATTGCCGATGACCTTGATAAGCGCACGACCGTGCTTGCTTCCAAGCTGAAGGAATGTACGGACGGCCTTGATGATGTGTTTGCCCGCAAGACTTCGGATATTTCCGAGGAATTCGGCAGACGCAGCGATTCGCTCGCTCAGGAAATCAAGAACAAGACCGACGCACTTGCGGCGGAATTCCAGAGCCGCACGGGCGAACTTGAAGATGCCCTTGCAAAGAAAACCTCTGCGCTTGCCGCAGACACTGACGACAAGGTCACGGCCATTTCAAAGGAAGTTGCCAAACGGACGGACATCCTTGCTGCCGAGCTTGACAAAAAGGCGAAGGAACTCAATGCCCACTTTGACAGCCAGACGAAGAACATCGTCTCTGACTTCACCAAGAAGGCCGGCGACATTGTTGCCGATGTCAAAAAGCGTGCTTCCGATCTTGAGACGGCGGTCAGCACACGGAATTCCGACATTACCTCACGGCTTACAAAGAAGGTTGACGAGCTTGCCGAAGAACTTGAAGGCAAGGTGAAGGCCTTTGAGGATACGCTTGACGAAAAGACTTCCGCCATCGAGCGGGACTTCATTACGCGTCTGGGCAGCCTGAAAGATACGCTCGATGCTTCTTATGCGGATGCAAAGCGCACTGCCGACGAGCTGAGCCTTGACACGGACGGCAATACGAAGCAGCTTGCTGAAATCCAGAACGTCTTCAATGCACGCACGGAAGAAATGCAGCACCGCTACGAGGATTTGTACAAGAATGCCTTTGAGCGCGCCGAGCAGGAAGAGAATGCGGCGTACGAAAAGTACCATGCCGTCAGCACCAGCAATCTGGAGAAGTACAAGAACGGCCTGCAGAAGCACGTTGACGACATGCAGGCAAAGGTTACTGCTTCTCTTGCGGAGCTTGACCAGCAGTCCAAGGATATCCGTGCCGCAGTGGAAGCTTCCATTGCCAAGATGGAAGAAGAGTACCGCCAGTCCGAGGCGACCTCTCATGCAACTGCTGCCCGCATTGCCGATGAAACAAAGGCAAGCACCGAGCGCCTGGAAGCTTTCAGTGCAGAGATGAAGAGCCAGCTTGACCGCTTTGATGCAAAGCTCGTGCAGTCAATGCAGGACGTTGCTGCCGACTATGAATCCCGCCAGTCAAAATTCCTGACGGGGCTGGACAAGCAGCTTGATACTTACAAGAAGGAAATGGAGTACCGCTTCAAAAAGCTTTCCACGTCCGGCGAGGATGTCGACAAGCTTGAGACGACGCTGCGCAACCTTCTTGAGAAGTCCCAGAAAAAGGTTGTCGGTGACTTTGACAAATTCAGCGGCGACATGACAAAGAAACAGGCTGATTTTGAAACTTCTCTCAAGACAAAAGAGCAGAAGCTCAAGGAAGACCTTGCAACGCTTAAGGAAAATATTGAGGATCTGAAGAAGAAGTCTTACGTGAACACAAGCACCAAGCTCAAGGCCTTTGAGGATTCTTTTGCCGTTGACCTTAAGAAACGCGAGGAAGAACTTTCCCTGCAGCTTGTCTCATGGAAGAATGATTTTGACAAGCGCCTGTCAACCTTTACCGATGAGTACGCGAAAAACCGCCGCGACCTTGAGGTGAAGTACATTGAGGATTTGAAGAAGCGCCTGATTGAAGTGCAGACCAAGACGAACGAACAGGAGCAGAAATTCCAGATGACGCTCCAGAAGAACCAGACCGATATTCAGGATCAGGTGAACAGCGTCGATCAGCGCCTGCATGACTTTATCGAGCGCTACAAGGCTGAGCTGAAGAACACGACGGAGCAGGCGGACGCGTACCTGAAGCAGGAATACGACCGCCACAACCGAATGGTGGAAGACCAGCTGAACAAGAATCAGCGTTCCTTCGAAGATCACTTGAGCGAACTGCAGCGGACTTTCGAGGACCGGCAGACGACGAATGCCGCCGCGATGGATGCTGCGCTGCAGGAATTCAACACCTGGCGGCAGCGGCTGTCGCAGCAGTTTGATGTTTCTAAGGATCAGTTTGAAGAGCAGTTCTCTGAATTCAGCAAGGATGCGGTAAAGAAGATGGACAGCATTTCCGTGCAGGTGAACGGCGACCGCAGCCAGCTGCAGGGGAATATCGACAAGCTTACGCTCAGGACTGCGGAGGCACTCAAATCCTACGAGGAGCGTTCCGGTCAGATTATTGAGCAGCTGCGCGAGCAGTTCGACACCATGCTTTCCCGCACAAAGAAAATGGTGGACGACCAGACTTCCCAGACTTCTGCCGACATGAAGAAGCAGAAGAAAGAAGTTGCCGACATGATTGACAAGGATAAGGACGCCTACCATAAGATGATTGAGCGTCTGAATTCTGACACCAACGAGCTGCAGGTTAAGATTGACGGCATCAACAAGAGCATGGCAAACTTTACCACGCAGACCGGGCTGTTCGACAGGGCAAATGAACTGAAAGACCAGCTGGGCAGTTCCATTGATGAGCTGCGCGACAAGATCAAGGAAATCGCATCCTACGAGGATAAGATTGACAACATCAACAAGCAGCTGGAGCAGGTGAGCCGCATGAATGCCGACGTTGACCGGAAGATTGCGAGCTACAATTCTCAGAGTGCGACGATTGAACGCCTTGACGAGAAGTTTACGCGCCTGATGAACCTGAGCAATTCAATGGACGAAAAGATTGCGAGCCTGACGACGACGAGCGACGATCTTGTGAACATGCAGTCACTGGTGCGCAATTTCCAGAATTCGCTGACGGAAATTCAGAACCGCTATGACCGCATTGAGACCAAGGGACAGACGATCGAAAACGTTGCCAAGACGGTTGACCGCACGGTTGACAAGATTGGCGAGCTGGAAAAGCGGCTTGGCAAGTGCGATGCTCAGGTTGAAAAGCTTCCGAAGGAAATCAAGCGGATGCAGGACAACGTCGATTCCATCATACACAGCAGCGGCAGAATCAGCGATGCGGTGGACAAGCTTGATTCTCTGCAGCAGGTTATCGATGATACCGAAAAGCGCATTGAAGAAGTGAATGCTTCCCGTGAGGAAATAGAGCTGATTGAGGAGCGCATTCATGAAATCTCCGCCAATGCGGATGAACAGCTGCGTACGCTCCAGACGCTGGCAAAGGCAAATACACCTAAGAAGAGCGCTGCTTCCAAGGGGCGCTCAAGTGCCGGCGGGGCAACGACTCCGCAGGTGAAGGAGGCCGTGCGCAACCTGAAAGTCCAGAAGGGCTGGTCAAACAAGGAAATTGCCCAGACGCTCAAGATCACGGAGAACGAAGTTGCGCTTATCCTTGAGCTTGCGGACACTGATTATGATGAAGAGTAGTACCGGCAGCATTGGCTGCTAGCAAAAAGGGCTGTCTGCAATGCAGGCAGCCCTTTTTGTTCAGATGTGTTCCTGCTGGAGCAGGCAGGTACAGTAGGCTTTTATGGCATCCCCGCTGCCGACTTCGCCAAGTCCTTCATTTGTCTTTGCCTTTACGAAGACTTGGTTCTCCTGCACGTGCAGTATATGTGCAATGGATGTGATGACGGCCTTCCGCCACGGAAGGAATTTGGGCCGCTCAAACTCCACTACGCAGTCAAGATTCACCAGCTGCCAGCCGGCTGCACGGACATCCGCCCAGACTTTCTGCAGCAGGGTGGCGGAATCTGCGTCCTTCCACTGCGCTTCTTCCGGCGGAAAGTAGGAGCCGATATCACCCAAGCCGCTTGCGCCAAGCAGTGCGTCTGTTATCGCGTGGAGCAGCACGTCCCCGTCAGAATGTCCCTGTTCTCCTTTTTCCGCAGGGATTTCCACCCCGCCGAGCAGGAATTTCCTTCCGGGAACAAGGCGGTGCAGGTCCGTGCCCAGACCGATATGCATTGTGCTGTGCATGATATCCTCCCTGTAGGTTATTTTCTTGTTGCAGCGGTCTCCTGCAACCGCACGGACTTTTCTGCCGCCGGTAAACTGAGGGAAGGCATCCCAGATTTCTGTGTCGTCGGTGTATTCCTGCGGCTGCCCGGCAGCGGCCTGATGGCAGCGGAGCAGGGAAGTGAACTGGAATCCCTGGGGGGTCTGCACCGCCACAATCCTGTTGCGGCACAGATGGCGTGCTATGCTGCCGTCGGCGGCAATCTCTTTTTGTGTGTCTACGGCGGGAACCGCGGGCACGGCCGCACCGTATTCCCGTGCTGCCTGCAAGGTATCCGTAATGACGGAAGCTGTTACAAAAGGCCGTGCAGCATCATGCACGAGCACCACGGCAGAATGCTTTACTTCTTCCGGCAGAATGCGGTCGGCTTCCTGCAGTGCCAGGTATACAGATTCCTGACGGGTTCCGCCGCCTTCTACAAAACGGAGCTCTGTCTGCCCCAGCAGCGGCTTGAGCCGGCTGTCTGCTGCCAGCGCCTGTTCTGCATCCGCCTGACCGCCCTGCGGAATGGTAACAAGTACCAGCTGGAACGCTGCTGCAGAAAGAAATGCCGCCAGTGCCTGAGAGAGCACGGTACCGGAACCGAGCGCAAGGTATTCCTTTTTTTTGCCCAGTCCCAGCCTGCTGGACGAACCGGCAGCTGCAAGGACAAGTACTGCAGGCTCAGTCTTCATCGTCCATGTCGTCGTCGGAAGCATCGTCGTCTTCGTCGTCGCTGTCGTCCTTGTCGTTGCTGTCCATCTCGTCGTCGAATTCATCCTCGTCATCGTCGTCGATGAATGTCGGCTTCTTTTCTGTCCGTATGCCGAGCGGTTCAAGCTTTGCGTGGAGCATTGCCTCTACTTCCTTTGAACTCTTGCCCATTGCGTCGGCAATTTCGTCCTCAAGCAGCTTTTTGGCATTGTCGTACAGCTTGCGCTCCAGAATCGGCAGTTCCTTCACCTTGGAGCGGTGGTAGAGGCAGCGGACGATGGATGCGATGTCTTCGATAGTGCCTTTTTTGAGCAGATCGAGGTTCATCTGGTAGCGGAGCTTCCAGTCTGACGTGGGCGGCTCGAATTCCTCGCCAATCATGTCGAGGGCCTTCTGGGCCTCTTCCTTGGAGACAATTGAGCGGATGCCGAGGTCTTTTGTTTTGTCGACCGGCACCATCACGAACATATCGGAGACTTCAAGATAAATCCGGTAATAGTAGATTAACTTGCCCTGAAAATCTTTCTTGAAGATTTCAGTGACTTTTCCGACGCCTTGGCTCGGATAGACAATTTTTTGATTTACAGAGAATTCCGTCTTGGGTTTTGCCATAATACCCTAGTATAGCACGAAACCGCAAAAAATTCAATTGTGAAAAAATGGCTCAGCATACGGCAAAGCTAAAAATGTGATTCTGCGCATTTTTAGCTTTGTCCTGTATGTGAGCTTAGCCGTTGGGGAAGAGCTTGCGGAAGTCTACAAGCACCAGAGAACTGTCGCGCGCGGAATTGATGTCCGTGAGCTTGCTCCGGCTGCGGTAGAAGTCGATGAGCGGCTCGGTCTGCTCGCGGTAGACCTTCAGACGGTTCGTGATGCTTTCCAGCTTGTCGTCGTCACGGGTGTACAGTTCGCCGCCGCACTTGTCGCAGATGCCTTCAACCTTGGTCGGATAGAATTTGATGTTGTAGTTTGTGCCGCACTGCTTGCAGACGCGGCGGTTGCTCAGGCGCGCGATGATAAGCTCGTTGTCTACCTCAAAATTGACGACTTTTACGTCCGGACAGATTTTTTCCAGTGCTTCTGCCTGCGGGATGGTGCGCGGGAAGCCGTCAAGGATGAAGCCCTTCTTGCAATCGTCCTGCTTGATGCGGTCTTCCACCAGTGCACAGGTAATGTCGTCGCTGACAAGTCCGCCTGCGTCGATGATAGCCTTGACCTTTACGCCGAGCGGGGTCTGGTTCTTGATTGCGGCGCGGAAAATGTCTCCGGTGGAAATGTGCGGGATGCCATATTCTTCAGCAACCTGACCTGCCAGTGTTCCTTTTCCTGCTCCAGGGGGACCTAAAAAAATGAAATTCATACGATGCAACTCCTTGCGTTCAAATCTTCCTTCTATTGTATACGCACTTTATGGAATCTGCAAGTGGTATGTTTACATGTGAAAATTCCAATTGCAGGGCGGGTTTTGAATGCCGTATGCTTACGTGCGCGAAAGACGCAGGAGGACGCTGCTGCTGTGCCAGGTGAAGAGGGTTTTCTTTGCTGCATCTGACAGGAGCTGCGCTACATTCCGGACGGCATCTTCACCGAGCGCCTGTGCCAGTTTTGCCCCGTAGGCGGAACTGGCTGCATTGAACCAGCGGGCAATCTCTGCGTCTGTGATTCTGCGCTTTTCTGCGAACGTGCAGTCGTTCAGCGTGACGGTAAAACCGGCTTCCCCGAAAATCCGCTGCATGTCTTTTCCGTTCCATGCAAAAAGTGGGTTCCCCCGGTCGCCAAAAAATGCTGCCTCGGCCTGTGCCATTTTGTCCAGCAGTGGTGCCGTTCCCTCCGGCAGCATGCCCGCCGGAAGCTCCGCCAGCAGCCTGCTGATGTGCTGCCCGCTGGCAGGGATGCGCTGGAATATGATTATCTGCGCGCCCGGCGCTAGCAGGGGCGGCGTACCTTTTGCCGGTGTTTCTTCCTCGCTGAAACTAAAGTCCCGCCCCGTTTTTTTGCTGCCGGCAAAGGCATCGCTAAAGGCTGCCGCTGCTGCCTGTATGTCCTGCACGGAGGCACAGCAGTCGCGGAAGAAGAGCCGGTCAAAGGGAATTTCGCCAAAGCTGCTGACTGTCCTGCGGAAGCGGCCGTCCTCAAAGGCACTGCCGCCTGCTTCGATGAGCGCGAGCATCGGCTTGTCCAGTGAACCGAGCGTGGATGCATATTGGGTCAGCAGTTCAACGCCTGCCGCTGAGCGGCATGCGCCGCAGGTGATGCCCTCCGGGGTCTTGCGCATAATGTCAAAGAGCAGAAGCGCATCGTCTGCATTCCACACGAGCGAACGGTGATGGCGGACGAGGCCTGCTGCCTCCAGCATGGCATTGCGGATGCCGAGCAGCGTTTCCGCGCGGTTTGTGTCCAGCCGGGCACGCCATGAGCGGTCGGCCCTGTCCAGCGCGGCGTCCTTGTGCCGGTCGTTCGGACTGAACGTCAGGTTTTCTTCTTTCTTTGCGGTGCTGTTCCTGAAATGCTCGTTCATCCACCATTCGCTTATGGGGTTCTCTATCGTGAATATGCTGCCGGTGCCGGGATGCTTGTCTGCCCCTTCGTTGTAGGTGGTGCCCGCCGCGCCGCTGCCCGCCTGTCCCTCCAGCAGCGCTGCAATCTGCAGCTCCCGGCGGGAAAGCACGTCTTCCCTGATGTCCGCCTCGTAGCCCTGCGTAGACGGTGTGTAGAATACCCTGCCCACAAGCGCGTCCGGCAGATACTGCTGCGCCACCCAGTGATCGCGGTAGGCGTGCGGGTACAGGTAGCCGGCGCCGTGCCCGAAGCCTTCTGCATCCCGGCTGGCATCCTTCAGGTGGTTGGGCACATCGGTGTCCTCTTTTTCCACGGACGCGAGCGCGTCAAAGAATGCCATGCTGCTGTTCGATTTGGGGGCGGTGGCAAGATAGAGTGCCGCATGGGCAAGAAAGTAGCGACCCTCCGGCATGCCTACGCGGTCAAAGGCGGTTGCGCAGCTTTCTACCACGCTGATTGCGTGCGGGTCGGCAAGCCCCGTGTCCTCGCAGGCGCTGATGAGCATTCTGCGGAAGATGAAGTCCGGGTCTTCCCCGGCCTTGACCATGCGGGCAAGCCAGTAGCATGCAGCATCGGGGTCGCGCCCCCGCAGGCTTTTTATGAATGCAGAGATAATGTCGTAGTGGTAGTCGCCGTCGCGGTCGTAGAGCACCACCTTCTTCTGGATGGATTCTTCCGCGGCTTCCCGGCTGATGTAGATGGTACTTCCGTAGGAGGGAACCGGCGGCTGTGCGTCCGGCTCCCAGCGCTCGGGGGTGGTTTCCACGGCCAGCTCCAGCGCATTGAGCAGCGAGCGGGCGTCTCCGTTGGCGGTGTCCACCAGGTGTTCAAGGGCACCTTTTTCGAACTCCACCTTCCAGTGGCCGTAGCCGCGTTCTGTGTCCTGCAGTGCCTGTCCCGCAGCCTTCAGCAGGTCTTCGCGTCCCAGCGGGCGCAGCTGGAACACGCGGCTGCGGCTTACGAGCGCCTTGTTTACCTCGAAAAAGGGGTTTTCCGTGGTTGCGCCGATAAGGATGATGGTACCGTTTTCCACCCAGGGTAGCAGGGCGTCCTGCTGGCTTTTGTTCCAGCGGTGCACTTCGTCAACAAAAAGAATTGTTTTGCGGGTATAAAGACGGCGCTGGTCTTCGGCGTCTGCGATTGCCTTGCGGATATCTGCCACGCCGGTAAGCACCGCATTCAGCGTGATGAAATTTGATTTTGTGTGGTTTGCAATGACGCGTGCGAGCGTCGTTTTACCGGAGCCGGGCGGACCGTAGAAAATGACAGAGGTGAGCTGGTCTGCGGCGATTGCACGGCGCAGCAGCCTGCCCTTGCCCACAATGTGATCCTGCCCGATGTACTCGTCAAGCGTGCGCGGACGCATGCGGGCAGCGAGCGGTTCGTGCTCCCTGCCCGACGAGAACAGCTCAGTTCCCGGCACTCGTACCGTCCTGGTTCCATTCGTTCGGCTTGGTGCCGCGGCGGTAGATGGCATACAGGCCGTTTTTCTGATACTGCGCAGAAGTGCCGGCGGGCGCGTGGCAGACGTAGATGGTCGTGTTCTGGTAAAGTACGTCTTCGTCAACGGCATAGACGAGCAGCACTTCAGAGTTCTTGATGTTCGCATAGCCTGTTTCTGCATAGCGGTTTTCCTGCAGTCCGGCCTTGGAGATATCGGAGACGGGAACCGTCCACAGACCGTTGTCCGTACCGAGCAGCACGTAGTCGCTGGTGCAGGAAATACTGTGGATGTAAGCAAAATTCTCTGTTTTGCCGGAGGCAAGCTCAACACCGTTTATGCCCTTGTGGTCGGAATTGATGGTGTATGAGCGCGGGTTGGCGGTGTCGCGGTTGCCGGCCGTCCGCACGGCGGCAAAGAATTCTTCCATCTCGCTTTCCGAGGTTGCGGCCGGGGTTGACCAGCTGTTGCTGGTAAGGCTGTAGGTGCTTACGCTAAAGTCGTTCGGCACCATCTGACCGCCGTAACTTGTCCAGTTGCTGGTCAGGAGCGCTTTAAAGCTGTTGTCGTCAATCCGCTTGAGCCACATGATGTAGGAAGTGTTCGGTCCGCTGAGCTTGCGCCAGGCGCTGAATCCATCGTGACCGCGTGCAAATTCACGCCAGTATATGTGGCCTTTGTGCCCCGCCGCAAGGTAAAGGTGACCGCCGCACTCCACGATGGAAGATGCGTTTCCGTTCACGCCGCCGATGCGCTGGACTTCGCTGCTGATGTCCTTGTAGATGGTGTCGTGGCAGCCGCTGAGAGCTGCTGCTGCCAGCAGACATGCTGCTGCGATAAGTGGAAGCCGGTATATGCTTTTTGTATTCATAAAGATTTCTTGCTCCTGTTGAATCTGTTAGAAATAGTATTTTACCGAGGCGGATATTTCAACGTAATGCCCCATCATGTTTTCGCCGTTGCCCCAGAGCTGGTCGAACTGCGGCAGGAACTTGTATGATACGGTGCCGCCCGCCGACCAGCTTTCGTTGATGCGGTAGTATACACCGGCTTCAGCCTTTACCACAAGACCCGGCCAGTATTTTTCGCTGTTGTAGGTTTCCCAGGCGCCGCCCACACCCACGGATATGGGGAATTCAAATGAGCCGACGGTCGGCTGGAAGGTAGCCGTCAGTATGATGGGAATGTGACTGAATATGTTCTCGCCGATGGTCGGGTTGAAGCAGAACGCCACGTCCGCACCCAGGGCAAACATGCTGGTAAGGAAGTAGTGGTAGCCCAGTCCCAGGCCGCCGCCGATTTTCATCTTGCCGTCCGCGGTGAACCACGGATTGCCGAAGTTCAGCGGGATGTTGCCGTCAACGATGACTTTGAGCATCTGATCGCCTTTGCGCGTCTTGTAGCGGGTGTAGGAAACCTGGTCGTTTTCCTCGTGCTTGCGCTGGTTCTCGTCATAGTAGTCATCGAAATCTTCATAATCTTCGTCGGAATCGCTGCTGTCATCGTAGTAGTCGTCATCGTCCTCGGAATCATAGTCCGAATCGTAGTCGCTGTCGTCATATTCGCTTTCTGAGCTGCCGCTGTCGTCTGCATTGTTGAATACGCTGCTGGAGAATGTCTGCGCGTGCATCATGCCGCAGCACAGGAGGAGCATGGCGAATACCGGTAAAATACGTTTCATATAACCTCTATAGCAATTAATTGAAAAATCCTATATAGTTGTGCACATGGGAAGCAAGGAAGCCCCGGTGCCGGTGTTTCCACGATAATACCGTTTTTTTGCTTTGAATTCAACAGATTTCACTCCTTTGTTTTAAAACTGGTTTCTTTTCTTAATAAAAGAAATGAGGGGTGCGGGAGGTTACAAGATGAGTGCAGTTATTATTGACGGAAAGGCTGTTGCCGCGGACGTAAAGGCAGATGTTGCGCAGAAAGTTGCCCGGCTCAAGGAGCGCGGCATTGTTCCGTGCCTGGCCGTTATCCTTGTGGGCAGCGACCCGGCGAGCGTAAGCTATGTAACCGGTAAGCGGAAGGCGCTTGCCGAGGCCGGCATGCAGGACAGGAGCATCGAGCTGCCCGCGGACACCACGGAGAAAGAGCTGCTTGCGCTCATCCGCACGCTCAATGAGGACAACACCGTGCACGGCATACTGGTGCAGCTGCCGCTCCCCAAGGGAATCGACGAAGAAAAAGTGACGGAGGCAATCGATCCGCAGAAGGATGTGGACGGTTTTCATCCATATAATGTAGGCATGCTGGCCAGCGGCGGCACCTGTTTCCTGCCGTGCACGCCGCACGGTATCTGCGAACTCTTGAAGCGGGCGCACGTAAAGACCGACGGAGCGCGGGCTGTTGTGGTAGGGCGCTCGAATATTGTGGGTAAGCCCATGGCACTGCTGCTGCTGCGCCGCGAATACAATGCCACGGTTACGGTGTGCCATACGGGCACCAGAGACCTTGCCTCGTACACGCGCGAAGCGGACATCCTTGTGGTTGCCTCCGGGCGCCCCGGTACCGTTACTGCGGACATGGTAAAGCCGGGGGCTGCCGTCATTGACGTGGGCGTGAACCGCATCCCCGATGCTTCCCGCAAGTCCGGTTTCCGGCTGGTGGGCGACGTTGATTTTGACGGCGTAAAGGAAGTTGCGGGCTGTATTACGCCGGTGCCGGGCGGGGTCGGCCCCATGACCATCGCCATGCTCATCAGCAACACGCTTGAGGCGGCCGAGCGCCAGAACGGAATCAGCTGAACTATGGTCGATATTCAGAGCACGCCCGATACGCGGGAAATTCCGCTGCAGAAGGTCGGCATAAAGGGACTGCGCTACCCTGTGCAGGTGCTGGACAAGGCGCACGGTACGCAGCAGACCACGGCGGAACTGAGCCTTTTTGTGAATCTTCCCCATGATTACAAGGGTACCCACATGTCGCGCTTCATCGAAACCTTTCACCGCCACCGTTCTTCGCTGGGCATGAAGCAGTTTCTTGCCATGCTGGAAGAAATCCGCACTGCGCTTGCCGCCGAGCGGGCCTTCGGAAGCATGACGTTCCCCTTCTTTATGGAAAAGAACGCTCCGGTTTCCCGTGCGCCGGGCATTATGGACTATACGTGCACGTATGAAGGCGAGGTAACCGGCAGCAGGCAGCGCTTTTTCCTGAAAATTGCCGTCCCGGTAACGACGGTGTGCCCCTGTTCCAAGGCCATCAGCGAGTACGGGGCGCACAATCAGCGCGGCATCGTGACAGTAACGCTGCAGAATACGAGCCTTTTCTGGATTGAAGACGTAATTGCGCTGGTGGAATCCTGCGCGTCCGGCGGGCTGTACAGCCTGCTCAAGCGCCCCGACGAAAAATTCGTAACGGAGCACGCCTATGACAACCCCCGCTTTGTGGAGGACGTAGTGCGCGAGGTTTACCTGGGCCTGCGGAACTTCAAGGGCTGCGACAAGCCGTTTACGTGGTTCCGGGTGGAATGCGAGAATTTTGAAAGCATCCACAACCACAATGCCTATGCCTGCACGGAGTTTGAAGGAGGCCGCACGTGACGTATTTCTTTGAAACCTACGGCTGCGAGATGAATCTTGCCGAATCCGCCTCGGTGGAGCAGCTGCTCATTGCGCGGGGCTGGACAAAGGCTGCCGACGTGCAGCTTGCTGATATGGTGGTCATCAATACCTGTTCCGTGCGCGCCACGGCGGAAACCCGCATCTACGGCAGGCTCGGCTACTATGCAGGTCTGAAAAAAGTCCGCGCCGCAGAACCGGATGCCAAGACCCGCAGTATGGAAACTGCCGCTGCCTGGGTGCAGGAGCACGGTGCTTCCCCGCTGACGGTGGTGGTCATGGGCTGTATGGCGGAGCGGCTGCTCCGGACGCTCAAGCATGATTTCCCCGTGGTGGACTATGTAGTTGGCACCTATGCAAAAAAGCATTTCGGCGACATCATCAGCGCGGTGGAGCGGCGGGAACAGCCGCAGGACATCGACGATGAGCCGGCCTATTCCTTTGCGCCCACTTCCTACGAGGAAGGTGCTTTTTCAACATTTGTGCCGATTATGCACGGATGCAACAATTTTTGCACGTACTGCATCGTGCCCTACGTACGCGGCAGGGAGATTTCCCGCCCGGAAGACGAAATCCTCAGGGAAATCGATTTCCTTTCCGCCCGCGGTGTGAAAGAAATCACACTGCTGGGGCAGAATGTCAATTCCTACCGGAGCGGCGATGTTACCTTCCCGGCACTGCTCCGGCACATCAGCGCCCGCATTGAGGAAAGCGGCTCGTCCATCCGCTGGATCCGCTTTGAATCCAGCAACCCCAAGGATTTCTCCGACGAGCTGATAGACACCATTGCCGCCGACGAGCATATCTGCCGGGGCCTGCACATTGCGGTGCAGCACGGTTCCTCGCGCATCCTGAAGGCAATGAACCGCCGCTACACGCGGGAATCCTACCTTGCGCTGGTGCAGCGGATCCGCAGCCGCATCCCTGACGTTGCGCTGAGCACGGACATCATGCTGGGCTTCCCCGGCGAAACCGAGGAAGACTTTGCGCAGGCGGTAAGCCTGATGCGCGAGGTAGAATACGCTTCTGCGTTTATGTACTATTTTAATCCCCGCGAGGGCACCCCCGCTGCAACGATGGACGGGCAGGTGAGCATGGACGTGAAGAAGGACCGCCTGCAGCAGATAATTGACATGCAGCTGGAGATTACGGCCCGCGTGCTGGAACGGCGGGTGGGACGGACGGTGCCGGTGCTTGCCGACATCGTGAGCCGCGACAGCCGGGACGAGCTGCTGGGCAAAACCTCCCAGAATGAGCGCGTTGCGTTCCGCGGGGATGCTTCGCTCCTTGGTACCTTTGTAAACGTGCACCTTGACAGCCTGAACGGCAACACTTTCCGCGGCACTGTTGTGGATTAAAAACTGCATGCAGCGGGCAATTTCCCGCTGGCAGCGCATTTTTACCGCATGCAGCCCTTCTTTGTGCTGCCTGCGTAGACTTGCGGCGCTCCTTCCGCTATAATAGAGGAGAGGCTGGTTTTGTGCCCGCCCCGCCGCCTTGCGGCGCCATCACTTATACATGTGGCGGCTGGTGCGGATGTCCGCGCCGTGCCCAAAGAGGTTTTCTATGCCTATACGATTATTGCTGACCCTGCTCGTTGCCGTGTTTGCAGCTGCATTCACCGGCTTTAACCTGGACAACAAGTGCAATGTCTGGCTGTTCCGCACCTTCGAGATGGTGCCGGTCGCCATAACCATCATCATTTCCCTGCTGACGGGCGTTGTTATCATGCTTCCGTTCACTTTCGGCAAGCGCGGCAAGAAAAAGGAACGCGCAGAGGAAACATCCCTGCCTGCCGTGCGCGAGGAAACTGCCCCTGCCAAAAAGGGCAAAAAGCGCGGGTTCCTGGGCCGCGGCGACAAGAACGCTGCTTCCGTGGCAGATGCCGTGCCGGAGCCTTCTGCTGAACCTGCCGCGGATGCTGCTGCAGGAGAAACTGCCGCTCCTGCATCCGGAAATACTGCGGACTAAGAAAACACGGCCGTTATGCGCCCGTGCCCATCGTGTCCCTAAACCCCTGGAGAATTCTGCCGAAAATAGAGGAGAGGGTGTGGAATTGGCAGGATTCACCAGAAAATTTGCTGCAGCGCTGCTGGCAGGAACATTCGCAAGTTTTTCTCTTTTTGCGGCGACCGCAAAGAAGTCGGCGCTTACCCTGCGGGCAAATGCCCTGCTTAAGAATTCCGCGCAGGAAAGCCTTTCCTACCTGACGGACAGCATTACCCTTGCTGCCTCGGATTCCGACAAACGTTCTATCCTCTATTATACTGCCGGTCTGCAGGAGCAGATGGGGCTGTATGCTGATGCCGGCAATTCCTATGCGGAAGCGGCCTCCATCGATGCCGACGATGCAAAGGGTATGCCCAAGGCGACGGCCGCCCAGCTTTACCTGCTTGCGGCCCGTTCCTTTCTTGCCTGCGGAGATTATGATTCTGCCGGCATGTACCTGAACAAGGCTCCGCTGAATACGGCCTCCGACCCGGAAATCATTGCCCGCCGCCGGCTTTTCAAGGTCTGGACGGAACTGTGCGGGGCCACAAGCGTTGCGGAAACGCAGCCGGTCATTTCTTCCCTGAAAACCTATCTTTCCACTGATTCCATGAATCCGGTAAAACCGTCGCTGCTGTTTACCCTGTGGTTCCTGACGGGAGAGGAGCGCTACGCCGACAGCCTGCGTTCCGGCTACCCGGAAAGCCCGGAGGCCGGCATTGTGTCGGGAACGACGCAGGTGATGAGCATGCCGTTCTGGTATTTTGTGCCCCGCGCCGTCCCTGAAGGCAGTCTGCCGGAGGAAAACCGTGCGGTGGCGCAGACCGGCAGCAGTGCTTCTGGTTCGCCGGAAAGCAGCGGGACGACTGCGCCTGCCGCTGCAGGTGCGCAGCCTGCCGGGGATGCGCCGGCCAAAACTCCCGCTGCGCAGGGAGCTGGTGCCGCCCCGGACCCCCTGCCGCGCGGTAAACGCCAGCAGCTGGGACTTTTCCGCGACGAATCAAATGCCGCAGCCCTTATTTCGCGCCTGGAAAAGAAGGGCTTTAACGCTTACAGCTATCCGGACAAGCGTTCGTCCGGCACCGTCTACTATGTTGTCGTTGTGGATGATGACAGTGCCGGCTCTGTGGGGCACCGGCTCCGCGAATCCGGCTTTGAATGCTACCCGGTGGGGGAGTAGGGCAGGGCCCTGGGCAACGGATAGTTGCCCGGTTCGCTGGAAGCGCATTTTTTGTCTCTTGCTAATGCCTGGCCCCTTGTGCCGGAGCTCTTGCAAAAGATGCCGGAAACATGGACAATGGGGACATGAACCAGAACTCTTCAGTGTCCTGCGCGGGACGTATGTCTTCCTTCTTTAGGGATGAATGCATTGCTTTTTTTGCTGCCTGGATGGCGGCGCTTGTAATCTGCGGGTCGGAAATCACGGTGATTGCCGGCTATGGCAGCGGCTATGATGCCTTTTTCATTGTGTTTGCTGTCCTTGTCCTTGCGCTGTGGACGCTGCTTTTTGTCCTTTCCCTGCGGCAGGTGCGGGGGCTGTATTCCCGGAAATCTCTTTTTGGCATTGCCGTGTTCCTGCTGATTATAGCGTTCTTTTTGTTACAGGCACGGAGCGGCATTGATTTCGATGGAGAACGGCTGTCGCTCGACCCGCTCCGTGAAGTTGCCGAAGGGACGGGCTGGACTGATGACCTGTATTTCTCTTCGCTGGCCTCAAGCTATGCATACTACGGCAAAGTTTCGCCCCTGCTGAACGGGGTGAACGCAATCCGCTACCATGCGGCAGCCTACTGCTTCCTGGGCCTGTTCACAAAGTTTTTTAATGTTCCCGCTTTCCTTGTCTTCCGCTACACGTATCCGGTGCTTTTCCTGCCGCTGTACATCGGGCTGCTGGTTTCCTGCGCTGCTGCAGCAAAGCGCCGTTTCTGCGGCGGAAAGCAGCTTTCGTTCTATGATATCGTGGCTGTCGGTGCATGTATGGCGGGCGTGCTCCCCGCGGCAATGCTGAAGCCTGCCCGGATCTGGAAATACGTGCTCCCGGATTCTGCATCCTGCTGCGCCTCCATTATTCTGGCGCTCCTTTACCTGCGCCTTATTCTGGAGCAGGATCCCGCCCGTATGTCAAAGCTCCGGGCAAATCTGCTGCTCTATGTTGTGACGCCGATTGCCATTCTTGCCTGCAGCATGACAAAGATTTCCACGGGCTTTCTGCTTGCCGGCGGCGCCTGCTGGTATTTGTTCCGCAAAAATGCAAAATCGCTCCGCTACTGGATTTCGATGGGGCTGTTCATTGCAGTGTTTTTCCTGCTGTACTATTACGTGATGGGTTCCTCTGCTTCCATGCTGCGCGGGAATTCCCCGATTGTCATCACAAATGACGGAACCCGCGTGCAGGGGGGCAATTTCGGCTTGTTCTGCTTTGTGCATGACTATGTTGCGGCTGGCTGCGGTTTTGCGCACTATGCCATCCTTGGCTTTTTTGCCTTTGCGGTGCTTGTCTGCACGGTTGACTTCAGAAAAATTTCGCTCCGCCATATTTTTGCGGAACCGCAGTATATTGTGCAGGAGCTGCTCGTGGTGATTTACCTGCTGGGCGTGCTGCCGGGCGTGTTCATGCGCATTGTCGGCGGCAGCGCCATGTGCTTTTCCTTTGCGCAGGAAATCCCCGCGCTCATTGCGTTTGTCGGCTTCGGCATTCCGGAACGCATTGTCAGCTGCTTCCGGGAACGGTCGCGGATGCCTGCGGTGTACGGTGCACTTGCCGCCATGCTGATTGTCATGGCCGGAAATGCTCATGTGGGGGGCGTGCTGAAAGGTATTGCCTTCCAGCGCATTCATGGCAGTTCCGTGAAGAGCGAGCATTTTGTTGCCGACGTAAAGGCGCAGCTGAAATCTGGGCGGCCGGTAGCGGCGCTTGCTTCGGTGTGGCGCACGTTCTGGGCACGCAGCTGCTATGCAGACGGTACCCTGTACCAGAACATCCTTGCCGTCAACCGCCTGACTGCGGGGCAGCAGCAGGACTGGGCAATGTACATCGACAGCGATGCGGAGCTGTGGGCTACCTATCCGTTTGACGGGCGTTTCCCTGTGCGGGTGTATCCGGCCATGACCGGCCTGCCGCTTCTGGATGTGCTGTATAACAAGGGCGTGCCGGGGCAGGGCGTTTTCGTCTACAATTCCGGTGACCAGCTGTACCGGGAAAATCAGTCTTTCTATGACGGAGATGCATTTTGCGATAAGCGCACTTTCCCCGAAGTTGTCGAGAATGCCCGTGCGCTGGGCTACAGGCACCTGATACGCATGCACGGCACCACCTTCGACGTTATTGATTTGTAACAGGACGCAGCAGGGGGCGTATTTTTTCATGCAGCCTCCCCCTGGTGCGGGGCTGTTCCCTCCGCGCTATGTATGGTATACTGAATCTGTCTATGCGTAGTATTATTTCGTGGAATGTGAACGGCATTCGTGCCGTGGAAAAGAAAGGCTTTGTGGAATGGCTGCTGGGCAGCGGGGCAGATGTGGTGTGCATACAGGAAACAAAGGCAAATCCGGCTCAGCTTTCAGAACAGCTGCTCTCCCCGCAGGGCGGCGGAACTGCATACAAATCCTTCTGGTCGTCGGCGCAGAAGGCAGGGTATTCCGGCACCGCCATCTATTCAAAGGACGAGCCTGACCGGGTCAGCACGATGGGCGTGGAAGCCTTCGATGCTGAAGGCCGCGTGTGTACGGCGTACTACGGCACGCTTGCGGTCATCAGCGCATATTTCCCCAACAGCCAGGACGGCGGCAAGCGGCTGGATTACAAGCTTGCTTTCTGCGATGCAATGTTCGGCTACTGCCGCAGCCTTGTGGCAGACGGCTATAATATCGTGCTCTGCGGCGACTACAACATTGCGCACAAGCCCATAGACCTTGCAAATCCTGCCGCCAACGAAGGAAACGCAGGCTACCTGCCGGAGGAACGTGCCTGGATGGATTCCTTTACAGCCGGCGGTTTTACGGACACATTCCGCCGTTTCTGCCAGGAACCGGCGCAGTATACATGGTGGAGCTACCGCACGCGCGCACGGGAGCGGAACATCGGGTGGCGCATCGACTACCAGTGCGTAAACGATGCCTTTGCCGCATCCGTGCAGTCATCGGAAATCCTTTCCGGCGTAACGGGCAGCGACCACTGCCCCATACGGCTGGTGCTCGCGTAGCCGCGTTTCAGGGAGGTCCTTCATGGAAATACGGGAACTTGGTGCGGAGGACATACCGTCTCTCCTCAAGCTCTATGCTCAGCTTGATCCGCATGATGAAAATCTGTCTCCTGAGCAGTCCCTTGCCATCTGGAAGGAAGACATCGAAGGCAACCGGAACATCCGCTATTTCGGCGCGGTGGAAGACGGCAAGGTCGTCTCTACCTGCTACTGTGTCATCATTCCCAACCTTACCAAAGGCGGCCGCCCGCTCTGTTTTGTGGAAAACGTCGTTACGGACAGTGAGTTCCGGCAGCGGGGCCTTGCCGCCAAAGTGCTTGATAAAGCCGTTGCCTTTGCCAGGGAACACAACTGCTACAAGGTAATCCTGCAGAGCGGAAGTGCCCGGACTGATGCCCACCGCTTCTATGAGCACTTCGGCTTTAACGGCAGCTCCAAGAAAGCCTTCGACATGCGTTTGGAAGCGGACGGCGCCCCTGTATAAAGAGCATCGTGAACAGAGCGTGGCGGCCCTGACCGCCCGGCAATCCGTTGCCGCTGGGAGCGCAGTTCCTTTCCGCTTGCATTTCCCTGCTGCTAGAAAAAAAAATGCTTTTGCCGTATACTGGTGCCAGATATGGAAGCTCAAGAATTGAACCAGGCGGACGCGGAAGGGCAGGAACAGCCTCCCGTCGGCCCTAAAACGGCGGTGGTCTCCATCGTCGGGCGCCCTTCCGTGGGCAAATCAACGTTTCTGAACACGGCGAGCGGCGAGAAGATAAGCATTGTCTCTGCCGTGCCGCAGACGACGCGCAATGCCATCCGCGGTATTGTGAATACATCCTTCGGGCAGCTGGTCTTCATCGACACGCCGGGCCTGCATGAAAGCGAAAAAAAACTGAACCTGCGGCTTTCCCGCATTGCCTCGGAGCAGATGCACGAAAGCGACGCCATCCTGTACCTCATCGATGCTACCCGCGAATGCGGCGAGGAGGAAGCGCTGATTGCAGACATGCTCGCTCCGTATGCGGACAAGCTGGTCATCGCCGTCAACAAGACAGAGGATATGCGTGCCAAACCTGCCGCCTCACGTGCATTTATTGCAGAGAAATTTCCTTCGCTGCCCGCCGGGCGCATCGTGGAGATGAGCGCAAAGGCTGACCACAACGTGAACGATGTGCTCAAGGCGCTCTATGAGCTTGCGCCCGTCGCACCGCATCTGTATCCGGAAGAATATTACACCGACCAGGAAGTGGATTTCCGCATCGCAGAAATTATCCGCGAGCAGGCGATGAACCGGCTGGAACAGGAAATGCCGCATGCCATCTACGTCAAGATTGACGACATGAAGATGGTAAAGCCTAACCTGATGAAGGTGCGTGCTGCAATCTGCGTGGAACGCGACAGCCAGAAAGGCATTGTCATCGGCAAAGGTGCATCCATGATAAAGGATGTCCGCGTGGAATCAATGAAGGCGTGCCGCCGCATCTTTGACTACCGCGTGGACATTGACCTTCAGGTAAAAGTTGACAAGAACTGGCGGCAGAAAGACGCGGTGCTTGACCGCATTACAAAGTAAACCGCTGCCTGTGGTGAGGATGTGCAATGGGTGCTGATTTCAGAAAATTCCTGCGGGAAAAAAAGAAGCGGGCGGTGCTCTATGTAACCGTCTGCGTGTGCGCTGTGCTGGTTGCCGCAGAAGTCTGCTGTGCCGCGCTCTTCCTGCGTGCTGTGCCGCTTGCTGCTGTGCTGGTGTCAAACGCGCTGACCGTGGCGCTCATGCTGCCCGTGATCCGCTGCCTTGCGGTACTGTACGACAGCCTGGTTTCCGAGCATGATGAACATGCCCGTGCCGCTGCCGCAGAGGCACGGCGCGAGGCAGAAGAAAAAGACCGCCTGATTGCCGGACTGCAGCAGGAAAACCTGAAACTGCACGGCCGCCTTGAAGTGCGTTCCCAGCTGGATGCGGCACAGGCCGGCATTCACTTTGTGTTCAAGCTGGAAACCATGGAGTTCCTGAAGAAGGGCTACGTGGTCAGGAAAGAGCCGCTGATTCCCCTGCCGCCGGCCGGCATGAGTTCCCGCCTGAAGGAGCTGCTCCCAGCCCCGTTCAGCCGCGATGACGACAAGGAAATCCTCTTCATCCGCAAATTCTATTACAAGGCTGCAATCGGCATTGATTTTGCTTCCATAAAATACTGCGTGCAGGGAGACAAGTACCTGTTCATCGGCGTGCAGTTCAAGAAACTCCACGACCTGACCAGCGAGTGTCAGCCGGAAGAAGGCGACATCAACCTGTGCGAGGTGCGCCGCCTGGGGAAGGAACGCGTGCACGTCAGCGCTTCCGAACGGGATGCCGCCGCCCGCGCCGCTTTTGAGCAGGTTCAGGGCGAAGAGATAAAGCGGATGCTTGACGAAGATGTGGCAGAGAAGTGCCGCCAGTACACAAAGGTTTTCCGCAGCAGCCTGCAGAGCCGCTACGAGTACATCACCTTTGCCGACGAGGCTGACGGGCAGGAACTGCATCCCCTGAACGCCCCCGCCGACCCGGACGTTGCCGGCATTGCCGCCACCATGCTTATGCTTGCAACCGTCATCCAGGAAACCCGCAGCATCGACAACGAGCAGCCCCAGGAACCCGCCCCGCTTGCTCCCGCTGCAGACTCGTAATAGACCTGTTCTGAAACTGAAGTTTCCGAACAGGTTTAATGTTTCCGCTGCCGCCCTTGATTAGTTTGCAAATATGCGTAATACTGGCAGCATGGAAACACGTAGTATTTTTGGGAATCTTTCCCCCATTGACCACAGATATGCACTGTCGGAGGCCGGTGTTTTCGCCGGTCTTTCAAAATACATCTCGGAAGAGGCCAGCATCCGCAGCTGCGCAAAATGCGAGGCGGCGCTTGTAAAAGCCCACCTGAAGCTCCGCGGGCAGCTGACAGACGGGATGGCGGCTGCACTTGACCGCATTGCCGACGAAATCGACCCCGAAGAAGTTTACAAGGAAGAAGAGAAGACCCGGCACAACATCCGCGCACTGGTGAATGTCCTGAAGACAAAAGTTCCCGCGGACGTAGGGCCGCTCGTGCATCTGGGTGCCACCAGCGTGGATATTCTTGACACTGCGCTTTCCTGCCGCATGCGCGACGTTACGCAGCAGGTGGTCCTGCCGGAGCTTATTGCGCTGGAAAAGGCGCTGTGCACCATCGCCGGGCGCGAGGCAGAGACGCCGCAGGTGGGCCGCACCCACGGGCAGCATGCCGTGCCGATTACCTTCGGCTGGTCTATCGCGGAATTTGTGAGCCGCCTGGGCAAGTCCATCCTGCGCATTGACGAGCTGAGCCGCCAGCTGAAGGGCAAGCTTGCGGGACCGGTCGGTTCGTACAACGGCCCCAGCATGATTGTGAAGGATCCTGAGGAGCTGGAGCGCACCTACGTTGAGTTCCTGGGGCTGGAGCCGAGCGAGTATTCCAACCAGCTGGTGGAACCGGAGTACCTGCTGCGCCTGCTGCTGGAGATGAACGTTGCTTTCGGCATCATTGCAAACCTTGCAGACGACCTCCGCAACCTGCAGCGCAGCGAAATCGGCGAGGTCTTTGAATATTTCTCTGCTACGCAGGTGGGCTCTTCCACCATGCCGCAGAAGCGCAATCCGTGGAACAGCGAGCACGTAAAGTCCCTGTGGAAGGCAATGTGTCCGCGCGTCATGACGTTCTACATGGACCAGATTTCCGAACATCAGCGCGACCTGACCAACAGCGCCAGCCAGCGTTTCATTGCAGATTATGTTGCGGGCTTTGTGATGGCAGTGTCCCGCATGAAGAGCGTGGTTTCCGGCCTGCAGGCAGACCGCGAGAGCATGGCACGCAACTTGGAGCAGGCCGGCGGCAAGGTAAAGGGCGGCGTACTTGCAGAACCCGCGTACATCCTGCTGGGCGAAGCCGGCGTGAACGACGGACACGAAGTCATCCGCAAGATTACGCTTGAAGCCGAGCAGACGGGCAAGACCTTCTTCGAAGTGCTCAAGACGCATGAAGAGGCATACGCAAAAATCACCGCGCAGCTGGAAAAGCTTGGCGTGGAGAATCCCGAAAGCTTCTTTGAGCACCCTGCGAACTACCACGGACTTGCTGACGTAAAGTCCCGCCGCCTTGCGCAGAAATATGCCGCCCTTATGGACGGAATTGCCGGAAAGTAGCGGTACGGAGGAATACGCGTTTCTATGGCACGGGCGAATACAGTTTATACCGCGGCCCTGGTGGGGTGCGGGCGCATCGGCTACACCCTTGGGCTGGACCGGAGGCGTGAGCAGCCCGCAAGCCATACCATGGCGTTTAATGCGAATCCCCGTATTTCCCTGGTGGCAGGCTGTGACAGGGATTTTTCCAACCTGCAGGCGTGGCACGAGGCAAACCGCAAGGCGAGCATCTACCACGACAGTGCCGACCTCTATGCACGCCTCCGTACGGATATCATAACGGTGGCGGTGAACGAGGAGGCGCACAAGCGGGAGGCGCTTGCTGCCATTAACGCCGGGCCGAAACTCGTCATCCTGGAAAAACCCGTGGCGCTCAATTCCGCAGAGGCGCTGCTCATCCAGGGTGCTGCGGAAAACCACGGTGTTCCTGTGCTGGTGAACCACGAGCGGCGTTTTGCCGCAGACTACATTGCTGCAAAGGAATGGATGGCGCAGATCGGCGGGCTGCAGTCGGTGTCGGCATCGCTGTATTCCGGTATGGCTGTGTATGACCCCGCGGAGGAAGCTTCCGGGGCGTACAGCCTTATCCATGACGGTACGCATCTGGTAGATGCGGTGCTGTTCTTTCTGGAAAAGGACGGGAAACCGTCCGGCACGGAATACCGGGACATGCCGGCTGTGCAGGCCAGTCCCGTGCGGGATAGCGCCGCTCCGGGGACACGCCGCTCCGGGCTGCTGGGTGCCGCGCTGCGCTTTAAGGAACCGGCGTTTTCTCCGCCGCCTGTGCCGCAGGAAAAACGGCTGGTGAGTACGCTGCTCCACGATCCCGTGCTCAGCGCGGTGCTGCGGGACGAAAAAGGCTGCGTGCGGCAGCTGAGCGCGCATTATTCGCTTCCGTCCTGCCCCGATGTGACCATCAATTTCAGCGGGCGTTCCCGCTACTTTGGCTTTGAAATCACCATCACCGGCACGGAAGGACGCATCTGTATCGGGAACGGTTGCTTTAAATGTTACCGCAGCGGCGCATCGCCCCTCTATTCCGGTTTCAGTTCCCTGCTGCGCGACAAAAACGTGCGCCCTCCGCGGAAAACGCTCTTTTTGTCCAACATGGTGCAGAATGCCGTCGATTTCCTTGATGGTACGGCACCCCTCCGCTCAACGCTTCAGAACGGAATCAACGCCCTCGTCATCCTGGAAGAGATAAAAGCCGCCCTCCTGCGGACTTCCGCGTAATAGACCTGTTCTGAAACTACGTTTCCGCTCAGGTCGGCGAGTTTAAAATCGCTCAAATAGCGCGATTTTAAACATCGCATTCTAGTGTAACCTGTTCTGAAACTGAAGTTTCCGAACAGGTTTAATGCATTACCCCCTCTATTGACGATTCTTTTACATTCTTCTATTATATAAGCTATATAAATACGCTTCTGAAGCGCCTGCCTTTCAGAACCGCATAGAGTTTTGTTTGGAGCATTTGTATAGATGAAAAAATTATTGCTATGTGCACTTACAGCAATGCTTGCGCTGTCTGCGGCAGTGTCCCAGACCGTCCAGACGGCCAGCGAATTTTTTAAGGCAGTAAGTGATTTTTACGGAACGATAAAAGATTACGAGGCAAACGTTAACATAAATATGGGCAAGTCCGGCTCCATGAGCGGCAAGGTGAGCTTTAAGCGCCCGGAAATGCTGCGCATCGACTGCACCGTGCCCGCCGAACAGGTCATCCTTTTTAACGGAGAGACGCTCACCGTGTATCTTCCCGGTTCTTCTGCCATTCTGCAGCAGTCCGTGAGCAGCTCCGGCGTCAAGGCGGGAACGCCGGAAGGTCTTGCCCTCATGCGCCGCTACTATACGGTTGCCTATGAGACGGGGCAGGATGCCGTGCCGCTGGAAGACGGCAGCAGCGAGATGGTGGTAAAGCTTGTCCTGCGCCGCCGTTCTGCATCGGAGCAGTTTGTACGGATTAACCTTGCCGTGAATCCTTCCACCAAACTTATCCGCCGGCTGGTCGGAACCACCTCCGACGGCCGTGTGTATACCTTTGATTTTAAGGATTACAATTTGAATACCGGCATGGGAGACCAGCGCTTTTTGTACGATCCCCCTTCATCTGCCAATATCTACAATAATTTCCTTTATTCGGAGTGATGGTGCATGGAAAGCTATGGTGAAAAATTAAAGCTTGCGCGCGAAGCAAAAAAGCTTACTGTAGAAACCGCAGCCCGCGACACTTCCATCACAAAGCAGTACATTCTTGCGCTTGAAAGTGAAGAGGAAACCGTGTTCCCCGGTGAGCCGTATATCGTCGGCTTCCTGAAGAACTATTCGGATTACCTTGGCATTGACAGCGGCGAGCTTATCCGCCTGTACCATTCAAAACAGCTGCAGGAGTCGCCTGTTCCGGCGGAGCTGCTGCTGAAAGAAAAACCGAAATTCCTTATACCGCTCATCGTTGTGCTTTCCTGCGCGGCTGTCGTGGGGCTCAGCTGCTTCCTCTATTTTGGTGTTTTCAAGGTGCCGCAGCTGCGCGAAGAAAAAGCAAAGGTGATTGCAGAGACAACCCGCACGCACCAGTACCAGTTTGACGGTGCCACGCAGAATGTGCGCCTGTACAAGGGCGACCAGATTCTGCTGCCGCAGGAATCCGGCAGCAATATCGTTTTGACGGTTGCCGAGACGCTTTCCGCGCTTTCAATCCTGACGCCCGCCGGTACGCAGGTTATCGACCTGAGCGAGGAGCGCGCGCTGGATGTGGACGGCGACGGTGATTCTGAAATCATTCTGTATGTGAGCGATGTAAGTCCTACGGATGCAAGCCGCGGCGCGGAAGTCCGCATGCTGGCCAAGAGCGCTGCCGACGGGGACGGGCTTGCAGGCGGGGCATCTTCGTCAGAGCTGCGGCCGGATGATATTCCGGTGGTGTCCGGGGATGCAAAGCTTCCGGTGCTGGTGGAAGACACCCGCGCCTATCCGTTTACGCTGAACATTTCCTTCCGCGGGCAGTGCCTGTTCCGCTTCCGTTCTGACAACAAGGACGTTATTGAGGATTACTATCACAGCGGCGATGTTATAAACGTAACGTCGAACAACCGCTTCCGCCTGTGGGCAAGCAATATAAGTACGGTCAAAATCCAGGTGATTGCGGGGCTTTCAACGAAAGACCTTGAGACCGGCACGGCAGGTGCTGTATCCGTGGAAGACGTGAAATGGATACGCGATCCGAAGAACGGATTGTACCGTCTGGTGGTGGATGAACTTGACTAAGCTCCTTGACGGAAAGAAATTTTTTCTGGACCAGCACGGCTGTGCAAAGAATCAGGTGGACGGCGAGCTGCTTATTGCCCGCCTGAGTGCATGCGGCATGGTCCGCACCGATGATGCCGCTGAAGCAGACCTGATTATCGTGAACAGCTGCGGCTTTATCGAAAGCGCAAAGAAAGAAAGCATTGATTCCCTGATGGCTGCCCGCGCTGCGTATCCGGGTGCAAAGATTATGCTGGCCGGCTGTCTTGCCGAGCGCTATGCGGATGTCTTTGCAGAGGAACTGCCCGAAGCCGACGGTATTTTCGGCAACGGCGACCTTTCGCTGGTGGAATCAGCGGCAGCGGAACTTCTGGGGGGCGGGCGTCCTGTGGTGCATCCGCCGCAGAAGGGTGTCTGCTGCGGGGAGCGGGATACGCTCCTTTCCTTTAGCGGCAGTGCCTATGTTAAGATTACCGAAGGCTGCGACAACTGCTGCACCTTCTGCGCCATTCCCCTTATCCGGGGAACGCTGCGTTCCCGCCCGGCGGATGATATTGTTGCCGAAATCAAGGCGCTGGTCAGCCGGGGCGTGCGGGAAATAAACCTTATCGGGCAGGATCTGGCTGCCTACGGCTGCGGTGCGGAAGACCCGCAGGCTGCAGGCTCTGTGCCGCCGGACGGTGCCGCCAGCTGGCATGATGCCTTCTACCATAAACTGCACAGTCCTGTCATTGAGGACGCAGCGTTTTCTGCCGCCCGCCCGCCGCTTGCCGACCTGCTGCAGAAAATTGCTGCGCTGCAGGGGGACTTCTGGGTGCGCCTGCTGTACATGCATCCCGACCATTTCAGTCCGGCGGTTCTGCAGCAGATGAAGCAGGATGCCCGCTTCCTGCCGTACTTTGACATTCCGTTCCAGTCCGGCGACGACGGCATTATCCGTGCCATGAACCGCAAGGGTTCGTTCAGTTCTTACGCCGCGCTTATCAGCCTGATCCGCAGGGAATTCCCCCAGAGCTGCATCCGCACCACGTTCCTTACCGGCTTTCCCGGCGAAAGCGAAGAGGCTGCCGTCCGCACGCAGGAATTCCTGCGCACCATTCAGAGTGACTGGTCGGGCTGCTTCCCGTACAGCCGCGAGGAAGATACTCCTGCCGCGCGGATGAAGGGGCGCGTTAGCAAAAAAACTGCCGCTGCCCGTGCCGGAGCGCTGGAAAGCATACAGTCCGCCATTACTGCGGAACGGCTGCGCGCCCGCTGCAACATGGAATACGATGTGCTGGTGGAAGAAATCATCCAGAACAAGGACGGCACCGACGAAGGGCTTGCCATCGGGCGGGCGTGGTTCCAGGCGCCGGAGGTGGACGGCAATGTGGTCATCCGCTATGACCTTGACGATGCCGCCGCCGTGGCTGCTGTTGTTCCCGGTGCCATGGTCCGCGTAAAGGCCCTTGCCGCATCAGAAGTAGATATTGACGGTGTGTATGCAGGAAGCCGCTGACTACCTTGCTGCGCTGAACCCGTCCCAACTGGCGGCGGTGAAGCACGACGGTTCTTCCCTGCTGATTCTTGCGGGCGCCGGTTCCGGCAAAACGCGCGTCATCACGACAAAAATTGCTTACCTCATCAAAGAAAAACATATTGACCCGTATGCCGTCCTTGCCGTGACCTTTACCAAAAAGGCTGCGAACGAGATGAAGGAGCGTGCGGTTGCGCTGGAGCCCCGCGCCGAATATGCGCAGATACGCACCTTCCATTCCTGGGGCGCATATTTTCTGCGTGCCCATGCGGAAGCTGCCGGTATCTCGAAAAATTTTACCGTGTATGACGACGATGACATGGTGACGCTTCTTGGCAAGGCTGTTCCGTCCCTGAGCCGGCAGCAGGCTGCACTTGCCGCGCATAAAATTTCCCTTGCAAAGGATTACTGCTGCACGCCGGACAGCGAGCGGCTCTGCACGATTTCCGATGACCCGCAGTTTGCGGACATCTATGCGGCCTATGAAAAGCGCCTGCGCGAAACCGGCAATGTTGATTTCGGCGACCTTATCATGCTTCCCTACCTTGTGCTGCGGGACAACGGCGCGCTCCGCCATGCAATGCACCTGCGCTACCGCGTGATTATGGTGGACGAATACCAGGATTCGAACGTGGCGCAGTACCTGCTGCTGCAGCAGCTTGCCGGGGTGGAGGAATCCAGCGGTACCTATGTCTGCGTGGTGGGTGACGACGACCAGAGCATTTACCGTTTCCGCGGGGCGGAAGTGCAGAACATTTTGAATTTCCAGAACCAGTTTCCCGGCACTGATGTTATCCGGCTGGAGATGAACTACCGTTCTACGAGCGAAATTCTTGCGTGTGCGGACAGCGTGGTGCGGCACAACGGCGGGCGGCTGGGCAAGACGCTGGTTGCCGCGCGCGGAAAGGGCAGGCTGCCCACGCTTGTGTTCCTGCCGACGCAGGATGACGAGACGCAGTTTTGCGCAGAAATTATTGCGCAGGCGTATCAGAACGGCACGCCCTACAGTGAGTGGGCAATTCTCTACCGTACCAATGCGCAGTCTCTGGGTTTTGAAACGGAGTTCCTGCACCGCAAGATTCCTTATACCATTGTCGGCTCGCTCAAGTTTTATGAGCGCGAAGAAATCAAGGATGCGCTGGCATGGATTTCCTTTGTGGCAAACCCGCGGGACGAAGTTGCATTCCGCCGCATTGTGAACAAGCCGGTGCGCGGTATCGGTGCGGTTTCGCAGGATAAGGTCGTTGCGGCGGGTGCCGGAGTTTCTCTGCTGGCCGGCTGCCGCAACGTAAAACTCAGCAAAAAAGCACAGGAGGGCATTCAGGCATTCTGCGCGCTTGCGGAGGAATTTACCGCCATGCTTGGGGAATCGGTGCCGGCGGCAGCAATGCCGGCGGCGGGGACCGCCGTTGCTGAAACATCCGCTGCTGAAACATCCGCTGCGGATGGTGCCACCGGGAATGCCGCCCCCGAAGAATATGCCGCTGCTGCCGGAAATCCCGCTCCTGCTGCTTCGGGGGCAAAGCTCGCTGAATTTGTGGAAGCCGTTATCCGCAAGTCCGGGCTGGAGGAATTCCACAAGTCGCAGGATGATGTTTCCGGCACGCAGAAACTTTCGAACCTGCAGGAACTGGTGAACAGCGCGGTGCTGTATCCCTGCACGCGGCAGGGGCTGCTGGACTTCCTTGACCACATCCAGCTGGACCGGACGCTGGAAACGGAAGATTCCGCCGTGCCCCGCGACAGCGTAACGCTCATCACGCTGCACAACACCAAGGGCCTTGAATTCCCCCGCGTCATCATCACCGGCATGGAAAGCGGCATTTTCCCGCGGGACGACAAGACCGGCGGCGAACTGGAAGAGGAACGCCGCCTCTTCTACGTAGGCATTACGCGGGCAAAAAATGAGCTGTACCTGACCAGCTGCGGCCTGCGCCGCCTGTACGGACGCACGAACTTTATGCAGCCCAGTCCCTTCCTTGCGGAAATCGGTGCGGGCAGGCTCCGCGTGCTGGGGCAGAAGCCGTCGTCTTTCGGTTCGGAGCGCGCGGGGGACGAAGATCCCCTTGCCCGCAGGTACCGCAAAGGCACCGGTATCTATCACGATGATTACGGCCACGGACAGGTGATTGGTACGGAGACTTCCCCGGACGGGGAATTGGTTATACGGGTCAGCTTTGAGAGCGGCGGCATCAAGAAATTCCTGCCGAAGTATCAGGAAAAATCCTTGATGATAGAAGACTGAGCAGGAGGTTTGTATGAGAAAGATACTGGTTGTCATTGACATGCAGAATGATTTTATCGACGGAGCGCTGGGCACTGCGGAGGCACTTGCCATTGTGGACAACGTGAAGGCGAAAATCCGCAGCTATGCGGCAACGGATGTCTTTGCCACGCGGGACACCCATCAGGCTGATTACCTGAACACGCAGGAAGGAAAGAACCTTCCTGTGCAGCACTGCATTGCGGGCAGCGGGGGCTGGCAGATCCGGCCCGACATTGCAGCCCTGCTTGACGGTGCCGTCATCTTTGACAAGCCGACCTTCGGCTCCGTGGAACTTGCCCGGCACCTTGCATCCCTTAATGCCGGGGAGCCGCTGGAAATCGAGCTGGTGGGGCTGTGCACGGACATCTGCGTCGTGTCGAACGCGCTGCTGCTCAAAGCCTTTATGCCGGAAGTCCGCATTTCCGTGGATTCCCGCTGGGAGCACATTTGTCTGCCGCCACTGCTGTTTCGTTCAGCCCGCGTGCAAGTGCAAAGTCCTTGCTGTTCCCCCGCTTTCGGGGTATAATGCTGTTACTGTAAATAATAATAATGATGGCGGGCGTGCGCGCCGGCCGATTTGAGGAGAACCATGATGGGCAACGATACAATTCCCTACAAAATCTATCTTTCAGAAAACGAACTGCCGGAAGCATGGTATAACGTTCGTGCAGACATGAAGCACAAGCCTGCACCCCTTCTGAACCCTGCCACGCACAAGCCGATGAGCTTTGACGATTTGCGTCCGGTATTCTGCGACGAACTGGTCAGGCAGGAACTGAATGATTCCGACGCATGGATTCCGATTCCGCAGGAAATCCGTGAATTCTACCGGATGTACCGTCCGTCGCCGCTTGTCCGCGCCTATTGTCTGGAAAAGAAGCTCGGTACGCCGGCAAAAATCTACTATAAATTCGAAGGAAACAACACAAGCGGCAGCCACAAGCTGAATTCCGCCATCGCACAGGCCTACTATGCAAAGCAGCAGGGCTTGCGCGGCGTAACGACGGAAACCGGCGCAGGGCAGTGGGGCACGGCGCTTTCCATGGCCTGCTCGTACTTCGGGCTGGACTGTCAGGTCTACATGGTCAAGGTTTCCTACGAGCAGAAGCCCTTCCGGCGCGAAGTGATGCGCACGTATGGTGCAAAGGTAACCCCGTCGCCGAGCGAATCCACGGAAGTGGGCCGCAAAATTCTTGCAGAATTCCCCGGTACCGGCGGCAGCCTTGGCTGCGCGATTTCCGAGGCTGTGGAAGCTGCAACCAAACAGGACGGCTACCGCTATGTGCTCGGCAGCGTGCTGAACCAGGTGCTGCTGCATCAGACGGTCATCGGACTGGAAACAATGACGGCGATGGACAAATACGGCGTTAAGCCGGACATTATCATCGGCTGTGCAGGCGGCGGCTCCAACCTTGGCGGGCTGATTTCTCCCTTCATGGGGCGCAAGCTCCGGGGAGAAGCCGATTACCGCTTTATTGCCGTGGAACCTGCCAGCTGTCCCAGCCTGACGCGCGGCAAATTCGTCTATGACTTCTGCGACACCGGCCATGTGTGTCCGCTTGCAAAGATGTACACGCTCGGCAGCGAGTTCATTCCTTCGCCGAACCATGCGGGCGGGCTGCGCTATCACGGCATGAGCTCAATCCTGTCGCAGCTCTATGATGACAAGCTGATGGAAGCCCGCACGGTGGAGCAGACGGAGGTGTTCCGTGCAGCGCAGGAATTTGCGCGCGTGGAAGGCATTCTTCCGGCGCCGGAAAGCAGCCATGCCATCAAGGTTGCGCTTGACGAGGCAAAGAAGTGCACGGAAACCGGCGAGGCAAAGACTATCCTCTTTGGGCTGACCGGCACCGGCTACTTTGACATGTATGCCTACAAGGCATTCAACGACGGCACCATGAGCGACTACATTCCCACTGACGAGGATTTGCAGCGCGGCTTTGCGGGCATTCCCCGCTTTGACGGCAATACATTGTAATGTAATTAAGGAGGGTTTTATGCCGCATATTACTGTGCAGTTGTACCCCGGTCGTAACGGGGAAACCAAGAAGCGGCTTGCCGAGGCACTGGTAGAGGCCGCATCCCGCGAGCTTTCCCGCGCAAAGGAGCATTTTTCCGTAAGCGTGGTGGATGTTCCCCAGGATGAATGGAAGCAGGCTGTGTACGATAAAGTTGTTTCCGGCGCGGATACGGTTATCCAGCCCGGATACAGCATGTAGGCGGCCCGCGGGCAGCTGCGTACCGGCATCTTCCGAAAAAGGAGAATCACTGTATGAGAATTGCAGTTACGTATGAAAACGGCTCTGTGTTCCAGCATTTCGGGCATACGAGCCAGTTCAAGCTTTATGATGCGGAAGACGGGCATATTGTGAAGTCCGAGCTTGCCGCTACAGACGGGCAGGGGCACGGTGCGCTGGCGGGATTCCTGAAGAACCTGCACGTGGATGCCCTGATTTGCGGCGGAATCGGCGGCGGTGCGCGCCAGGCCCTTGCTGCAGCCGGCATTTCGCTCTACGGCGGCGTAAACGGCAGTGCTGACGAAGCCGCTGCGGCCCTTGCTGCGGGAACGCTTTCCTACAACCCGGACGTGCAGTGTTCGCATCACGGGGAAGGGCACGGCGGGCACAACTGTGCGTCCGGTGCACATTCCTGTGCAAGTCAGCAGGGAAGCTGCGGCGGGCACGCGCAGGAGCTTCCGGTGATAAAACTGGGAACTCAGTTGTAAGAAAGATGTGCCGCCGGGGCAGCTCTCATGTGCTGGGCTGCCCGGCCGGCGACCCGCCTCTGGGCGTCAGGCCTTCAGCTTTGCGTCCTCATAGAGCTTGAGTGCGTCTTCGTACGGCATGGGTTTGCCCCACACAAAGCCCTGCACAAAGTCGCACTTGTGTTCGTTCAGCAGGGACAGCTGCTGCTCGTTCTCCACGCCTTCCGAAATAACCTCGCAGTTCATCACGTGCCCCATGTAAATCACCGAATCCACCAGATCGCGGTTCATGTGGTTCATCTCGATGTCGTCAATCAGGCTCTTGTCAATCTTCAGCAGGTTGATGGGCAGCTTGAGCAGCTGGGCAATCGACGTGTAGCCGGTGCCAAAGTCGTCAAGCGCAATCTGAATGCCCAGCTTGCGCAGCTCGTTGATGTTCGTTATCGTGGTATCGAGCGATTCTGCAAGGGAATACTCCGTGATTTCGATTTCCAGGCAGCGGGCGGGGAATTTCGTTTCCTCCAGCAGCGCCTTTACCTTCAGGGGGAATCCGGGGCTTGAGATGTTCTTTGCAGATATGTTCACCGAAATGGTAAATCCTTCCTTGCCGGACTGCAGCACGTCTTTGAATTCGTTCATTGCGCGGCGGAGCACGTAATCGTCAATCTTAAAGATGAGGTTTGATTTTTCTGCCGCCGGGATGAATTCTGCCGGGCTGATGACCGAACCGTCGCTTTTGCGGCAGCGTATCAGGGTTTCGAATCCGCGGAGGCGCTTGTCTGCAATGGTAAACTGCGGCTGGTACATCAGGTAGAACCAGTTGTGCTCGATGCTCTTGTTGATGAGCAGCTCGGTCTCCTTCAGCTTGATTTCCTCGTTCTCCATCTCCGTGCTGTAGACGCAGTGCTTGTTGTTCGGCAGGCGCTTTGCGTAGGAAAGCGCAATGTCTGCGTGCTTAAGGAGCGTAGTGGAATCCGTGCAGTCCGCCGGGCAGCCCGCGATGCCCGCAGCAAAGGAAATGCGGCAGGAATTCTCAAAGTTTCCTTCCACGGCCTGCGCAGGCAGCACAATCTGCTCGTGTTCGTTCGACATGATTTTCTTGATGATGTCGTCCGGCAGCTCCTTGCCGTCAAAGAGGATTGCAAAGGTTGCGCCGGACATCTTGAACAGGTAGTCCTTTTTCCCGATTATCGTCAGGAACGTGTCTGCCATCTTCTGCAGGATGAAGTCGCCCGCCAGTATGCCGTAAATGTCGTTTATCTGCTTAAAGGAGTCGATTTCCACGCAGACTATCCAGAATGCCTGCTTTTCCTGTATGCGGCCTTCAACTTCTTCGACAAAGCTGCGCCGGTTCGGCAGCCCCGTGATGAAGTCCGTGCGGCTGTTCCGGTCGCTCTTCTTGTAGAATGCAGAGATGACGATGATGATGCCCAGGAATATGGTTGAGGTAAAGAGCCCCGGCAGCGAACCAAAGGCTTGCGTCCTGATAATCTGCCCCAGGTTTGTGATAAGCGAGAACGCCACCATGCTGGTGCCCACGATGCTGCCCGCATTGTGGTCGATGAAAACCATAAGGATGCAGAGGAGTATGTTGACTGCCGACAGCGAGCCCTGTATGCTGACGCGCGGAATGACGGCATTCCCGATGGTAATCATGAAATTCGGGATTCTGCCCATATTGAAGAGAACTATATGGAGTGAAATGCTGGTGACTATGCAAAGCAGCAGAAGCAGTTTTTTCCGAATGGCTGCGCGCACGATGACCTCCCGATACATAGTATTATATACCACCTTTGCGTTTTTTTCATCTTTTATTTTATTTATTTTTAAAGAGCTGAGCCGCCGTGTGCAGGTTGCACATGCATGGGGAACGGGCGGGAGGTCCCGGTTTTGCGAAAAAATAAGGAACCTTTAGGCAACAACCGGATTTTCAATTGATATTTTACTATATAATGCTATAATATATTAGGTAGCAATAAAGTAAGGGGACTTTTTGCCCCAAAGGACTCCCGTATGCAGAAGAAGCCGGTTTTTTATACATTCCCAATCGCCCTCAGCGGACTGGCAGCAGCTTTGCTTGCCGCCGCCCTTTTGTTCGCATCCTGCGCGAATGCGGTGAACAGCCGCGGCGGGCCGGTGGACGGGAGCGGCTCTTCCAGTGGAAGTGGTACTATTAGAAATGGTAGTTCGGGAGGGGGTACTGTAAACAGCGCCGGGAACGGCCTCTCGAACGGCGGCTCTGCGCCTGACATCGTCATCGGCTCCAATGCCGCAAGCTACGAGGTTGACCGCAGCCAGTCCGTGGACTTTGCCCAGCAGACCGGCACCACCGTGGATACTTCCGGTGAAAGCGGCCTGGGCTACGTGACCGTTACGCCGCTTCCTGCAGGTACGCTCTTTACCGAAACGCAGTCCGGGCTTGCCGTCTCATGGACAACCTACAGCGTGACCGTCACCATAAACGGCACCGATTTTCCCGTAAGCTTTACCCCGAACGATACCCGGGCCGTGGTCATAGAAAAAGTGCCGGTGGGAGCCACGCTTTCTGCAGGCGCAACAATCGGCGTGACCGGGCCGGACGGCGCCGCGCTGGGCTACAGCTCGCTGACGGCCGCAACCGCATCGCCGGTCAGCATCCAGAGCGGCGCGAACAGCATAACGATGTGGGTACAGTACCCGCTGACCTGCACCGTGGCATCGGCATCCGCGGGAAACGCCTCTGTTACCGGCACTGCGCCCTCGTACTACAGCAACGCCGGCCCCACCGCGCTGCCGGCGGCCACCCCAAGCTACGAAGACAATTCCACCACGCCCGCAAAAACCATGCGCTTTACCGGCTGGGCGCTCACGGACGGCGGCACGCCGGTCATCAGCGGAAACAGTATCCCGGCGGGTATATATAAAGGAAAACTTACGCTCTACGCTACCTACAGCGAATGCGCGCTCAGCATTACCGGCAGCGCCCTGCCTGCAAGCGGCGAGCCGCTGCTCGAAGAAGGCGAAAGCCTTGCCCTTACCGCCGTGCCGGAAGGCTTCCCCGCCGGAGCTGCGGTAAGCTACAGCTGGACGGTGGAAGCCGCAACCCCCGGAGCCGCTGTCCCCGTAACGGTGAGCGGAAGCGGTACCAGCGCAACGGTAACGCCGGTGGCAGGCGCAAGCGGCAGCGCAACGGTGCGGGTAACCGCTACCTGCGGCACCCTTACGGCAACAGCTGCGCAGAACGTCACCGTGCTGGGACTTCTGCTAAGCTTCAACAGTACAGCCCTGCCGGCGGACGGCCTTGTGGTAAAGCACAGCAACACCATCAAGAAGGTGTCCGCTTCCGTGCCGGGCTACTCGGGTACCCCGAATTACAGCTGGACTGTAGTCAGCGGTTCAATCGGCCTGAATGACGCAGATACCGACGAAGTAATGCTGGTTACGAGCGGGGGCGGCACGAACATCCTGCGTGTCACGGCAACAATCAGCGACGGCGGCTTCACAAAGACACTCAGCAAGGACTTTGCTGTACACGTGCTTGAGGTGCAGATCAGTGGTGCAAGCCTTTCCACGGACAGCTCAAGCCCCACCCTGATGGCGGAAGGCGGCTCCGCGGTGAACCTGACGGCCAGCCTTGTGGGGATATCGGACCTTGAAGGTGCGGAGTTCACCTGGGTGGCCAGCCCCGCTCCTTCTGATCCTGACAAGCCGTTCCTCAAGCTGACGCCGGGCGGGGCGGGCAACGCCTCCTGCTCGCTGGAGCCGAAGCAGGCGGATGATGCCGTCAACACCCTGACGGCAAAAATCACCTACCGGGGCGTGGAGGTAAAGGCGGAACGCTACATCAAGGTTGTCGGGCTCAGGCTCACGGGTGGTTCCGACGTCCTGCTCCTGGACCACTCGTCAAGTGCGACGAACACGCTTTCGTTCACGTTGGTTCCGGTGGGCGGATTCAATTTTAGTTCGAACTTTGACAACCCCACATGGAACATAAACGACGACAGCATTGCCACGTTTGAGCCATCATCTGGAGGAGTGACTCCACTCTCCTTACCTTTCAAACTTACGGCGGCAAAGGCAGGCACAGCGTTCACGTACAATACCGGCGTAGTCACGGTGACGGTATCGGGTACGGTAGGAGCCGATGCCATACCGGTTTCAGTCAGTAAGGAAATCATCGTGATGGACCTCGTGGTCAAGCGGGGAACGTACGTCGTGCCCGACAACGGCAACACCATCGCGGAAGGCTCTACGGTGGCCCTGACCGCCAGGCTGAATGGCCCGCCAGCAGGCTCAACCATCGGCTACACATGGGAGAGCACCCCGCCCGGGCCAATCGACCTCACCGTCACAAGCGGCGGCAGCACGGTAGTACTCACCACCGGCACGGGGCTGGCCGCAGGAACTGGCTCGTCCATCACCGTGACGGCGACCTACAAGGGCACCGAATACAGTAGGGTGATAGACTGGTCCGTTGGCTTCTCAGGAAGCGTCGCGGACTTCCTGAGCGCGACCTTCGCGCCCAACACATCGGCGACCCCCTGCACCGTGAAAATTATGGGCGCCGTCTCAGCGGCTCAGCTCCAGCAAATCGCGACGGCGCTCGGGGACTCGTCGGACTCATCGTACAAGGGCTCGTACATCAACCTTGACCTGTCGGCTGCCACCGGCTTGACAAGCACAGGTGATGGAACGTTTTATGCCACTGGCAGCAATGCCGGGCTTGCGACATACCTGACGGGCATCACGCTTCCCAGCAGCGGGCTTACCACGATAGGACACAACGCATTTAGGGGATGCACGAATCTTTCCGGTACCGTGACAGTTCCTGCGTCGTGTAATTGTATCGGCAAAAACTCCTTTAAAAATACTGGTATAACGGCGTTGTCGGATGGAGCAAGCCCCGCTCGAACTTGGCATAGAATCAGAAATACTGTTGGTTCACCAGACTATGAGTCTTCTTGGTCCGGTATGTTGAGCGGTGCGGGGACACTTAATGCGTTAAATACAGAAATCTCTGATGATGTTCTTTACATACCATATCCGTGATTTCACTGGAGCGCGCAATTTCGCGAGTTTCTGGCACCGCCCGCGAGTTTCTGGCACCGCCCGCCGTGTGGGAAACAGTCGCCTTGCCCGCGAGTTTGTGCTGCGCACAAACTCGTTGGCGTCCCGTAGGGACGCCGGCGTCCTGTAAGGACGCTCCCTCAGTTCCTGCCGCTCAGCTGTATAACAACCAGTTCCGGATTGTTCATGATGCGCGGAAAATACGGGCGCTGCCAGGACAGCCCCCTGCTGATGATGAACGCCGTGCTGTGGCCGTCCTGCACAAAGTCGTAGCGGCCGCCTGCATACCGCGGAAAAAGCCCCTGGTTGGGCGCGTACAGGCCGTTTATGCCCGGCAGCCGCCATTGCCCGCCGTGGGCGTGCCCCGACAGAATGACGTCAAAGCCGAACAGAAGATAGTCATCAATGTATTCCGGGCGGTGGGCAAGGAGCACAGCCGGGGTGCCGGGGTGCTGCGCCCGGAGCGCCTTTGCTTCCTGTGCTGCCTGTGCAATCCGGGCAAGGTAAGCCTCCCGGTTTTCCGTTCCTTCCTCGCGCTCCTCATAGTCAAGGTCTGCGTAGGGGTCAGAAACCCCTGCCACGATAATGCTGCCCTGCGGCAGTTCCACGAATACGGCGCTTTCCCGCAGCACCGTGCCCCCGTATTCGGTGAACATGCGGCTGTATTCGTCGTTGTGGTGAAAAAAGTACTCATGGTTGCCGGAAACGTAGAAGAACGGCGCGCTGCCCTGTATGCCGGAAAGCAGCAGTCGCACGTTTTCCTGGTCTTTCCCGCCTTTCTGCTTAAAGTCAAAGGTGTCCCCGGTGAATACAATGATGTCCGGTTCCGCCCGGCGTATGTTTTCCAGCAGCAGCGCTTCGTCCTCTCCAAAATCGTTGCTGTGGAAGTCCGAAATCTGCACGATGCGGATGCTGCTGCCGCGTGCTGCCCCGGTACCGTCTGCTGTCCCGGCAGCAGGTAGTGGTTCAGCAGGTGCTGTTGCGGCAGCAGGTGCTCTTTCTGCCGTACCTGACGCCGCCGGAAGACTGACCGGATATTCCTGCACCTGAATGGATGCGCAGGACTCAAAAAGCAGTGCTGTAAGCATGATGAAAAGAAAGCGTTTCATGTTGCAGCTCCGTCCCCGGAGCTCATCAGTGAGCGGAAAAACGCGCATTCCTCGTCATTGCAGGCAACTGCTTCGGGCAGGGCGGGGTCGCAGTGGAACACGTGCCAGAGCGGCTGCGTTTCCGTGCCGTAGCAGCGGTATACATGGCGCACCCCGGCCGCAACCAGTGCCTGTGTCATGAACGGCGCCTGCTCCCGCAGGAAGTCTCCGCGGCAGGTCATTACGTATGCCGGAGGGAATGCTTCGGTAACGTGGCCGCTTGCATTTATCTGCTCCAGCTCCGCGGCGGTGCCTCCGCCGGGCATAAGGGCTTTCAGCAGCAGGCCAATCTGTTCTTCGCCCGGCAGCTGTGTGTCCATCCGGTACTTGCCGCAGTTCAGTGCAATTCCACGCAGCCGGGGGGCGGGCGCCGTGCTGCCCTGCGCCTCCTGCATGAACGGGAACTGCGCCGCAAAGCTGCTGTTCGTCTGCGCCGAGGCATAGAGGGCAAGCAGATGCGCGCCGGCCGAATCTCCTACGGCAAAAATGTTGTCCGTATCAAAGCCGTATTCGGCGGCATGGGCGCCTATCCAGCGGAAAACGCGCTCTGTGTCCTCCAGCGATGCCGGGAATTTTGCCTCAGGGGCAAGGCGGTAGGAGAAATTCACCACGGCAAATCCGCGCTGCGCAAGCTTCATGCAGTAGAACTGGTACACATCCTTGTCGCCGTAAACCCACGCGCCGCCGTGCACGCTCACAATGACGGGCAGCTTACCTTCGGCCGCCTTGGGCCGGTACACGTCCAGCAGCTGCCACTTGCGCAGCTTTTTGTCGTCTCCGTAGACAATGTTGTCCGTCCGTGCAATGTCCGCCGGGGTCTTCTGTCCCGCGTCGCGCTTTTTGTCACCCTTCCCGAACTGCCTGCGCACCTTGTGCGCCGCAAGCCACAGCTGTATCGTCATCACGCCTTGCTCCTTTTTCCTCAGTTTTCTTCGATTTTCTTCCATTTATTGTAGCACAAAAGCTGCATTTTGTGCAGCTGCCGTAAATTTTCCCCACGAAAATCACTTTTTCAAATGAAAAAAAGCAGGGTTTCCAAGGGGCTGCAAGCCCCAGACCGTGCCGGTGAAGGGGTGGGGTTTTAGGGGAGGGGAAGCCCCTCGCTTCGGAAGTAGGGGGGCTTCTCCTCCCCTAACTCCACAAGAGCGCATTTTTCTTCCCTCCATTGACAGGGTGCGGGGGAAGGCCTCCTCGCAAAAACTGATTTCATTTTATGCGTTCCTGTGTTATAATGAGGATTTAGTAAGGCTGTGCCTGCGGTCCGGGCGCGGCGGCTTTCGGGGGAATACATGATTCAGAGGACATTTGATGTCACAAAACAAGAGGAAATCACGGGCGTGGTCGCCGAACTGCAGAGCATGGTCGAAGTCTCTGCGGCAAAGGATAAATTCCTTCAGGTGGGCTTTTACCGTTTTTCCTGCAAGGACGTGCTCAAGCTGCTTGCCCCCGTGCAGGAGGCATTCCCGGACATCAAGCTGCTTGCCTTCTCCCTCTTTGCTCCGGAACCGATGGGGCTGAATGCCGACGGTACCTTTATCTTCCGGGAGCCGGTAATCAAGCTGGGCTTCCGCTTTTTCATGCAGTCCGAAGTAAAGATCCTTATCTACGACCTTGCGGAGCTTTCCGTTGAAGACATGATTTTCCGGGCGCGGCGCGACATCCTTGCTACCCCTGCGGTTAAGGGGGTTTCCTGTCTCTGTGTGGGCGAAAAACTTGCGGTTTCGGACATGCTGGAACGCATGACAGCCGGGCTGGAAGACATTCCCGTGTTCGGCATGAAGGCGGACGTTCCCTACGGGCCGGGCATGGAAACTGCAAAAATTGAAAAGCAGTCGCCCTGCATTTTCTATGGAAAGAAATGCGATCGCGGCGTGGCACTGGTGCTCTATACCGGCGCCGGCCTGCAGGTGCGCACGGACTACATTTTCGGCTGGAAGCCCATCGGCAAGAAGATGGCAATCACCGTTGCAGACAAGGATTCCGTGGCCGACGACACCCTGATTACCGGCATAGACGGCATGAGGCCGGAGGACGCCTTCAAGAAGTACTTCGGCATCAAATTCGACCAGTACCTGCCGATGAACACGGGGGAATTCCCGCTCACGGTTACGCGCAACGGGCTGCAGCTTGCGCGCATTCCCATGTACACCACGCCGGAGGGCAACCTGCTGCTTATCGGCGGCATCCGGCAGGGCGAGTACGCGCAGTTCTCCTATTCACTGCCCGATGAAATCCTTGCCGGAACGCGCAGCCGCTGCGCTGACATGGCCGCCTTCAACCCGGAGGCACTGGAGCTGTTCCCCTGCGCAAACCGCTCGATGGTGCTCCGTGAAGACGCAAAGAAGGAAATTGATTTTTACCGCTGCATCCTGCCGGAAATACTGTACAGCTACGGCTCCGGCGAAATCTACCGCTGGCACGGGCAGGGGGCGCTGCTGAACAGCTCGCTCGTTGCCGTCGGAATGCGTGAGGGCGCGGCCGAGGGCGTGAATCCGGCCTTTGCCGAACTGTCCGCGGAGGAAAAAACGGAAAATACCGGCGCGCTTTCACTGCCGGTGCGGCTCCTTACCTTCATGAAGGCGATGACCGGCGACCTGACATCCTACGTGGAAAAGGCAAGCCGCGCCAGCGAATCAAAGTCCGCGTTCCTTTCCAACATGAGCCACGAAATCCGCACGCCTATCAATGCCGTGCTCGGCCTTGACGAAATGATTCTGCGCGAAAGCAGTGAGGATACCATCCGCGGTTATGCGCGCGACATTCAGTCCAGCGGGCGTTCGCTGCTTACCATCATCAACGACATCCTTGACTTTTCCAAAATTGAAGCCGGCAAGATGGAAATCATCAATGCCGAATACGACCTGCGGCAGACGCTTTCCGACATCAGAAACATGCTGGAAGTCCGCGCGCTGGACAAGGGCCTTGAATTCATCATTTCCGCGGATGACGAAATGCCTCACCTGCTTTACGGCGACGAGGTTCGCATAAAGCAGTGCATGGTGAACATCCTGACCAATGCCGTCAAGTACACGCGCGTTGGTTCAGTCATGCTTTCCGTGGGCTGCAAAAAGAAGGACGAAGATCACATCCTGCTGAACATCAAAGTCTCTGACACCGGCATCGGCATAAAAAAGGAAGACATGCCCAAGCTTTTCCTTCCCTTTGAGCGCATCGAGGAACGGCGCAACCGTTCTGTGGAAGGAACAGGACTTGGCATGAGCATCGTGAACAGCCTGCTGGCGCAGATGGGGTCCCGCCTTTCCGTCGAGAGCACCTACGGCCAGGGTTCCAGTTTTTCTTTCTCGGTGGAACAGCGGGTGTGCAGCTGGGAGCGGCTGGGCTCGCGTGATGACATGCTTGCTGCACGCGAATCGGAAAATGCTGCCTACATGGAAAGCTTCCAGGCGCCGGCAGCACGGATTCTTGTGGTCGATGACATGCCGATGAACCTGGTGGTCATAAAGGGCCTGCTCAAGATGACCCGCGTGCAGGTGGACACTGCTGCGAGTGCGGCGGAAGGCCTTGTGCTTGCGCAGAATAATGCGTACCACCTCATTTTTATTGACCACCTGATGCCCAAGGTTGACGGCATCGAGATGCTGGGCAAACTCCGTTCCGACCCGCTGTCAAAGAACCGCCACACGGTGTGCATTGCCCTGACTGCGAATGCCGTAAGCGGCGCGCGCGAAATGTATCTTGCGGCCGGCTTTGACGATTACCTTTCCAAGCCGGTGGAGTACAAAAAGCTGGAAGCCATGCTTGCGGATTATCTGCCGAAGGAACTGCTGCTTACGCAGGGGCAGGGCGGCTTTATCGACATGAATCATGCCGAATGGAACGGCGTGGAGCGCCGCGAAAGTGCCTGCGTGGTAAACCTTATATTCAATGACACCTTCAAGCTTGATATTGAGGAAGCCCTCAAGAACTGCGGCGACAAGGATGTCTTTATGGATGCCGTCAAGAATTTCTATGATGGCATTGAGGAAAAGGCCACGGAGATTGAAGGCTACGTTGCGTCCGGCGACTGGAAGAATTTTACCGTGCAGGTGCATGCGCTCAAGAGTTCAGCCCGGCTCATCGGTATGGGTGATTTGTCCGAGCGTGCAAAGGCGATGGAAGCCGCGGGAAATGCCGCCCAGCGCGGTGACCGTTCCGCTTTTGATGATATTGCGGTTCATACGCCCAAGCTGCTTGCCGATTACCGCAGCTGCCTCCAGACGCTTGCGCCGCTCCGGGGAAAGGTGGTGCTGCCTGCGCAGGCTGCCGGTGATGGTGCTGCATCCAAACCCGCCATCCCGGAGGAAACCTACCGCGAAGCGCTTTCCGCCCTGCGGGAACTGGTTTCCGCCTTTGACTTTGGCAGCGCGGATGCAATCATCGCGGAACTGGACAGCAAAACACTGCCGGAAAACTGTGCCGGGCAGTTTGCTGCACTCAAGCGGGCCGTGCGTTCGGTTGATGCCGACGCCGTGCTTAAGCTGCTGGATTCCGCCGGGTAATGCCCGCTGTTCCGGGACTCAGATGCAGTATTCGAAGCCGATGAATTCGGTGTCTCTCCGTGCAATGTCCTGCAGCGTTACGGAGTCAACATAATTATTGATCACGTGCTCAAAGTCGTTCCAGAAGTATTCGTTTCCGGCGGAACTCAGGTGCCGGTTTTCCGTGGTGTTGCGCGGGGAAAGGTCGCCTTCCATCGCGCGCAGTATTTCGCCCACCGTGTATTCCGAGGCGCTGCGGTTCAGCCTGTAGCCGCCGTTAGTTCCCCTTGAGCCGCTCACAAAGCCGTTTTTGCCCAGCTGGAGCAGAATCTGCTCAAGGTATTTAATCGGCAGGTTCCTCCGGTGCGACAGCAGTTTGAGCGGAACAAATTTTCCTCCGTCATTTTCCGCAAGGTCGGTCATGATGAGCAGGGCGTATTGCCCTCTCGTTGAAATCCTGTACATGGTCACTCCTTTTATTCAAGCTGTTCGGGAACTTCAGTTTCCGAACAAATCTATTTTTCGTTGAATTCAGTACATATCCGCTCCAATGCCTTTTCAAGGATGGCACGCGGTGTTGCAACGTTAATGCGCTGGAATTTCTCTCCTTCTTTTCCGAACATCAGTCCGTAGTCGAGCCAAACTTTCGCTTTGTTCAGTACCCGTTTTGAAATTTCCATATCGCTCAGTTCCGTGAATGCATGAAAGTCCAGCCAGACAAGGTAGCTTCCTTCCGGGCGGTGCACGCGGATTCTGGGGCAGTGTGCGGCGACATAGCGTTCGGTAAACAGAATGTTTTCATGGATATAGTCCTTCACCTGGTCGAACCAGGCGCCGCCGTCCTTGTATGCGGCCGTGGCGGCGACCAGCCCCATCAGGCTCGGTTCGTCGTAGCCGGTGCAGTCAATTTCGTGCTGGAATGCTTCGCGCAGTTTTTCGTTCGGAATGATGATGTTCGAAAACTGCAGGCCCGCCAGGTTGAATGTCTTGCTCGGTGAGGTGCAGACGATTGTATGCTGCGCTGCTTCCTCCGAGAGTGTTGCATACACCGTGTGCGTGTTTCCTTCAAATGTTATGTCGCAGTGGATTTCGTCGGATACCACCAGCACGCCGTGCTTGCGGCAGATGCGCTCTATTTCTTCCAGCTCATTTCTTTTCCACACGCGCCCGCCAGGATTGTGCGGCGAACAGAGGACGAACAGCTTTACCTGCTCCGCGCGTATTTTTTCTTCAAAGTCCGCAAAGTCAATCTCGTAGTGCCCGTTTGTAAAACAGAGCGGATTGTTTACGACGCGGCGGTTCAGGTCGGCAATCACATTGAAGAAGGGGTAGTAGACGGGTTTCTGGATGAGCACGGCGTCTCCTTCCTTTGTAAATGCCCTGATTGCGGCGGCGATTGCAAAGACCACGCCCGGTGTGTTTACAATCCATTCTTCCCTGGCCTCAAAGTGATGGCGCTCCCTGAACCATGTAATGACTGCATGGTAGTAGCGCTCGTCCGGGCGGCTGTATCCGAAGATGCCGTGCTGTGCGCGTTCTGCAAGCGCCTGCTGCACGCACGGTGCGGTGGGAAAATCCATGTCCGCAACCCACAGGCTTATGGCATCAAGCGGTTTATTGCGTTTTGCGGCAAGGTCGTATTTTGCAGCAAATGTATGACTTCTGTCCGTGATGGTGTCAAAGTTGTACTCCATACTCTAATCTCCTGGCTGTGCCTGCTGCGCAGAAAGCCTGCGTTTTTTTCTAATTTCCTATTGACTTGCTAGGATAAATACAGTATATCATATATTGCCTACCAAATCAATAGGTAATTTATAAGACGGAGTAGATTATGAAAAAGAACCTTATTTTTTCTATTGTCCTGTTTGTGCTTGGAGCGCTTGTTGCGTTTGCACCCTATACCTTTGCAAAGGTCTGTGAAGCCGGCGAGAAAGTGATGAAATGCCACTGGACTGCCAGAGCGGAACTGTTTACGGGACTGGTCATTGCATTCCTTGCCCTGCTGCGTTTCTTTGCAAAGTCTGATGCGCTCTTCCTTGGGCTTGATGCCGGCATTTTTGCAAATGCGCTGGGAGTCATTCTTTTTCCCTCCGTGCTGATTGGTGTCTGCGGAATGGCGTCCATGCACTGCCACGCTGTTACCAAACCGGTGCTGCTTGTGCTGGGAATCCTGCTGCTGGTGGCGCTTGCCGCTGATGTGCTTGTCCGCCTGCGGGGCAGGAAGCAGCACTAGGAAACTTCAGGTCTTTGCATCTTTTTCAAAGGAGCATACTATGGAACAATCCCTGTCACTGAGGGTGCTGGCGGCAAAAAACATCCGCCGCAAAGCCTTCCGCTCGTTTGCGCTGGCAGCACTGGTTACACTTTCTGCAGCCGTCCTTTCGGGAAGTTTCCTGCTGGCATCGAGTCTGCGGCAGGGAATTTCCGGCATGCAGGCCCGGATTGGGGCAGACCTGATGATTGTGCCGGAAGGCTGCACTCAAAACTTTGAGCAAGTCCTGCTTTCCGGGGAACCGAATTATTTCTACATGGACAGGTCTGTTGAGGACACTGTGCGCGGCATAACGGGCGTGCGCGCCGTAACAAGCCAGTTCTACCTTACCAGCCTGAGCGAAACTTGCTGCGATTTTCCCGTGCAGATAATCGGCTTTGATCCGGAAAGTGATTTCCTCATAAAGCCGTGGGTACAGCAGTACGCTGCGGGCGGCGCGCTCTTTACCGGAAGCAATGTCACTGTAAAAAACGGAGGCATTTCCTTCTTCGGGCAGAAGCATGCTGTCAGCGCGAAGCTGGCAAAAAGCGGGACGGGCATGGACAATGCCGTGTTTACTGATCTTGCGGGGGTGCAGGACATATTCAATGATGCCCGCGAGCGGGGATACTCCTTTGTATCCGACGGCGATGTGCATGCAAAGACCAGCGCAGTATTTGTCAGGCTGGAAGACGGTGCCAAGGCAGACAGTACCGCGCTCCGGATCCGGCAGGCGGTGGAAGGCGTGCAGGTTATCCAGCAGGGAAAGTTTATCCGCACCTTTGCTGACAAGATGAATTCTTTCATCTTGTTCCTTTCCGTGATGAGCCTGCTGTTCCTGCTGGTTACGGTGCTTGCGCTTGCGCTGTCGTTCTCGCTTTCCATGTATGAACGGAAGCGCGAATTTTCAATACTGCGCGTGCTGGGGGCAAGCCGCTCCGATGTGAGCGCTGTTATCCTGCATGAGGCGTTTATCCTGGGAAGCACCGGCTCGGTGTGCGGAATTTTCCTTGCCGCGCTTGTGCTGCTTCCATTCAGCATACTGATTGCCCAGAAAATTGCCATGCCGTTCTGCATGCCCGCTGTGTGGCAGCAGCTGCTCTTTGCGGCGCTGACCTTTGTGCTGCTTACGGCGGCCTGCGTACTGAGTGCCCTGCACACGGCGCTGCGTATTGCGCGGCTTGAAATTTATGCGGAAGCAAAGTAAGGGGAAGCCCATGATTGTTGTGGAAAACATTTCAAAATCATTTTCATCTCCCAGAGGAAGCATTCGTGTGCTCGATGCTTTTTCCTTCACCGTTCCGGACGGCCTCTGCCTGGGAATTGCCGGAAAATCCGGTGCAGGAAAAAGCACGCTTCTGTCCATCATTGCGGGGCTGCAGGAGCCGGACAGCGGGCGCGTTCTGATAGACGGCACTGATATCAGTGTCCTGGATGACAGGCAGCGTTCGCTGTTCAGAAACAGGCATATTGGCTTTGTTTCTCAGGAGCAGAGTTTTCTGGAAAACCTGACAGTGCTGGACAACGTACGGCTGCCGGCATGCCTTGGCAAAAAAGTGAAGCCGGATGCAGGTGCTGACCGCGCACTGCAGCTGCTGGAACGCCTTGGTGTCCGCCAGCTTGCGGACTGCTACCCGTCGGAACTTTCCGGCGGCGAAAACCACCGCGTCCTGATAGCGCGCGCACTGATGAACGAGCCTGCGCTCATACTTGCTGATGAGCCGACTGCTTCGCTGGAAAAGGAACAGGCAGCTTCCGTAATGGAACTGTTCCGCACGCTTGCCGATGAGGGAAAAACTATTGTCGTGGTCAGCCATGACGAATCCGCCCTGCGTGCCTGTGATGAAATTCTTCGGATTGATAATTAGAAATTTGCAGAAAATAAAAATGCGCTCCCGGTGTGGAAGCGCATTTTTTTTCAGTTCAGAGCCTGTGCTAAATCGCTGATGAGGTCATCGGCGTTTTCTATGCCCACCGAAAGCCGCAGCGTATCCGGCGTTATGCCGTTCTTCAGGCGGATTTCTTCCGGCACGTCAGCATGGGTCTGGGTAGTGGGGTAGGTGATAAGGCTTTCCACGCCGCCCAGACTTTCCGCGTACTGGATGAGCTTTACGCGTTCAAGGATGGACAGGGCTTTCTCTGTGTTTCCAGTCTGGAAGGTCAGCATTGCCCCGAAGCCCCGCGCCTGCCGCTGCATGATGGCATGGCCGGGGTGATCGGCAAGCCCCGGATATATAACCCTCGTAACATTTTTCTGCGTGCAGAGCCAGCGCGCAATTTTTCCTGCATTCTCCTGCGCTTTTTCCATGCGGACAGCGAGTGTCTTTATGCCGCGCAGGGTAAGCCAGCTGTCAAACGGCGAAAGCCCTGCTCCCGTTGTCTTGATGAGGAATCTGAGCTGTTCCTGCACTGCGCGCTTGTTTGTAACGATGAAGCCTGCAAGCGTGTCGTTGTGACCCGCAAGATATTTTGTTCCGCTGTGCACAACGATGTCAGCGCCCAGCGCAAGCGGGTTCTGCAGGTAGGGCGACATGAACGTGTTGTCCACGATGAGGAGCAGATTGTGCCGGTGTGCAATTGCTGCAGCGGCGGCTATGTCTGTTACGTTCATCATGGGATTTGTCGGCGTTTCAATGTAGACTGCCTTTGTTTCCGGGCGGATAAGGGATTCTATGTCATCCGTGGCACAGTTTACCCGCGTGAACTGCAGACCGTTCTTTGCGGACACATGGTCAAAGAGACGGATTGCCCCGCCGTAAAGATCACTGTCTGCAATCAGGTGGTCGCCGGGCTTGAACAGTTCCATCAGGAGTGCTATTGCTGCCATCCCGCTGGACATCGCCAGTGCATCGCTTCCGCCTTCAAGCTGACACACGACTCTTTCAAGCTGCTCCCTTGTAGGATTCTGGAGCCGCGAATAGTCAAAACCCGTGCTCCGTCCGACTCCCGGATGCGCGTATGTTGCAGTCTGGTAGATGGGGAAGCTTACTGCCCCGTAGTGCGTGCATGTTTCACGGACGTCTGGCGCGGTACTGTTTTCTGTTTCTCCGGCTGCAAGGTGCAGGCATTTTGTTTCCAGTGCAAATGGCATGCTGACCTCCTAAATGTTGTATTCTGCCTCATGCAGTTGGCCGCCGAAGTTGAGGATTTCCAGCACCTTGTTCCGGTACAGGGCAAAGGTATCCTGCACGCGCACCCGCGGCTTGGGCAAATCGATGTCTATCACCGCTTCGACTTTTGAAGGACGTGCACTCATCACCACAACCTTGTCGCTCATGTAGATTGCTTCGTCAACGTCGTGCGTTACCATCAGCATGGTCATGTTGTTCTCATTCTTTATGCGGAGAATTTCATCCTGCAGGTTCATGCGCGTAAATGCATCCAGTGCACCGAGCGGCTCATCAAGGAGCAGCACTTTGGGGTGCCCGACCAATGCGCGTGCAAGCGATGCCCGCTGCTGCATGCCGCCGGAAATCTGGTGCGGGTAGGAATTTTCAAATCCTTCCAGTCCTACCAGCTTCAGAATATCATGTACGTCCTGCTTGTGTTCTTTGTAAAGTTTCCGTGCCTTCAGCCCGAACGCCACATTGTTCTGGACGGTAAGCCAGGGAAAGAGGTTTGAACCCTGGAATGCAAATCCCCGGTCGCTTCCGGCCTTTGTGATTTTTTCATTATCCAGGAACACGGCACCTTCGTACTGTTTTTCAAGTCCGCCGATTATGCGGAGCAGGGTTGATTTGCCGCAGCCTGACGGCCCGATAAGGCTGACAAAACTACCGGGTGCTATGTCGAGCGAAAAATTGTTCAGTACCCGAACGTCATCAAAACTCTTGTTTACATTCTGAATCTGAATGCTGCCTACCATCTGATAACCCCCTTCTGCCATACCATTATTTTGTCACGGAGTTTGAACAGCAGCGTCAGTATGAATGAACACAGGACGGCAATAACGATGAGCCCCGCATACACTCCGTCATACTGCATTACGGATTTCTGCCAGTTGATGTACCAGCCGATTCCCTCCGAGTTGCCGTTCATCTCGACGGCCATCAATGTTGCGAATGAAGATACAATGCCGTAGAACAGGCCCAGAAAAATCTGCGGCAGGCTTGCCGGAACTGCCACGCGGAACACCTTGAAAAAAGTTTTTGCGCCCAGCGTTTCGCTTACTTCAAAAAAAACTTTGTTTACGCTCTGAATGCCGCTGGCCGTCATCAGCGTGACCGGGAACCACACGGCGAATGCAATGAGGAACACATTTGCACCGTGCGTGGTTGGAAATACGCTCAGTGCAAGGGGAATCCATGCCGTCGTGGGAACGGGCCCCAGAAACTTTGTTACAGGGTTCAGCCAGTATCCCACGTGCCTGTTGTAGCCAAGGGCAAGTCCGGTAAAGAATCCTGTTACCAGCCCGAATGCAAAGCCCTGCGCAAGAAGTCCCAGTGAAAACAGCAGATTCTTGAGCAGAAATAATTTTTGTTCCCACAGCAGACCCGTTACGCGGTCAAGCGACGGAAAATAGAGAACCGGAAGCAGCCGTGTTTTTGATACGATTGTATTCAGGACGGCAAGAAATACAATCAGTCCGGTATAGAACGGAAACTTTGCCTGAATCTTCTTCCTGAAGTCCTTTGCAAAAAAGCCTGTGGCAATGCAGCCTGCCAGGACAATCACTGCACAAAGGAGAAAACACATGTAATAGGGGAATGCCATCTGTTTTTGCTTTCCGCTTTCGGGGATTGCAAAATAGAGAACCGCAGAAAGTGCTGCCGCAAAAAATGGCAGCAGGTATAGTAGAATTTGCTGTATATTTTTTTTCATGTGTTTTCTCCTTGTTCAAGAAACTGCCCGAAATTACAGCGCTTTGCTGTTGTTTGTCAGGACAGTAACCTTGGTTTCGGTATATGTTCCGTCGGCATTGTAGATGTAGGAATCCGGCACGTCGTCAAAGATTTCAAAATGCTCATTGACAAAGCTTTCTTTGTCTGCAACATTTGTCATGATTCCCATGTCAACAACCTGGTCGATTGCATCGTACAATGTTTTCCGTGCAAGCCCCACGGACGGTGTGTAGTTGTACGAAGCAAGCATTTCTGCGTTGCTTGCAACATCTCCGGAAACATGCTCGTTTTTAACCTGCAGCTCTGCGGTTTCAAGGGGCTTCGCCTGTACAAAGGCAGCTGCCTTCAGCATTGCGCGGATGAATGCCTTTGTATGCTCCGGATATTTTTTTGCAATCTCAGAGGAAACGAATGTCATGCAGCAGTATTCCTGACTGAATTTTTCATCTTCGGTTGTATCAAGAATTTTTCTGAAACCGTATGACTGTTCGGCAAGATAACCGACGGGATCGTGCAGGCCCACGGCATCAACGGCTCCGTTTTCCAGCGCGAGCGGCAGATCTGTCAGTCCGTACACGGCCATTTTGAATTCTGCACCCTGCCCGTATGCCTTGTATCCGTAGTCGTGGAATTTCCGCTGGAACACGACGGTTGAAGAATCCTGTACGCCGCACAGCCCGACAGTCTTTCCTTTTAAATCCGCCAGCGTCTGGTAAGGTGAATCTGCCTTCACGTAGAACTTTGTGCATCCTGTGTGCAGGCCGCTCAGGAATTTTATCTCAAGGCCGTTGTCAATCTGGGGCAGAAGGCCGCCCGCCAGACCAAGTGTTGCATCGATTTTGCCTGCAACCACCAGAGAGCTTGCCTGCATCAGATCAATTTCAATTGTCTCGTACTTGAGGCCGGCTTTCTCAAACTCATCCTTGAAAAGCCCTAGGTCAATTGCCACATGGAGCGGTGCACCGCAGAGGCTGGAATTCGCAGTTCCAATTTTGAATACGAATTCTGAATCCTGCTTTTTTCCGCAGGAAGTAAATGTTGTAGCGGCGGCAAATGCAAGTACTGCTGCTGCGACTGAGGTTCCGATTTTTTTCAGCTGTTTCATAATAAACTCCTTTTGTGTTTTATATATGCTTTTCAAATGCTACAGATTGTCATACAAGTCTTCCGTGAACGTAAGGCTGCCGCGGTATCCGCAGTATGTTCTGTTGAACACAAGCCGTTCGTTCATGGGGAACGTTGCATTCAGGAACTGGATGCCTTTTTCAAGGACCACTTCCTTTTCATTCGTGCTTCCGATGAGCAGCGTGATTTCCTCCTGCTCATTCCGTATTGCCTGGTTTATATCCCACTGGTCACTTGCAAAAACAACTTTAGGCGGCGCTGCATATTCCAGCCTGCTGATGTTCTGTATAATCCGTTCTTTGTCTTCCGGGCGGAATATGGGTTCTGTGATGATGACAAGCACCGGCGTGAAGCTGTAGTCATTTGCAAGGTAGCGGGTAATTGCAATTGCACTCGCTGCATCCCCTGCTACGGCAAAGCGTTTCCAGCTGAGGGCGCCGATTGACTGCGCAAGGTAGGAGTAGACGTAATCCTCTTCCTCTTTTATGACTCTTTCCACGAGAGCATCATCAAGCTTCAGCGCCGCAGCAACTTCGCGGACAAACTGCGTCGTATCCGTTGCCCCAATCGGGAAGAATGGGAACCTGATTGACGGAACTCCGAACTTCTGCTCGAACTTTGCCGCGGGACCCTTGAAAAGCCATGGGTTTACAATGATGTTCAGGGCAGCTTCGGCGCAGTGCTCTACCACGTCAATGCCCTGGTGCCTGGTAAAGAACGTGTTCACCTTGAGCCCAAGCTTGGAAAGAATCCTTTCGATTTCTTCAAGCGTGCCGCTCCAGAACGGATCATGATACGGCACAATCCCAAAGATGTTCACCAGATTTTCCTGTTTTCTTTCCGGCGCTGCAATCACTTTGTCTATGAACGTGTTCCATACTGTTTCATAGCCGAGATTGCTGTCACCGGCAAAACCGGGGGTATCAATGGCAAAGACTTTGTTGCCTTTCGCTTTAAATTCTTCAGTAACGCTTTCGATATCGTCGCCGATGATGCCAGCCGTGCAGCCGGTAAGCACAAAATATGCGTCTGCATCTATGATGTCGACCGCTCCCTGAATCGTTGTGCGCAGCTTGTTCACACCGCCGAACACAACTTCTTTTTCGAGCATGTTGCTGGAGGGCAGCGAAACTCCGCTCATGAAACAGGCATGTTTGTGTCCGCTCTGGCCCTGTTCGGCAGCAGTGGTCTGCATGCAGCAGCCCGGCCCCGAATGCAGGATGGGGCAGACATGATCTATTGCCGCAAGCACTGAATTGATGCCGGAGAGCACACAGCCGCCCCGGGGATTTTCTGTTACAAAACTCATTCTGCCTTCTCCTTACACGCCAACGATATATTTGAATGCATCCTGTTCATACCAGCTTTCCTTGTAGGGAAGCTTTACATGCTCTGCCAGTTTTTTGTTGAATCCCGGATTGCTCAGCTGATCGGCAATCTTGTTTCCCAGGTACAGAAGTCCGTCATAGCCCATCGTCGGGCGCTTGCCGTCAAGCACGTGCGTTGTGGGAATCCCCAGCTTTGCAGCCCATTCAGGAACGCCGATGAATGCATCCGGCTTGAGCTTTTTGACAAGATTCACCTGTTCAAAGGGCTGCATGTTTGCAACATCGATAACAAAGTCCTTGTGAATGCCGTTCAGGTATTCAACGTCAACCTGCGCATCGGCATCGTAGGTCGGAGTTTCCAGTCCGACCAGTTTCATGCCGAAGTCGTCTATCAGGGCTGCTGCCGCAAACGAGCGTCCGGTTCCGCCGCAGATGAAGACCCGTTTTCCTGCAAGCTTTGCACGGATTTTTGCAACGAGCGGTTCAATACGCTTGTGCTCGGAGCTGATGATTGCTTCAACCTCTGCTTCCTTGCCGATGATTTTTGCAATGCCGCGGTACCATTTGTCGGTGTTGCGGATTCCGATCGGCATGACAGTATGCGAGTAGGGAATGCCGTAGCTTTCTTCCAGCGTCTTCATGAACTCGTCTGCAAAAACCTTGCAGATAGAAGTTGATGCCACTGCCTGCGGAATCCGTTTTATTTTTTCCAGAGAACTGTAAAACGGAATGTAATTCACTTCGGCACCAATAAGGGCAAGCATGCGTTCCATTTCTTTCTGGTCGGCATAGCTTACGGTTGTCGGTGCAAACAGATTCACCAGATTCGGAACCGTCGGCAGTTTTTTGTTTTTGAGGATGTACTTGTTGATTGCAAGGAATGCAGCATCAAATCCACTTGCGCAGATTTTGCTCTTGAAGCCTTCGCAATGGATGGGGATGATTGTTGAGTCCGGGTATTCCGTTCCCAGACTGGCGCAGATTGCATCAATATCGTCCCCGATGATTCCTGATGCGCAGGAAGCGTAGACAAAAATCAGTTTTGGGGAATAGCGTTCTACTGCCTTTTGCACTGCTTCGCGGAGCTTTTTTTCGCCGCCGAACACAACGCTCTTCTGGTCAAGGTTGGTGACAATGATGCGCGGATTGGTGATGGTTTTTACGCCGCGGTGTGCCTGTCCCACACGGAACATGTCTACTGCCATGATGGTGCATCCTACGCAGCCCTGCGGTGAATGACTTATGAACACAGAATCTTCCAGCGACATAAGGCACGCCATGCTGTTGATCTGCTGGCACTGCAGTCCCTGGGAAAAACTTCTGTCAGCCCTCTTGAGGCATCCCTTCTTGAAGCTTTCTGCTGCAGCGATACTTGGGCCGCCAAAATCATTTACGCGGCCGGAAACTGATTCTCTTACGCCTGAATACTGTACTGCCATTCGTTACCTCCGTGCCAGCGAAACATGATTGTCCACGCTGTGAAAATACTTGGTGATTTTTTCCAGGGCTTCCTGTACCGTGCAGTCAACATCGAATGCTGCCACAGCTTTTTTTTCAAGCTGCTTTGTGACATGGAAGCCTATTTTTTCGCAGACAACACAGCGGCAGTCAGCAATGAGCAGAACTTTTGCGGAAAGTTCCGTGCCATGGCTGCACCCGCCGCCGGAACCTGCACATCCTTTGTCTGCGCAGCCTGCTGCCTTTTCAGTACAGGATTCTTCCGCATCATCTGCCGGGTTATAGTCTCTTTTTTCTGCAAGGGAAAATGTCCCTTCGTCAGAAACGTCGTAAATGAGAAAAGAGTCGGCTGCACCAAAATGCAAATCTACGTTTGTTCCGTCGGAAGATGCAACAGCAATTTTGTACGGCATAGTCACCTCTGCTGAAATATAAAACCTACCAGAATGATAGATAAATGAACTGTAGCAATAATTACCTACTTTGTCAATAGGATTTATAATAAACTTTCGAGTATTTTCTGGTAGTAGTCTTAATCTTTCAGTGTACGGATTGTTTGGGGAAACACACGTTTTTGTAAGGAGTACGCTATGCGCTTGAAGGGCAGTAACAGGGGTGGGGGGGAGGACGCCGGGCAGCAGATTAGACCTGTTCGGAAACTACGTTTCCGCTCAGGTCGGCGAGTTTAAAATCGCTCAAATAGCGCGATTTTAAACATCGCATTCTAGTGTAAGCTGTTCTGAAACTGAAGTTTCCGAACAGGTTTATTCTTTGATGGTGCCCGGCGTTTTGGGGAGAACTTAAAGATGCCCTTTATAGTTCCAGCAGCGTCGCCCGGCAGGGTGCGCCGTCACAGCCGCCAAGATTGAGGGGAGCTGCGTGAAGCAGATACACTCCCTGGCGGATGCCGGAAAGCCGTATGCCTTCAAGCAGCACAATTCCTGCACCGAGCATTACCAGGTGCACGTCTTTCGGGGAATCTTCCGGCCCTACGGTCTGCGATTCATTTCCGAATAATTTGATTCCGCGCTGCGCAAAAATTTTTGCCGCTTCACTGGTAACAACTGCTTTTCCTTTGACCAGAATCCGTTCTGCTGCCAGTGGATTGCATTGCCGTGCTGCATCCAGCATTCGTTCGGCATCTGCGGCCCCGATCTTGCCTTCATGTTCTGCTACGTACGCGTATCCGACGAATTTTTCCAGCTCAACCTGATCGATGGTTTTTCCGTCCGCATAAAAATGGAAGGGCGCATCGACATGCGTACCGTTGTGCGCGCACATCCTGAACGCGCTCAGATTGCAGACTGCACCATCGCTTATGGCAAGCAGCGTTTCTTTTTCCGGACTTGGGTCTCCGGGAAACACTTTGCAGCCGAACACTTCCTGTGAAATATCATATACCTTCATGAAATCAACGTCCTTACTTCCCTGTTCTGCTCAAGCAGATTGTAGATGCCGTCCTCGGAAAGCACGCCCCGTTTCAGGGTTACCGGGAGTTTTCCTGCTTCATCCAGCGCAAAATCATCCTTCCACTGCCGGCTCGTATAGTAGGCCTCCAGTTTTTGAATCTCGGGCTGGAACTCTTTGTATGCAGCAATCGCCTGTTCAAGCGAATGCACTATCTCCTGTGCCTCGTCGAAGATTTTTTCCATCCCGCTGATGCGTTCCAGTGCATCGCCCGGAAGACTGCTGTTTGTGCCTGTATCCATGCTTTGCTTTCCTCCGCTGTTATCGGATAAAATGCGTCGGCTGCCATTGCTCTTTTTCCGGCAGGCCGAATTTTTCCCTGCCGAGCGCGATGCTTTTCATCAAAAAGCTCATGTTCCGTGCGAGCGTCCGCATGGTCTGCAGGCCTTCTGCATCCTGAGCTGCTTCGCCTTTTGCATTGCCGTGTATGCTGTTCCAGTACTGGCTGGATGCAACAGGCATTCCGCATATCGTAAAGTATTTGTTCAATTCGTCAAACGTGGCAGAACAGCCGCCCCTGCGGGCTACAACAACACTTGCACCGACTTTCATGGTTTTGTCGAAATGCGTGCTGTAGAAGAGCCGGTCAAGGCAGGCAACCAGCGTGGCATTTGCAGATGCATAGTAAACAGGGGAGGCAAGCACAAGTCCGTCTGCAGCTTCAAATTTTTTTGCAAGGACGTTCACTTCATCATCAATGGCACACCTGCCTGTTTTGCTGCAGCTGCCGCAGGCGATGCAGCCCCTGATAATCTTACTGCCGATCTGGACATGCTCGCAGGCAATGCCTTCGGCTGCAAAGATTTTCTGCATTTCCTGCACGGCAACTGTTGTGTTTCCGTCCGCTCTGGGGCTTCCGTTTATAATCAGTACGTTCATGTTCCTGCCTCCCTGCTGTTAATCCAATATTCCCGCAGCTTCCTTCATGAGCTTGATTATGGGAAGATGCTGCGGGCATACACTTTCGCACTGGCCGCAGCCTATGCAGTCGGAAGCCTTTCCGCTCCGCTGAATCAGGCCGGAATAGAAATTCTTGGAACGCCAGTCATCAGGATAGCGGCGGAGCGTATTGACAGTTCTGAACACATCAGGAATGCTTATCTTCATCGGGCAGCCGTCGCAGCAGTATTTGCAGGCTGTGCAGCCTATCTGCGGCATGCTGAGCAGTTCCTGCGTAACCTCATCGATTATTGCAAACTCATCATCGGCGAGCGGTTCAAAATTTGCAAATGTCTGTATGTTGTCATGCATCTGCTCTTCATTGGACATCCCTGACAGTATCGTCATCACGCCTGGCAGCGAGCCAACGAATCTGAGTGCCCATGAAGCAACAGATTTTTCCGGCTGCCGTTTTTTGAATTTCGCTTCAATTTCAGGTGCCATATTTGCCAGCATGCCGCCGCGCACAGGTTCCATGATGATAATCGGGATGTTCCGCTTGTGCAGAATTTCATAGAGCTGCTGGGAGCGGACAACAGGATTGCTTCTGTCAAGATAATTCAGCTGTATCTGTACGAATTCGATTTCCGGATGTTTGTCAACGACTTCTTCAAGAAGCTCCGGGCTGCCGTGAAAGGAAAAACCGAAATGCTTGATTTTTCCTTCTGCCTTGCGCTTCATGCACCAGTCAAAGCAGTCGTATTTTACGTATGTGTCGTAATTCGAACCGTCTTCAATAGAATGAAGCAGGTAAAAGTCAAAATAGTCAACGCCGGCTCTTTCAAGCTGCTCATTGAAAATTCTTTCTATGTCTTCTTCGCGTTTTATTTCCCATGCCGGAAGCTTCGTTGCAATCATAAAGCTGTCCCGCGGATAGCGCTTTACCAGTGCTTCCCGTGCGGCAACTTCTGACTTTCCGCCATGGTAGACATAGGCGGTGTCGAAATAATTCATGCCGGCTTTCATGTAACTGTCAACCATGCTGCACACCTGCTCATGGTCAATCACGCCGTCTTTTTCCGGCAGACGCATAAGGCCGAATCCAAGTTTCGGCATAGCGGACAAATCAATACTCATAGAACACCTCCTGCAAACAGTGCCCGGTATTCGCCGGGCGCCATTCCCTTATCATTATGAAACACCCTGTTAAAACTCGGTATGCTCTGAAAACCTGAAAGCATCGCAACTTCCGTGAGTGTCATTTCATTCTGCGCAAGTAATTCCGTGGCTTTCTCAAGTCGTATCATGTTCAGCCACTTGCTGTAGTTCATGCCTGTAACATTTTTGAATATTCTGGAGAAATAATCCTTGCTGATTCCTGCCATCTCTGCCATTGCTCCCTGTGACAGATCGTCTGCCGTCAGGTTGTTCTTGATATAATCCGTGACCATCGTCATCCGGCGCATAACATCATCCGTATAATTGTTGTGCGATACGTGCCGGAGCTCCGGAGCAAACTCATCACGGTATTCATCCAGCGCAAGGATGAATTCCATAAGAAGCATGCAGCACCTGAGTTCCCGGTTCACTTCACCGGAAAAGAAAATATCTTTCATCCTGTACACTAATGTCTGGAGCTGTGCAGAAAGCTTGGGATGGGCATTCCTGCATATCACATGCAGGTTCCGGTAAAAATGCATGATGCGCTGCAAATCCAGCAGCGAATTCATGAACGTGTTGCTGAACTGGATGAGCAGCGCTTTTTCACGGTCTGCATCTATGATTGCATGCATTTCCATCGGCCAGACCAGTACGAAATCTCCTTCGACAAGCTGATACGTGCTTTGATTGACTTTGTATACATTTGTCCTGCCCGGCCCCACAAGAACTATTTCTCCATAGGAATGCCAGTGCATCTGGTAGCTGCGCTCCCTGCGGCCGGTGGACATATTGAAGGCACTTATTCTGCCGAAATCGATGGTCTCGTACTGGCTGTAATCCATCTGCTACACCATCATGTTGTAGATCTTTGTGCAGTCGTCCTCGGTGAGTGTTATGAAGCCGGATATTGTTCCGTCGCGGCCGTCACCGTGGCACAGCACCTGAACAAGCTTGGGAATATCAGCTTCCTTTGCTCCCAGCTCTTCAAAATTCTTCGGCATTCCCAGCGAGATGAGGAAATTCCTGAATGCTTCAATGCCAGCCTTTGCGGTGACTTCCGGATGAGCAAAATCCATCTGGCAGCCCCACACACGGACTGCAACCTGGGCAAAGCGCATGATGTTGTGCTTCATCTCGTAGGTGAACACTGCCGGCATGGTTACGGCAAGACCGGCACCGTGTGCACAGTCGTACAATGCAGAAAGCTCGTGCTCAATGGTATGGCTGAGCCAGTCCTGGCTGCGTCCCACACCGCATGCATTGTTATGCGCCATCGTCCCTGCCCACATGATGTTTGCCCGCGCTTCGTAATTATTGGGGTTGGCGATAACGCGCGGCCCTTCATGCACCATCGTGAGCAGAAGCGCTTCGATAAGCCTGTCGGTAACTTCCACTTCTTCGGTGTTTGTCAGGTAACGTTCATACAGATGCGCCATTATGTCGCTGATTCCTGCAGCGGTCTGGAATGCCGGCAGTGTCTGGGTAAGGGCCGGGTTCAGGATGCTGAACTTCGGGCGGATTGCATCTCCGCTTGCACCCCGCTTGAACATACCTTCTTCCTTTGTGATGACGGAATCAGGACTGCCTTCGCTTCCTGCCGCTGCAATGGTAAGGACGGTGCCTACACTCAGTGCTTTTTCGATTCTCTTTCCACGGTAGAAATCCCAGAAGTCACCGTCATATACAACTCCGGCAGCAATTGCCTTGGAGGAATCGATGACGCTTCCGCCGCCGACGGCAAGAATGAAATCCACACCTTCTTTTTTGCAGAGTTCAATTCCTTTGTAGACAAGTCCGCTCCGAGGATTGGGCTTTACTCCGCCCAGTTCGATGTAGGAAATTGACTGTGCGTCAAGTGATTGTTTTACCCGGTCAAGCAGTCCGGAACGGACAACGCTTCCGCCGCCGTAATGAATCAGGACCTTTGTGCCTCCGAATCTTTTGACGTATTCCCCGGTTTGGGCCTCTGTGTCTTTTCCGAATACAAAACAGGTTGGTGAATAGAATTCAAAATTATTCATCTGTGTGACTTCCTCCATTTTTCATTTTAGCATATAAAATCCGTACCCGCTACTTATATTTTGACGTAATGAATATCAAATTTTGTCGCGATTATAGAACAAAATATGATAAGTCCCGGAGCAATTCTTAAGAAGCTTTTTACTTCAAACGGAAGTATAGTAGACCTGTTCGAAAACTACGTTTCCGCTCAGGTCGGCGAGTTTAAAATCGCTCAAATAGCGCGATTTTAAACATCGCATTCTAGTGTAACCTGTTCTGAAACTGAAGTTTCCGAACAGGTTTAGTGAGCGTGTCCGGAAAAATTAAGCATTCCGGACAGTTCTGTTTTACGTGGTGAAATGAAGGGGGAACCATGAAAAACTATACAACCGATATGACTACAGGGAATACGGTAAAGCATATTATAAGCTTTGCACTTCCTGCCCTTGTTGGAAATATTTTCCAGCAGATATATAACCTTGCCGATTCGGTGATAGTCGGGCGTTTTGTCGGCGCAGATGCGCTTGCGGCAGTCGGTTCAACGGCATCTATTACTTTCCTGTTTTTTGCGCTGTGCAATGGAATTGGAAGCGGCGGCGGCATCATTGTTTCTCAATTTTACGGGGCGCACGATGGTGCCAGGGTAAAAAACTGCATCGTGAACACGGGACTTGTCATGCTCATCGTTCCGCTGTTCTTCGGGACGATCGGCTTTATTTTTGCCCCGGCGCTGCTCCGCTTCCTGAGCACCCCGGAAGAAATCCTGCAGCCTGCAGCATTGTACATACGTCTTGTCTGCGTGGGACTTCTGTTTGTTTCGCTGTATAATTATCTTGCGTCCATGCTCCGGGCTTTGGGAGATTCTCGGTCTCCCTTGTATTTCCTTATCATGTCAACGGTGATAAATGTCATCTTTGACACTATCTTTGTCTGCGTCTTCAGGATGGGAATCAAAGGTGTTGCAATTGCAACGATAGTTTCTCAGTTCACGGCAATGGTAAGCTGCGCCCTGTATGCCCGCAGGCATAATGCATTTTTCAAACTGAAAAAAAGTGACTGCACTGTCAGCATTGATATGCTGCTCAGAATTGTCCGGCTTGGTATTCCCCTGTCCCTTCAGTTTGCACTGATTGCCATATCTTCCATGGCAATTCAGCGCATTGTCAATTCGTATGGAACCGTTGTTGTTGCAGCGTTCACCAGTACAAGCCGGATTGAGCAGCTGATACATCAGCCCTATGCAACGCTTGGTGCTTCTATTGCAACTTTTTGCGGACAGAATTTTGGCGCACGGAAATATGACCGCGTGTATCTGGGATACAGGAAGGGCTTCCTTATTATGACTGTGGTGACGGTGATTATGATATGTGTGATGCAGTTTTTTGGCAGGAGCATAACGGGACTCTTTGTGTCTGACCGTCAGGTTGTGGAGCTGGGTACCAGAGGTCTCCGGATAACAAGTCTTTTCTATCTTGCACTGGGCACCATCTATGTTGTCCGCGGCGTGCTTACCGGAATGGGCGATGCTTTTTTTGCGCTGTTCAACGGAATTGTTGAAGTTATCGGCCGTTTTACCATACCCTTGCTTATGACGAAGTTTCTGGGCATGGCGGAAGACGGTATATGGGTTTCCACGGGAATCGTGTGGATACTCAGCGGATCCACGGCCTGGTTCCGCTTGTTTTGCCGGCAGGAGCGTGTTCCTGCCGTAGAATAGATTTTGTTATGGCGGCGGGCAGCATGCACAAGGACCGGTCTGCGCTTACCAAGTCTGAGCTGTGCCTTTTCCGGCATGCCAATAAAAAAGTCCCGGGAAGGCGGAATACTTTCTTTCCGCCTTCCCGAGACCTCTGGTTGACCAGTCGGACTTAAGAATTTGTTTTTTTGTCGAATCTGAACTTTTCGTTCTTGTCAATCTGAATAATCCTGCCGTTCTGAATCTGAACTGTTACAGAACCGAATTTGATTGCCTTTACGTATTCGGCAAGTTTTGCAAATTCCTCAGGATATGATTCAGCCTGCTTTTTATGCAGTTCAAAACTTTCTTGCGCCATGGGCAACTCCAGTCTGACTTTTAGTTGAAGCGCTGCACTGCAACCGAATAAATGTCTTCGATGAGGCGGATTCCTCCGGAATAGCCTGCATAGAAGTCATCAAGGACAACCCTGTTCTGGAACGGCCATGCAACATTCAGAAAGTTTCCCTTCAGTTCTTCGGTGACTTCCTTGTCGTAATAGCTTCCCAGCACGAGCGGATAGCCGTGGTAGTCATGCTCCCGAATCTGCTCGTGAATCAGGTAACTGTCGGTGCTGAATGCAACGTCCGCCTGAATTCCATAATTCAGGTTTTTGAATTCCGCGGTAATTTTTTCCTGATATTCCTTGGGCGTGTCGTCGGTGATAAACTGTTTTGCCGGGAACAGGCCAAGGTCGTTCACAAGGAACTTTGTTGCCGCAAGTGCATACTGTGCATCTGCCACAATGGAGAACTGCTTGTTTATGACGCGGTTTTCAAGGAAAAGGTCGGCATAGCGCTCGATGAGGTAGTAGAAATATTTTTCATGCTCATTGATAACCTGTTCGACTTTTTCTGCAGGAACCTTGGCAAAGTCTCCGACCGCCCGCAGGAATTTGCTGGTTTCAGTGGCACCAATCGGAAGCACGGGGTAGTGCAGGTACGGGGTGCCGAATTTCTTTTCCATTTTCTGGACATTCTTCAAGCCGACCCACGGAGAGATAAGCAGGTTGAATTCAGCCTTGGGAACAAGGTCGATGTTTTTGATTCCCCGGTCGTAGCCGAAAATCGTATTCGGCGTAAGCCCCAGTTCCGCGATGAGTTTTTCAAGTTCGCGGAGGTTTCCCAGCCAGAACAAATCCTGATAGGGAACATCTGCCCAGATATTCACAAGACCTTTTATCTTTTCTCCGGCTTCCGGCTTTTTCAGGTACTGGGTGATGATAGCATCAATCACCTGCTCGTGTCCTTTGTAGTTATTGCCCTTGAATCCGGCGGTGCTTGCGTAAATTACGGGTTTGGGCGCATCTGCAAACTGATTCACCACTTCGCCTGAATCATCGCCGACGATTTCCGGAATACAGCCGGTGAGCACCACGAACAAATCTGCGTCAATTACTTTGAGTGCATTTTCAATCGTGGAAGCAAGCTTTTTGGTGCCGCCGAAGACTACATCTTTTTCGTTGATGCTTGTGCACGGAAAAATGTTCGGTGAAAAGTAGCCGGAACTTCCTGTGCCGTCTGAAAGTTTTTGCGCGCAGCCTGGACCTGAATGCAGGATAGGAATGGCACGGCTGATTGCCTGCACCGTCTGCATGGATGCGAGTGCGCACTTGTAGCGCTGTTTATCAAGCAGTTTTGCCATCTGATTTTCCTCCTTTCTCTGCCACGAAGAATGAATCAACATTCTGTTCGTACCACCAGTCTGTGTACGGCAGTTTTACGCGCTTTGCAAGATTCTGCTCAAAGCTGCGGTTGCGGATGCTGTCAAGAATCGTCTTGGCAAATTCCAGTGTGTGCTTGTACCCGAAAATCATGTATTCATCGGCCACGTAGACGGCGCTTGTTCCGTTCTTGATTGCCCACACCGTTGAACCGGGATGGCGTGACAGATACAGATCGGGCTTGAACTTGTGCAGGATGTTCATCACTTCGTAGTTCTGCTGGTCAGAGACACTTGCCTCAAAGTTGATGTTGTTGTCCAGCAGGTATTTCATTGACGGCGGAACGTCGCCGTTTTCATATTTCTTGTCATAGTGCCATGCGAGCGCCCAGACAACTTCTATGCCCAGTTCGTTCAGAACACGGCTTACTTCAAAGGTATAGCCCGGTCCCATGCCGATGACGGCACGCAGGCCTTTCAGTTCTTTCTTGATTTCTTCAATCTGAGGAAGATAGATTGCCCGCTGTTCGGCAATGTATTTTTCAACAGCTTCGCTTCTGTTGGTGACCCTGCCGATTTCCCGGAGCCAGGTTTCGAAGCCCACGATGCCGCACTGGTTTATGCTGCGCACGTACGGTACACCGTATTTTTCTTCCAGTCCGTTGCCAAGGTAATTTCCGAGCGTACCGCAGATACAGGTGGTCGCAAGGGATTCCGAGATGTGGCTGAGTTCCTCGACGGTGGAATTGCAGTACAGGAATATCGGTTCCAGATCAAAGTTCTTGAAAATCTCGATGATTTCCGGACGGGCACTTTCGTAGAAGTTCTTGAAATTGATGGTGTTGCGTTTCTGCTTGGGCGGCTGCACGATGCTTGAAAGCACGGCATGGTCGGCGATGTCGAAGCCGGTTGCCCAGATGCGTGACTTGAAGCCTTCGCAGTGGACGGCGACAATCGGCACGTCAATCTCTGCCTTCAGGTCATCAACAACGCTGTCAATGTCTTCGCCGATAATTCCGGTGGCGCATGAACTTGTTACGAAAATGGCTTTGGGCGAATAGCGCCTGTTCACTTCGAGCACTATTTTTCTAAGCTGTTCCGTGGAACCGAAGATGGTGTCTTTTTCGTTCATGTCGGTGCCGACGTATACGGTGCTGGTTGTGACGCCGCGTTTCTTTGCCATCACTTTGTCAAGATAATATGCACCTGCGCTTGCGACAGAGCAGCCTGCCGGTCCGTGGTGGATGATTGCCACGTCGCGGATTGCAGACAGCTGGCCAAGCGCGCAGCTTGAAAGACAGGTACTTGACTGGCTGAAGCAGCGGGAACATCCCTTGAGCGTACCGCATTCTGATTTTTCTGCCAGGTCTTTTAAGTCACCGATATAACCTGTTATTGACCCGATTCTGTTTTCACGGGTCGCAACGTTTGAAGAATTTAAATTCACAGCCACTGTTTACTCCTTCGAGTTTAAAACTCTCTCCTGATTCGCTTGTAATTGTACGGAATGGAATGTCTTCAGAATCCTGCCTTGCTTTCCACATCGGGGCGGACTTTCTGCAGATCTTCGCTCAGGTAGCGTTCACCGTTGTCCGGCAGAAGCGGCACGATGAGCTTGCCTTTGTTTTCGTCCCGGAGCGCCTGCTTGATTGCGATGGCAAGGCTGGCACCTGAAGACGCTCCGATGAAAATGCCTTCATAATGGGCAAGCAGATGGATTGCCTTCAGTGTTTCTGCATACGTGACCGTTTCGTATTCGTCAACATATTTGTCGCTGAAATTGGTGGGTGCCATCGGGTTCAGGCCGTTCTCGTCATGCACGGCATGGATTCCGTGGAAGCCGCCGTCTTCAACGCCCTGCACAACCGGGTGCTCCACGTCTGCCTTGTCCGGCTGGGCAATGACGACCTTGACAGCCTTGTTCTTTTCCTTCAGGAATTTGCTTACACCGTGTGTGGAACCGCCGGTGCCGACTCCGCCGACAAAGATGTCAACCTTTCCGTCGGTATCCTCCCAAATCTCCGGTCCGGTGTGCTTATAGTGTGCTGCAACATTGTCCGGGTTTGAAAGCTGCCGGCTTGTCCAGCTGCTGGGAGTTGTTTCGAGCATCCAGTCATACACTTCGTTGAATGCTTCTATGCCTTTTTCAAAGACGCCCGCAATCAGTTCCTTGGGCGGATTGACAAGTTCTGAACCGTATGCTTCAAGCAGCTTTTTGCGCTCGATGGAAACACCTGCCTGGATGCCGACTTTAAACTTGTATCCCTTTGCTGCTGCAACAGACGCAATGCCAATGCCCATGTTGCCGCTGGTGAATTCTACCAGCGTATTTTTGCCCGGTTCAATTTCGCCGCGCTTTTCGGCAGCTTCGATAATCTCAAGTGCTGCGCGGTCCTTGTGGGAACCGGCAGGATTGAAGTATTCAAGTTTTCCTGCAATGCGTCCCTTCAGCCCGAGCACCTTTTCCAGCCGGTGAAATTCAACGATGGGTGTGTGCCCGATAAGCTCTGTTATTGAATTGTATATCTTTGCCATACTAAACTCCTTCTTCGTTTTTTCCTGCACCCCGAAAGGCACGCCGTTTGGTTAAATCTTGTAATCGTCAGCCATGTCCATAAGACCGTATTCCAGAAGAATCTGCTCAAGGCGCTCCTGCGTCATGGGAGTCGGAATCGTGAACATCTGGTTGTCGATGACCGCCTGTGCAAGGTTCCGGTATTCTTTTGCCTGTGCAGAATCCGGCTTGTATTCGATGACGGTCTTGCGGTTGATTTCTGCGCGCTGCACAATGTTGTCGCGGGGAACAAAATACAGCAGCTGCGTTCCCAGCTCCTTTGCAAAGGCACGGAGCAGGTCAAGCTCGCGGTCAACGTTGCGGCTGTTGCAGATGATGCCGCCGAGACGCACGCCGCCGGCCTTTGCATAGCGGCTGATGCCCTTTGCAATGTTGTTTGCCGCGTACAGTGCCATCATTTCGCCGGATGCAACGATGTAGATTTCCTTTGCCTTTCCTTCGCGGATGGGCATTGCAAAACCGCCGCAGACAACGTCGCCAAGAACATCGTAGAAGACGAAGTCAAGGTCATCGGTGTAGGCACCAAGATTTTCCAGCATATTGATTGATGTGATGATGCCGCGGCCTGCGCAGCCGACGCCTGGCTCCGGACCGCCGGATTCCACGCAGCGCGTTCCGCCGAAGCCGGTACGCATGATGCGGTCAAGGGCTATGTCTTCGCCTTCGTCACGGATGGTGTCCAGTACTGTTTTCTGGGCAAGTCCGCCGAGCAGCAGACGCGTTGAGTCTGCCTTTGGATCGCATCCGACAACCATGACTTTCTTGCCGTGTTCAACAAGTCCTGCTGTCAGGTTCTGTGTTGTCGTGGATTTACCGATTCCGCCTTTTCCGTAAATTGCAATCTGCCGTAGTTCTCCCATCTTGGTTTCTCCTTACGTGTTTTTATTCCTTCGTTTTATGTAAATAAACCTTGTATCCGGTTGTATTTCCAAATTTTAAGTATCGCTTCCTCGATGCTTCCGGGAAGCTCCATCCCGATGATGCCCCGTGCCGTAAGGCTTGCACCGGCTCCGCTGCCGATGCGGGCTGCTGCCACATACCGGCAGTCGCAGAACTGTGCCGTGCTCTTTTCCATGAGCGGCAGCAGGTGGCTCCCTTCCATGCAGACCGGCTGCACGCTGCGTTCTTCTACAAAGTCGTAGCCTTCTTCATCATCAATCTCGTAGATGAAGAATTTGTCTGCCCGGCCGTAGTGCTGGTTTACCTGCGTTCCGTCACTGCTTGCAACGGCAACCTTGTACCTGCTGCTTTTTCCTGCTTCAGCCATGCGAGAAATTCTCCTGTATGGCGCCGGCTGCACCGTACTTTGCATACAGCAGGCGCGATACATCGGTTTTTCCCGGTATGCCGGCTGCATCCGCGCGGCAGTGATTGCAGTGCAGGAACAGCGTAATGTGCTGCGCTGCCTCGGCCCGTGCCGCATGAATTTCTGCGCAGGTGGGCGCGGGTTCTGCCGCAAGCTTTGCGCACGGAATCAGCGGGATGATGTTGTATTTTGTTGCTCCCGCAGCCGCTACCGCCTTTGCAACCGCCCCGATGTGGGCGCCGTTTATGCGCGGAACGAGCACCGTGTTTACCTTTACCGTAATGCCTGCGGCTGCAATCCTGCGGATTCCCGCAAGCTGGTTCCGGATAAGGATCCGTGCGCCCTCGATTCCTTCAATTTTCTTTCCGTGCCAGATGACGTAGTCATTCAGCTGAGCTTCAATTGCGGGGTCGACAGCATTCACGGTGACGGTGAGCGTGTCAATCCCGGCGGCAATGATTTCATCAGCGCGCTCGTCCAGGAGCAGTCCGTTGGTGCTCATGCACTTTATGAGCTGCGGAAATTCCTTTCCGACAAGGCGGAAAGTCTGGAGCGCGCGGTCGCTTGCAAGTGTATCGCCGGGGCCTGCAATGCCTGCGACTTTTATGTCGGGGCTGATTTCAAGCGCCCTGCGCACAATGTCCACCGCCCCGGCCGGTTCCAGCACGGTTCCCGTTACGCCGGGCCGGTCTTCCGTGGTGTTTATGGAGCGCTCGCAGAAACGGCAGGCGATGTTGCAGCCGGGACAGACCGGCAGATGGATTCTTCCAGTGGCCGCCCGGCCGCTCCCGAAGCAGGGATGATTTTTTTCAATTTCAGAAAATGCCTTTGCCATACTTGTACGCACCTTGCATTAAACCTGTTCGGAAACTTCAGTTTCAGAACAGGTTACTTTGAAATACGATGTTCAAAATCGCGCTATTTCAGCGATTTTGAACTCGCCACCTGTTTGGAAACGTAGTTTCCGAACAGGTCTATTGTGCTGCAGGAATTCCCGGACAGCTTTTGTTATTATTCCTATATTTTTACTATGAAAACAATCCCGAAAAATGCACAAAGGGTATTAGCCTTTGTGCACCTTTGCTGCATCAGCCTTTAGTTGTTGCTGAAGAGCGGGGTGGACAGATACCTGTCGCCTGAATCCGGCAGGAGCACGACAATCGTCTTGCCCTTGTTCTCCGGGCGGCCTGCAAGAATCTTTGCTGCCTTCAGGGCTGCGCCGCTGGAAATGCCCACCAGGATGCCTTCGCTCTGTGCGAATGCGCGGCCTTCGGTAAATGCATCTTCGTTTTCAATCGGAAGGATTTCATCATAAATCTTGGTGTTCAGCACATCGGGGATGAAACCTGCGCCGATACCCTGGATTTTGTGCGGACCGGCTTCGCCCTTTGAAAGCACCGGGCTTGAGGCGGGTTCAACCGCAACGATTTTGACTTTGGGGTTCTGCTCCTTAAGGTATTCGCCCACACCGGTGATGGTTCCGCCGGTACCGATGCCTGCAACGAAAATGTCAACCTTTCCGTCTGTCTGCTGCCAGATTTCCGGGCCGGTTGTTTTCTTGTGGATTGCCGGGTTTGCCGGATTCACGAACTGGCCGGGGATGATGCTGCCGGGAATGGACTTCTGGAGTTCCTCGGCCTTGGCAATTGCACCCTTCATGCCCTTTGCACCTTCGGTGAGGACGATTTCAGCGCCGTATGCCTTCAGGAGGTTGCGGCGTTCCACGCTCATTGTTTCCGGGAGCGTAAGGATTGCATGGTAGCCCTTTGCAGCTGCAACGGCCGCAAGACCGATTCCCGTGTTGCCGCTTGTGGGCTCGATGATGGTAGCGCCCGGCTTGAGTACGCCCTTTGCTTCTGCATCTTCAATCATGGCAAGGGCAACGCGGTCTTTCACGCTTCCGGCCGGGTTCAGGTATTCCAGTTTTGCGAGAATTGTGGTATCCGTGATGCCGGATTTCCTGGCATAGCCATTCAGTTGGAGAAGCGGGGTTTTTCCAATCAGTTCCAGTGCGTTCTGCTTAATATCACTCATAATCGGCTCCTTGAAATATTATTCCTACTTAAATGATAGGGTTTTATGGTTCAAGTGTACTTTGTAATTCCTACTTTGTCAATAGGTTTATAGATTTTTTTCTTGCAGGAGCCGGGCTTGCATTGCATCGCCGGAGGGTGTAGACTGTCTGCTATGTATAGAGCAAATGACAAGCGTTATGAGACCATGCAGTTCCGCCGCGCAGGAAAGAGCGGACTGCTGCTGCCTGCCGTTTCCCTTGGTTTCTGGCACAATTTTGGAGACAGTGCCAGTTACGAAAATATGAAGCAGATTTGTTTTGCAGCCTTTGACGGGGGAATCACCCATTTTGACCTTGCGAACAACTACGGTCCTGCTCCCGGCAGTGCGGAACTGCATGCGGGGCGGATTATCCGCGAGAATTTCCTTCCGTACCGCGACGAGCTTGTCATCAGCACAAAGGCCGGCTACGATATGTGGCCCGGACCGTACGGGAACTGGGGAAGCCGTAAGTATCTGCTTGCCAGCCTGGACCAGAGCCTGCGCCGCCTGGGGCTGGACTACGTGGATATTTTTTACCATCACCGCATGGATCCGGAAACCCCGCTGGAAGAAACGATGGGCGCACTTGCACAGGCAGTGTTTAGCGGAAAGGCGCTGTATGCCGGGCTTTCTAATTATGACGGCAAGACGCTGGAAAAGGCGGCACGGATTCTGGACGAGCTGCATTGTCCTTTTGTCATCAATCAGAACCGCTATTCAATCTTTGACCGCGGCATAGAGCAGAACGGGCTGAAGGAAACTGCTGCCCGCCTTGGTAAGGGCCTTATCACCTACAGTCCGCTTGCGCAGGGGCTGCTGACTGACCGCTACCTTGCATCCATCCCTGCGGACAGCCGCGTGCGGACGGACGGGCGCTTCCTCAACGAAGACGCAATTACGCCGCAGCGTGTGGGGCAGATTCGCCGCCTGAACGAAATTGCCCTGCGGCGCGGACAGACGCTGGCGGAAATGGCGCTGGCATGGATACTGCGCGACGACTCTGTGACCAGCGTGCTGGTGGGGGCGTCAAAGCCGTCTCAGGTGCTTACCAATCTCCGCTGCATACAGAATACGGTGTTTTCCGCAGAAGAACTGGCAGAGATAGATGCCGTGTCGGCAGAAGCCTGAAAGGAGCATATTATGGAAGAATCTTGTTGCGGAGAAGCCCTTATTCCGCTGGCATCTGACTATATGGCGGGTGCGCTTCCGGCTGTTATGGAGCGCCTTGCACGGACAAACCTGGAGGCTACGCCTGGCTACGGCACGGACAGCTACTGTGAATCTGCCCGGGCAAAGATACGTGCAGCCTGCGCCTGTCCCGATGCCGCGGTGCATTTCCTTGTGGGCGGTACGCAGACAAATGCGACGGTTATTGATGCCCTGCTGCGTCCGTACCAGGGGGTGCTTGCGGCGGATACCGGACACATTGCCGGGCATGAGGCCGGAGCGGTAGAGGCAAGCGGCCACAAGGTGCTTGTCCTGCAGGGGACCCGGGGCAAGATTGCTGCGGAGCAGGTTGACGCCTGGCTGGAAGCCTTCTATGCCGACGGAAACAATGCGCACGCGGTGCAGCCGGGCATGGTGTACATTTCCCAGCCCACCGAGTACGGCACCCTTTATTCCCTGGAAGAACTTACTGCGCTGAGTGCCGTCTGCCGCCGCCGGGGACTGCCCCTGTATGCGGACGGGGCGCGGCTGGCCTATGCCCTTGCAAGCAGCGCAAATGATGTTTCGCTTGCTGACCTTGCGCGCCTGTGCGATGTGTTTTACATCGGCGGTACAAAGTGCGGTGCGCTCGTTGGAGAGGCGGTCGTAGTGCCGGACAGTGCTCGGCTTCCCTGTTTCTTCACGACAATCAAGCAGCATGGCGCCCTTCTTGCAAAGGGGCGGCTGCTCGGCCTGCAGTTTGATGAATTGTTCAGCGGAGATCTGTATGTTTCCGGGGGCAGAACGGGAGTGCAGGCAGCCGACCGAATACGCAGCTTCCTTGCCGAAAAAGGTTTTGAGCAGCTTCTGGTGAACGGCACCAATCAGGTCTTCCTGGTGCTGGAAGACAGCCGCTGCCAGGAACTTTTCCGCAAGGTGGCATGCAGTTTCTGGGAACGGAAAGACGCCGCTCATTCCGTTGTGCGCCTGGTGACCAGCTGGGCAAGTTCTGCTCAGGACATTGACCGCCTGCTGGCAGTGCTGGATTCGTTACGCTGATGCCGGCGGCAGCTGCGGGGCTTCCTGCAGTGCTGCGGGCATATTAAACCTGTTCGGAAACTTCAGTTTCAGAACAGGTTACACTAAAATACGATGTTTAAAATCGCGCTATTTGAGCGATTTTAAACTCGTTGACCTGAGGTCTGTTTTATAGAAGGAAATGATTAGTATGGAACAGGAAACAAAATGCATTCAGGCAGGCTACCAGCCTGCAAACGGTGAGCCCCGCATGATTCCGATTGTGCAGAGCACTACATTCAAGTACGATACGAGCGCCGACATGGGAAAGCTCTTTGACCTTGAGGCGTCCGGCTATTTTTATTCCCGCCTGCAGAATCCCACCACTGACTATGTGGCGGCAAAAATTGCGGCGCTGGAAGGCGGCACGGCTGCCATGCTTACGTCGTCCGGGCAGGCTGCGAATTTCTTTGCCGTCTTCAATATTGCCACGCAGGGAGACCACGTGGTCGTCTCTTCCACCATTTACGGCGGTACCTTCAACCTTTTCAACGTGACCATGCGCAAGATGGGCGTGGACTTTACCTTTGTGTCTCCGGACTGTACGGATGCCGAGCTTGAATCTGCATTCCGGCCCAACACAAAGGCTGTGTTCGGCGAAACCATCGCGAACCCGGCGCTCATCGTGTTTGATATTGAGCGCTTTGCCAAAGCCGCCCATGCGCACGGGGTTCCGCTTATCGTGGACAATACCTTTGCCACGCCCATAAACTGCCGCCCCTTCGAGTGGGGGGCAGACATCGTGACTCATTCCACCACCAAGTACATGGACGGCCACGATGCTACCGTGGGCGGTGCCATTGTTGACGGCGGCCGCTTCGACTGGATGGCGCATAAGGAGCGCTTCCCCGGGCTGTGTACGCCGGACGAATCATACCACGGCATTACTTACGCAGAAAAATTCGGGCAGGGCGGGGCCTTTATCACCAAGGCAACTGCCCAGCTGATGCGCGACTTTGGGGCGGTGCAGTCCCCGATGAACGCCTACATGCTGAACCTGGGGCTGGAGTCGCTTGCCGTCCGCATGCCGCGCCACTGCGAAAATGCACAGAAAGTTGCGGAATTCCTTGCAGGACATGAAAAAATTGCGTGGGTGAATTATCCGGGGCTGAAGGGCAACAAATATTATGCGCTTGCGCAGAAATACATGCCGGGCGGCACCTGCGGCGTGGTCTCCTTTGGCGTGAAGGGCGGCCGTTCCGCTGCAGAGGAATTCATGCGGCACCTGCATGTTGCCATGATTGCCACCCATGTGGCAGATGCCCATACCTGTGTGCTGCATCCGGCATCTTCCACCCACCGCCAGCTGACGGATGAGGAGCTTGCCGCGGGCGGGGTGGGGGCAGACCTTATCCGCCTGTCCGTGGGCATAGAGAACGTGAATGACATCATTGCGGATTTGACGCAGGCGCTTGCTGCGGTCTGAGCTGTGCTGTCTGAACGGAGGAGCATTTATTTTATGGAAGAAAAACAGCTGCGCACGTTCTGCTGCAGGGACATTCAGAACATTCATTGGTACGGGCGCATTGGCGCTGCGGAAGACGGAGCTGCCGCGCTGTTCTGGACGGCGAGTGGTTTTGCGGTTCAGACCGGGGCAGGGGAGCTGTGGGCTGAGCTGGAGGCCGGCTGGCTGCAGTTTGAGCCGTGGGTCAGCGTGTGGATTGACGGCGTGCAGGTGAGCCGCTTTATGCTGGAGAAGGGCCGCCGCTGGTACTGCCTGTTCCGCGGTTTGCCTGCCGGTGCGCCGCACCGCATTGCACTGCTCAAGGAAACCCAGGCGATGTGCGGTGACCCGCAGCACCGGCTTCTGGTGCATGCGCTTGGGGTTCCTGTTGCCAGAACGGCTGACGGTGCCCTTTTCCTGCCGCCGGCCGTGCCTTCCCGCCGCATTGAGTTTGTGGGCGACAGCATCACTACGGGCGAAGGACTTGCCGGTGCGCCGGAAGAAATGGACTGGATTTCCGGCTGGATGGCGCTGAGGGACAATTATGCCCTGCTTACCGCACAGGCACTGGGGGCGGACTTTCACTTCCTGTCGCAGAGCGGCTGGGGGGTAGTCACTGCCTGGGACAACGACCGCCGCTGCATCATGCCGGCGCACTATGCAAATGTCTGCTCTCTTGCGCCCGGCGAAGAAAATGCACGCCTGGGTGCACATGCAGCCTGGGATTTCTCTGCCTGGCAGCCGGATGCCGTTGTGGTGAATCTGGGCACAAACGACTGCGTTGCCTTCAATAATCCGCCCAAAAGCGATCCCCAGACCGGCGCGGAGTGGACCATGCGCCGCGGCGCGGACGGAACACCGCTCGCGGAAGATGTAGCCCTGCTGCAGCGCGGCATTGTGGATTTCCTTACCGTACTCAGGCGCTGCAACCCGCATGCGCGCATCATCTGGACCTACGGCATGTGCAGCTTTGAGCTTGGCGACTCTATCCGCGCCGCCGTGGAGGACTATGCCCGCAGCAGCGGGGATGCCGCCGTATCCTTCCTGAAGCTGCCGTCCATGGAGGCCGAGACCGCGGAGGAAAAAGGTTCCCGCCAGCATCCGGGCCCGGGTACTCACCGCCGCGCCTCCGCCCTGCTCGTACAGGAACTCCGCCGCCAGCTCGGCTGGTAAAAAGCTGGTACCCGCTGTAAAAAACGGGGGCCGCAGAGAAAAATGCGCGGAAGCGTGAAATTGAACGGCGCCGCCTTTGTAATGCGCAGCATTACAACCAGCGGTGGCGGGCAATTCCACGCTGGGAGCGCATTTTTATATGTTCTCTCCTTTTTTTATCCTCATTGCATTTTAAGAAATCTGTGGTACAATAGAATAAGGCGGGATTCCGGAATCCCCCGGCAAGGAGGAACAAGTTATCGAACAGGATGTTGAGCGCGAATTTTTTTCGCATAACCAGGCTCAGATAAAAGAACTCAACGCAAGCAGTCTGCGCAGCATGACCTTCCTTTTCTGGGGGGTAACGGTGCTGCTGTCTGTCATTGTGTTTCTTCCTACCGAATCACTGATTTCTTCTGCGGTAAAGGGAACCTACCGTGTTCTGTTCGTGGCCGGGCTGATTTTTTTCACCTGCTGCGTGTTAGCCCTCGGCCTGCTGCGCAAATATGTCCGCCAGCACCCGCTGCCCTACATCTATGCGGAATACTTGGTATTCTATGCGTTCCTTGCGGCAATCCAGCTGCTGAATCCCGTTCCCCTGCCGTATATTTTCATCGTTGCCTTCCGGGTCATGGTGCCCGTCATGATTATTGACCGCTGGTGGAAGCAGTTCATCTTTCATAATTCCATCATGGTGGTTGCGCTTGTGCTGTCGTATATTACCAAACCCGACGAATATTTCCTCATCGACAGCATAACGATTTTTATCATCACGTTTGTGAGCTACATCAACGGCAATGCAAACCTTGGCAGGCAGATGTACAGCTTTTCCATGGAGCAGAAGCTTGACCGCGACCTGGAGCTTGCAAAAGCGAAAAGCGAAGCAAAGTCCATGTTCCTGGCGAACATGTCGCACGAAATCCGCACGCCTATCAATGCGGTGCTCGGCTTTGACGAGATGATTCTGCGGGAATGCACCGACCGCAAAATCCTTGAATACGCAACGAGCATCCGTTCATCGGGCCGCACGCTGCTGGCGCTCATCAACGACATCCTGAATTTCTCCAAGATTGAAGCGGGCAAAATCGACATCGTGCCGGAAGAATACGAGCTGAGTTCCACCATCTGCGACATCGTGAACATGGTGTCCGAGAAAGCGCGGGCAAAGCAGCTGCAGCTGAACGTTTACGTGAACGAAAAGATGCCGCACCTGCTTTTTGGCGACGAAGTGCGCATAAAGCAGTGCATGCTGAACATCCTGAACAACGCCGTCAAGTACACGGAGCACGGCTCGGTTACGCTGAACATCGGCTACGACCGCATTGACAACGCCTCGGTGTACCTTAAGGTTGAGGTCAAGGACACGGGAATCGGCATAAAGCCGGAAGACCTGCCCAAGCTCTTCAAGGCCTTTGAGCGCGTGGACGAAAAGCGCAACCGCACCATCGAGGGCACCGGCCTTGGCCTGAACATCGTTGCCATGCTGCTGGACAAGATGGAGTCCCACCTGGACGTTTCCAGCGAGTACGGCAAGGGTTCCGATTTTTCGTTTGCCGTCAAGCAGCGCGTTGTCTGGTGGGAGGAAATCGGCAACTTCAACGAAAGCTACCGCAAGTACCTGCAGAACAACAAGGCCTATGCGGAAACCTTCCGCGCGCCGAATGCCCATATCCTTGTGGTCGACGACACCAAGATGAACCTGACTGTGGTGGAAGGGCTGCTCAAGCGTTCCCAGATTCACGTGGACACGGCACTGAGCGGCATGGAGGCGCTGGAGCTTGTGCAGCACAAGCGCTACGACGTTATTTTCATCGACCACCGCATGCCGCAGATGGACGGCGTGGAAACCTTCCACGCAATGCAGAAGCTGCCCAACAACAGAAGCGCCGGGGCGCCGTGCATCATGTTTACCGCGAACGCCGTGTCCGGGGCGCGCGAGGCCTTCCTTGCAGAGGGCTTTTCGAACTACCTGACCAAGCCGGTTGACAGCCTTGAGCTGGAGAAAATGCTTGTGCGCTACCTGCCCAAGGAGCTGGTCATCATTGTGCGGGGCGACGGCTCTGCAGAGGAAGAAAAGAAGCAGCACGACCTTGAGGAATTCCAGGGCATCGAAGGCATGGATGCGGCGCTTGCGCTGCAGAACTGCGGTTCGCCGGAAACGCTCCGTGAGGCGCTCCGGGAATACCGCGACAATATTGAGCAGAAGGCAAACCTGCTGGAGCAGTACCTTGCCGACGGTGCCTGCGAGGAATACACGGTGCTTGTGCATTCCATCAAAAGTTCTTCCCGGCTTATCGGAGCGGCGGATCTGGCGCGGCAGGCGGCCTACCTGGAGCAGTGCGGCGATGAGAAGAAGATGGACGAGCTTGCTGCCAGGACGCCGGAGCTGCTTTCGCTGTACCGCAGCTACATCGACAAGCTTGCCCTTTTTGCGGACCGCCAGAGTGCCCAGAAGCCGCTCATCGGCGACAAGCAGTTCCAGAGCGCCATGGATGCAATCAGGGAGTATGCGTCGGCATTCGACTTCAATTCCGCGGATAAAATTATCGAAATGCTCGATAAATATACGATTCCAGAGAAGGAACAGAAGAAATATGCCGATGTAAAAAGAAAGGTCCGCGCCGGTGATAGCGGTGCATTGGTCCATATGCTTGAAATGTGAGGTTGATTGATGGAGCGGCGTATATTGTTCATAGGGGAAACATCTGAAAGCTTTCTTGTCGTTGCGATGGAAAAGACGCTTTCTGATGCAGGTTTTGAAGTTGTGTTCAGCCATCCGTCCGCTCATGAGATTGCAACCGTGGATAACCTTCCGGACATCATGATTGTCTACATTGAAGGTGACGAGAACAAGTTCAACATGATGTATCCCTTCCTGCAGAAGCTGCTGACGGAAGAAGGCAAGAACCGCTACCTTTACCTGATAGGCAATCAGGTTGAAATTCAGGCGGCATACAAGATTATCCCCCACATGCTCGTGTCCGGTGCCTTCAAGCGTCCTGTCAACTCTGCTGACCTCATTTCTCAGCTGAACATCATCTGCTCCGACCACGCCTACGATGAGACCGAAAGCGGCCTGAACAACATCGACGAAAAACCGAACAAGAAATCCATCCTGCTGGTTGACGATGACAGCGTGCTGCTGCGTTCCATGCAGACCTGGCTGTCCATTTCGTATAACGTGTTCATCGCCAGTTCCGGCACCAACACCATTTCCTTCCTGCGGCAGCGGAAAGTTGACCTGATTCTTCTGGACTACGCTATGCCGGGGCTTTCCGGGCTGGAAGTCTTCCAGATTCTGAAGAGCGACCCGGAAACCGCGGACATTCCGGTGATTTTCCTGACGGCAAAGGACGATAAGGACACGGTGATGAAGGTGCTTTCGGTAAAGCCTGCAAACTACCTGCTGAAGCCCATTCCCCCGACCATCCTCCGGCAGACCGTGGGCGAATTCTTTAAGGCGCAGGACGACCGCCAGAAGCTGGAGAAAAAAGTTGCTTCCTGGAAGATTGATGACGATGCTCCCCTTGCTTCCCCGGAATCCCTTGCAGACGCCGGTGTTTTTGGAGATACGCCCGCCGGCGGAGACTCCGGGAAAATGGGCGGTACATACGGCGGTTTCTAAGCCCGGCCCCTTTGCAAAGGAACGCTTCTCTTGGAAGAAATGCAGCCGGCGCAGTTTACCGAGCGCCTGGAGGACGTGCTTGTCCGCAGAAAAATTGCCTCGTACCGCAGCGTGCGCAACCTGCTCCGCCGCCATGAGCTGATGGTGAACGGCGTCCGGGCGGTGTCAAAGGCGCTCCCGGTGCGCGCCGGGCGTGATGAAATTGCCCTTGACGGCCGGACGCTGGAAATTCCCCCCGACATTTACCTGATGATGAACAAACCCGGCGGCTACGAGTGCTCCCACGGGGAATGCCGCTACAAAAGCATATTTTCCCTGCTGCCGCCGGAACTGCTGCACCCCGAATACCTTGGCGTACTGCACACGGTGGGCCGGCTTGACGTGGACACGGAGGGCCTGCTTGTGTTCACGACAAACGGAACGTTTTCCCGCGCACTGGCGCTGCCCGATTCCCATGTAGAAAAGACGTACCGCGTGCGCCTGCGCGACCCTGTGCCCGCGCCCCTGCAGGCAGCCTGTACGGCATCCTGTGCCGAGGGCGTGCATATTGCTGCCGAACGCGGCGCGCCTGCCGCAGATACCCGCCCCTCCGTCCTGCGCTGGCTTAGCGCGGACTGCTGCGAGCTTACCGTCACCGAGGGCAAGTACCATGAAGTGAAGCGGATTTTTGCCGCGCTCGGCAATGCGGTTGTTCACCTTGCACGGCTGTCGCTCGGCGGGCTTTCGCTGGACGAGTCGCTGCTGCCCGGTGCCGTCCGCCCCCTCCGCGACGACGAGCTCTGCCTGCTTTCCGCTGCCGCAAGGACTTCCTCAAAACTGAGCAGAAACACTGTTGCCGGACAGACCTAGTATCAGCATGACACGGCTGCCCGTTTGTGCTATAATGGCTGCATGAAGCAGGCAAAAGACATCGAACGGCTGGACAAAGTCCTTGCCAACAATGGGTTCGGCACCCGCAAGGATGTGCGGCGGCTTGTCCGCAGCGGGGCTGTGACCGTGAACGGCGAGGTGCAGCTTGATTTTGATTCCCACGTGAATATACAGTGCGACGTGATTGCCGTTGACGGGGAGACTGTTGCCGTGCGGCGGCATGTCTACCTGATGATGAACAAGGCGGCAGGCACCGTGTGCTCTCTTAAGGGCGGGGCGCATGACACCGTGTATGACCAGCTTCCTGCTGCATACCGCGGAAAATTTCTGGGCGGGGAAATCAGCGCCGTGGGGCGGCTTGACGTAGACACGGAAGGGCTGCTCATCCTGACAACAGACGGTGTTCTGAATCACCAGCTGACTTCTCCGCGGCAGCGTGTCGCAAAGGTTTACCGCGTGCAGCTGCGCGACGGGGTGGACGAAGCGGGACGCAGCCGCTATGCCGGGCAGCTTGCCGCCGGAATGCACATTCCCCCGGAGGGCGATGCCCCGGAAGCCGACTGCCTGCCTGCTGAACTGGCGTGGGGCGGGGATGACCGTTCCTGCGACCTTACGGTTTATGAAGGCAAATACCATGAAGTGAAGCGCCTGTTTGCCGCGCTTGGCAACGAAGTCGTGCACCTGAAGCGCATTGCCGTCGGCACACTCAGCCTGGATGCGTCCCTTGTACCGGGGGAATGCCGCGAGCTGACAGAAGCGGAAACCGCACAGCTGAGGGCGGCAGGGGAGAACAGCGCAGCTGCAAAGGAGCAGAAAGATGACAGACATTGAAATAGCACAGTCGACCGCCATGGAGCCGGTCGCGGACGTGGCACGCAGCATTGGGCTGGCCGCGGAAGATCTTGAACTGTACGGTCAGTACAAGGCAAAAATTTCCATGCAGAAGCTTCGTGCCCTGCAGGCACAGGCTGCCGACCCCGCAAAGCGCGGAAAGCTTGTCCTGGTAACGGCCATGACGCCTACCGCAGCAGGGGAGGGCAAGTCCACGGTGACGATAGCGCTCGGCGATGCATTGCGCCGCATCGGCAAAAAGGCGGTCATCGCGCTCCGCGAACCCTCGCTCGGTCCCTGTTTCGGGATGAAGGGCGGTGCCTGCGGCGGCGGGTGGGCGCAGGTGGTACCGATGGAAGACATCAACCTGCACTTTACCGGCGACATCCACGCCATTACTGCTGCAAACAACCTGATGGCGGCGCTCATAGACAATCACCTGCAGCAGGGCAATGCGCTTGGCATTGACCCGCGTACCGTTACGTGGAAGCGCTGCGTTGACCTGAACGACCGCGCGCTCCGCAACGTCATCGTGGGGCTGGGAACCCGTGTGGACGGCGTTCCGCGCGAAAGCCATTTCCAGATTTCCGTTGCAAGCGAAATCATGGCGGTTGTCTGTCTTTCCCGGAGCATTTCCGAGCTGAAGGAGCGGATCGGCAGAATCACCATTGCGCAGACCTACGGAAAGCGCCCCGTAACATTCGGGGAACTGGGCTGCACGGGTGCCGTCGCTGCCCTGCTCAAGGACGCCGTCCGCCCGAACCTGGTGCAGACGCTGGAGCACAATCCTGCGTTTATCCACGGCGGGCCGTTTGCAAACATTGCGCACGGCTGCAACTCCATCAATGCCACGCTCTGTGCCCTTGCCACGGGCGACTACGCCGTTACGGAAGCAGGTTTTGCCGCTGACCTTGGTGCGGAAAAATTTATGGACATCAAGTGCCGCATGAACGGCATTGCGCCGTCCGCCGCAGTCATCGTTGTAACCGCGCGCGCCATAAAGATGCACGGCGGCGTCTTACGGCAGGATCTTGCCGCGGAAAACCTTGCGGCGCTGGAAAAAGGCTTTGCCAACGTGCGCGCCCACATTGCCAACATGAAAAAATTCGGCGTGCCGGTTGCCGTCGCCGTGAACCGTTTTGCCACCGACACCGAAGCGGAACTTTCGCTTGTGCAGCGGCTTGCTGCTGACTGCGGCTGCCCCGCTGTGCTCTGTGACGGCTGGGCAAAGGGCGGCGAGGGCGCTGTTACCCTTGCGGAGACTGTCGTGGAACTCTGCGGCAGGGATTCGTCCTTTAAGAATATCTACCCGCTCGAGATGCCGCTGGAAAAGAAAATCGAGACGCTTGCCGTGGAAATCTACCACGCAGCCCGCGTGGAATTCGAGGGAAAAGCGCTTTCCAAGCTCCGCCAGTACGAAGCAGACGGCTATGGTGCGCTGCCCGTCTGTGTGGCAAAAACGCAGAATTCCATCAGCCACGACAAGAACCTGCTCGGTGCGCCGGAAGGCTACGTGTTCCCTGTGCGCGACGTGCAGCTGTACAGCGGTGCGGGCTTTGTCGTCGTCTTTGCCGGTGACATCATGGACATGCCGGGGCTGCCCAAGGCGCCTGCTGCCCTCAACATTGATGTTGATGATGACGGCGTGATTACCGGGCTGTTCTGAGTTTGGCATAAAAACGCTCTTGCTAAAAACTTTCAATAGTGATAAAGTTTATTAAATAGAGGTAAAGCAGATGGGAAAAAATCTTGATTGGGCGAACTTGCCCTTTGGCTATCTGGAAACAGACAAGAGTTTTGTGGCGAATTACAAAAACGGCGCATGGGATGCCGGCACGCTCACTGCTGACCATGAGGTCAGAATTTCCGAGTGTGCAGGCGTACTGCAGTATTCTCAGTCATGCTTTGAAGGTCTCAAGGCGTACCGCACAAAGGACGGACGCGTCGTCACCTTCCGCCCGGATCTGAATGCTGAGCGCATGGAGTCTTCCTGCCTCCGCCTGGAAATGCCGGTGTTCCCCAAGGAGCGCTTCATTCAGGCGGTGCTTGATGTGGTGAAGGCGAACCTTGATTATGTGCCGCCCTACGGTTCCGGCGCAACGCTCTACATCCGCCCCTATATGTTCGGCTCAAATGCCGTCATCGGCGTAAAGCCTGCGGATGAATACCAGTTCCGCATTCTGGTGACGCCGGTCGGCCCCTACTTCAAGGGCGGCGTAAAGCCGATAACCGTCCGCATTTCTGACCTTGACCGTGCCGCGCCGCACGGAACGGGCGACATCAAGGCCGGCCTGAACTACGCGATGAGCCTCCACAACATTATGGATGCACACCGGCAGGGCTTTGCCGAGAATATGTACCTTGACCCGGCATCTCATACATATATAGAAGAGACCGGCGGTGCAAACATCCTTTTCGTCACCAAGGACGGCAAGCTTGTTACGCCCAAGTCAGACAGCATACTTCCGTCAATTACGCGCCGTTCCCTCGTGCAGGTGGCAAAGGACTACCTGCACATCGATGTGGAAGAGCGCAAGATTCACAAGGATGAGCTGAAGGATTTTGTTGAATGCGGCCTTTGCGGCACTGCTGCCGTCATTTCGCCCATCGGCAAGATTGTCGATCACGGTACGGACATCAACCTGCCGTCCGGCATGGAAGCAATTGGTCCTGTCCTTGGCAAGCTGCGTGAAACGCTCACCGGCATCCAGATGGGTACCGAGAAAGCTCCCGACGGCTGGATCTACCAGATTGCATAAACATGCATGATGCCGCAGGGTGTCGTCCTGTTTTTGGGCTTCCCTGCGGCTTTTTTGTATACGTAAGCCGGCTGCACAAGAAGGCCTTTGCAGCCGGCTCATTTTTACACCGCGATGAGGAACTGTTTATGGAAGAAGTAACATATAAGACGCAGGGTACCTGCGCAAAGGCAATACATTTTACCCGCACTGATGACGGGAAGATTACCGGCATCAGTTTTGACGGCGGCTGCAACGGCAACCTTAAGGCAATCAGCAAACTGTGCGACGGCATGACTGCCGAAGAAATTTCCGGCAAGCTGAGGGGCAACACCTGCGGTGCAAAATCCACCTCCTGCGCTGACCAGCTTGCGCGCGCCGTCATGCAGCAGTAAGTGTTTTTCGGCCGCGTCCCGGTTGCTGGCAGCCTGACTCAGATGCTGCGAATGGCGCGGCGGGATTCCTTTATGCCGGAAAGCCGCTTTTTTGCCTGCAGGCGGCGTTCCCGCGATGCCTTTGTGGGCTTTGTTTTCTTGCGCCGGGGTGCAATGTATGCCGCCTGCACAATCCGGCTTTCCATGCGGGCAAGCACAATGCGGCGGTTGCTTTCCTGCGAACGCTCGTCATCCGCATCCAGCACCAGCTCCCCCGCCGCGTTTATGCAGTTGTCAAGCCTGCGCCGGACTGCTGCAAGTTCCGCCTCGGAAAGCCCCGCAATGGCACTGAAAGCGAGCGCCGCGTGGACTTTTGTGTTTACCTTGTTGACGTTCTGCCCGCCTTTGCCGCCGCTGCGTGCAAAACTGAGCTGTGTTTTTTCCTGCACGGCGCGGTGCAGCGCTTCCCTGTCCATGCCCTACTTTGTTACGTTGAACTTAAAGAAGAGCACGTCGCCGTCCTGCACCTCGTAGTCTTTGCCTTCCTGGCGGTATTTTCCGGCTTCCTTTATCTTTGCTTCCGTGCCGTACTGGCGCAGGTCATCAACCGTATAGGCTTCTGCCTTGATAAAGCCCTTTTCAAAATCCGTGTGGATGACGCCCGCAGCCTGCGGTGCCTTGTCCCCGGCATGGATTGTCCATGCACGGCATTCGTCCGGGCCGCCGGTAAAGAATGTCCGCAGGCCCATCAGGTGATAGACGCGGTGCGCAAGCACGGAAAGCCCGCTTTCCTTGAGCCCCACGCTGTCCATGAATTCCTTGCGGTCGGCCGGGTCGGTGATTTCCGAAAGATCTGACTCGAACTTGCCGCAGATGACGATAACCTCTGAGTGCTCTTCGTCGGCGATTTTCTTTACGGCCTCTACATACGCGTTGGTGCCGGCAGCAATGGTGTCCTCGTCAATATTGCAGACAAAAACCTGCGGCTTAATGGTCAGCAGGTGCAGGTCGTAAATAGCAGCCTTTTCGTCGTCGCTCAGCTCTACCATGCGTGCGCACTTGCCGTCCTGCAGCACGGGCTTGATTTTTTCCACGGCGCTTGTGTAGAAGGCATACTTCTTTTCCTCTTCCTTGCCCATCGCGCGGATTGCCTTGGTCACTTTTTCCTGCCGCTTGTTGATGGTGTCAAGGTCTGCCTGCGCCAGCTCGTAATTGATGGTCAGGATGTCGCTTTCCGGGTCGATGGGAGCTTCTGTCTTTGCGTCGTCGCGAACGTGCTGGATATCCGGGTTGTCAAAGCAGCGCACCACATGTGCGATAACGGTCGTTTCGCGGATGTTCGCAAGGAACTGGTTTCCCAGCCCTTCGCCCTTGCTTGCGCCCTTGATAAGGCCGGCAATGTCCACAAAGTCAACGCTTGCGGGTATCTTCTTCTTGGGCTGGAACACGTCCGCCATAAAGTCAAGCCGCTCATCAGGCAGGTCAACCACGCCCACATTCGGGTCAATCGTGCAGAACGGATAATTTTCCGCGGCGGCCGGGGCCTTGGTGAGCGCGCTGAAGATAGTTGATTTGCCGACGTTCGGCAGTCCTACAATACCACAAGTCAGTTTCATATATACATCCTGTGCAAAAAAGTCGTAAAGGTGCGCGGACCGTCCGGCGGACCGCCCGTGCAGCACCATACTGGACCTGTTCGGGAACTACGTTTCCGCTCAGGTCGGCGAGTTTAAAATCTCTCAAACAGGCGATTTTAAACATCGCATTCTAGTGTAACCTGTTCTGAAACTGAAGTTTCCGAACAGGTTTACTATAGAACATTTTCGCAAAAAGGGGAAGGGCGCAGCATTTGTAATTGTTCGGGGAAATTTCTTGTGTTTAAGGTATTGACTTTAGCAGAAAAAGGACTACAATTTATAGATATATCAGTTGGGTGGGTTTTCCAGGCGTTTTTCCCGGAACCTTCTCATGTTTCAAGGAGTGTTTTACATGACGTTCAAACAGTTGCGTGTTGCCGTGTATGCTGATGGTGCTGATAAGGATGCAATGCTTGCAGAGTACAAGAAGGGTTATGTGTCCGGTTTCACCACGAACCCCAGCCTGATGAAGAAGGCCGGTGTTAAAGATTATGTGACTTTTGCAAAGGAAGTCGTTGCTGCCATCCCTGACCTGCCGCTGAGCTTTGAGGTATTTGGCGACGATTTTGACACGATGGAGAAGGAAGCCAAAGTTATCAGCGCACTGGGCAAGAACGTCTTCGTCAAGATTCCGATCATGCTGACAGACGGTACTTCTACCGCTCCGCTCATCAAGAAGCTGTCTGATCAGGGAATTCAGCTGAACGTGACCGCAATCTTCACCGTCAGCCAGGTTCGCGCTGCAGTCAACGCATTTAAGCCGGGTTCAAAGAACATCGTCTCTGTGTTCGCCGGCCGTCTGGGTGATTCCGGCATTGACCCGATTCCGGTTATGCGCAAGACCGTCAAGATCTGCCGCTCAAAGAAGGGCACCATGAGCCTGTGGGCTTCAACCCGCGAGCTTTTCAACATCGTTGAAGCTGACCGCATCGGCTGTGACATCATCACCGTGCCGAACAGCGTGCTTGCAAAGATTCCGGGCATGGGCAAGACTGCAATGCAGGGTTCTGTTGATACCGTGACGACCTTTGCCAAGGACATCAAGGATCTGGGATTCTCAATCCTTTCAAAGTAAATAGCAGCTTGAAAATAGAATGACCGGCGGGAATTCCTGCCGGTCTTTTTTTATCTGCGCAGCTGGCGGCTGCCCGCACCTGCTGAACTTGAAGTTTTCCGCGTGGCGTGCGGCGCCTAGAACTGCTTTACGGAGTCACGCTCGATAAGCTGCGAGGGAACCCGCACGACCGGCGGGGCGGGGATGCCTGTTATCAGCGAAAGCAGTATTTCCGCCGCAAGGTCTGCAATGGTCTCCCTGTCCTGCCGGAACGTTGTGAGTTTGGGGCGGCAGAATGAAGAGACGCGGTCGTCGTCAAATCCGATCAGGGAAAGCCTGCCCGGAATCTCTATTCCATGGTCTTCGGCAAACTGCATGATGCCGAATGCCAGCGTATCGTTTGCGGCAAAGACGGCGCTGAAATCCTGCGTACGCTCCCATATCCGCTGGAATCCGCGGTAGCCGCTCTGCATGTCCCAGAGCGAGCACTGTTCCGAAAGCGTTTCGTCAAAGGCAATGCCCTGTTCATCCAGATATTTCCTGAATCCGCGGTAGCGTTCCAGTGCCGCCGGGGACGTTTCGTTGGTCGGCCCGGCAAGGAATGCAATGTTCCTGTGCCCTTTTTTTACCAGATATTCTGCCCCCACATAGCCCGCATGCTCGTTGTCCGTAACAATCGTGCAGATGCCGGGAATAAAGTCGTTCGTAGAGATGCAGGGAATGCCGTCCTGAATCAGCTCGGCAATGCTTTTGTTGTCGTCCACATTGGGGTTTATGGCAGCCACGCCGTCAACGCTGCGCAGCCGGGCGTGGTTCAGGTATGACATCTGGAATGTTCTGGAAAGGAACACGATGTCGTAGCCGGCCCGTTCCATCTGCGTGCGGAACCTGGTCAGCACGCCGCCGAACATCGGGTGGTCAAAGCCGGTGTTCATCATGTTATCGTCATAAATGACGCCGATAAGGTTTGATTTCTTTGTGGTGAGCGTCCGGGCAACCATGCTGGGCTTGTAGCCCATTTTTTCTGCGGTTTCTGCTATCTTGCTGCGGGTTGCTTCGCTCAGTTTGCCGGTGCCGTTCAGCGCCTTGGAGACTGTGGGTGCGGTGAACCCTGTTTTTGCCGCAATGTCGTAAATGGTGACCATGCTGCGCATCCTTCAAAAAAAGCTACCGGCGGCTGGCGTACCACCGGTAGCCGGAGGAAAGATATGAAAAAAATCCACCGTGCCCTTGCGGGCGGGCAGAAGACAAAACCCATGAACAGGCTTGCCTGGAATTTACCAAAGCTGCCCGAATAATAGATAAAGCAACCGGTTTCCTTTTTTATCTATTATACCATGCAATTGCTTTTTGTCAAGGGAATCTTTGAAAAACTCACTTCCATGCGGTACATGTTCACAAGCCCGCGGCAATGTGCTAGAATATGGCGGTCGGAGAGGCAGGCTGCGGGCACCCGCATGCTGCAATTTTTTCCCTGCGGGGGCGAGGTTCACGATGGCACAGGAATTCGACACGCTGAAAGCGTATATTGCATCACAGACGGCAGAGATGGTACAGCTGGAAAAGCTGCTTACCTCCATCCCGGCAATGGCGCCGGAAAGCGGCGGTGATGGCGAAAGCAAAAAATGCGCCGCGCTGGAGGAATGGCTCCGGGCGCACGGCATCACCCGGCTGGAGCACTTTGATGCCCCCGACTGCCGCGTCAGTTCCGGCGTGCGACCCAACCTTGTGGCAACCATTCCCGGTAACAATGACGACTACACTATCTGGGTCTGCGCTCACCTTGACGTGGTGCCCACAGGTGAACTTTCCCTGTGGAATACCGATCCGTGGACCGCGGTGGAAAAGGACGGAAAGATTTACGGGCGCGGCGTTGAGGATAACCAGCAGGGGCTGGTGAGCGGCGTGTTTGCGGCGCTTGCATTTGTGGGGCAGCACATCCTGCCGGAGCACACCATAAAACTGCTCTTTATGGCAGACGAAGAATTCGGTTCAGCTTACGGCATGCAGTACCTGGTAAAGCACCACCTTGCAATGTTCGGCAAGGAAGACCGCATCCTTATCCCGGACGGCGGCGATGCGGCGGGCGAAACAATTGAAGTTGCGGAAAAGAACATACTCTGGCTTGAATTCCACACCACCGGTAAGCAGGCGCACGGTTCCCGCCCGGATCTGGGACGGAATGCCATGCTTGCGGGCTGCGATCTTGCGCTCCGAGTGAATGACATGGAACAGTTCTTCAACAAGACGGACACGCTGTTCGATCCGCCGTATTCCACCTTCCAGCCTACGCGCAAAAAAGCAAACGTAGACACCGTAAACATCATTCCCGGTGACGACGTGTTCTATGCAGACTGCCGCATAAACCCGTGCTACTCGCTCGATGAAGTTCGTGCAGAGCTGGTAAAGCGCGTTCATGCCGTGGAAGAAAAATACGGGGTGCAGGTAGAAGTCCGTGAACTGCAGGCGGAACAGTCCCTTGCGACTTCCCCCGATGCGCCGGTGGTGCGGGATCTTGCCGCCGCCATCAAGGGTGCCCACGGTAAGACTGCCCGCTGCATCGGTATCGGCGGCGGCACGGTCGGCGCCTATCTGCGCAACTGCGGCTATGGCTGCGTTGTCTGGTCCACGATGGATGAGCTTGCCCACCAGCCGAATGAATACGCGGTTATCAGCAACATTGTTACCGATGCCCAGACCATTGCCTGGATGGCATGTGACGGAAAATAGTAAAACGGAGCGGCTTGTGCCGCTTCCTGGGCCGGGCGCTTGAATTAAAGCCCTGCAGGCCGTATACTGGAACTATGAATCTTTCCAACAGGGTATTGAACTGCGACATTTTTGAATCCTACATGGCACTGGAAGGATGGGATAATTTTCCCCTGCTTCAATCATATACGCAGAAGGGTGAATTTCCCTTCCTCTTCAAGGACAGCTCTTTCATGGTCTTTGACTTTAAGCCGTCCAGCGACCTGCTCAAGGCCGTGTGCATTTACAAGCAGTTTGACGAACTCCTTACCATAGATTTATTCGAAGTGAACAAGAAGTACAGGCACATCGGCATAGGAACCTGTGCCATAGAGCGGCTTGTCTTTGTTACCGGGGCAAAAAAAATTTACCTTGATGCAAAAGACACGAACGCCGAAATATTCTGGAAAAACCTTGGCATGGAAAAAATAGACGCGCAGACCTTCTGCCTGCTGCCGTAGAAAATTTTTTGCGGCAGCACAGATGTGCAGCTGCCGTCCGATTTTGCCTGTGGGACGTGTCTTGGGCAGCGGCGTCCTATTGCTTCGAGTAATAGTCTAGCACACACAGTGCGAACCTGTACGCATTCCTCAGGTCGGTGTATGACTCGAAGTAATCTTTGTGGGCGACCATTCTTCCGCCAAAGAAATCTCTCATCTCCTGAAATGTTTTTTCCTTCACCATGGTGGAAGAGACCAGCCGGCTGTAAACGGACAGCATCACGGCAAAGTCGTTCAGCACCGGCACCTTCATGCTTCCGGCGATAATTCCGCTCCCTACACCCAGCCCGCCCTGCTGCAGTTCAAAGCTTGTGATCGTGTCGCAGGTAAAGTCGGGGATGCGTTTGAATGAGCTGATAAGGCTGCTATTGTGTGCGCAGGCGTTCCTGAGGCGCCGTACGGCATCAAGGTGTTTGAATGATTCGCTGTCCTGCCAGAACACATTGTAGTAAAAGTCGTAAAAGTGCGTAAAGTCAAAGAACGTGACCATCTCTACGAAGCTCCACACGGAGGGTGTTTCCACGTACTTGCGGAACATGTTCTCCCCGTAGAAATTACCATTTGCAAATTTGTTTATGGTTTCCCATAGTTCTGGGTTGCGATCCAAAAATTTTTTGACGACCTCGTATCCGTCGTCCGCAACATTTGTCTGGCAGTCGTTGACCAGCTTCACCTTCATGTAATGCTCAAGGTCAACCGTCATCTTGAACAGGTGTTTCCGCAGGAACATATCGATTATAGAAAGTTCTACCAGGTGACCAAAGTCAAGCCCTTTGTACTTGCCGTCTTCCGTTCGCTCCGTACAGGTCTGGGCATATTGCTTAAGGCGGAAGAAGAAGTTGTTCTTCTGGAGAAAGTCCATGGCCTGCCGTTCTCCCATCAGCTGGAACGTTATACCAAGATCCTCCTTGCAGTAGCTTATAATCTGCGGCACGGTGAGCTTGGGCGACCTTGCATCTTCTTTGTTCATTCACTTTCCTCCAGGATTCGTCACATTCAGAAATTGTTAGAGCGGGCACCGCGAAAAACTTCAGCTTTTCAAGATGCTCTGGAATAGCTCTATGATAGCACGCAGGTTAGTCTGGGACAAGAAAAAAAAATTATCCATGACACTATTTGTCATGGTTGTTGTATTAGAATAGACCTGTTCGGAAACTGAAGTTCCGGGATGAGCAGCGGGGATCTGACCCGGTGCCCGGCGGAACTATTGTAATATTTTCCCCATTCTGGTATAGTAAGGGGGCGGGGGTTGACTTGGAAACCGGTAGCAACATAAATACAAAGTTGCATGTGAGCAACTCAACTCAACTCAACTCAACTCAACTCAACTCAACTCAACTCAACTCAACTCAACTCAACTCTCTCATAGTCCGTCCAGACAGGCAAAGGTAAGCTGGTGGCGCATTGTCGCCATAGACGGCATCCTTCAGGGCGGCAGGTTCTTCACCGCCAAACAGATTTCCGAGCAGATTGAGGACGGCAGCTACGATCCCAGGACCATCCAGCGCGACATAGACTTCATGCGCGACAGCCTCAACGCCCCGATTGAGTCGGGCAGGCAGGGCTACCGCTACACCGAACCCAACTTTTTTATCAAGAGTATTCCCCTGTCCGAAGGCGAGGCATTCGCCCTTGCCGTGATGAACCCCTTGCTCGAGCAGTACCGCAACACCCCGCTGGAAAAGCAGCTGCGTTCCGTGTTTACAAAAATTGCCTCGTGCCTGCCCGACCGGATCACCGTGGACACATCCTTTCTGAACCCCAAGATTACCTTCATCCCCGACCGCGCGGAGACGATAAGCCCGGACTGCTTCAGCGCCGTGTTCGACTCGCTCAAGACCTGCCGCACGCTCCGCTTCGACTACCGGCCCCTGAAGAAGGCCACTTATATGGAAAGAAAACTCGACCCCTACCATGCCGTATGCCAGCGGGGCAACTGGTACGTGCTGGGCCGCGACCACGGCAAGGGTGACGTGCGCATCTTCTCGCTGGGCAGAATGAGAAACCTGTCGGTCACGGACGAAGTCTTCGCGATTCCCAAGGACTTCAAAACGTCGGACTACTTTGACGTGGAGATGGGCGTGTGGCTGAACGGCGGGAAGCCCTTCACGGTGGAGCTGCTGTTTTCAAGCGAAGTGGGCATCTACGCGCTGAACCGGACCTGGCACAGCGAGCAGGTCGTCGAGGAGCGGCCGGACGGCAGCGTGTACGTCAAGTTCAGCACCGACCAGAGGCAGGAGCTCGTGCGCTGGATCCTGGGGCAGGGGCATACGGTGAAAGTGCTCGCACCCGCCGAACTTGCGGAAGAGGTCCGCACCGAAGCCGCGCAGGTCGCCGCGATGTACGGGGCGGGAAAAGGTGATGCCTGAGGCTCATACGGTGACCGCCTCCGGGCGAAGGATATGCTCCACGTACTGCGGGTCTGCGGACACAACGCGCAGAAGCGAAAGTGCCGCGCCGTCGGGATGCCTGCGTCCCTGCTCCCAGTTGCGGAGCGTCCCCACGCTCACACCCAGCATGCTTGCGAAGGATTCCTGCGTCTTACACGCTTTTTCACGGATAGCCTTGACATCAACGGGATCGATGCGGAACACGCGTGAGGGCTGCATCTCCCCCCTGCTGATTTTGACAGCCTGCTGGACGCTTTCCAACAGCTCGTTGAACGCTTCTTCTTTCATTTTAAAGCCCCCTTGCGTATTCACCAAGCAGTTTCTTCTGCTTGCTAGTCAAATCGCCTTGTTCCTTCTTGGAATAGGCAAACAGCATAAAAATCTGGTCCGCTATTACTTTGTAGTAATAGATAATGCGGGCACTGCCTCGTTTCCCCCTGTTTTCAAGGTTCCAACGGATTTTACGGATTCCGTTACCGCCGGGAATCACTTTGCCATATTCGGGATTCTCTATAAGGAGCTTCTGCAGCTCTTGATAGGAATCATCGGATATTGTTTGTGTAATCCACTTTGTGAAAATAGGAGTTTCGATGAATTCCATGTCTCCATTATACACCATTGGCGTAGTCTGTCAACGAGGCCAGATGGCGATGGATGGCACCGATACGAGGCGAGACATGCGGCCTGGTACGGTGGCCAAGGGCTGTTTTTCCGAAAAAAATCCCACCCACGACACTCGTTGTCATGGGTGATATCGTACAATAAAAAGTAAGGAGTAAAAGGAATGACAGACGTAGAACTGAAGTACAACCCCTATAGCAACGAAACGCACATTCTGGTGAACGGAAAGCCGCTGCCGGAAAGCGAGGTAAAGGAGTATGTGGGGGCCGAGCAGGAAATCTCCGCGTGGGCGCGGAATTTCTGGGAGCGGATTGCGACAAAGTGCAATGACGACTTTACGGTCCGTTTCTGCGGACTTGCCAAGGATTACAAGACTATTGCGGAAGAGTTCCGCAAATATAAGGAAACAACGACCGATGATGTAAGCCTTGAGCCTGACTATATCGTGAATCCCGACCGCATACATGATGAGCAGCACGTAAAGGACGAGCTGGACATCGTGTTCGGCAAGAAGAGCGTGGAACACCCGGTACTCACGGAGTGCCCCGACTGCAAGGCGCAGATACCCGAAGGCAGCACGTACTGCCCCGCCTGCGGGAAAAAGCAGGACGGGACGGCGCGGATTGATGAGAGCCGGCAGTATGTGGAGCAATATCTGGCGGGCACGGAAGCCGGTGAGGAGACAAAGGAGAGCTTCCGTGCGCTCTATGAGCTGCTGCAGCCCCTCTTTGCCGAAAAGGAAGCCGTCCAGGAAGAAGCCGTCCAAGAGGAAGCCTCTGAGAAGCCCCGGCAGCAGGTGACTGACCTATCTGCATTCGAGTTTATCCGTAAAGGAAAAAGATTTGTACTGAGTATATTGAGAGATAAATCACTGGAACAGGTTGTGATACCCGATTGCATTACGAAAATAGGATTTGGAGCTTTCTCTGAATGCAACAGACTTACAAGCGTGGTGATACCCGATTCCGTCACGGAAATAGATGGGCATGCATTTTCTGAATGCAGCGGCCTTGCGAGCGTGGTGATTCCCGGTTCCGTTACGGAAATAGGAGACGCTGCTTTCCAAGGATGCAGCAGCCTTACGAGTGTGGTGATTCCTGATTCCGTCACGAAAATAGAATGCGCTGCTTTCTCTGGATGCAGCAGTCTTACAAGTGTGGTGATTCCCGGTTCCGTCACGAAAATAGGAGACGCTGCTTTCAGAGATTGCAGTAACCTTGCGAGCGTGGTGATTCCCGGTTCCGTCACGAAAATAGGAGACGCTGCTTTCAGAGATTGCAGTAACCTTGCGAGCGTGGTGATTCCCGGTTCCGTCACGAAAATAGGAGACTCTGCTTTCCAAGGATGCAGCAGCCTTGAGAGTGTGGTGATTCCCGATTCCGTTACGGAAATAGGAAATTACGCTTTCGCTGAATGCAGCAGCCTTATGAGCGTGGTGATTCCCAATTCCGTCAAGAAAATAGGAATAGAGGCTTTCGAGAAGTGCAGCAGCCTTACGAGTGTGGTGATTCCCGATTCCGTCACAGAAATAGGATGGGATGCTTTCCAAGGATGCAGCAGCCTTAAGAGCGTGGAGCTTCCCTCTTCTACGAACATAGCTGGTGCTTTCCCCGACGACACCGTCATAAAGACGTATAATCCTTTAATGAAATCCGCAGCAAAAGTTGTCGGTAGCGCCGCTATCGTCGCTGCCGGATTAATGGCAGCACCTATCGCTTTCGCAAAAGCGGTATCTGAAACTGCTCAGACAAATGACAGGAAATAGAAAAATGGAAACACAGGTAGACATTACACGGACGCTTGACCTGCTTGATGATGCTATCGGCAATGCAAATTCGATATTGACAAAGTCATATCTCTCTGACCTCGGAAGCGCGCAAATCGTTCCGGTGCAGCGGGATTTGAGCGAAGAGGACCTCTCCAATCTGTTCAACGAGCACATCCGTTTCTACGACATTGGGAACATCGTGTACAACAGGCACGAGAACATCAGGGACAAGCTTTCCTCCGTGTTCAATGCGGTCGGCAGTACGGGCGCGTCCATCGTCATGATGATTCAGGGAACGGAGGACAGCACGTCCATAAAGCTGGGCATGAAGTGCGGCAGCTCTGACAAAACCGCCCTCACGACAAACCTCCTGCAGTATACCTTTGAAGGGAACTTTCCCGGAACGAAAATCACGAACCTGAAGCGCGACAAACTGAAGGAAAACGTCATCGATGTCATACGGGACGGAAAAAGCGTCGCAGCGGTCACCGACATTCCGGGCATCCGCAATGAGGAGAACCTTGACAACGAAAGCTTTGTGCAAGGTATTGAGAAATTCATCGATACTATGCGGGGAAAGGAATATACCACGCTTCTCATTGCCGACCACGTGAGCCAGAGCGACCTGAATGCAAGCCGCTCTGCGCTGGAGAAGCTGTATACGGATATTTATCCCTTCGTAGAAACCGAACATTCAGTGAGCAAAAGCGAGTCCGTCTCTTTTACCCATTCGCTTGCAAACGGCGTGTCGGACACGGTCTCCCAAAGCACGACGGATTCGGTAAGCCATACGGTAGGTAAATCAACGACGATAACGAACAGCACGTCCAAGACCGTGACGAAAGGGACAAGCTCCACGTCTTCAAAAGGGACTTCCGCACACGGAAAGATTTTTAGTATAGGGGTCGGTGTCAGCAGGAGTTCCTCGACCACAAAGAGCAGTTCAAGCTCAACGACTTCAAGCCATTCCGAATCGCACACAAGCACGGTTTCGGATACGACTTCCCACTCGACGACGAAGGGAAGCTCGCACGGCGTTTCACGGACTGAGTCCGATGCCACGACAAATCAGAGCGGCCTTGCCCAGTCAATGCAGGTAAAGACCGAAAACCATCAGCTCAAAAAACTGCTGGAGCATATCGACCGGACGCTCGACCGCTACGAGGAGTGTTCCGATTTAGGAATGTGGAACTGCGCCGTGTACTGCATTTCCCAGTTTCCGTATATTTCCCAAATGGCGGCGAGCGTATTCCAGTCGATTATCCGGGGCCGGAATTCTTCGCTTGAAGAAGGCGGCATTACCCTTTGGAATGTAGACCAGTCAAAGGAAATCATAAACAACTTGTGCCTGCTGGAACACCCCAGAATCGTCATTGACAACAGGGAGCTTACCTCCGGAACGCTCATCAGCAGTAAGGAACTTGCAATACTCGCCGGGTTTCCCATGCATTCCGTCCCCGGTATTCCCGTGCTGGAGTGCGCGGAGTTCGGCAGGACTGTCTCAAGCTATGATGCCAGGTATGATGCGGAGGGCACAGACAGCAGCATAAAGCTGGGCAAGATATGGCACATGAACCATGAGGAAAAGTTGTCTGTCGTCCTGAATCCCGACAGTCTTGCCTCCCATACCTTCGTAACAGGTTCTACAGGGGCAGGAAAGTCCAATACCGTATACCAGATGCTCTATGAGTTGAGGCGTTGCGGGAAGCGTTTCCTTGTGATTGAACCGGCAAAAGGTGAATACAAAGAGGTGTTCGGCAGTGATTCTGGAGTCTCGGTCTACGGCACGAATCCGAACCTCATGCCGCTTTTGCGCATTAACCCCTTCAGCTTTCCTAACGGCAGCGAGGACAGCTCAAAGAACATACACATCCTTGAGCATCTTGACCGCTTGGTTGAAATATTCAATGTGTGCTGGCCCATGTATGCAGCGATGCCTGCCGTACTCAAGGAGGCCATTGAAAAATCCTACGAGGACTGCGGCTGGAACCTTACGGAATCGACTAACGAATATGGCAGCGACTTCTACCCGACTTTTGCCGATGTTGCTAGAAACATCCGTATGATAATCGACAACTCGGAATACGATGCAGAAAACAAGGGAGCCTACAAGGGCAGCCTTCTGACAAGGCTGAAGTCTTTGACAAACGGAATCAACGGACTGATTTTCACGGCGGACGAGATTCCGTATAGCCGCCTGTTTGACGAGAACGTCGTCGTTGACCTGAGCCGGGTCGGTTCCGCAGAGACAAAATCCCTCATCATGGGGCTGCTCGTGCTTAAGCTGCAGGAGCACCGTATGACAGGCGGACAGATGAACGCATCTCTCCGTCATGTCACGGTTCTGGAGGAGGCGCACAACCTGCTCAAGCGCACTTCCACGGAACAACCGCAGGATTCCGGCAATCTGCTGGGCAAGTCCGTGGAGATGCTCGCCAACTCCATCGCCGAGATGCGCACGTACGGGGAAGGCTTCATCATCGCAGACCAGGCGCCGGGGCTGCTGGATATGGCAGTCATCCGCAACACGAACACGAAGATCATCATGCGGCTGCCTGATCAAGACGACCGTGAACTGGTGGGCAGAGCCGCCAATCTGAATGACGACCAGATAATCGAACTTGCAAAACTGCCTCGCGGTGTTGCCGCTGTGTATCAAAATGAGTGGGTTGAGGCCGTTCTGTGCAAGGTTGCATACTTCAAGACGGAAGAAAGAGCATACAGGTATAAAAAGCCTGAGTCTCCTCAAAAGCCGAATGCTCCTGTTTCCGCATATCTTGAAATTGCCAGCCTTCTGTGTAAAGGAGTTGCAGTCACTAATGAGGCGAAGCTTTCGGAATTGAGAAAGACGCTGGATGCCCTCGGCCTATGCGCTTCCACCAAGGTCATGGTCTTAAATCTTGCAAAGGACCATCCGGTTTCTCCACGCTATACAAAGCTTGCCCCCGTCATGGTGGAGCTGTTCCCGGAAGTTCGTTCTGCATTTGTTTCTTCGTTTGCAAGGACTTCCGATACGGTGCAATGGACGGATGATGTTGATGCTGCGATCCACATGCAGGTTCAGCAGAATATGGACGAGAATTTGCTGCGCGACATCCGCCAGTGTATCATCACCGATTACTTGTATAACGAGCTTGGAAAGACAGAGCTGCTTGAAAAATGGCATAAGGAGGCCGTAAAGTAATGACGGAATCACTTTCAAAAGCTGCCGAGTCGCTGGAAAACAATCGGATGTCGGAGTCCGGGTTTGACCCTGACAAAAAGGCTGAAATCTCTGAGACCCAGAAGCCAGAAGGGAAAGAAGACTCGTTCGATCCTGATAAAAAAGCTGAAGTGAGTTTTTTGCAAAATGACTCTAGGTCATCCATGGCAGATTCGAAAGATGGTGAGTCTGACGAACCAAGAAGAATCCAAACTAGAAACGAAGATTTTGCGGGTAAGAAACATCCTGTTACCGATGTTCCATTTGAAGAAAAAACGGTACAGGATAAGGATGGAAATGAAGTCACAGGGGTGTTCCCTGTATTTGAGTCAGATTATGATGCTCAGTTACCGAAGGACTTGTACCAGGCGTCTGATAAGGATCAGTTTTCTGAAAGCAACGGTCAGTTAAAAAAGGCTGTCGAGAAAGATCCTGACTTGGCCAAGAAATTCACTCCAGAACAGCTGGAACAAATTAAAAACGGCGACACACCAGATGGATATACTTGGCATCATAATGAGGAAACTGGTAAAATGCAGCTGGTGAATTCCGAAACACACGCAAAAACGGGACACACCGGTGGAAAATCAATCTGGGGTGGCGGAACCGAAAACAGGTAACAGGAGAATGTTATGAGAAAATTGAATTGGAAGTACGTAAAAGAACTGAAGGATTCGTCGAGCATTGACAAGTTTGAAAAAAAGCATGGTTTTTCCTATCCGAAGGACTTAAAGTCTGTTCTTTTGAGCTGTAACGGAGGACGTCCTGAACTGAAGTATTATGATACGGCATCGGAAAAGGACAAGGAATTCAAGACACTTTTGTCTTTTAACGAATCTGACATAGAGACGGTTTATAAGTCCTATCCGTTGGATTCTTCGGATAAGACGCTGATTCCTTTTGCGTCTGACCCGGCGGGAAACTTTTTTGTCTTGAAGAACAATGAAATCCACCTTTGGAAGCATGAGGTTGACAAGACTTTGTTCCTTGCCTCCACTTTCTCAGACTTCCTGGAGATGTTGCACGAATAATGAGCCCTTGTACCTCTGGAGATGCAAGACAATGTGGCTACTGATGAACAGTTTATAGCGCAGTTTGCGCCTGGAATATTCGATATGGAAAGGCAGCTGGAACAGGACAAGAAATCCCGCCAGTATTACCTTGAGCAGCAGGAAAATATCGGAAGGTGGAAGGAGTCTGCGAAAGTGCTCCTGCTGCCGGCACCTAAGGCATGATGGAATATTTTTATGAAAACTACGGTACTATTGCTTGTTGCCGCCTTTCTTCTCGCGTCCTTTGCTGTTTTCCTGGGGGGAAAACTCAAGGACGGAGAACGAAAGATTCGGGCTGGTCGGCAAAAGCTTGCCAAATATGACAACTGGTTTGTCGAGATTTTTTTCTCTGACAAGCTTTATGCCGGTAAATGGGAGTTATCTGAAGGTGAAAAGAAACTGTCGTTCTGTAAGGTGATTTTTGCCTTGTCTATAATAATGTGTATCGGCTGCATTGTTGCTGCGATACTGATACGGAGGTAAATGCTATGACGGAAGTTAGTGATGAAAAGGAACTTGGAAAGGCTTTAAAAGAGAATGCCGTTGAGATTGTTATTACAAAAGATGAACTTGGAAGACGCGTTACAAAGATTAAAGCAACAGGAAACGTTGCATGGGGCATAGCGATAGCTGCCATAACGGTTGCCGTAATTGCGATTATTTCTGCACCAGCAACTGCAGGAACCTCTGCTTTAGTCAGTGCTGCAGCAGCACCTGCTGCCATTGCAGTTCTTGGGACTGGGGCTACAGCTACTGCAATTGGAATAGCTGTTGCAGCAGGCGGTGTGGGCGCCCTGAATTCACTCCGGAACTATAAGCTTGAAAAACGTGACGGAAAGACTGTATTGATCAAGAAATGATTGAGGAGAGAATACTCTGTTTAAGTTTGTAAAAATTCTACTTGCGCTGATATACATCTTTTCACCCTATGACTTTATCCCGGAAGCTGTATTTGGTGCAGTCGGGTTTGTGGATGACGGTGCCGCCGCCATGTATCTTCTTAAGACTTTGGCGACGGACAGCGCAGGCAGGTTCATTTTGCCCCGGCTTTCACGTGGGGTAAAGAAGGCATTGACTGTGTTGTTCATTCTGTTTGCTGCTTTTGTCGTGCTGATAATTGTGAGGAACCGTTAATTAGCATGAGCCTGGTGAACGAGACTCAATACCGTAGGAGGACTTACGCTTATGGCAAATTTCTTTCCGCCAACTTTTGAAGAGACGAACTTCGTCTGCAAGGACTGCGGACACTGGTTCCAGGGGCGTGACTGCAAAAAAGGGCCGCTGGAGATGCTGTTAGGCCCTTCCGCCTCCTTTCCGCCGTTCGGGCCGTTCGGGCCGTTCGGCCCCAAGTGCCCCGAGTGCGGCAGCCGCAACACGGAGCAGAATCCCGGCGTGGTCTACTGAACGGCGGGCAGGGCTGGGGGACACTTATTTTCCCGAGTAATACTCAAGGACGCAGCGGGCAAAGCGGTAGGCGCTCTTCACGTCGGTGTACGACTCGAAGTAGTCCTTGTGGGCGACCATTCTGCCGTCAAAGAAGTCCTTCATCTCCTGGAAGGTCTTCTCCTTCACCATCGGGGAAGAGACCAGGCGTGTGTAGACGGACAGCATGACCGCGAAGTCGTTCAGCACCGGCACCCGCATGCTGCTGGAGATGACCCCGTTCCCTATGCCCAGTCCGCCCTGGAGCAGCTCGAAACTCGTGTCCATGTCGTACCTGAAGTTTGGCACCTGCTTGAAGGAGCTGATGAGGCTACTATTGTGGGCGCAGGCATTTCTCAGGCGGCGGACGGAGTCGAAGTGCTTGACGTATGTGCATTCCTGGCGGAACTCCCTGTAGTAAAAGCCGTAGAAGCTTATGAAGTCCACGAAGGAAATCATCTCCACAAAGTTCCACACGGCCGGGGACTGTACGTGCCTGGAAAATACGTTGGCTCCGTAAAAATTGCCGCCCGCAAACTGCCGTATATAGGCACGCACGCTTTCATGCCCTCTCAGGAAGTTCTCGACCACCTCATACCCATCGTCAGCCGGGTTCGTCTGGCAGTCGTTGACCAGCTTCACCTTCAGGTAGTGCTCAAGGTCTACAGTCATCTTGAACAGGAGCTTGCGCAGGAACATATCTATGGTAGAAAGCTCAACCAGATGGCCGAAATCCAGCCCCTTGTACTTGCCCTTCTTGGTCTGCTCCGGGCAAGTCTGGGCATACAGCTTTAGGCGGAAGAAAAAATTGTTTTTCTGGAGGAACTGCATGGCCGCCTCCTCGCCCATGAGGTTGAACGTTATCCCCAGCTCGTCCGTGCAGTACGAAATGATCTGCGGAACGGTGAGCTTGGGCGACTTTGCGTCTTCTTTGTTCATGCTGTTTCCTCCGAATAGTTCCATGATAACACGAGGGGTAGACTGGGGCAAGAAAAAAATTATCCATGACACTATTTGTCATGGTAAGCGGTTTATACTGTTCTCATATCAAGCCTAAGGAGGTCTGTATGATGAAGAGGTTTGTTACCGGTGTCGTTTTTGCCGGTGCTGTGGCCGTGGGCGTGAAGAAGCTTTCGGAGTATGCGGAGGGACGGAGCGAGCTCAAGGACATAAAGGACAAGCTCGCCAAGACCAGGGATGACTTTGTGGCGGACTGCCGCGATCTGGCCCGGGCCGTGTCGGACGCATTCTGGAACGGCGCTGTCGAGGGGGAGGGGGATTCCGTCTCGTCGCCGTTTACTCAGGACTTACAGTAGGAGGAAGCGATGGGTACGACGTTAAAAACGATGGGGGTGGCTATTGGCGGACTGGTTGCCGGGTTGATAATCTTCTCCCTCAACAAAGAGAACTTGGGCCTTGTGGAGGATTACAATAAGCTTCGTGACGACTATAACAAGCTGGTCGATGAATGGAACGAAAAATTTGCGAAGAAGAGTACGAGCCCCAACCCGCACTGGAAACACTTCAATAATCCCCACTCAAAGCCCCAGGCAGCCGTCGTCCGGGTGCAGGATGCGGTGGACGAGGACGGAACGCGCCACAAGGCGTATCTGGACCTGAACAGCGGCACTTCGTTCACGGTTCTGGGCGGCTGACGGCAGGGAGCGGCCAGGGTTAGTACATTTTTACGGCTTCGGCAAGCAAAGAATGTGCTGCTTCCATAAACGGGCAGGGGGCGTGCTTCCCCAGGGGGCTGCTGCCCGGAAAAGCGGGCGGCGGCCTGCCGCAGGGGAACGCGCTGCTGTTACACTTTGAACAGGTCTATCTGGCTGCCAATCTTTTCGATGGCATCCTTCATCTTGTGTGAGATGCTGCCGAGCACGCTGCCGGTTTCGTTGATCCGCTGCGCGCCCGCTGCCATTTCGTTCATGCTCTGCTTCATATTGTTCGTTACATCCTGCAGCGTTGTCATCTCCTTCTTGATTTTTTCGCTCCGTGCAGACATTTCCTTGGAGGCCTTGCGCACTTCCATGGTGCTGCCGTTCATGTCCTTGAGTGCTGCGCCAATCTGCTTGGAGCCTTCGTTCTGCTCCTGCATGGCAGACTTAATCTGCAGCACAAGCTCGTCTGTCTCCTTGATTTTTGCAGACACGGAAGAGAATGCTTCGCTTGATTCCCTTGAAGCGCTTACGACTTCCGTGATGGAGTCCTTTATCTTGCCCAGCTGTTCGCCGATGGTCTTTGACTGGGCGCTGGATGTTTCAGACAGCTTGCGGATTTCGTCAGCAACGACGCTAAAGCCCTTGCCGGCCTCTCCTGCGTGTGCTGCCTCGATTGCCGCGTTCATGGCAAGCAGGTTTGTCTGCTCTGCAATGCTGGAGATTGCCTGGTTTGCTTCCAGCAGCATGGCGGACTGGCTTTCAATCTGCTTGATTTTTTCGTTCACGTCCTGCTGCTTGTTAAAGCCCACCTGTGCGTTGTCGGAAAGCACCTGGAATGAACCCGCCATCTTGTCCACGGACTGGTTTACCGATGAAATGTTTCCAATCATTTCCTCCACGGCGGCAGATGCCTCCGTTACGCCGGAGCTCTGGCTTTCTATCAGGTTGTCCATGCTCAGTATGTTCTGGGAAATGTCGCTGACCGCCGTTGCCGTCTGCGAAACGCTGTTTCCCTGATTGTTTATCTGAGATGAAATGTCCTTGATGTTTGCAATGATCTGTGAAATTGCGCTGGTTGTGTTTTCCGCGCTCTCTGACATGTCGTTGCCGGAATCGTTCAGCTTGACCTTGGAGCCCTGCACGTCGCGCATAATCTGCTGCAGCTTGTCCAGGAAGAGGTCGAAGTGAATTATCAGGTCGCCGATTTCATCGCGGATGAACAGCTTGCAGCGTTTTGTCAGGTCTGCGTCGCCTGTTTCCAGTTCCTTCAGGAAGTTCGTCACGTTGTAGATGCGCCACATGAGCCAATGGATGAACATGTAGCTCAGGATGAGCAGCACTGCGATGAGCACCGCCGTGATGGGGATAACGATGGAAAGCGTGGTTTTCCGGATGTTTCCGACGACTTCCACGTTCTTTGCAAGGAAAAGCATGCCGGCGATTGTGCCGTCCTCATCTGCGAGCGGCTGGTAGGTGGAATAATATTCCTTCCCGTTGATGCTGTTCTTTCCCTCGTAGTTTTTGCCGCCGCGCAGCACCTGCGAGATGATGGTGCTGCTGTCAAGCTGAGTGCCGGTCACGTTTGGGATGGTGGAGGCAACGCGCGTGGAATCCTTGAAAATGGTGCATTCCACGTTGTAGCCGTCCTGCATCAGGTCAGTAAAGTAGCCGTTTGTCAGGTCGTAGCCGGAGAGCACGCAGCCGATGATTTTGCCGCCGTCCCTGATGGGGCTGGTGGCAACCGCGGCGAATTCCAGCGTGCCGACGGCCTCGAACGTCCTTGTTGCCGTTCCTTTCAGCGCGCTTGACACGCAGTGCAGGGAGGACAGGCTTGCGTTTACCGGAACTTCGCTGCCGCTGGTAACGACCACCTTTCCTGCCGCATCCGTAATGACGATGAATCCCAGGTCAAAGGACGAAACTTTCTGCTTCAGTGAGGAAGCCAGGGCACTGTCGCCCGACTGTTCTGCTGCCTGCATGACAACAGGGGCTTCGGACAGCAGGTCTGAGGTCAGGGCAAGCGTTGAAAGCCAGTCCTGCATCACGTTGCGGGCGCCCTGTTCCGTATATTCCAGCTCTGCCTGCGTATTCTGTATCAGCTTGCTGTCGAACACGGTGAGCGATATAGTTGCCACGATGGAGCAGCCGAGCAGGATAAAGCCGCCGATCAGCCCAATGAGCTTGGTTGAAAGCCGTATGTCGCGGCGTGCGGATGTGTCAAATCTGTCCAGTTCTTTCTTTGCCATTGTACTGTTCCTCTAGTAAAGATGAAAAACATAATGTAACAGGCTTTCTCACTCAATCCGAATATGAGTTTAAATTCTACTACAAGAATTAAGCTCTTGCAACCGTCTGCACCGTTTTTAGGCAACCGCTTTCCTTTTGTACCTCCTTCCCCTGCGGAGAATTTGGGAAACTGATTCTGCTTTCAGATGGCTATTTTTTTTTTATATATGGAATTATACTGTTTGAGCGGATGAAGGCGGCCTTTCCCGCTGGCTATCACATTGATAACAAAATATTATCAATGCCGGGTTTCAAAAGCCGCATTTTTCCCCTATACTATATGAATGGAACTCTTTCAGCTACGATATTTTCTAGAAGTTGCCAGACAGCAGCATGTGCGCAAGAGTGCTGAAAGCCTGCACGTGAGCCAGCCCGCCGTGACGAATGCCATCCACCGGCTGGAAAACGAAATCGGGGTTCCCCTCTTTGTGTCCAGCGGGCGTTCAATCCGGCTGAGTCCCTACGGTAAATTCCTGTATGATGAAATCCTTCCGTTCTGCGAATCGCTGAATTCCCTGCCGGACAGAATCAAAAGCCTTCGTTCGCTGGAGACGGCGACCATCCGGCTGAATGTTTTTGCCGCCTGGTTCCTTGTGATGGAGGCCGTCCGCGAATTCCAGTGCATCGATACCGACCTGCGCGTGCAGGTGGTGCAGAACGAGCACATGGAGCTTGCCGACATTTCGGTGTCCACGGTGCACCACTACCGTTCCCGGAAAAAAAAGACGGACAGCCTGTATGTCTGTACCGAGCCGATTTATCTTGCCGTGCCGGATATTCCGCGTTTCCGGGGAAAGGATTCGGTTTCCCTGCATGAGGTTGCGGATCTGGGCTTCATTCAGCTGACGGACAAAAAATACTTCCGCACCATCTGCGACGGCTTCTGCGCGGAGGCGGGAATCTATCCGCACACGGTGGTTGAAAGCGACGATCCTTCCGTGGTGCGCAACATGATCTGCGACAACATGGGCGTGGGCTTCTGGCCGGAATTTTCCTGGGGAAACCAGCACACGGGCAGCATCCTGCTGAAAGAGATTGAAAAGCCTGAATGTTCGCGCGACATTATCATCGAAAAGCGCAATGCCAACAACGACAATATCCACGTGCAGGTTTTCTACGATTACCTGATACGCTACATGGAGATTTACCGGAAGAACAGGTAGCCGGGTGCGGGATTTGCGCCTAGTTGTCCTTCGGCTTTTTCAGGACGATGCAGCTGTTGTGCCCGCCGAAGCCCAGCGAGGCAGATGCCGCAGCCTGCAGGGGCACTGCTTTGCCGGTGAGCGGGGTATAGTCAAAGGCGCTGCTGCCTTCCACGCTCAGGTGCTCAAGGTTTATGGTGGGCGGAATAAAGCCGTCCTGCAGCGCCTGTATGCAGAAAATTGCTTCTGCGGCGCCCGCCGCGCCAATCATGTGCCCGGTCATGCTCTTTGTTGACGATACGTGCAGGCTTTTTTCGCAGCCTGCAAAGACACTGCCGAGCATGATGCTTTCTGCGTTGTCGTTCACTGCGGTGGACGTTCCGTGTGCATTGTAATAGCCGATATCCTTTGCTTCCAGCCCAGCGTCCGCGATTGCCGCGCGCACTGCTGCCGCTGCACCGCTTCCGTCCGGGCGGGGTGCCGTGATATGCCAGGCATCGCAGGTGGCGCCGTAGCCCGCAATCTCTGCGTAGATCCGCGCGCCGCGCTGTTGGGCGTGCTCCCAGCGTTCCAGTACCAGTACCGCTGCGCCTTCGCTCAGTACAAAGCCGTCACGGTCGCGGTCAAAGGGGCGGCTCGCCCGCTGGGGCGTTTCATTATAATGGTAGGAAAGCGCCTGCAGTGCGCTGTAGCATTCGATTGCGTAGGCCAGTATGCCCGATTCGGTGCCGCCGGAAAGGCAGACATCTGTTCTGCCCGCGCGGATGCTGTCCGCAGCCATGCCGATGGCATCGGTTCCGGAGGCGCAGGCGGTGGATACGGTGAGCGCCGGGCCGTGCAGCCCGAAGTACATGGCAAGGTTTGCCGCAGCTTCGTTTGATATGGTAAGCGGCGTGGTGAGCGCCGGGATGAGCCGTGCGCCGTCTGCCGGGGCAAGAAACCTTCTGTAGGCCGCGTCAATTGCATCTTCGCCGCCAAGGCAGTTTCCGGCAATGACGCCTGTCCGTTCTGCGGGAAGTACGCCGCCGGGAAAGCCTGCATCTTCCACCGCCTGTATGCCGGCCGCCAGCAGAAAGCGCGAAAAGCGGGCAAGCTTGCGGCTGGTGCGGTGCGGCACCCCATACGCCGAGATGTCAAATTGTTTTACTTCCCCGGCAATCTGCACCGGGCTGTCTGTAGGGTCAAAGAGCGTTATGCGGTCTATGCCGCTCCTGCCGTTCCTGATGGAATCCCATGCGTCTTGTACTGTATTCCCCACGGGCGAGACTATGCCCATTCCCGTGACTGCAACCCGGACACGTTCCATGCTTTCAGCGGATTTTGAAGAAGATGCCCAGCAGGACAACGGTTATCAGCAGCTGGATAATCATGAACTTAACCAGCACCTGTGTGGGTGACCAGCCGTGGTTCTTCCTGAAGTGGTCGTGGAGGGGAAAGCGGATGTTCCCGAAAATGGTGATGTGGCAAAAGCGCTTGAGCGCAACCTTCAGCAGGCCCATGCCGCCGTTCACAAAGATGATGGATGAGGTAGCAAGGAACATGAAGGGGTTCCCGGTCATCATCACGCAGACGCCCGTGTAGAAGCCGAGTGCGCGGGAACCGGCATCGCCCATCAGCACGGAGCTGGGGTAGGCGTTGTGCCAGAGGTAGCCCATCAGCACGCCCGCAAGGCAGAATGTCATGACTGCCCACGAGGCGCCGTCCCACAGGTGTGGCACCAGCAGGTAGTTTGATACGTCCACGTGCCCGAAAATAATGTAGAAGATGACCGCCATCGTGATGAGCGCAATGAGCACAAGCGATGAGCTGAGCCCGTCCACGCCGTCCGTGCAGTTTGTGGTGTTTACGGACATCCAGAGCATGATGGTGGTGATGATGATGTACAGCCACGTGGGCACGCTGAGCGGGTGCGTGACAAAGGGAAGCCAGAACTGCAGCTGGCCGTCCGGGGCTGCTTTTGCAAGACTGTCTGCAAGCAGCAGCGCCATTGCCACGGAGATGATAAGGTCCAGCAGTCCCTTGCGGTATTCGCCCCAGCCGCCGGTGCTGCGGTCATCAAGGAAGCCGGTAAGCATCATTGCCCAGGTCAGCACGAGCGTGCCTACCTGCAGCCGGTCAAGCGGCACAAAAAGCACGCTCAGCACGACGAAGAGGGTGATGAACACAACGCCCGCACCGGTGGGTTTGCCTTTTGCAGCTTCTTTGGTCAGTGAAAATTCGCGCCCGCGGTCGGAGGGGAGCATTGCATAAAATTTTGGCAGGAATGTCCGCGTCAGGAAAAATCCCGTGTACAGGGCAAGCACAATTAGGACGGTATAGGCTTGGAGCAGCCGCGCCGGCCCCCAGCAGTTTTTCAGTAATCCACCCAGATAGTAGAGCATCCGAGAAATCCCCTTCAACAACAGGTAATGAGGCTGCAGCAGCCGCGCCAGGCTTGTGCTGCCCCTGAGTTCCTTAATGGTAGCAGAAAATGCGCACAAGGTCAAATGCCCGCGGGTGCCGCCCGTTTGCGCAGGGGGAAGCGTGAGTCAGTACCTGTGTTCCCGGCGGAACACGGCGGCAATCCGCTTCCCCTTGTACCCGCTGGCGCAGCTTACAGGCGCCGGAGACGTCCCGCCGCAAGGTCTTCCGCGGCCTTGGTTCGGATGGCGCTGTGGATTTTCTTTCCGGTGGCGGTGCACGGTATCGTGTCTATGAGTGCAAAGTAGCGGGGCCGCTTGTAGGTGGAAAGCAGGGGGCTTGCCGCACAGAAGTCTTTCAGGTATTCCACCGTGATGGTGCCGCCTTCCGGTACCACGTATGCCACCACCGCCTGCCCGCGCACCCTGTCCGGCACGGATGTTACGATGCAGTCCTTCACCAGCGGGCTTTCGCAGATGGCTTCTTCTACCTGCGCAGGAAAGATGTTTTCCCCGGAGACCACCATCATGTCGTCCTTTCTGCCGCAGACGGTTACCACCAGGTCTTCGTCCCAGGTGCCGGTGTCTCCTGTGTACATCCAGCCGCCGGTGAATTTTTTTGCTGCCGTCTCATCGTCATGGTAATATGTGTAGGTCGTCTTTTCCGGGCTGCGTATGATGATTTCGCCCAGCGTCTTTCCGTCGCAGGGCACGGTGTCGTCCGGGCTGCCGGGCATGCCGTCTGCAATCCGTACCACGCGCACCTCGTCGTCAATGCAGCTGCTGCCCACCGAGCCGGCTCCGTGCGGCAGGTCGTAGGGGCGCAGGAATGAATTCCAGAACGTTTCCGTGGTGCCGTAGCCGTTGAAGATGTTGGGGCTGAGCACGTTCATGTACCGGAGGCAGCTTTCATGCGTAAGCGGCGCGCCCATCGTCACGATTCCTTTCAGGCTGCCCAAATCACAGTGCAGGAGTTCCTGCGCGTGCGCAAGCATCTCCAGGTTTGCGGGCGCTCCCATAATGAATGTTATAGTGTACGCGGAAACCCAGCGGAGTACCGTTTTCGGCTGGAAATTCCGCATGACTACGAGCGTGCAGCCTGCGTAGAAGGCAGGGCAGGGGCCGCCGCAGTGGCAGCCTCCCCGGTGGAACCAGGGCGTCATGTTCAGCGTTACGTCGCGCGCGCTGAGCGGGTACTGCATGATGACGTCATGTGCGGAGAGTACTTCGTTGATGTCGTTGATCGGCACTGATTTGGGCAGGGCCGTGGTGCCGCTGGTGCACAGGCGCAGTACTTCGTCGTAGATGTGCGGCCGGAACGCTGCGCGCGGTTCGTCCGTGCTCCTGCTGCCGGTGTAGGACTCATAGCTTTCGTGTCCGGCGGGGACGGCGCAGCCTTCACGGTTGTCGGCAAGCACCAGCCGCACCGGCTTCCAGCTGCTGAGTCCGGCGGCCTGTACTACCAGGGGTGCAACGCTGGCAGAATAGATGAGCACTTTGGGACGGTTGTGCTCCATGAGCAGCGCCAGCTCCCTGCAGGCAAGGTTGAAATTCGCAGGCATGAGGATTGCGCCGATTTTGCGGGGCGCGATGTACGAAAAGCAGAATTCCGGGCAGTTGCGCAGCACGGTCATCACTACGTCGTTTTTGCCGGTGCCGTCGGCCTGCAGCGCATGGGCAAGCCGGTTCGCTTCCTCGTCCAGTTCGCGGTATGTCCACGAGCGCCCTGTTTCCGGGTCAATGACTGCGGTGCGGCGGGCAAAACGCCGTACGTTCCGCCTGAATCCGTTCAGCCAGGTATATTCGTGTTCAAAGGTATCCCTGAACATTGTGTCGTCGTATGTGCGTTCTTCCATCTGATTCCTCTTCCTTCGCACAGACAGCATACCCGAAAAACGCCGCAGTTTCTAGGCATGTGCACGGCTTCCGGCTAATCCTGCGAATCGGCCGCGGTGTCGCCTTCACTAAGCACATTATTGCCGGGGACTTCCCCGCCGGGAATGCTCCCGCCGGGAATTTTCCCACCGGGAATGCTCCCGCCGTCGCTCACTTCGATGAGGAGAAAGCCCTCCTGCAGTGCGCCGGAACGGGGGTACAGGACATTGTATGAGTAGCGTCCGCCGGATGCGCTGCCGAGCGTCCGGATTGCTTCCAGCTCCCCGGCATCCTCCCAGAGGTATGCGAACACGTATACCGTGCGTCCGAAATCCCCGGACTTCAGTATTCTGTCGATGTATGCGTACAGCCCTGCCGCCTTGTCATTGTGCTGGCTCCTGGCTGCCACGATGTCCTTGTTGAACGTGGTAACAGCAATTTCTTCCGGCGGGAACGTGTACAGTTCCCGCAGCGTGTAGCTGTCGCCAAGATAGGCAAGTGCGCAGTCTTCTGTGGTGAAGATTGCCGCGTCTGTGCCGAGGTGCTGCCTGATGTATGTGCTGATGGGCTTGATTCCCGCAAAGTCTTCCCGGTAATCTTTTGCAGACATTCCCGGCTGAAAAAGCAGCACGGAAAAGCCGCAGAGCACGGCCAGGACAATGTTGCCGGCCCATGCGGAAAGCCGCCCGCTTCCGCCTTCTTCCATGCAGAGCCATGCGCCCCAGATGAACAGGAAGAACCACAGGCTTGCCCGGTGCAGGGAGCCTGCGCTGTACAGCACAATGCAGAACAGGAACATGAACAGCAGGGAGCACGCAAGGACAAGCCCTGCACCCGGATGCCGCCGCGCAATGCAGATTGTTCCGGCGATGAGCGCAAGCAGTACCAGCACCTGCAGCGGCACCGCGTTGATGTTCAGCTTGGTGAAGAATGCCCGTGCATAGCTGAGGTGCAGCCCCGGTGCAAGCGGTACCGCAGATTGTGTGAGCGAGGGCAGCACCTGCAGGAATGCAAACAGGACTCCTGCAAGCATGACGGCACAGGCGGCGGCAAGCCTTAGCCGTTTCCTGCGGCCCGATGCCTTCCATGCCGGTACTACTTCCCGGAAAAAGAACAGCAGGAATGCTGCGCCCACAAATCCTTCCATATATAAGTGCGTGTTTGCCATGAGTGCAAGCAGCGTACAGTACAGCACCGGGCGCTTTCCGGCTGTACGGTGGAACTGCGCCACTAGGAACAGCAGCAGCGGAATGAGCACGTAGGGGCGTGCGAGCGCAGGATTTATGTACAGGAAGGGCACGGTGAACATGACAAGGATTTTTATAGAGATGGGAAATGGTGCGCGCCTGATAAACATAAAGACAGCTGCCGCGTTTGCCGCCCATGAAATGATGTTCATGGTCATGACGGGGAAGCCCGCATGCGCAAAGGGGTACAGCAGGAGGAACCAGGGCATAAAGTGCCCTTCGTAGCCCATTTCGTCGAATATCTGCCGCAGGGAGTAGCCGGCAATCTGCCACGCGTGGATTTCATCAAACCACGGTTCGTGGCTGATGACGGACATAAGCGTTATGACACACCACACGCAGAACAGCGCACTAAGGATTTTTCCGTCTGCACCCGCACCATGTTTTTCCCGGTACAGCCAGACGGCGGCAAGTGTTGCAGCAAGCAGTATATATGGATTGAAATACACGTAGAAGAAGGAAAGGTAAGGGTGCCCCACTTCGTTGAAACGCTGCAGCCAGACTTCGCGGGTCAGGCTGCGGCCGGCCAGTTTTTCGCCCAGCAGGAGGATGCCGTCCTGCACCGTGCTTATGCCCAGAAAAAAGTGCGCGGCAAGCGGAATCCCGAAGAGAAAGGCACAAAACGCAATCTTCAGCGCCGCAGATCCGGCTGCCGCCTTCAGCAGCTTTTTTATCGTATCCATAATAGGAAGAAATTATTATGCTTCTCCCCCGGATTGTCAAGGGTCTGAGAAACGGGAGCGGGAAATCAGAACATGCGCGGAAGCGAAAGACGGTGCCGGTCCGTTTTCCGCTGGGAGCGCATTTTCCGTTTCTGCGGAAGATACTAGACCTGTTCTGAAACTGAAGTTTCCGAACAGGTTTACTGCTTACTTCTCCTGTACATGCACTTCGTACAGCTCCAGGTTTTCGTCCTGAAAATTGCTGAAGCACAGGTGCCGTCCGTCCGGCGAAAGTGCGAGTCCGGTGGGCTGGTTGCCGCCGGTGAACGTGTGCAGGATGCTCATGTCTTTTGTGTCGATGATGTGTATCCGGCCGTTTTCCGGGCTGCGCTTTGTGTAGTCCTGCGGATTGTTCGGGCCTCGCGTGGAAACAAAAAGCCATCTGCCGCCAAGCAGGTCTATGGTATTGGGATTGTTGAACACGCGTACCTTTGCCGTTATTTTGAGCGGGTGCAGCTGCAGCCGGTAAATCTGGCGGTTATACATGTCGCTTACAAATGCTGTGCTGCCGTCCGCCGTTACGATGTGCCGCATGCATGCCTTGGGCACGGACAGGCTGTCTGTCCGCTTTCCGCTCTGCACGGAGAACGCTTCTATGATGCCGGAATCAAAGGAAAGGCTCACGAGCGTTTCTCCGCCGTCAATGAAGACCATGCCGCGCGGCGCTTTCCCCGTTGGAATCTTGCGGATAACTGTGCCGCTTTCGTAGTCGATGAGCGAAATGTCGTTGGAAACCCAGTTCGAGACGGCAAGCATGCTTTTTTCCGGCGACCATGCAATGAATTTCGACCAGGTTCCCTTCGTGCTGATGGAGCGGCGCAGAACGAATCCGGGGTACGAATATTCGTATATGGTACCGGTTGTCATCTGCGACACAAAAAATGCGCCTTTCTCCGGGACGAACAGCCCTTCTGCAAAACCAAGCTTGTCTGCGTCCGGCGGGCTTATGCGGCGGACAACCTTTTTTTCTTCCATGCTGAAGACGTCGAAGCCCCTGTCTTCCAGCAGCGGCAGGATGACATAACTGCCGTCCGGCGAGAAAATAACCTGCTTGGGCTGCCTGCCGCAGCGGTAGGTACCGGTTTTTTCCACGGTAACGGCGTCTGCAGTGCCGGCGGCTCCTGCAGGGCCGGCGGCTCCAGCTGCCTGTGCAGAAACGACGCTGAGGGCGGTGTCCAGCAGCAGGACTGCCAGCGCCGCCCGGATGTATGCAATATGCTTCATGCCCCCATTATAGGGCGCCCGCGCACAAAACGCAATGCCTGAAGTCCTGTGAACAGGCTCCTTTACCGTTTTACGATGTGCAGGATGAGGAACGCTGCGGAAAACACTGCCGTCCAGAATGCGGCGGTCATCAGCAGGAGCCGGATGCCAAGGTTCACATAGGCGCTTATGGGGTTTCCTTCCGCGTTCTGCTGGTACTGCATGCTGTTCAGGCTGCGTATGAGCGTCTTTCTTCCGCCCCGTACGGCTATGACGCGCTGGCCTGCAACGGTATCCAGCACCGCCCGGCCGTTGCCGATGAGTGCCACGAATGTTGCCCGGTCGTTCTGCTTCATAAAGCGGAACTGGTAGCGGCTGCTGAGATGCTGGGTGCTGTGCAGGGCGTTTTCCTTAAGCCGTGCGCCCGCTTTTTTTACGTCAAAGCCTTTTACGCCGTCCGGATAGTAGCGTGCCATAAAATAGTTCTGGCGCAGACCGGGCCTGATGTCGCTTTCCTTGAGCATGGAATCATCTTTCAGCGGAAAGCTGAAAACTGCATCTTCCGGGATTTCCAGCACGGTGCCGTTTGCAAACTGCAGCTTTCCCGCCAGCGTCCTGTAGGGCGCGCCTTCCCAGTATGCATTTCTGCGGCTGTTGCTGTAGGCATGCTTTACCGTGTATGTTTCCTTGCGGATTGCAATACAAAGGTATTCGCCCTCAAGCACATCCAGCGCCGTGTCGCGGATGCTTTCGCCGCAGCTGAATGCATAGTCTTCCACCAGATATGCCTGCGGCTCTTTTCCGAGTGCCTGCGAAATTGCTTCGTCAGTCCTGAGCACCGGCAGGGCATCGATTTTTTTGCGCAATGCGGTGCGCCCTGCAAAAAAATTCCGTATCTTTCCGGCACCTGTGGCCAGCAGCCAGAGTGACAGCGCCAGCAGGAGCAGCAGCAGTATGTAATGATATGGCTTCATGTCTTTTATTATAAGCCGCCCAAAGGCAAATGACAACGAAAGCCTGAAAATCCTCCGGCTTTCCGAATCGGGATAATCATGCTATACTAGACCTGTTCTGAAACTGAAGTTTCCGAACAGGTTTACTAAGCCTGTGGTGCAGTCCGGAGCGGCGCTTTCGGCTTTTCGGGCTGGCATAAAAGAGATTGGGGGACGGCGCTTTGCTTCCGCAGATTTCCCCGGCAAGGAGCTTTTTATGAAAATGAAGGAATTCCGGCACAGCGGCACAACCAGCCCTGCTGTCAGTGAGCGTGAGCTGAGGAACCGGGCTGTTGCCCGCAGGACGGCTGCAGAAGGATTTGTCCTTTTGAAAAATGACGGGACGCTCCCGCTTGCGGCCGGCAGCAGGATTGCGCTCTTCGGTACCGGGACCGGGCGTACCATCAAGGGCGGTACCGGCTCCGGCGACGTGAATGAGCGCTGCCGTGTCTCCGTGTACCAGGGCCTGAAGGACGCAGGCTTTGTCATCACCTCTGAGCAGTGGATCCGGGACTATGACGATGCCTACGATGCCGCCCGCCGCTCCTGGAGGGAAACTATATTGAAGAAGAGCGGCGGCGTGAATAGCCCCGAATTCTTCCAGGTCTATGCGGACAATGCGTTCCGGATGCCGTCCGGCCGTCCTGTGGAGGCAGCCGATGCCGGCGATGCAGACGTGGGAATCTATGTTATCAGCCGTGTGGCGGGCGAGGGTGCCGACCGCATGGAGGAGAAGGGGGACTACTACCTGACCGACCGGGAGGAGGCAGACCTGGCGGCGCTTTCCCGCTGTGTAAAGCATGTTGTGGTGCTGCTGAATACCGGTGCGCAGCTTGATCTTGCCGCCGTTCATGCAGTGCCGAACCTTGCCGCCATACTGGACATCAAGCAGCCCGGCATGGAAGGCGGCAATGCCGTTGCGGACGTGCTTTCCGGCAAGGTTTCGCCGAGCGGCTGCCTGACGAGCACCTGGGCAAAGCGCTATGCGGATTTCCCCAATGCCGCCACCTTTAGCCATCAGAATGGCAACGTGCAGCAGGAATTCTACACGGAAGGAATCTACGTGGGCTACCGTTATTTCGACAGCTTCGGCGTTGCCCCTGACTACCCCTTCGGCTGGGGGCTTTCCTACACGGACTTTTCCGTGCGCTGCACCTCGTTCCGTGCAGAAGGCGGCACCGTGCGCGTGGGCGTGGAGGTGCGCAACACGGGCAGCGTCCATGCCGGCCGGCGCGTGGTGCAGCTGTATGCTGCCTGCCCGCAGTCGGGGCTTCCCAAGGAATTCAAGCGGCTTGCTGCATTTGCCAAGACCGGTCTGCTTGCCCCCGGTGCCTCCGAATCGCTGGAGCTGTGCGTTCCGTCCAAAGCCCTGGCTTCCTTTGATGAAAAACGCGCTGCCTGGGTGGTGGAGCAGGGGCGCTACGGCCTCTTGCTGGGCACGTCTTCTGCAGACTGTGTGCCCTGCGGCGTGCTTTCCGTGGCGCAGGACTGCGTGATTGAGCAGGTAAAGCATATCTGCCCGCTCCGTGAAAAGCTTGAAGAACTGTGCCGCCCGGATGCCGCTGCCCGTGCCTGGGAGGAATCGTGGCAGCACCGCGCCGGTGAACTGGGGCTGCAGGATATTCCTTTCAGCCCGGCGGCAGAGCAGCCCCTTTCGTATACCGAAGATGACATCGACCGCGCGGCGGCGGCCCTTGCGGACAAGATTCCCTGCGACAGGCTGCTGCCGCTGCTCTACGGCGAAGCAGAAAAGAACCAGAACGCTCTGGGTGCGGCGGGCATAAAGGTTCCCGGTGCGGCAGGCGAAACCTACGGCGGGCTTGCCTCCGAGGGAATCCCCGGCATCAGCCTTGCGGACGGTCCTGCGGGGCTGCGCCTCATCAACGCATACGAGGTTGACCGCAAAAGCGGCGAAGCTTACGGGCAGGGCATCGGCGGTTCCCTGGAAGGCGGCTTCTTTGCAGAGAAGGTGACGCACCCGGATACCGACTGGTACTATCAGTACTGCACGGCCTTCCCCGCGGGAACGCTGCTTGCGCAGACCTGGGATTGCGCCGCGGTAGAGGCCGTCGGCCGTGCGGTTGCGGAAGAGATGGAGGAATTCAATGTGTCGTGGTGGCTTGCACCGGGCATGAACATCCACCGCAATCCCCTGTGCGGGCGCAACTTCGAGTATTTTTCGGAAGACCCGCTTTTGAGCGGTTTCTGCGCTGCCGCAATGACAAAGGGCGTGCAGTCCGGCTGCGGCACCGGCACCACGATAAAGCATTTTGCCTGCAACAACCAGGAAGACAACCGCACCGGCTCCGACAGCGTTGTGGGCGAGCGCACCCTGCGCGAACTGTACCTGCGCGGCTTTGAGCTTGCCGTGAAAGGCTGCGAACCCATGGCAATCATGACTTCCTACAACCTGATAAACGGCGTGCACACGGCGAACAGCGCTGATTTGTGCACCGAGGTCGCACGGAAGGAATGGGGCTTCAGGGGCATTTTCATGACAGACTGGATGACGACCGCCTCATTCGGCGGCAGCGTCGCGTGGAAGTGCATGAAAGTGGGGAACGACATCATTATGCCGGGAACCAGGGAAGATGCGGAAAACCTGCGCGCGGCCCTCAAGGACGGAAGCCTGCAGGAACAGGATGTACGCGCCTGCGCCGCCCGGCTCATAAATGTGATTATGCGTACGAATGCGTTTGAAGGCGTCCCCGCCTACACCCAGCGCTTCCGGCGCTAGGATGCGGGACACTGCTGTCTGGAGGACTTAAGTCCCCAAGTTTAAAAAAGCAGGGTTTCCAAGGGGCTGCAAGCCCCGGACCGTGCCGGGGATGGGAGGGGTTTTAGGGGAGGGGAGCCCCTCGCTTCGGAAGTAGGGGGGCTTTCCTCCCCTAACTTAACGGGGGACGGGGGACTCCCCGCAAAAATAGATTAGTCCTTTGCCAGCCCCAGCTGCGTCCTAATGCGGGCTATCTGCTGGCGGGCTTCTTCGCTGTCGTCGGCGCGCAGGAAATAGGTTTCTGTATTGTCCATGGCGGCGGCAGCGGCTTCCATGTCCCCTCCGCGGTAATGCAGGTACGTCAGGTAGTAGTACAGAAGTGACGTATTGTAGCTGTTCCCCGACTGCGATTTCAGCTGCGCCGTACAGAACGCAAGCGCATCCTGTTCCTTGTTCGCGTTCACATAGCAGTGCATGATTTTTCCCAGCGTGTCCCCCGCGGGATCCCGCCGGTATGCTTCGACAAACGCCTTCTCGGCATTCTTGTCGTCCCCAGACTCAATGTAGATGGTTCCGGCCTGAAAAGCCGGCAGCGGGTCGTCGCGGTATTTTTTCTGCAGTGCCTTCAGCGTTTTGAGCGCATTGGCATTGTCTCCGTTGTAGGAATATGCCGCAGCAAGCAGGAATCCCGTGTCCTCTGCGCTTCTGTTCTTTGCTCCCTTGCTGAGGAGCGCATCAGCCTTCTTTGCAGCCTCAAGCGCTTCCTTGTAATCCTTCAGGCGCAGGCAGGTAACCCCGTAATTGTACCAGACGCGCGAATCGCTTTTGTCCATCTCAAGTGCGCGGGCAAAACTCTTGTTGGCACCGGCAATGTCCCCGGCACCGGCAAGCACTTCCCCGTATTCGCACAGATACGTGAAGTTGTAGCAGTCAGCGTTTACTGCCGCAGTGTAGTGTTCCAGCGCAAGGCTCTGCAGCTCTTCGTCGCTCTTGAGCCAGCACCCCCGGTAGAGGAGCAGCACGTCATAATAGTAGTGCCCCAGCGTCAGGTGCAGGATGGGCGGCATTTCCTTTCCGGCAGTGAATTTGCGCACCACGTCCTCCGGGTCGTAGCTGATTCCCTTGTATTTCCCCGGAGTGCCGCGCAGGTCTGCAAGGTTCTCGCTTTTCTTGAGGTCCTTGAGCGCAAAAGTCTTGTGGTTGACGCTTTCCAGATAGCAGGTGGTAAGCAGCTCCGTCTTCTTGAATATGATGTATTCAGAATCATCCACGCCAAGCGCACTGTAGGCGCTTTCATACTTCTTGGAGGAAATGAGCTTGTCTGCTGCCGCTATGCGGGAACGGACCGTATCCGGCGCCGCTTCGTATATGTCTTTGTCCGCTGCGGATGCGGCGCCTGCGGCAGTGCAGATGCAGAATGCCGCGGCAAGGCTCCGCAGGATGCGGCGCGCACGGTGCGGCCGCTTCGCTTGTGCTGTCAATCTATTCATATACTCCATAGTACACCCTAAAGCGCCTCTTTTCAACTGGTGGAATGAAGAAAAGCGTCTGTTTCGGAAACTGATTTCCGCTCGTTTCCCACGGCTTCAGCATGAGAGGATTTACACAGAGAATTTAGTATGATAAAATTTCCCGTATGGTGGAAGGAAATATATTCGAGGAGCTGGAAGACAGCAGACAGGATCGGGTGGTTCGCCGACAGGAAGCAATGGAAGGGGCTGGCCGCGTTCGGGAAATGCGAAAGCCGCGTGACGAGAACGAAAAGCGGGAAGGAGAGCGTCGAAACGAGGTATTTCATAACGACCCTCTCTGACGTGGAGGAGTTCGCCCGGGCGGTCAGGAGCCACTGGGCAATTGAGAACAACCTGCACTGGAGCCTGGATGTCCTGTTCCATGACGACGACTGCCCTGTGCTTGACCGCAACACGGCAGAAAACCTTGCGATTGTCAGGCGGATCATCTACAACCGGATAAAAATGCAGCCGGACTATGATACGCTTGCCTGGGGCAGACGCAGCTGCATGTATGATGATGATTTCAGGACCAAGATTTTGTTTTCATGCTGAAGCCGTGGCTCGTTTCCGGATTGCCCTATTGTTTTTTGCAAAAATTGTGCTATAATGAAGAATATACCAGCTTCTAGCCAACCGTATCAAAAAAACGTTGACCGCAGGGGGTGCTCCAATGCCGACCGTAACCAATTCCACAAAGACTGCAGCTGCAACGAGAATGCGCCGCTTGCCCGGCGCGGGGCTGCTGTGCACGGCGCTACTTTCCGCCGCCCTCTTACTTGCGGGCTGTGCCAATGCCGTGAACAGCCACGGCGGGCCAATAGACGAGGACGGCGGCTCATCCGGTGGTTCCGGCAGCTCTGGGGCTTCCAGTGGAAGCGGTACTACTAGAAATGGTAGGGGGGGGTATCGGCGAACAGCGCCGCAAACGGCCTTTCCAACGGCGGCATAGCGCCTGACATCGTTATCGGTGCGAATTCCGCCAGCTACACGGTCGGCTCCCGCGAGGACTTTGGCGGCAGCGCAGATGCTTCCGGCGGCTTGGGTTACGTTACCGTTACGCCGCTCCCTGCCGGCACCCTTTTTACCGAAACGCAGTCCGAGCTTGATGTTTCGTGGGTAACCTACAGCGTTATTGTTACTATAAATGGTACTGATTTCCCCGTGAACTTTACCGCGGGCGACACCCAGGCCGCGGTCATCGAAAAAGTGCCGGTAGGCGCCTCGCTTTCCGCCAGTGCGACCATCGGCGTGAGCGCTGGCGGCGCTTCCTTGGGCTACAGCTCACTGGTAGCCGCAACGGCTTTGCCCATAAGCATACAGCCCGGTGAAAACAGCATTACGATGTGGGTGCAGTATCCGCTGGAATGCACGATGTCCAGCGATGCTGCAGGTTACGGGGCGGCAATCACCGGCACCGCACCCGCGTACTACACCAACGCCGGCCCCACGGCGCTGAGCGGCGTATCGGCGGCGGCAACGTACGAAGACACTTCCACCACGCCCGCAACGACCATGTACTTTGCGGGCTGGTCGCTCACCGACGGCGGCACGCCGGTCATAAGCAGCAGTATCCCGACGGGCTCCTACAAGGGAAAGCTTACGCTGTATGCAACATACAGCTCCTGTGCCGTGAGCATCAACCCCGGCGAAAGCTGGGGTGCCAATACCCCGATCATTGCGGAGGGCGATCACCTTGCGCTGACGCCGGTACCCGCAGGCTTCCCGTCAACACCCACCTACACGTGGAGCATAGAAAGCCCCGCCGCAGACGCGCCGGTGACAGTTTCCTCCAGCGGCGTGGTCAGCCCGGTGGAGGGCGCATCCGGTAATGCGACCATTAAGGTGACCGCCACCTGCGGCGCAATGACGGCAACCGCAACCCAGTCCGTTACCGTGGCGGCGCTCTCGCTTGACTGCAACAGCACGGAAGTGCTCACACTGGACAGCGCCGATAAAACCATCACCGCAAGCATTGCCGGCTACACCGGTACCGACATAGAATACACCTGGAGCATCCCCGCCACCACAGCGGTCGCCCTGATGCCCGGCGCAAGCGGCCCCAGCAGGATGTTCCATCCTTTTGCGGGCGGAAAGGACACTGTCTCCGTGTCGGCGCGGATTACCGGCGTAAACAAGACACTCCCTGTCAAGACCGTGGATATCTACGTGCTCGACCTTGCGCTGAGCGGCGGCACCGCACTGAACGCCCCCACCGTGCCGGGCGGGAACTACAGCCTCACCATGGCAACCACCGACACCGCGGGTAAGGGCGTCACTGCAAGCTTGAATGGGCTTTCCGGCGTATCGGGCGTCACCTATACATGGACGGCTGGCTCCAGCGCAGCAGACAAGATTGAGTTTACCGGCAGCAGCACGGACGCATCGCGCACCGTAAAGCCGAAGAATGCGGGCACGGCGGCCTTCACCGTAACAGCTTCGCTGGGAGGCGTGTCAACAAGCGCCACCGTTGACGTAAGTGTTGCGGGCATCGTGTTTACCCTCTTCCCCAAGTCCTATGTGATGGGTAGCAGCGTCGCTAACGGTACCATGCTCAAAGCGGAAATACAGGGCTACTCCGGTACGGTAACCTGGGGTTCGTGGAGTTCTGGGACGCCGGCCGTTGCAACTGTCGGTGGAGGAACCGACGGTGCCACCCTTACGTGGACAAATATGACTGCGGTTGCGGGCGGCAAGACGGAAATCTCCCTGACCGCCACCGTTGGCGGCACCACGCTCACCGCAAAGAAAGAAATCTACGTGCTTGAGCTGGAGCTGACGAGCAGCGCCACAAGCGGCTTCTCGGCGCCCACAGCTTCAACGGACGGCAGCCTGCTTTTGACCACCGCCGACACCACGGGCGCCACCGTAAGCGCGACGCTCAAGGGGCTCCCGGCGGCGGAGGTGGACTACAGCTGGACGCCTACCAGCAGCACCACGGTGACCGCCACCGGTACCAGCACCAAGAACCTGACGGTAACGCCCAAGACGGATAACACAACCGGTTCACAGACATTCACCGTGACGGCAACCTACGACGGCGAAAGCACCACCAGGAGCGTGACGGTGACCGTCGCCGGGCTCACGCTGACGGGCGGCGACAGCCCGCATGTCTTCAACAGCGCCCCGGATGCACCGGCTGGAGCAAACGATATTACGCTTACGCTGGGCGCAAACGGCGTGAACATCGGCGACCTGAGCGGCGTCACCTACACATCAAGCAATACGCTGGTTGCCGCAAACCCGCCGACGGGCGCAGACGGCTGCACCGTCACCGCACTCAAGGGCGGCAAGACGACCATCACCGTAACCGCAACGGCGGGCGGAAAGACACTGACCGCCACCAAGGACATCACGGTAATTAACCTTGTTGTCAAGGATGGCGATGGCAACGTTGTGCCCGCGACGGGCAATAGCCTTGCGGACGGCCCGGTGGATTTGACCGCCGCGCTGGAAGGCATCACGACGGGCGTCACCTACGCCTGGACGTGCACCCCGGCAACCGGTGCGGCAGTCTCCATCACTTCGACGAGCGGCGCAAGCACGACGGTCAGCGGCACTTCCGGCAGCGCAGACATCAAGGCGACCGCCACCTACGGCGGCACCAACTACGAAAAGACGATGGCATTCTCCGCAGGCATCACCCTTGCCGAGCTGCAGACACTCCTCGACAATCTGGATGCAAGCACCACTTCTGTTGCCTCCCCCTACGTGTTGCCGCCGGTTGTGGTGAACGATGCCAGCGACTTGAGCAGCCTGAAAACTATGCTTGCCGCACTTAACAGTTCCGGCAAGTATGTCGACCTGTCTGCGACGAGGCTGCCGGACAGCATCACTTCGCTTTCTTCAGCGTTCTATTACTGCAAGACCATGGTAAAGCCTCCAAAACTTCCGAATAACGTGACAGACATGTCCTACTGCTTCAAGGACTGCACGGGCTTGACGGACCTGTCGGGGCTGACGATACCGGATAGCGTCACAAACATGACCTCCTGCTTCTCTGGCTGTACGGGCTTGACGAATCTTTCGGGACTGACAATACCGGATAGCGTCACAAGCATGAGCATGTGCTTTTCCAGTTGCTCGAACTTGACTACGGCGCCGGTAATCCCGGCGGGAGTCACAAACTTGTTCAACTGCTTCGGGGGCTGTACGAAGCTGAGCGGTACCGTCATCGTCAAGGCAAACATCACCACTGCCGCCAACTGGAGTTTGGCATTTAATAATGTTCCCGCCGCCAACGGCGTGGTCGTCAAAGTCGGCTATCCAGAAGTTGAAGAGTCTCTTTCAAGCAATATTGCAGGCGTGGGCCACATCACCGTCCAACTTGACCCGTCAATCCTTGACCCGTAATCCGGGCAACGGCGGCAGTTCCTGCGACTAACCCCGGGCACCCGCTCCGCCCGTGGTGCCCGTTGGGACGCCCCGCAGTTCCGCCCGTGCGGGGGGAGCGGTATGCCCCCGTTTGCCCGATTCGGAAACGTATGGAGCGGGGACCCAATCGGGTGTGGCGGGCGGACAAAGGCGCTTCGCCCCGACGGGTCAGGCATAACCTTGCCATGTTGGACAGCCACACACTCAAGAAGAACGACGACTTTTCCGCCCTGCCGGAGACCTACATCATCTTCATCACCGAAAACGATTACGCCGGGCAGGGAAAGCCTTTCTACAAAGTGAAGAAGTGCTTCGAGGGCACCGCAGCCGGAGGGAAAAGCGATTTGCCTTTTGACGACGGATGCACTATACTGTACGTGAACGGCGAATACAGGGGCGATGATGCCATCGGGCGTTTGATGCATGATTTTTCCTGCCGTAATGCTGACGACATGCATTACGGCCAGTTGGCGGAGCGGGTGCGATTCCATAAGCAGCAGAGCAAGGGGGGTAGGAACCATGTGCAGGATTTTTGAAGAATACGGCGACGAGCGTGTTGCGGAGCGAAATATTGAGTTTGTAGAGGCTTTGCTGCAGCAGAATAAGCTTTCTTTAGAGGAAATATCTGCCGTGGCGAAAGTACCCTTGGAGCACGTAGCGATACAACCGGCGGCGGTAGCAGCAAAAGTCTTGCTGTAAAGACCGCCTTTTCCGTAGTAGTACAGCCGCCGGAATTGCAGCGCAATTCCGGCTGGGCAAGTGGCTAACGCCACTTGCCCGCTGGAAGCGCATTTTTTGTTTATGCCGAACCCCACACGGCACTACTGTGCAAGTTCCGCTGCAAGCCGCTCCACTTCGGCAAAGGGAATCCCCGTGGCCTGTGCAATTTGCTCCACGGTACCAAGCTTCATCTGCAGCAGATTTCGAGCATCTTCAAGCTTTGCGCGTTGAGATCCCTTTTGTTCCCCGACAGCAAGTCCCACGGCCTTGCCCTGCTCAAAGCCGCGTTGCTCACTGAGCAGCAGTCCGTTGTTGTAGTCGGTTTCAGCGCGGTCGAGCGAAAGGTGGTATGCCCACGCGCGTTCTTCCTCGCTCACTTCGTTGTATGCATGCATCGCCATCGTGAATTCCTCCTGCCAGCTGCTATCCTTTCCAAGCTCCCTCAGAACTTCCGGCTTGTCCGTCCCCGCTATAAATTTACACCAGTCAGCTGCCTTTTGCAAGTCCGCGGGCACAGTGCCGGGTACCTTCAGGTTGAAGAAACGGATTTGCAGCCGCTCAGAGAAGATTTTGCCATCTCGGAAGCTTGGCATTACGTGGTGGAAAAACTCTCCGTCCTGGAAGATGTCGAAGTCCACCAAAAAGATTTGGTACACGAAGGGCGCCGCCTTGTACAAGTCACCTTCTTTCAGAGAACCGGAGAAAAGCTTACACGCGTAATACAACGCCCGCACTGCCTGGTCGTCGCCGTCTGGCGCCAGCTGCAGTTCGATATCCGCCCGCTGGCCGCCGTCGAAGGTGCAGTTGATGTCCATGCGCGGCTTCTTTGCGCCCACGAAGTCCGGCAGTAGCTCCGGGTTGGTGACCGTCGCTTCCGTAACGGTGCGCCCGGTCATCGCGCTCAGCATGAAGCGCAGGCAGGCCTGCGACGCCGGCGTGTTGTTCGACAGGAAGAGCTTGAAGGGCACATCCTTCTTCAGGGGAATCTTCTTCCCCTGCGCCACCATCATCGCCGCCTGCTCCAGCACCTCCCTGCTGAAGATGCGCTTCTCGTCCTCATCCAGCAGGAAGCGTTTGCCATTATTTTGCTTCATGATTACCTCCTACGAGCAAGTTTCAAAAGTCTTTGCCTTTTGAAACTTGCTCAATCAGAATTTTCCAAATCCTTATTGCATAAGGCTTTGGAAAATTCTGACGGCAGTTTATTTGCTTCAAAAGTGCTATTAGGGTGACTTTTGGAACAGCCCCTACTGTATAGATAGACGAGATTTCTCTTTTTGCGCAGGTTTTGCAGAAAAATTTATAAAAATTCTGGAGATTCTGTTTCGAAAGTCGCCCAAAAAAATGAAAAGTTTTCCCTAAAAGTACTTTTGCAGCATCCAATAGGCCTTCAGAATCTTTGCCTCATGCGAAATCACCGTCAGGGATGCTAGACTTTTGTGCGCCGCTCATGATACTATCTATAGTATGAATATACGCGCACAAAGGACTTCTCTTTCGGGGCACGTGCAGGTGCCCGGCTCAAAATCTCATACTATCCGGGCACTGCTGCTTGCTTCGCTTGCAGAAGGTGAATCCCGTATCCATAATCCCCTGCCCAGCGCCGACTGCCTGAGCACTGCCGCCGCCGTGCCGCTCATCGGTGCCACAGTTGATCTTGCCCGCGGGGAGGGCGGGGAGCCTGGTTCTGTCTGGACGGTGCAGGGGGCCGGCCGCGCTGCCCATCTGCCTTCCGACGTGGTGAACGTGGGCGATTCCGGCTCTCTGCTCTATTTTCTCTCGCCCATCGCCGCCACCTTTGAGGGCTGGTCGGTGTTCACCGGGGACGAAAGCATCCGCCGCCGTCCCGTGCACCATGTGGTGGATGCCCTGCAGCAGCTTGGGGCGGAGGCATACACGTCGCAGCCCGGCAGCCAGTGCTGCCCCCTGCTTATCCGGGGACCCATATCCTGCGCCCGCAAGGTCGTCACCGGCGGCACCGTGAGCAGCCAGTACATTTCTGGCCTGATGATGGCAGGCATGCTGATGGACGGCACGCTTTCCATAGAATTGACTGACCCCAAAGAGACTCCCTACCTGACCATGACGCAGAAGTGGCTGGAGAAAGTGGGCGTGCCCGTCAGCGTTTCGCCGGATTTCCGCCATATCACGGTAAGCGGCCCCGTGCATATCAGCGGCTTCGACTGTACCATTCCGAGTGACTGGGAGGGCGTTGCCTATCCGCTCATTGCCGCGCTGCTGACCGACAGCGAAATTGTCATCGACCACGTGGACTGCAGCGGCACGCAGGGGGATGACGCAATCGTTGCCCTGCTGCAGTCGCTCGGTGCAGACATCAGCTGGGACAAGGCGCAGGAAAGCCTGACCGTGCGGGGAATGAAAAAGTCCCGCAGCGGCGTGGGGCGGCTTTCCACGGCGGCACTGCCCGGCGGCGAGCTGCATGCCGACCTCTCTGGATACCCGGATGCCGTCTGCGCCCTTGCCGCTGTCGCCTGCTTTGTTGAAGGCAGCACATACATAGAAGACATTGCCGTCTGCCGCCGCAAGGAAACCGACCGGATTTCCGTGCTGAAGCAGGAGCTTTCCGCGCTTGGTGCCGAAGTTGAGGAGGGCGAGGATTTCCTTGTGATACACGGGCATTCCCCCGTGCTGGAGGACGGCAGCCCAAACCCGGCATTTGCCCTGCATGGCGGAACCGTACGGAGCTGGGACGACCACCGCGTTGCCATGTCGCTTGCCTGCCTGGGGCTGGGGCTTCCGGCGGGCGAAAGCCTTACCGTGCTTGATGCCGAATGCTGCTCTGTCAGTTTCCCTCGTTTCTTCGATGTGATGAATGGCATTGGGGCGCAGTTTTCCGCAGAAAATGCCTTACATTGACAAAGGTATCTATTAAAATGTATAATCAAGCCGCTTTCGCAATGAAAGCGGCTTTTTACCCGCCGTGCCGGGCGGCAGCATGTGCCGGTGGCGTACAAGCCCATTCAGAAGGTTTCAGGAGCAATGAAATGAGTCTGTTCGGTGGAGTCCTGTCAATTTCAGGAGTAAGTTTCTTTATTTTTTCGCTTTTTGCGATAATCGCTGTCGGCTATGCCTTGGGTAGAATTACAATCAAGGGCGTCGAACTGGGGACAGCGGGCGTTTTTATCATCGCCCTCTTGTACGGCTGCTTCTTCTACAAGCCGCTGAATGCGAACCTTACCCTCAGCAAGGTGTCTTATGCGAAGAACGCGCTGAAGGTTGTTGAAAACCTGGGCCTTGTGCTCTTCGTTGCTTCGGTCGGTTTCATCGCCGGACCGAAATTCTTCGGCAACCTGAAGAAAAACTTCAAGAGCTACGTTCTGCTGGGACTTGTGGTTATCCTTTCTTCCGGCATCGTCTGTGCCGCCTGTATTCTGATTGAAAAGGGCCTTTCTCCCGATATTCCGCTGGATGAGACGACGGCAATGCTTGTCGGTATCCTTTCCGGTGCACTTACTTCCACTCCGGCGTTCAGTGCCGCGAAGGAAGCTGTTGGCTCCGCTGACCTTGAAGATGTTGTGTCGGTCGGCCACGGTATTGCTTACCTGTACGGTGTTATCGGCGTCGTGCTTTTCGTGCAGATTATGCCGAAGGTGCTCCGCGCGGACATGGCCGAGGAACGCCGCAAGCTTGTTCATGCCGAGGAAAAGGACGACAGTGCCGCAAAGGGCGATTACCTTGAGCTTGATTCCTTTGGTTTCTGCGCCTTTGCACTTGCTGCGCTCATCGGTATATTCGTCGGTTCAATCAAATATCACAATGTTTCCCTTACCATGACCGGCGGCTGCCTTATCGTCGCCCTCATTTTCGGCCACTTTGGGCACATCGGTAGCATCAACCTCATGCCCGGTGAGCAGACGCTCAAGGTGTGCCGCGAGCTTGGTCTGGTGCTCTTCCTGCTGGGTGCCGGTATTGCCGGCGGTGCAAGCTTCGTGGAGCATTTCAAGCCGGTTTACTTCATCTACGGCATCGCAATGACGACCATTCCGCTGTTTGCCGGTTATTTCTTTGCACGCTATGTGCTCAAGCTCTGCCTGCTGAACAACCTCGGTTCTATCACGGGCGGCATGACTTCAACCCCCGCACTCGGCACGCTCATCCACATTGCCGGGACGGAAGATGTTGCTGCGGCGTATGCATGTACGTATCCGGTGGCGCTCATCGCCGTCGTTATGGTGTCCCAGCTGCTCATCGGCATTTTCTAATGTAATGGAGCTGCCCGGAACCGCTGTGTTCCGGACGTTCTGTCATATTGGAAGGCGTTTCAAAAGTCGGACGAGTTTTGAAACGCTTTCCGAATTTGCCTCAAAAACCGCAATGAAATGAGGTTTTTGGGAGCCAGTTTCAAAAGTAACAGACTTTTGAAACTGGCATATTGCTTTGTAAGCCAGTTCCAAAAGTGATGGGGCTGTCCGGAACCTAGTGTTTCGGGTACGCCCGGCATGCTTTTGCAGCTGGCTTTCTGTCTTTCAGGAGGTTTCTGATGAAAAATTATTTTGATTTAACGGGGCAGGTTTCACTGGTGACGGGCTGTTCAACAGGGCTTGGCGTGCAGATGGCAAAGGCGCTTGCCAGCCAGGGTGCAAAGATTGTTGCCCTTGCCCGCCGCAAGGAGAAAATCGATGCCGTTGCTGCAGAGATAGCGGCGGCTTTTGGCGTTGAAACGCTTGCGGTACAGTGCGACATCACCGATACCGCCCGTGTGGACGCGGCCGTTGACCAGGTGCTGTCTGCGTTCGGACGCCTTGATATACTCATAAATAATGCGGGCACCGGTGCCGTTGCTCCGGCAGAAGACATCACTGACGAGCAGTTCTTCGGCGAGATGAACGTTGACCTTGCCGGCACATTTAAGGTGGCGCGCGCCGCTGCAAAAAAGGCAATGATTCCCGCAAAATACGGGCGGATCATCAACATTGCTTCCATGTACGGGCTTGTCGGCAACAAAATCGCCGGTTCTGCGCCGTACCATGCGGCAAAGGGCGGCGTGGTGAACCTGACGCGTGCGCTCGCGGCGGAGTGGGGCAAGTACAATATCACGGTAAATGCCATCTGCCCCGGCTATTTCTATACACCGCTTACCAAGGAAACGCTGGACAGCGATTTCTTCCAGGCAAATGCGCGCACCATGATTCCCCTTGAACGCTACGGCAGCGAGGGAGAGCTTGACAGCGCCGCCATATTCCTTGCAAGCAGGGCATCCAGCTATGTGACCGGCGTGAATCTGCCGGTGGACGGCGGTTACACAGCGATGTAGCGGCAGGTTGCATTCAGGACTTGCAAAAGGACCGGTTCCGGATACCATTTTCCGGGACCGGTTTTTTTGTGTCCGCGGAACAGTTTTGCCTGCGGTATAAGGCTTCCGGTACCCTCCACCGAGGCGTGAAGAAAAAAATAAAAAAAATTGTGAAAAAAAAGAAAAAGGTGTTGACAAAAAAACAGCGGGATGATATAGTCATCCTCACCTGCAGCAAGCAGGCACGCTATTTGACAGCAGAGGGAAGGAAAGAAGAAGACAAAGGTCTAGCGACATCA
>Ga0256405_10000288_pt1 | contig 166910 bp, 152 predicted proteins | sample RumenRJG_02DNA_FD_189096 | JGI IMG/M metagenome (GOLD analysis project Ga0256405, IMG submission 189096) | Bovine rumen microbial communities from Lethbridge, Alberta, Canada - RJG_02 | ecosystem: Host-associated > Mammals > Digestive system > Stomach > Rumen | place: Canada: Alberta...
CGTTCTCGAGTTCCAAAATGCTTATGTCTTTCATAAATGCTCCTTTGGAAGCATCAGGACACACGGATGGGTTCCTGCACTTCCAAAGACCTATTCAGGAAAATTGTCGATTTCATTAAGGTTTTGGAAAAAGATTTTTCCGAATGTGGTAGACTTTGTTCAGGAAGGTGAAAATGAAAACAGCAGTCAGGTATTATACAAAGACCGGTAACACAAAGCGCCTTGCAGAGGCTGTCGCCCAGGCCATAGGGGTTGAGGCTCTCCCTCTGGACGCTCCGATTCAGGAGCCGATGGATGTCCTGTTTCTGGGAAACTCCTACTATGCCTTCACCATCGATCCCGAGGTGAGAGCGTTCATCCAGAAGCTTGACAAAGAAAAAGTAGGCAAGATCGTGAATTTCGGCTCGGCCGCCATGCTGAACTCAACCTATAAGAAGGTGAAGGCAGAAGCTTCCAAAGTCGGCATCCCCGTTGATGAGCGTGAGTTCCATTGCAAAGGAGAATTCAAGGGAGTCCACAAGGGAAGACCGAACGACGAGGACCTGAAGGCTGTCGCAGCCTTTGCAAAGTCCATCGTCGGATAAAAGAAAAGGACGAACCCGTATGAGTTCGTCCTGCTGTGGAGCCAAGCGGAATCGGGTTGATTATTATTACTCGTTATATTATAAAGAATAACTTTTTTATTTTTGTAATACAAACGCAATACAAAAAAGCAGCGCCTTCAGAAGGACTCTGAGGGCGCTCTTGTTTCCATACACGTTCTACGCTTCAGGGGAAATGTCGAATGATACTTCCCCTGCTTCAAAGTGGTTCTTCTCGCTTTCATCCCAATCGACTAAGCCGTCTTTCCCTTCAAATTCGTCAATGAAGTAAATACAGTTGCTCCTTTCTTCACAGTCCTTGCATCCTTCCTCTCTAAACAGAGAGTCTGCAAAGAGTCTGTCCAGCGCCTCTTCTTCATCCGAGGCTTCAATTACTGCTTTCTTGTTGATGATGACAGGCACTCGCCAAGAGGCATCAACAAGGAACGTCCTTTTGGGCAAACTCTCTCTCTCGCTTTTCAGTCTTAGAAATCTGCTAGTTCTTTCACGAAGTTCCAGCGGCCATTCGTTGGAACCCTTAGCCATAATAACTTTCATATTCTTCTCCTTTGTGCGTCGAACAAGCGTCGACTCACATTTATATAAATCTTTACAATGTATATATTTATCATAAAATTTTTAAGAATTTTTGTCAAATTTTAACTTAGCCTCCAATCTGGTCGGAGGGTATGGAGCAAGCAGCTCCCAGAAGTAGCGTCAGGGAACAAAGAAACCCCCAGCAGAATACCGGGGGCAAAGGGTAGAAAATTAGTGCGAGGTAATTAGTCTTCTATGTTGTAATGTGTGTTTCTCACGATTCTTTCATATTCTTCGTTATGGTTCTTCTTAAAGAGAGCCAAGATGGCATCATTCAACTTGTTGAGGGCATCGGATTCAGTCCTCCCATGAATGGACATTCCACGGTATTCGTCGTTTCCCTCTGAAACAGAAGCAAGGTAGACAACCTTGGTTCTGTTTTCAATCGAACCATTGATGAGAACTTCGTTGGAAGTCGTTTTTCTAGCGATGACTTTTGTAAGATTAAGAGACGAAAGGATAGACCTTCTGACAGCAGTGTTTGTGTTCATAGCACACCTCACATAAAACATTGAGTAAAATAATCATTTTTTGATTTTTCCCAAGCACCGCTTGGGGTAGTTAGACGGGACAACCGAGCCAGTTGTTTCTCCTATCAACTGACACTTTCATTATATGAGTTTTTAAAATTAAGGCAACACCCTTGGTTTGACTTTTGACTATATATAGTGTTAACATCTATGTTATAGCACTATATGTGTGAAATACATAACATATACTTAAATTATGATAAGGAGATTAACAGCCGTCCTATTTGCGCATTTTTTGGTTAAGACCTTTCAAAACCCAGGAGGTATGAGACGGGGTGGGTCAGATCAGGTTATCCCTCCTGACCGATTCAGGAGGGAAATCCTCACTTGACCATCCGATAGAAGGTAGATGGGGTCAGCCCGAGTTTCTGCTGCGCCTTGCGGGCTGTTATCTCTCCCTCCTTCCAAAGCCTTACAACCTCTTCAAAGTTCTCAGGTCTGTCGATCGGTTTGCGCCCCTTATACTTTCCGGCCTGCTTAGCACATTCAATCCCTTCACGCTGTCTCTGTAAAAGGCAAGTCCTCTCAAACTCTGCCAGTCCCGCAAAGACTGTCAGCATAAACTTGCCCTGAGGGGTAGTGGTGTCAATATTCTCTTTCTGTGAGACGAAGGAGACTCCTTTCTCGTTGAGTTTTTCAATGATGGTGAGCAAGTCCTGAGTGCTGCGAGCCAAGCGACTATAAGACTCTACATACAGGCAATCACCCTCACGCACGAAGTCGAGCATAGCCTTCAACTGTGGGCGGTTCAGATTCTTCGCTGAGATTTTCTCTACAAAGTTCTTCTCGACCCCAATTGACTTCATACCCTCAATCTGGCGTGCTGTGTTCTGTCCCTCGCTTGAAACTCTAATATAAGAAACCTTCATACTCTTCATCTCCTTACACTAACAACTTAACATATATTAAGTATTATGTCAATAGAATTGCTTACAATTTGAAACACTTTTGATTCATCGAAAACCACTTCTGTGAAACAAAAAACCTCTGTGAGAGAGTGTCCCACAGGGGTATAGCCTAACGAAACATTTTGTTAACAGTTAATCATTCGTTTTTTTCTTGCTAATTAACGTTCTGTTTTATTACTATTGAATTATGGGACTTATTAAAGCACGACGTTCAATTAAAATTTTTAAAGGTTTAAGGCTTAACTTCTCAAAATCAGGTGTTAGCGCAACTATCGGTAAAAAGGGTTCATCTGTGACTGTTGGAAAAAACCGGACGCGTGTAAATGTGGGGATACCGGGAACTGGCCTTTCATATTGTGAAGAGGTTAAGAAACCTGCTTCAAAAAGTTCTGAAAAAAAAGCCACACAAGAGTTTATACTCTCAATGAATCAGGATGGCGTTGTAACCATTAAATATGCTAATGGGCAGGTTGTCACAGATTCTGACTTGATAGCGAAAATAACACAATCCGAAGGATACAAGAAAGAAGTCAAGCGGCTAAATAGTATCCGAGAAAGCAAGAATGGTTGATTGTATCCTTGAATAAAACCTAATATTCTTCTCGGTAAAAACACGGTATGTGTGTATTCATCTACTGATAAGGAATAATCTCTAAATGGGGACAGAAAGATGAAGATTAGAAAACGACTGTATGAGATAATTGAAGCATCAACAGGAAATGACGTTGTGAGTTCTGTATACGACTATTTTATGATAGCCGTAATCATTGTTAGTTTGATTCCGTTGGCTTTCAAGCAGACTGTCCCCGCTTTTGCGGTTATGGAACATGTTACTGTCGCAATCTTCATTGTTGATTATCTTCTTCGCTTGCTAACGGCTGATTATAAGTTGGGAAAAGGATGGGTTTCCTTCATTCTGTATCCATTCACACTTATGGCCCTGATAGATTTGGTTTGTATTCTCCCTTCCTTCACCGCGCTTGCTTCTGGGTTCAAACTTTTGAAAGTTCTGAGGCTCCTGAGAGCATTCAGAGTTTTTAGAGCAGCAAAGATGTTGAGATATTCAAAGAGCCTCATCTTGGTGTCAGACGTAATTAAAGAACAAAAGTCTTCACTCCTTGCTGTCTGTGTTTTAGCCTTTTCTTACATCTTGATTTCTGCTCTTATCGTGTTCAATGTTGAGCCAGATACATTCTCCAATTTTTTTGATGCTGTATACTGGGCAACCGTGTCATTGACTACCGTTGGATATGGTGATATCTATCCTGTTTCAACGGCTGGTCGAGTTATTACTATGCTTTCATCTCTATTCGGTATTGCTGTTATTGCTCTTCCTGCTGGTATTATTACCGCTGGATTCTTGGACAAACTGAACAACAAGGGTGATAAAGAATAGCCTCATACGAGAAAGAAGTTTATTTCAGCAGTCAAGCCCGAAGGGTGTTGAATTAGAAATCTATTTCAGTGATAAACACCTCTTGAACCGGTATTGACATCGTAGTATCGCGTAGTCTTCTCACCATTGACCTTATAGATAACCTTGTCGGGAGTGAAGCCCACAACAGTGGCATTGTTTGCTACCCACTGGTTAGAACTTCCGTGCTTGATATAGACATTCCCATTTCGTTCAAAAGCAGCGTCAATCTTGAATCCCATAAAGACTCCTATTTACCTTTCTTATATAGAATTATAGTAGTCTTTCAAAGAAAAATCAACAAAAATGCCCTTAAATGGTCTTGATGACATCAACAGACGAGACAAACAATTATCAAAAAAACTATTCTCCCCTAGTTAAATCTCTGTCAATTGGAACACTTGAATTGTAGGCGCCGTTGTTAGTGATTACCAATGTGCTTTCTGTCAGTTTTGAAACTTTGTAGGTATACGATTCGTCAGTGATAATACCGTGTCCGAGGTCTGACCCTGCTATGGTAATATGAAGATTACCGGTTTTAGAATCATATGACCAACTTCGAATTCCCTTATTTACATAACCTGTCAGGCCAGATTGCTGTCCGTAATCTTGATACCAGTGAATCAAACCAGTTCCATCCCCATAGAATGCGATGTAGCAATCTTTTGATTTCTTCTCATAGTGCCAATAGCCGACAATGGGGTTTTGCTCATTAGGAGATTCCATCGTAGGAGTTGTTGGTTCCGAAGGTGTAGCCGAAGGGTTTGAAGGAGTAGCATTGTTTGCCTTCTGAGAGGTATTTGTGTCGCAAGCGACAAGAAACGACATAGATACAAGAATAAGCAATACTAAACAAAAACGTCTCATACGATATGCTTTCTCCTAAATTCCTCTATGCTACATATTTATCATCAAAATCTGAAAATGGCAAGAAAATCAAAGATTAGATACTCCATACATATCCATTAGAACAGCCATTTTGTCCTCAATTCTCTTTCTCCCGCGCATTTTCCTCATAAGATTACTGACATAGAAGCGGCAAGTTGATACAGTAAAAGCCCCTATGCTTTCAGGTTTCTTGATTCCATTTTCCAAAATCTTTTTCCAAATGATTAAGCAGACATCTTGAACCATATCGTCATCGCAACTTCGGTCTTCAAGAGCCAGGTTCAAGCCATACCGAATCACAGGATAGAGTTTCTCAAACAGTTTTTCATATTCCATCGACAAAAATAGGTTTTGAAGTTCCGTTTCATCATATAGGGCTGTCTTCTTTTGATTTACCTCGTCCGTTTTCCATTCTTTCCGCTTCAAAATGCGATATTCGCTTTCATAATTCAAATAGAAGTTCCGATATTCTCCTTTTCGGAGGAAGAAACCAAATAAGTCGATGGTATAGTTGATGAAATACTTCTTACGACACGTGAAATCGTCGATTGTGAAGGTTTTTGTTGAAACCTTGATTCCTTCTTTGTCTATCTTAAACGGCGTGATTCTGAGCGCATCATCAACGGCAAAGGCAGCACTGTTGAGATAACTACAAACTACTGCCTGAGGGGATGAGTTCGGGGATCTGAACAGAAACAGGGGGTAGAACCCTTCCGACTGACATTCGTTAAAGAACTGCGAGATGGAATCAACAGTGTCATTCTCTCTGACAATCTTGATGGCTACTTCCTTGCCGTCCCGGTCAAAAACAACATCGGCTACTGAGAACATATCTCCCTTGAAACCGAGAACGATGCCGACATCTAAATCGGCCTGATAGCGTTTCTTGAACGCAACCTTAATTGAGTCAATTGTGCTCATTTGTTTTCCTTTGGAGAAAAGGCTGACCTTATTACACTATAATTATGTAATGAAAAAACTTATGTAGATTCATGAGGTTTTCCCTTTCCTCTGAATCTATATAAGTTGCGAATGTCCTTATAAGCAGACGGAAAACCACCCGTCAAAACCCCTTAAAGGGATTCTGATACTGATGTATATAAAGACCTAAATAGACCTGAATCTGAAATACATATGGGTTTAACCCACTGACCTGTTCCTTGGGGTAGTCTGCTCATTTATGAGCCATGCGCCCGTTCTGAACAGGACATGGGATTTCATCCATAAAGGAGACCGAATGAAAGAAAACAAAGACGAAATAACCTACGATAAACTCGAATCCTTCCTTGAAGAAATGGCTTCTGCCACAATTAAACCCGTTCCACTTGAAAAGACCAGAGAAATGGTTCTTAGAAACAACATAGATAGTGCCAAGAAGGAGATTCAGAGGCACAAGGAGCAGATATCGGCCATAAAGAGCAGGATTCTTATGTGGGAAATAGAAATGGAGAGACAGAAGAGGAGATTTTAAGATGAACTATAGAATCAACCTCAACTGGATTGCTTCAATTAACAAGATTGTAGATATAGAAGCCGGAACAGCAGAAGAGGCATTGGAGAGAGCATTAGATCGGTGTGTTGAACACCTCACATATCAGAAATCTACCCCGTCTGATGATTCCACAGTGGAAATGGAGGAAGAGGACGGGGTATTCCTACCTGATAAACCTGATTCGGCTGAATTCTTCTTGGAAGAAGAAGCGTGTGGGGTGATTCAGTGAGACAAGTCTCGTTTGAAGTCCTCACTCATTGACGGCCAGTATTTGTCAATCGACAGACATTCCTCTCTCAGATTCCCGTTTTTGCTGATTATCATTGCGATGGTCGAGTTGCCTACAATCCAGTCATAGTCGTCAATTGTCAGGTCTTCGACTTCTTTTTCCTTCAAAGCAGCCAAGTTTTGCTCCAATGATTCATAAGCATCACTGTTTGACAGGAAGGCTTCCTCAATCTCCAAATCAAACAGTTGGTCTTCCAGTTCTTTCAGTTTTTTCTTTGAGTATCTCTTGCCTTTCTTGGCAGAATCTATGTCTTCTCGCAAGAATCCCATCGAGAACTTGTTGATTTCAAGTTCCTCATCGTTTAGTTTTGCGACATCTGCCATATTTTTTCTGTTAGCGACCAAGGCGTCCAGCTCTACAATCATCTTTTTGAGCATCCGCTTTGGAACAAGCTCAGAATTGTCTTTCTCTATTTCTGCCACAATATTGTCAAGTTCGAGGTCGTCCTTTTCCTCTTTTGAGGGAGTCCATCTGATCGGAGTGTCAGAATACATTTCGTTAATGACGGAGGCCACTTCCCAAAGATGGTCTATGTCATAGTGGGTATAATGAATACGTTGGGTGTTTGTAAGTGTCTTTGAAGTCCAGCCAAGGTAAGCGGCAATCAGGCTTTCCCTAAGAGAACTTTTGTTGATGAGGTTGGAATTCAACGATGTTCTGAATCCGTGAAGGGTCAGTTCCTCGTTGTCCTTCGTTTGGATCTTGAATTGTTCCTTGATTTCGTTAATGAAAACCCTGAAAACGTAGTTTTTAGTGTTTGAGAACAAGGAATCGCTGAGCTCTTTGCCATACTGTTTGGGGGAGAATACCAAAGATTCATCATCTCTGCCCTCAAGGAGGTCGGCAACAGCGAAATACGCCTCATCACAAAGGACGATGGTTCTTGCTTTGCCTGATTTCGGAGTGCCAACCACAGCAATCTCGTCTTTATTCTTCACGGCATTGACAGGAGTTACGCCCGCCTTATACGCCCTGTCAATATAGACAACCCTACAGTCATAATCCTTGTCAAACTGTCCTACGGTCAAGCAGCACGCCTCATTCCCACGAAGTCCAGTGTATGCGATAAATTTAAAGAGCCTGAAATACACAGAATGGATGATGCCGAGCCAACGCTCTTCGCTTAGCCTTGTGATTTTTCCCTTGTAGTCATTGACCAACGACTTTGGTGTCATCTTCTCCAGTAGGGATTCATTGAACATATATCTGATTTGCTTTGGAGAGAAGACAAATTTGCTCTTTTGTGAATTCTTGTTGTCTGGGATTGCGAACTTCTCGAACGGATTGAGTTGGAAGAACTCTCTCTTGTATTTGATGTAGTAGTTGAATATCACAGATAGAGAGAGGATGACTCTGTTTCTGAATGTTGTCGTTACTTCCCGCTGCTTTCCCTTTTTGTCTGTATAGAATTTCATGTTGAGCAGTCGGTCTCTAAAGCTGTCCGCTTCCTTTCTGTCGATAGCGTTATATGGGACATCTCCGATTGGGTCTTGAATGTCCTTGATAATCAGTTCAAGGTATCGAGTGTTTCTCTGAGATTGCCCATAGAGGTAGTTGTATTTGATTTTCTTGGGATTGCTGTTTGCATCAAGGTAAAGAGGATTCCTTGTGTCAGAAAACCAGTTGTGGTTCTCAAGGAAATCGCGTAGGGTGTCCCCGTCTATTCGCTTCATGCGATTTTCAGCCCATTTCTTAGCTTCTTCTCTTTCCGTGAGGCCGGTATTTTCTATTATTTTTTTTCTGTTTTTGTAGTAAGACAGGTAGAAGGTCTTCGATTTCCATGTATAAACCGAGCCATCTGGTCGTTTCTTTGTCAGAATTCTTGGGGCTACTTCGTATGCTCTCATCTAAACTCCTTGGGGGTTTTTCCGCCCAACCTTGGCTTTATTGTAATGCATAAAGTAGGTCAAATCAAGAGATAACTCTTGTGTATAAAGGAGTTAGATGAAATAAAATGGAGCCAAGCGGAATCGGACCGCCGCTTGTGCCATGCGAAAGCACCGTTCTACCACTGAACCATGGCCCCTGTGTGCGACCATTATAGCCGCTAAGTTTTATTTTGTTAAGTCTGTACCCGGTGCAGGCGGTCTGTCGAACTCGCCGTTGGACATGCTTCCCTCTATCAGAGACTTGAGTGTGTCAATGTCCACATAATTCGAAAGGATGTGCATGCAGGCCTGGACAGCCTCTTCCGAAGTGATGTCGGAAGGAATCACCATGCCTTCCGGAAGCTCAAGTTCGTCCGCATTCACCTTAAGGGAGAACAGCAGAGCCTGGATTCCCTCGGCCATGTTGAAACCGCCCCTGAAGTCTTCGGGTCTTCCATCGGGGAATCCACCGCCCGGGAATCCTCCGGGGAAATCGGTTCCCACATTCATTCCTATGCGTCCCTGCGAGACAGTGTTTTCGGTAAGGGTCATCTCCACCACGTTCTCTCTTGACTTGAAGATGGCTCCCTGGCTGACAAGGCACTCTTGCGGGATTTCCAGGAATGCACCGCGGGCAATCGTATAGGTCTCGCCTGCCACAAAGGCATCGGTTCCGAAGACGATGGATGTCAGGCTGTCCACTCCGAACGGGACAACAAAACCTGTGACCACATCGCCGTTGGAATCGAGGACCGCGATATGCTCGCCGGCATAGAACGTACCCTCACCGTAGGCGATTGAGTAGCCTGTCGTCGCATCGCTCTTGGGCATGTTGTTTCCGTTGCCGGCTCCGACATATGTTCCGCCCGTGTATGTGAAGTTGTAGTCGTTGTCGCAGTCGAATGCCTGCTCGCGTGAGGAGGACATGCAGATCACGGTTCCTCCGTTGATTGCAAGGGTGCCGTTGGAATCGATCGAGTCGTTTGCGGAAGCAAAAGCGTAGACAAAACCACCGTTGATCGTAACGGCCTTTCCGGCGTTAAGGCAGTCATCCGTCGTGATAAGTGCGACAAGTCCTCCGTTGATGAAAAGCTCGTTCTTGGCCTCTATGCCTTCCGGACTGAGAGACTCCTCCTCGGAGTACTCGTACGGTGTGCCGTAGGTATAGACATAGACGTTTCCGCCGTTGATGTAGACGTTCGGAATCGGGTCGTCGGATGTATCCTCTGTAGTTGCATCCTCGGAGATCTTCCATCCTGCCGTGATGCCCTTGCCCACAGATTCGATGTTGATGGTTCCGCCGTTGACCTCCACATAGCCAAGGCCGGCTCCTGTGCCCTCGACTCCGTTGACCTTGATACCCTTGGACTCGGAGGCATGGACGTTGCCGTATGCGTAGATGTTAAGATAACCGCCGTTCATGACAAAGTACATGTCGGCACTGATCATGTTGCCTTCGGCGTTCTCGTCTCCTACTATCAGGATGTCGCCGCCGTTGATCGTGACTCCTCCGTCTGTCTTGATTCCGTGCTTCTTGTAGACGTTGATGTCAAGCTGGCCTTCATCGCTTCCATCGAAAACGATGTCTCCAGATGACGTGATTGCACCTTTTTTCGTATTGTTAGGGCTGTCTGAGATAGTGTTTGCAGATCCCTCCACAAGGCGGATTGTTGCGGTTGTCGTGCTCTTGAGCTGGATTGCGGGAAGTGTGTCTCCGGTGATGAACACACCGTCCAGAAGCAATATGTAGTCCGCGTTGTCGCTTCTGACAATCAGAGTTCCGTCAAGTCTGCCGGTAAGGGTGATCTCCACCAGCGACGACTCCTTATATGTAAGCTCAAGATTTCCGTCCTTGTTGAACTGTGCGCTGACAACATCGGAACTGCTTGTTCCGGTTGAAAGGTCTACCGTGGCTCTCTTGGTGGGCACGACCTCGGAGATTCCTGCCGCAAAGGTCATGGAGATTGCAAGTATTGCAAATAATGCCAGTAAAATGATTCGTTTCATGAGTCTCTCCTCGCAGATACGTTTAGTCCATTTTGGGCGGCAAGCTCAATAGAATCCTTTTTCATCTTCACAAAACCACACAAAACACCTTCGTTTGGGTTATACTCCAATTGTCATGGCCAGAATGTGTCCAAAGGCAGGAGCCTGCGGTGCCTGCACCTACAATGGAATAAAGTACTCGAAGCAGCTTGATAAAAAGCAGGAATTTGTCGATTCCCTGCTCCTTCCGTTCGGCCCCGTAGCTCCGATAATCGGTATGGAGGACCCCTTCTTCTATCGCAACAAGGTCCAGGCCGTGTTCGGCTACAACTCCAAAGGCGAGGTTGTCAGCGGAATCTACCGCGAGGGAACCCACAAACTCATTCCCGTGCGCGACTGCATGATAGAGGACAAGGAAGCCGACAGCGTGCTTGCCACCATCCGCGACCTTGTGAAAAGGTTTGGGATCACGCCCTATGACGAGGATCTTCAGACAGGTGCGATCCGCCATGTCCTGATCAGACGTGCCGTGGCCACGGACCAGACTCTGGTGGTCATTGTCAGCGGCAGCCACACGTTCAGACCAAAGGATGCCTTTGTCCGCGAGATAGTGAAAAAGCATCCGTCCGTCAGGACAGTTCTGCTTCACATCAACGACCAGAAGACTTCCATGGTGCTCTCCGACGGCCCATACAAGGTCCTCTACGGAGACGGCTGGATCCAGGACGAGATGTGCGGCCTGAAGTTCCGCATCTCTGCCAGAAGCTTCTATCAGGTCAATGCAATCCAGGCAGCAAGGCTCTATACAATCGCTATGAGAATGGCCCGTTTCAAGGGTAATGAGTCAGTTATCGATGCATACTGTGGCACAGGGACCATCGGTCTGATTGCATCTTCATGGGGTGCTGGTCATGTGACAGGCATTGAGCTCAACCCGGATGCGGTTGAGGATGCAAAGGAGAATGCAAGACTCAACGGCCTTGAAAACGTTGATTTCATCTGCGCGGATGCAAGCTCCCACATGAAGGAGATGGCAAAATCCGGTGTGACGGTGGACACCGTTTTCCTCGACCCTCCCAGAAGCGGAAGCGATGAGCGATTCCTTGCATCCCTGATCAGGCTGAATCCAAAGACCGTTGTCTACATCTCATGCAATCCGGAGACTCTTGCCCGCGACCTGCGATATCTGACAAAAATGGGTCCCTACAGAATGATCGGAGCCCAACCCGTAGACATGTTTCCGCAGACGAGCCACGTAGAAACAGTCGTGCTGATATCACACACCTGATTCCGCCACTGCGAACGGTCAAAACAACCCGGAGTTGACTATTTGATATTCTGCTATTAAATTATACTTAAGTCATTGTGGATTGGGAGAAAGCTATGAAAAAAACAATTTATTTTCTGACGTTGATTCTGATTGTCGGTCTCTTGATTTCATGCAATTCGTCACCTGCTAATACAGGAAAAAGTGCAGCCTATTATGCTTCAGGAAATCTTTCATCCTTTACTCTTCGTTCACTGGAGGGCACAGGTGCAAAGAAAACAAGCAGCAATACTGACGTACCCGATATTTTTGCGGTCAAAGGCAGTGATTTGGCAACTCTTTCCGAAGAAGACACCATTCTTGCCATCAGAACCTGTCTGGACGGAAAAACTATTGTAATAGACTCCCCTACGCTGGCTCAGCTTGATGCCTTCTGGGTAAAAATCCAGACTCTTCTTGAGAACGAAAAATATGAGTTCCTGAAAGCCGAGCATGAATTAAGTCCGTATACCATCTATAACATCATCGCCAACTACGGACAGGATGAGGGAGACGACGAGGAATACACAAACAGTGTAAACGAGCACGTTTATGAAGCAATCGGACTGCGTCATGGCGACCTGTATTATGTCCACGACATAGACGAGATTGTAAATTCCACTTCCGGCCACAAGTATAAGGGTACCGGAAATACAAAATCCGAAGAGACCAGCTATAGCGAAGATGGTCCTGTCTCATCGGGCAGCGCTACGGAAACGGATGTTTTGTCAAGTCTGGATACTGATTGGGATGAGATAACCAACCAAACCATCAAGCTTTTCTCAGAGTGGCTGAAAAAGGATCTGTCTTCTGCCAGAAGCAATGCAGATGCAGCCTTCTCTCTCTCAGGAGCAGGCAGTAGAGACGCTCATGGTGATTTCTCAAACCTTCAGAAAGCACAGACAATCACCTTTTCATGCACGGTATCTTTCAGCTGCAAACCGGATAATCACTACAACGGAAGTCTGAACGGAAAAAAGGAAGTTGTTCAGACTTTTGTTGATGTTTGGACAGCATGTGACATCGCAAATCAAACGGAGTACTACCTTGTAAGGACGTCAGTTGTATTCAACAACCAGCAGCTGGGTGGAATCCATGGTTTCAGTTATTCTTCACAATCGGGCTCCGAGGGGCCGTATTTTGATTCGGCTGCGCTGAGCATGAGCCTACCCGGAGGAATTCTCAGGGTAACGGATTGTTCACCGCAAAACGAATCCGGTTCAACCAATTTCACGACAGGTTCCAGTTTCTCCATCAGCGGTTCCGTCGGTGGAACTGCAGCAGGTCCGACAGGAGGCATCTCCGCAGGCTTATCGGTAAACGAATCCACTAGCCGTTCTATTCCCGACACTTCCATCGTGTTCACACCCACGACAAACGGCAGTCAGGGCGGAGACAAATCCGCCTGGAGAATATCAACACCGGCTATTTCGCTCAGGAAGGACGATAACTACTTCTGGAATTTGAAATGGCTCTGCGACGGTGCCAAATCAATTCAGAAAAATGCTGCGACCTTTGATTTCTATTCACTTTACACCCGACCGAGCAGTTATGACAAAACCAACAAGAACGCGATGTTCGAGATCAATCTCACAACGCAGCTTGGAGTTACTTCAATATGGTTGAAAGGCGCTTATCCGCAACCATACCCCACAACTGAAAATTACTTTTTAAGCAAATGGGTGCGCCATCATCTGCCCTTTACAAGACCAAACAATCTTTCAGGCGAATACATAATGGGTTTCTCCGCACCTTCAGGCTCAACACAGGATGAAATATCACTGATGAACACCATTCTGAAAGAATATTTTCCTGAGTGGGATACCAACGTCACGTACTACGCTTTTGGCGATAACTCAAATGATGCTTCAAGAGATTCCGTGCTTGATTCCGTTGCCGGAAACTACTTCACCACGATAAAGCAGAAAATGACGACAAACCAAAACGTGATTAAAAACCGCGGCATTAGTGGAGAATACACGTTCTACATACAGCGGGTATACGACGGATATCAGGTAAAGAGTTTTACAATGACGTTCTAAGTAGTTGGAGAACAACATGGGCTCATTGTTATTGGCAGTCATATACCTGATATTCATAAGTTTAGGTCTTCCGGATTCGCTTCTCGGTTCGGGGTGGCCAAAGATGCAAATCGCATTTGGGGTGCCATCCTCATATGCCGGATTTGTGTCTATGACCATTGCCTTCATGACAATCATCTCTGCCCTTCTCAGCCCGAAACTGATCAGAAAGTATCATACAAAATGGATCGTCATCGTATCCATCTTCATGACAATACTCGGACTTTTGGGATTCTCCATATCAACTCAGTACTGGATGCTGTTCCTGATTGCAATTCCCTACGGACTCGGCGCAGGAGCCATAGACGCATCTGTGAATCACTATGTGGCCAATCATTATTCCGGCTCTGCAATGAACTTCCTGCATTGCTTCTATGGCGTAGGCGCTGTAATCAGCCCGTACATCATGGCATTAGCACTGAGCAAAGCACGGTGGAATGAAGGTTACCGCTGGACAGCATTTGTCCAAACAGGAATCCTGCTTGTATGTATCCTTTCTCTGCCATTGTGGAAAAAAACTGAAGGAAATGCAGATGGGAATGGAAACAAAGACAGTGCCGGAATAAAAGAAACCCTCAAGGTCCCCGGAATCATTCTGACAATGGTTGCATTCTATGCGTACTGCACCGGCGAAGCGACATGCTTTTTGTGGACCCCCAGCTATTTCGCAGGAACAAGAACAGGACTGTCTGACGAACTCATAGCTTCCTTCGGTTCCCTGATATTTGGGGGACTGATGCTCGGACGACTGATTTCAGGTTTCGTCTCAAACAGATTGGGCGACAGACGCCTGATCAGAATCGGAATAGCAATAGAGCTGATTGGAATCACAATGATACTCATTCCCGGCACACATTACATGGTTGCGGCGGTAGGTTTCGTAGTGATAGGAACCGGAATGGGTCCGGTATATCCGGCAATCCAGCACATGACACCTGTGAATTTCGGGAAAAAGTATTCGGCAGCTGCCATCGGACTTCAGATGGCTTCGGCCTATGTGGGAACCACATTCATGCCTATGGTTTTCGGATTACTGCAGCAACATGTGGGAATGGCAATCATGCCAATCTATCTTCTGATATTCGCTGTCCTCAACATAACCCTATTGGAAGTAGCATACCGCAAGGCAGATGCCAACAAGTAACAGCCAGCCCTCACCCCAAAAGAGCAATCTCCTCATCCGTCAGTTCCCTGACGGCACCTGTTTCAAGGTCTCCCAGTTCCAGAGAACCGACTGAAAGGCGCTTGAGCTCCAGCACATGGCATCCCAGGGCAGCGAACATGCGTTTGACCTGATGGTACATCCCCTCTCTGATGGTGATTGTGCTCAGACCGTCTTCCACACGCTTTATCTCCGCACCTTTGCAGACAGTCCCGTCTTTCAGGACAATCCCCTCCTTTGCCTTTTGAATCTCATTCTCGGTCACAGAGCCCTCGTGCCGGACAAGATAGGTCTTGGAAACCTCGTGTCTGGGGGAAATCAGGCGATGAAGAAGGTCGCCGTCGTTTGTGAAAACCAGAAGGCCCTCGGTGTCCTTGTCCAGCCGGCCTGCGGGTACAACGCCCTGCCTGAGGAGGTCTTCGGGAAGAAGTTCCATCACTGTCCTGCTTATGGGATCCTCGGTGGATGTGACAAAGTCACGGGGCTTGTTCATCATGCAGACCACGCGCCGTCTGCGTACGATGGCAACCCCGTCCACTTCTATCGAGGCATCGTCTTCGACTTTATCGGATGCATTTGACGCCACGGCACCGTTGACGGTCACCAGCTTGCGACGCACCAGACGGGCGCAGTCACGCCTTGAGCAGAAACCTGCATCGCTGAGGATTTTGTCCAGTCTCTCCATGGAGGTTCAGTCCAGATTGTCCGGCATGAGGTTCTTCTTCCGGAACTCCTCCACGAACTTCATTATGATCTCAACAGCTCCGTCAACGCCCACGACACTTGTGTTGATGCACAGGTGGTAGTTGTCGGCGGCGCCCCATGGCTCATGGCTGTAGTACTCGTAGAACTTGCTCCTGCTTTTGTCCGTCTGGAGGATCAGCTTCTCCATGGCCTGCTCGGTTATGTCCTTGTGCTCGTCAAGGGCCATCTTTCTTGCAATCCTGTCCTTGAGGTCCGCGCAGATGAAGAAGTTCACAGGATCGAATTCCCTGAGGATGTAGTCGGCGCAGCGGCCTACTATGACACAGGGGCCTTTCTCTGCAAGGGACTGCATAACCTTGGATGTCGCCAGGAAGACCTGGTCGTTGGGGGAAAGATTGTAGAACTGGCTCATTGCGTTCTGCGCAGACGATGCTCCGCCTGCTCCGGACAGGATTCCAGCGGAACCGATGTTCAGGAAACTCGGCTTCTGCTCGTCCATGCGCTCCAGATAGCTTTCAGCAAAACGGCTGTTCTTCGCAGTCAGTCTGATGATCTCCTTATCATAGAAAGGGATTCCCATTTTCTTTGAAAGCCTCAGGCCCACCTCGTGGCCTCCGCTTCCGAACTGTCTTCCGATTGTTATGACTTTAGGCATTTGCATCCCCCTTTTGTCCGTATTATACCATCCCGGATTCGGTCTTTGTATTCTTCTTATGACAAAAATCCGTTCGGATTCATGGTCTGCCATCTCCATGAATCGGCGCACATGCGCTCCAGGTCATACAAAGCTTTGAAACCCAGAACCTCGTTGGCCTTCTTTGTGTCCGCATAGACGGTGGCAAGGTCTCCTGCCCTCCTCGGTCCGATCACATATGGAATCTTCTTCCCGCAGGCCTTCTCGTAGGCATGGACGATGTCCAGGACGCTCGAGCCCTTTCCTGTTCCGATGTTGAATACCTCGCAGCCCTTGTGGGAGGCGGCATATCTTACGGCCAGAACGTGTGCACGGGCCAGGTCCACCACATGGATGTAGTCCCTGACACCGGTTCCGTCCGGAGTGTCGTAGTCGTCCCCGAACACCGTCAGATGGTCGCGCCGTCCGATGGCGACCTGTGAGACATAAGGCATGAGGTTGTTGGGAATTCCCTGGGGATCCTCACCGATCAGACCGCTTTCGTGGGCTCCGACCGGATTGAAGTACCTGAGAAGCACGATGGAAAGCTCCGGGTCGGCAACGCACAGGGCCTTGAAGATCTGCTCTCCCATGTACTTTGTCCAGCCGTAGGGGTTGGTGCAGTTGCCGGTGCGGCTCTGCTCCGTAAGGGGCATGTCGTTGTCACCCGAATAGACGGTGGCGCTTGAGGAGAACACCATGTTCCTTACCCCGTGCTTTCTCATAACCTTGCACAGGACCATGGAGGCGTCGAGATTGTTGCTGAAGTACTCCAGAGGCTTCTGTACGCTCTCTCCAACAGCCTTCAGGCCGGCGAAATGTATGACGCTGTCGATGTCGCACTGACTGAAGATTCTGTCCAGTGCAGCCTCGTCGCAGACATCCGCATTGAAGAAAAGAGGACGCTTTCCCGTGATCTCACAGACACGGTCCAGGGACTTCTCGTGGCTGTTGACAAGATTATCAACCACAACAACATCATATCCGGCGTTGATGAGCTCAACGCATGCATGAGAACCGATGAAACCGGCCCCTCCAGTGACAAGAATCATAATCACCTCTCAAATCTGCTTTGGTGGCAACAAACTAAATCATTGAACCGAAGCGAGAGTTAGTATATCATAGTGTCCGTTCATGGGCGAGTATGATTTGAATTCCAAGCTCAAGAGACTACTCAACAAGCGCAAGATTCTTGGAATCGGCGATGTCACCACTGCATCTGCCGACGACATCCTTTCTTACAACAGATCGGAGTTCAAGCAGTCTCTGTTCCGCAAGATCTACAAGCCAAAAACCCACAACATCATCGAGCGCACGTTCATAATTCCCGTCACGGACGGAGCCGTCACCGGATACCTTTTCGAAAAGGTAAAGGACAAGGCCATCTCCGGACAGAACTCGCTGATCGTCCTCTTCCACGACGGAGGCTGGATGCTCGGAAACATGCGCAAGAGCAACGCCATCTGCAGCAACATCTGCAACACAACCGGAGCCACGGTCCTTTCGATAGACTACAGGCTCGCCCCGCAGTTCAAGTTCCCCATCCCTCTGGAAGACTGCTACCAGGCCTTCCTCTGGGCCGCCCAGGGAGCAAGATACTGGAAGGTCGATCCTGACAAGATCTACGTCATGGGAAATTGCGCCGGAGGAAACCTGGCGGCAAGCGTCAGCCGTCTTGCAAGAGACCGCAAGGGTCCCAAGATTGCAGGCCAGATCCTCATCTCTCCCATGACTGACGGAAGAATGCGTACGGAGAGCTACGAGAAATTCAATGACTGCCCCACGCTGACCAAGAAGAACATGTCGTTCTACATCCAGAACTATTCCCGCGAGCCCAAGGACATCCTGGACCCGCTGTTCTCACCGCTTCTTGCAAAGGACCACTCAAGACTTCCGGAAACCCTGGTCATCTGCGCCGAATACGACCCGCTTCTTGATGACTCAAAACTCTATGCCGATGCCCTGAACAGCGCAGATACCCCTGCAAAATGCCTTGTCTGCAAGGATACAGTACATAGTTTCATAGACTTCCCGACTCTGGATGAATGGAAGGACTGCATGTATGCAATAGCGGCGTTCATCGGCGGCCGCTCCGTTTCCGGTATTGAGATTCTGGACAAAAAAGAAAGAAAGCGCCTTGAAAGACGCCCTCATCTGGTAGTCCAGTAACCATCATCAAACATTTGCTATTGTCTTATCTTTTTCTCGGGAATGCTTCCGATCAGAAGTCCTATGGACTCCATCTTGAAGAAGCGTTTCTTCGCTCCGCTTGCGGAGAAGTAGCAGTACCAGCACTTCTCGTCGGCCTTGTAGTGGACATCACAACCCATGATGTAGGAACTCGACCAGCCCCTTTCCGATGGAACCAGAATGGGCTCCTCGCTGCAACGCTCCCACTGGTAGCCGTCATAGCTCTTGAGAAGGATAAGACAGGAGCTTGTCCTTCTCTTGTCCGAATCCCAGAATACCGGACACTGGAAGGCGTAGAGCACATCTCCGCACGGAACCACACGGATGCTTCCGCAGCCCAGATTCGACCATCTGTCGTCCGGAACAGGCTCCATCAACGGGTGGTCGGACCTTGTCATGACATAGGGACCGTTGAGCGACTTGGATGATACCGATGCAAAATATCTGGAGACTTTCTGACCTGTGTCGGGAAGCTCAAGATGAGAGGCTCCGAAGTACAGCCTGTACTCGTCCCCCGCCTTGATGAGCTGGGGTCTGGAGACCCTTGGATAACGCAGGTAATCGCCTGCGAACGGAATTGTCCTGCCGTCCAGGAGAAGACGAGGCTTGCTCCAGGTGACAAGGTCCGTGGAGGACCTCATCTCGATGCACGAATAGCTGTCCCTCTTGCCCTCGCCCGAGCGTCTGCTTACGAACGGGATGCTGCGGTCGTGCTTCTCGTAGATCAGATAGTAGTTCTCGTTTTCAGTGAATATGAACGGGGAATGGCCGCGGAGCTCAATCATCTTCCTGGGCTCCCAGGCTATTCCACTTGTCGAGATGAAATGGTGCAGACCTATCCAGGAGTGCACGAACATGTGCCACTTGCCGTCACAGCTCTGCTCGGGAAGCAGAATCTGCGGGTCACAGAGCTTTGGAATGTATTCCTTGCCGGTCAGCAGAGGCTCGTCGCTGAATGGAAACCATCTGCATTTCTCAAGTGGCTGCAAACTCTCACCTCTTCACACCGGACATGTCATCCTCGTCTGCCGGTCTTTTCTTCCTTGCCCTCGGAGTGATCAGCGGAGCGAACTTGTTCTCCACATCGACACGCTTGGTGTACCACTTAACCATCCTGCTGTAGACCAGCCAAGAGAGGCCGATAGATCCCAAGAACACCATGATCAGTCCAAGCTGGGCGCCGTTCGGGTTCTCAGGATTGGCAAAGCGCATGAGAAGAATGTATCCGATAAGCATGAAGATCATCATGAGTACAACATTGATAACCGTAGCAATCAGGATGAATACGGCGGTGTTTCTCTTTTTCTTGGATTCCTCTTTCATACTTTTTTCTCCTTGGTGAAGATGACGGACAGTGCGAACAGAATCACGAACACAACCACGCAGCTGTCGCTTATGTTGAAGGTGGGCCACCTCTCCAGACCGAAGATACCATAGAACTTCACGCTTATGAAGTCCACGACGCCTTCGTCGAAACGGAAGATGCGGTCGATCAGCGTTCCTATTCCGCCACCGGCAATACCTGCCACGAACCATCTCTGCGCATTGGTAAGCGGACTTTTCTCAGATGCCACCAGAACGCACATGAAAGCCATCAGGATCGCCGGGAAGATGATGAAGACCACCACCCTCAGGAATACGGAGCTTCCCGCACCCAGGCTGAAAGCCGCACCGGTGTTCCTCACGTGGCAGATGTACAGAAAATCCCCGAAGAACCTGTACTTGATCGTATTGAGGGGAATGTGTTTCATCACAAGGGCCTTGCTGATCTGGTCAATCACAATGAGCGCGATTGTCAGAAGAAAAGGCATGAGTCTTCTGCGGTCCGTCATAATCCAAATATATTACAAAACCTTGTCACAGTCCAAGTGGCATGTCGATAAAGCACGTCTCAAGGCCCATGTTCGCCGACACATACTCCATCACGGCCTTCACCCCGAAGGTCTCGGTCTCGTAATGGCCCAGACACAGCATGCTCATGCCCGCCTCGGCGCAGTCGTTCACCGTCGAGTACTGGCTTTCACCGGTGATCAGGACATCAAGTCCCTCGTCCATGGCCTCGTACACATCGAAGGCCCCGCCTCCGGAAACGATTCCCGCCGTGCGGAAGGTCTTCTCCCCGCCGTTGATGATGTAATCCGTGGCATTCTCGCGTATGCAGAGCTTCTTGATGATGTCCCCGGCCGTCATGGGCTTCGGGAACCTTCCCTTCACCCCGATGTACTTTCCCTTGTAGAACGAGAACGGCTCCACATCCGTCATGTCGAGCGTCTGTGCCATCCGGGCGTTGTTTCCCATTTTCATGTGCGCATCCAGCGGAAGATGGCAGGCAAACAGTCCGACCCCGTTGTCCAGCAGAGCCTTCACCCTGTCGTAATGGGTGCCGGTGATTGCCTTGGGACGGCCCCAGAACAGACCGTGGTGGACAAACAGCAGATCCGCGTCGGCTTCTGAAGCCGCTTTGATTGTGGCAAGGCTGGCATCCACGGAGAATGCAACCTTCCTTATCTCCGAATCCAGGTCTCCGACCTGAAGCCCGTTGAGAGAGCTGTCCGCCGAATCAAAATCCCTGATGTTAAGGACATCCAGCATGGAATTGACAAAATCAATCAGTTTCATAGGCTCATTATACGCCATAGCAAAGTGACAAGCCAAGTATTGGCTTGCCAGTGACAATGGTTTACTATGGACTCATGAAGAACGAAGAACTCAGTGCGCAGCAGGCGCATTTTTCATATGACATAGACAGAATCGCACGCCTGAGGGCCACATGCCGCAAAGTGAGCATCATCGGCCAGCCCCGTGCCATGAGCGCCCTCGAGATGGGTATGAACGTCAATGCAAAAGGCTACAACATCTACCTCAGCGGCGAGGACGGAACCGGCAGACACACGGCAGTCCGTGAGATTGCAAAGAAGATCGCCTCCAACAGACCAGTCCTCGATCTGGTCTATGCCTACAACTTCAAACGCCCCCAGTCCCCGTTCCTGATTTCAGTCCCGTCACCCTGCGGAAGCGTCCTTTCGGACGTGATGGCGCAGGTCTCCGCCCTGGTCTCGGACGGACTGTGGGACCAGATCAAAAAGACTATGGCGCCCCTTTCAGAAATCAAAGGCAGCGTGCTTCTTGACCAGTATCTTGCACAGGTTGCCGACGCGGTCAGAACACACGTCAGCGAGCCGGAGAAATACCTTGTTAACCTTGTCTGCGACAATCAGGGAAAGGACTGCTGTCCGCTTGTTGAGGAGTACCATCCCACCCACATCAATCTGTTCGGCCAAGTGACTCAGGACAGCGAATACGCCCATCTCAGACTCACTTCCGGTTCCATACTCGATGCAGCCGGAGGTTTCTTTGTAGTACGTGCAGACAAAGTCCTGTCCCAGGAAGGGTTGTGGGAAAGCCTCAAACTCTATGCCGAAAGCTCAAGCTTCATAGTCAGGAAAACAGATGATAAGGACTCCTCCTTTATCCGTCCCGTCACCTCGGTCGTAGCCACAAAGATAATCCTCATCGGAACAGATGAGCTTTACGACAAGCTCTGCGAGAAGGACGACGAATTCCTCAGACTGTTCAAAGTCTCTGCCGAATTCGATTTCTCAATGCCGGCCTCTGACGAGAACATAAGCGGAACAATAGCCTATCTTCTGCACATTACCGAAAAAAACAATCTGAAGCCTGTAAATGATACTGCCATTTGCCAGCTTCTGGTCTACAGCTCCTGGTACGCAGAGATGCGTGACGAGCTTACCACAAAACTCTCTTTCCTAGGCGACCTCCTCTCCGAAGCCAACTACATTGCAGACAGAGAGGGCCTTTCGGAAGTCGATGCCTCGTGTGTTAGAACAGCCATGGAGGAACGGGACTTTGCCAACGGCCTTACAGAGGACAGGATCAACCAGGAGATAAAGAACGGAGAGATGGTCATCTCCCTTGAAGGCACAAAGATCGGAGTCCTGAACGGACTCGCAGTAATGGACAGAGGTCTTGCATCATTCGGAACCCCGACCGTCATATCCGTCTCCGTTGCCCCCGGCTCGGAGGGCATTGTGAACATCGAGCACGAGGCCGGTCTTTCCGGAGAGATCCACGACAAGGGTCTTCTGATTCTGGAAGGCTATCTGAGAAAACAGTATGCCCGAACCTTCCCTCTTTCCGTCTATGCCGGAATCTGCTTCGAACAGTCCTATGCGGAGGTTGACGGAGACAGCGCCTCTTCGGCCGAGCTGTTTGCCCTGCTCTCTGCAATCGGCGAGATTCCGGTGCGGCAGGATATTGCAGTCACGGGTTCCGTCAACCAGCTGGGCGACATCCAGCCTGTCGGCGGAATCAACGAGAAGATCGAAGGCTTCTTTGCAATCTGCGAGATCATGGGTCTGACCGGACACCAGGGAGTCATCATCCCCCGCCAGAACATCAAGACCCTGATTCTCACTGACAAGGTCCTGAAGGCAATCGAGGAAAGGAAATTCCACATCTATCCCATCTCTACCATCGATGAGGGAATGGAGATCCTGACCCTTCGCCAGAGCGGCATCCGCAACGTCAAGGGGAACTTCCCGCCAGACACCATCAACCACACAATCGAGAACCGCCTGAAGAAACTCTGCGAAATCTCAAAACCTAATTGATATTCAGATTGCTGTTCAGGGTCCATGCAAAGGCCTTTGCCGTCCTTAAATCGGCATCCTTGAAGTGGTTGCCCTGGTTCCATTCGAAGACCGTGTCAGCTCCCTGACTTTTCAGAATGTCAGAAGTCTCCCTGATTCTGTCCGCCACAGTTGCCATCACCGGATTGCGGGTCTTTTCTTCCCTGTCCCCCAGGCTGAGATAGACAGCCTTTGTCTGCACGGGGTTTTCTTTCAGATAGTCTGTGAAACCCGGGAACCAGACAGACGGAGATGCAGCTGCAACTGCGGAGAAAACATCAGTGCGGCATGAAGCCCATAGAGCGAAGAGCCCTGCAAGCGAATAGCCACCGATTATGTAGGTCCTGCTTCTGTCCTCCGTGTGTTTCAGAACCCGAAACAAGGTGTCCTCTGCGCCATGTCCGAAATCCTCTTTGCCGAACACGGCAGGTGCATCCCACGGAGAAAGGTCGCTGTTCCAGTTTCCTACCTTGAAAGTCATGAGGCAGAAATCAACTTTGGAGAGTCTTCTGATCTCAGCAAGTTCGGACTCCATACCGGCAAGGTCGTGGTCATCGACCATCTGGATGAGGAACGTGGATGCATCAGGGTTTCCGTATACCGTCATATCTGTTACGCTCTTATGACCATCATATTTCATCGCGATGATAAAGAAAACAGGCCCGGAAGATCATCTTCCAGGCCTGCATTTATATCATCGGACTCAAAGCCGGAATCAGCTGTTGCTGAAGCGGTTGTCCCAGTCGGACTCCTTCTTTCTTCTCTCATAGTCCTCTGCGCTCTCGGCCTTGGTTTCTGTTCTGACGAAATCCTCCGGCTCGGGATTGTAGTAGTATGTTCTTCCGCGTCTTCCCTGTCTTCCTTCCCTGCGGCTGTCTTTCTGGCCGTCACGGTATCCGCGTTCATAGTTCTCATCCTCATACGGATTCACAGGAAGGACGAGTCCGAGAATGAAGTAGATGACAAGGCATGGAGCGATTGCTGTGAAGATTGCGATGAGTACGACAATCAGTCTGATTGTGTCTACGGGATAGTCCCTCCATTCGGCGATTCCCTTGCAAACACCCAGGATCTCACCGTTTCTTGATCTGTAAAGTCTTCTAGTGGCCATAGTTTTTTTCCTCTTTTATGTGTAATCGGCTTCAGCCGTTCATTTTCTTCTTGAGCTGCTCGAGTTCGCTCTCAATCTCATCCTGCTTCTCCAGATCCTGGAACTTCGACTCCGAATCCCTTGCCTCAGGGCCCTGGCTCTTGCGCTCGTTCATCTTGTCGATATGCTCTTCCATCTTGCTGAAACGGTCAACCGGGTCTGCATCTCTGTTCTTGCTGCTCCAGTTATATGTGTAGGTGTAAGTGTACTGGGCAGATGCCTTGCGCTTCTCCTCTGCTTCTCTTGCTGCCTGCTCACGCATCGTCTTGTACTTTGCCTTCGCAGACTCGAGCTTTTCCTCCAGCTTTACAATGTCGTCCTTGTACTTGGCGACCTGCTGGCTGTAATGCTGACTTTCGGTTCTAAGTCTGTCAAGCTCTGCCGAAAGCCTCTTCTTCTCGATCAGAGCCTCGCGAGCCAGATCGTCACGGCCTTTTTCGATTGCAAGCTCTGCACGCTTCTGCCAGCGGTCGACAAGGCCTTCAAGTTCTGCGAGCTTGCGCTTTGCGGTGTTTTCAGCTCCGATTGCGGCTGCGCAGTTTGTCTTGATCTCGATGATGGTGTCCTCCATCTCGTTGATCATCAGCTTTATCATCTTCTCCGGATCTTCTGCATGGTCCAGAAGAGAGTTGATGTTTGAATTGATTATATCCATAAACCTTGAAAAGACTCCCATAGGACTCCTCCTTAGATTGATTTCGTTTACGCCATCCACATAGCACAGACCGTGCCAAGTTGCCCCCTTCAACGGGTCAATCCGGCTTCCAGATTCTACTTTCTTGAATTTCAGGAGCAAAAAAGTAGAAAAAAACTACTTTTTTCAATCTGTAGATCAAAAAAGTAGAACAAAGGGAACCCGAGTATTGAAATCGGACACGTTAACAAACATAAAAGACCGCTCCATTGTTGGCATTTTTTACCATCTTTGGTATAATCTACCATATGGCAGGATACAAAGACAGTTACATAGGTGAATCCGAGGTTTTTCTGGACTTCCAGCAGCGCATAGCGGATGCCGCGCAGGTGGACAGAAGCGTACTTGTCATCGGTGAGCGTGGAAGCGGAAAGGAAATGGCCGCAAGCCGTCTGCACTACCTGTCAAAACGCTGGCAGAAAAACCTTGTGACGGTGAACTGCGCAGCCCTCGCCCCCACTCTCATAGAAAGCGAGCTCTTCGGCTACGAGCAGGGAGCCTTCACCGGAGCCAACAAGACCAGAAAAGGTCGTTTCGAGGAAGCCCAGGGAGGGACGCTGTTTCTCGATGAGATCGGAAACATCCCGATCCAGGTCCAGGAGAAGATCCTGAGGGTAGTTGAATACGGAACATATGAAAGAGTCGGATCCTCGGTAACCCATGAGGCGGATGTAAGGATCATCGGTGCCACGAATGCTGACCTCAAACAGATGTGCAGGGAAGGAAAATTCAAGGAAGACCTTCTGGACAGACTGAGCTTTGAGGTCATATTCATCCCGCCACTCAGGGAACGTGGCGAGGACATCCTGCTTCTGGCGAACTATTTCGCACAGAGGATGGCCATGGAATGCAACCAGGACATCCCGGTGTTCTCCGAGCAAGTACAGCAGGAGCTTCTGAATTACAACTGGCCCGGAAACGTCCGAGAACTCAAGAATACAATCGAACGTGCAGTCTACAGAAGCAAAGGGGACATCATCTCCTCGATACAGCTGGATCCTTTTGAGAACCCCTTTGCATCTGGAAACGATGTCCCACAATTAAGGAAATCAGAAAAAACTGGTATTATCTTGTCAAATCAGGCAAACAAGCAGGAGTTTTCTTTTGATAGTCTTCCGCTTGAAAGCCTTGATAAGACCAAGGATGCTCTGGAAGCAAGCTTTGTACAGCGTGCCCTGAAGCAGGCACAGGGCAATCAGCGTGAAGCTGCCAAGCTGATGCAGATCACCTACGACCAATTCCGCGGTCTGTACAGGAAGCATGGCAAGCCTCAGGCCTTGGCCTGATCCTTTGTTCCGAGCTTTGCCTTGAGCTCCTCAAGTTCCTTGTCGACGTTTGCGTTGTTCTCCATCTCGGTGAATCTTGACTCGCTCTCATAGGACTTGGATGCCACTGCGGCCTCGGCCTCAAGGCGCTCGACCTTCTCCTCCATCTCGTTGAATCTCTTGATGGCGGCGCTGCAGTCGGTTGCGCTGATCTGCTTCTCGATCTTGATCTTCTCCTTAGCGTGCTCGGCACGTGCTACGAGTGTTCTCTCCTTGGCCTTGACCTCCTCAAGTTTCTCTGTGAGCTTGACGATCTGGGCTTCCTGGCTTGCGCTGATGTTCTTGAGCTCTGCAATCTCTGTCTCAAGGGCTGTGACCTTTGACTGGGCCTTCTGCTTCTCTGCGATTGCCTCGCGTGCAAGGTCGTCCTTGCCGTTCTTGACTGCAAGCTGAGCTCTCACATCCCAGCGGCTCTCCGCCTCTTTGCTGGCCTTGAGCTCTTCTTCACGGGCACGGATGTTTGCAAGCATCTCGGCTGCCGAATTCTTAGCCTTTGAAAGGCTGCCCTCCATCTCCACGATGGTGTAGCGGATCATCTTTGACGGATCCTCCATCTTGTCGAGTGCATGGTTCACGTTTGAGCTGAAAATGTCATGGATTCTTTTAAATGCGTTCATTGTCGCGTCTCCTTTATTCGTCGTAATTGCCCGTTGCCGGACACACTCCAAATAGCAGAAACCGTGCCAAGTCACAGATAACATCATAATTCAAAAGAAATTACACAAAAGGCATCACAGGCACTACAATCACCACAAAGACATGTTGGCGAATTTTACCACATAAGAATCTCAGAACCAGCGATGAAGAAGAATCCCGGCGGCGACAGAGACATTGAGAGAGCCTTTGGCTCCTCCCATGGGGATGCTGACGCGGCTTTTGCAGCAGGCAAGGACGGCGGGGCTGATACCGAATTCCTCCGATCCCAAAACTGCTACCCCACGTGGCGGAAATGAGAATTCATTTATTGAAACTCCGCCCAGCTCCAGGGCAATGACCTCAGCAGGATCGAAGGTGCTGAGGAAAGAGACAACATCCGCTTCCGGCATGAACGACCAAGGAATCACCGATGTCGTACCCCGTGATGTTCTGAGCGCCCTCACATGGTCCGGAGATGCCGTGCCCTCCACCAGAATTATCCTTGAAATGCCGAAGGCTTCGGCGCTTCTGAATATGGCTCCGACATTGTAGGGACTTCTGATCCTGTCCAGAACAAGGATCTTGTCCTGCACCACCCTGTGCGAGACATCGAGGTTTCCCGACTCGTCCCTGAAATCCCAGTCGGAAGGCTCTGCTCCGAGTCTTGCCAGAAGGTTCTGGCTCATGTCCTCAAGACGGAACGCAAGGGCATCCGGCTCCAGTCCGGAATCAACAGAAGAAAGATCAACAGAGGGAAAATCCGCCAGCGGAAGAATGTCATTGATGTACTCAAGGTCCACTTCCTGTCCGTTTTTCGATGCAACGGCAGCCTCATGGAGAATCATTGAGATTTTTCTGAGTCTGGTGCGTTCCTTGAGGGTGGAAAGCTTCTTCTTTGTAATCACCGGTTGTCCCCGAAATCGTCGCTATCATCGTCCGAATCGGCATGCTCTTTGTCCGGAGGAAGGACAACCAGGGCAAACTCCCCTTTTACGACCTTCAGCTGTGAGATGACCTCCGATGCAGTGCCGTAGATGAACTGCTCGAATGCCTTGGTCATCTCGCGGCCAAGGACAAGGTGGCGGCTGTCGTCCATATCCCTGATCTCTCCCAGGGTCTTGAGGATTCGGAATGGAGATTCGTAGATGATGAAGGCTTCCTCACGGGCAAGAAGCTCCTTGAGCCTTGCCTTGCGCCGTCCGCTCTTTGGGGACAGGAAGCCTTCGAACGTGAACGTCTTTCCATTCAGTCCGCTTGCGGAAATCAGGGTGACGGACGCGCTTGCACCCGGGATAGGCACAACATCGAAACCGGCCTCCCTGACAGCCCTGACAAGACGGCTTCCCGGGTCGCTGACTCCGGGAGTTCCCGCATCGCTGCAGTAGGCGACAGACAGGCCCTGTGACAGAAGGCCTATGATGCCCTGGCTGGATGCAGCCTCGTTGTGGGCATGACAGGCAATGAGGCGTTTTCCAGTGATTTCAAGATGTGTGAGCAGCGTCTGGGTATGCCGCGTGTCCTCGCAGGCGATGACATCAGCCTCACGGAGCGTCTTGATTGCCCTCAGCGTGATGTCATCGAGATTCCCGATAGGAGTGGCGACAATGTAGAGCGTGCTCATGCCGGATTTTTATTTGTCATCCAGCTTGAAGCAGATCTTCAGCTCGTCAAGCTGCTTCTGGTCGACATCGTTCGGGCTGTCGTCCATCGGAGAGACGGCGAAGCTGTTCTTCGGGAATGCGATTGCCTCGCGGATCGAGTTCTGGTCGCTCATGATCATGACAAGGCGGTCGATTCCAGGAGCGATTCCTCCGTGTGGTGGTGGACCGAACTTGAATGCATTGAGCAGGAAGCCGAACTTCTTCTCCGCCTCCTCGTCCGAGAAGTTGCAGATGCGGAAGATCCTCTTCTGAAGCTCGATGTCGTGGATTCTGATGGATCCCGATGCACATTCGTATCCGTTGACGACCATGTCATAGAGGTCTCCGCGCACCTCGCCCGGATTCTCCTCCAGAGTCGGGATGTACTTGGCCTGCGGCATGCTGAACATGTGGTGAGCGGCCTCCCAGTGGCCCTCGTCCTCGTTGTACTCGAACAGCGGGAAGTCGACGATCCAGCAGAACTCGAAGCCCGGACGGATGAGTCCGAGGTCCTTTCCGAGCTTTGTTCTGATTGCACCGGCCGAGGCGCAGCACTTCTTCCAGGACTCATGGGCTACCATGAAGATCACATCGCCTTCCTTGGCTCCAAGGTAGGAACAGAGCTCGGCCTCGAGGCCTGTGAAGAACTTGGCGGCACTGCCGGAAAGGGCGTTGCCTGCACCGACCTTGAGGAACGGAACGAACTTGGCACCGTAGACCTTGGCGGCCTCACCGACCTCGTCCAGATATTTTCTGGTGAAGTCGAAGCCTTCTGTCTTGGGAGCGACAAGAGCCTTGACGCTGCCCTTGTTGGCAAGGATTTCCTTGTAGGCATCGAATGAGGACTTGAGGACGATGTCCTTGATGTCCTTGATCTCGCACTCGAAGCGGAGGTCCGGCTTGTCGCAGCCGTATGTGTTCATTGCATCGAAGTAGTCGATTCTTCTGAAGTGGGCGGGAAGCTCATAGTTCATCACACGCTTGAAGACGTAGCCGAAGAGCCTTTCCATCAGGCCAAGGACGTCGTCGCGCTTGACAAAGCTCATCTCAAGGTCGAGCTGTGTGAACTCGAGCTGTCTGTCTCCTCTGGAGTCCTCGTCCCTGTAGCAGCGGGCGATCTGGAAGTACTTGTCGAATCCGCTGACCATCAGAAGCTGTTTGTACAGCTGCGGGCTCTGGGGAAGAGCGTAGAACTTTCCGGGATACTTTCTTGACGGAACAAGGAAGTCTCTGGCTCCCTCAGGTGTTGACCTGATCAGGGTCGGGGTCTCGATCTCATAGAAACCCTCGTCGCAGAGATAGTCGCGGATTGCCTTGATGAACTCGTGTCTCAGGCGGATGCGCTGCTGCATGCCGCTGCTTCTGAGATCCAGGAACCTGTACTTGAGTCTGAGATCCTCGTTGACCACCTGGTCTCCGTCGATGACGAACGGAAGGGTCGCACAGCGTGAGAGGATCTCGATCTTCTCTGCCTTGACCTCAACCTCACCGGTGTCCATGTCTGAGTTGATCATGTTCTCCGGGCGCAGTCTGACAAGACCTGTGACTGCGATGCAGAACTCCATCTTCAGCTCGGAAGCCGTCTTCTGGAGCTCCGGGCTTGCATCATCGTCAACGACGACCTGGGTGATTCCATATCTGTCCCTGAGGTTGATGAAGTGAAGTGCACCGTGGTTTCTGTCACGGTGTACCCAGCCGTTGAGAACAACGGTCTTTCCCGCGTCCGCAGCTCTGAGCTGTCCGCATGTGACTGTACGCTGATCAAAGTTCATAATGACTCCCTCGCAGAGGCTTATCCGCCTTGGAAAGGATTCTATCACTACATAATTTGTTCTTCAATACTGAGTGGTTTGCTGATACAATTGCCATATGAGCACAAAGAGAAGCAAGATAAAGGTTTTCGACATCTTCGGAAGGGCCCTCGGCCTGCTGGAGACTGAGGATAATGAGCTTTACAGATGGCCCAGAAACAGGCTTGCGCTTTGTCATGCGCTGGCCGTCCACATCCACGACCTGCTTGAGGACTCAAAGCAGGGATACTCCGTGGACCTCTGTCCCGTGCTCACAAAATCAACCAGGGTCCTGAATCCCGACATCCTTGTACACAACCGCCAGAGCGGACACCAAATCCTCTCCGTGGTCTGCCGCAACGAGTATCTGACAGAATCCGAGCAGAGCGAGCTCATCCGCTTCCGCAAGGAAAGCAGCTGCGAACTGGTTCTGGCACTGTCATTCATGGTCCAGAAGAACTACATGCTCATCTATGCCGCCAACGAGGACCGCATCGAGTACTACCACTTCGACCGCAACTCAATGACACTTGAGCCTGTGAGAAAGCGTGAGCTTGGAACAAAGACGGAAAGCAAGGAACAGCTGACCCTGTACAAGATAATGAAAAAGAGCTGACACACCGGAGAACCTCATGGCAACAAAATATCAACTGGAAACCATCCCCGTATGGGACGGAATAAAGAGCGGAAGCGAGTGCTTCATATGCGACCTGATGGAACAGGCACAGACGGACAGCCTCGAGTTCTTTCTGGGTTCTTCCGTAATGAATCCTGAAACCCGTGTCAGGGTCAACTCCACAGGATTCTGCCCAAGACACACATCTATGCTTGTGCAGGCAGGACATCCGAACTCAATGGCAGTGCTCTGGGAGTCCCATCTGCAGACAACACGAGATTCTCTTTCCAAGGTATTTCGAGAGCTTCAGAATCCAAGAAATCCTAAGAAAACAATAGCATCACTCCAATCTGTGCTATCAGACCGTGAAAAAGGCTGCCTGATCTGCAACCGCATGAACGACCGTCTTGTGCGCTACTGCTTCACGATTGCGTACCTCTGGGGCCAGGATCCGGAATTCAGAAAAGCCTTTGACGACAGCAAGGGATTCTGCCTGCACCACATGTCGGTGATCCTGAAGATGTCGCTGGAGGCCCTTGATTCAAAACAGCAGAAGGCCTTTGCACAGAGCATGGCGGACCTGCAGATTAGGAATCTTGACCGCACGTCCAAGGACCTTGTCTACATGATAGAGCACTACAAGAGCGAGAACCGCGACAAGCCATGGAACGGATGCGAGGATGCACAGGTACGTGCCGTCTACAAAGAGATAGGCAAAGGCCGCTGCAAATAATTAATCTCGAAAGAATCAGTGCCGCTGGTCAGAGTTGGAATAGCACTCACAGAAACGGGCATGGAAGGAAGGCTCCTCTCCCGCCACGTACAGGTGCTCCGTAGAGCCGTACGACAGGATCCTGAGACCTGCGATTCCCTCCACCCTTTCCTCTGTGGCTATAGTGGTCACACTTGACGGCGCCGGGGCAAAGTTCTGAAGCATGATGATCGGCGAGACACCAAGAATGTGGGACACAAACACGGCCTGGACTCCCAGATGGCAGAACAGGACTATGGTGTCGTTGTTCGGCTCCACAACCCTGTAGTACCCGTCTTCACGCACATAGCCGTGCCTTGCCATAAGGGCATCGAACCCGTTGACCACCTTCAGATATTCCTCGTGGACATTGGTGTCCTGAAGCTCGGGAGCCAGGAACCACCTGTCCCTGTCATAGAAAAGCTTCTGCCTCGTCCAGTCCTGTGGAAGCCAGTCCCAGACAATGCTTTTCTCTCCGGGGACATTTGGCTTGAAGCAGGTTCCCTGGAACTCATGGAGCCAGGGAAGGATTTCGGCGGTTCTCCCCAGCCTGTCCAGGGTGGGTTTTGCCGTCTGGTTGGCCCTGATGAGAGGAGAACAGTAGAAGGCCTTGATGTCCAGGGTGCAGAGTTTGTCGGCCAGAAGGTCGGCCTCGTATCTGCCCTTCTCGGTCAGGGCATCGCCATTGGGTTCACCGTGTCGTGCAATCAGTAGTTTCAAAACAGATCCGCGTCAGACCTCAAAACCGTGGTCCCTCAGATAGGAGAGGCTTCTGTGAAGAGCCTGACTTTCCTTTACTTCTATTACCGCCGAGCAGTCGAACTGCCTGAGCATATCAAGATACTTCGGCAGGTTGATTATACCACTGCCCAGGGCAATGTGGTTGGATTTCTCGCTCACGTCATGGATATGGAAATGCCTGAGTTTGTCAGCATGGCTCATAATATAGGCTTCATCATCAAACGATGTCTTGAAATTGTGTCCAATATCAAAAGTCAGGCCAAAGTGCGGGTTCTGGAGCATCAGATCAACAGCATCCTTCTGATAATCCATATACCCGTTCGTGTTCTCTATGCAGTATATCGTATTCGTTCCGTCCAGCTTTCTGTCGCATACGTCCATGAACTCGCGAACATGTTCGAGGTACTCGGCCTTCCCCACGCTGTATGCATAGACCTTCACCCCGTTGACCGCAGAGTATGCCCCGCGGATCAGGTGCATGGTGATCCTGTCCGCCCCGATCCGTCTTGCAAGGTCCAGGCCGAAAAGGATGTTATCCATCGCTCCGCGCCTGAGTTCCGGCGAGAAATCGAACGGATTCAGCTGGTCATGGAAGTGGAGCGTATAGCCTATTCCGGTCTCTTCCTTGAGACGGACCAGATGCCCGATGTCCAGCCTGTCAGACTGATACCACGGGAAAGTCAGGTTGATCTCAAGGAAGTCCAGATTGTTCTTACTGCAGAAATCGATGTGCTCATCTACGTTTGTGTACTCGATAAGCGATGGCATTCCGAATTTCATAGCCTTACTTCATACTCCCGGATGCGAACATCCTGCCGGATTCGTTCTCGAACAGAAGGATCTTGTCGCTGTAGATGCTGAACCTTATGTCGGTATCGACATCGTAGTTCAGAGATCCGAACATGACGGACGACAGGATCGTGTCGCCAACCTTGATCTTGACCGTGGTCTCCATTCCTGACGGAAGTGTCGAATAGACGGAGCCCACAATGCTTCCGTTGTCTGAGATCGGGAGGAACTCGGGTCTGATTCCAACAGTCACATCACCCTTCAGGCCGTCAAGCGGACAACAGGATGTGAATGTGAACTTCTTGCCCAGAAGCTCGACCTCGGCACTGTTTCCTGAAACGGAACCGATCCTGCCGGGGATGAAGTTCATGGTCGGGTTTCCGACGAAGTCTGCAACGAACAGGTTCGCTGGCTGTCCGTAGACGGTAAGCGGCGGGTCGTACTGCTGCACAACACCCTCGTTCATAAGACAGATCTTGGTTGCAAGTGTCATGGCCTCGAGCTGGTCGTGCGTGACATAGACAAAGGTCGATCCCGTATCCACGTGAAGGCGCTTGAGCTCGGTTCTCATCTCGCCTCTGAGCTTGGCATCCAGGTTGGAAAGCGGCTCGTCCATGAACAATACCTTTGGTTTGGGAGCCAGCGTTCTTGCAATGGCTACGCGCTGCTGCTGTCCTCCGGAAAGCTCGGCGGGATAGCGGGCTGAGAACTGCTCGATCTTCATCATCTTCAGCATCTCGGAGACTCGCTCCTTGATGGCTTCCTTGCTCCACTTCAGGGTCTCAAGACCGAAAGCAATGTTCTGATAGACCGTCATGTGCGGCCACAGGGCGTAGTTCTGGAAAAGGAATCCGACATCTCTCTTCGCAGCCGAGATGTTGATGCCCTTCGTCGAGCTGAACACGGTCTGTCCGTCGATGATGATCTCACCGGTGGTCGGGGTCTCCAGACCTGCAATCATCCTCAGGGTTGTGGTCTTTCCGCAGCCCGAAGGTCCCAGAAGCGTGATGAACGCTCCATCCTCTATAGTGAGGTTCAGATTGTCAACGCCGACAAAATTTCCCCATCTCTTTGTAACATTCTTAATGATGATCTCAGGCATCAGTTTCCTCCGATTCCCTTGTCGATGGATGCTCCTGTGAGCTTGTTGATCGTGAAGTTGACGATAAGGACAATGGCAACAATCAGCAGGTTGATTCCATTCGACATCTGCTCGACGTTCTTCTCATCGAAGTACGACAGCAGTGTTGTGATAAGTGTTCCGCTTGAAGTAAGCAGGATGAACAGCGACAGCTCTCTGATACAGGACACGAACGGAAGCAGGAATCCGCTTATGAAGCTTGATTTCTGGATCGGGAACAGGATCCTGAGCATTCTCTTGTGCCAAGGAGCTCCAACGATGATGGCAGCCTCCTCTATCTCTCCCGACAGTTGCATCATGGCGCTGGTTCCGCTTCTGGATGCAAACGGCAGGTACTTGACAGAGGCCACAATGACCAGGATCAGGAACGTTCCGCGCAGGAACACCAGTTTGGATGTCACTGCAAGGAAGATCGATCCGAAGGCCATGGCCGGAATCAGGTACGGGAAGAAGGCCACGTTGGAAAGCATGCTTGCAAGCTTCGAGCTTCTGTTCTTGGAAACGCCGTATCCGATGAGGAATCCGCTGATTCCAACAGTGACGGCAACCACGAACGAAAGCTTGAGGCTTCCCCACAGGGCTCCCCAGATCCTCGGGTTGAACAGAATTCCCTCTCCAACCGGGATGTTGAAGCCCTCGATCGGGGTTCTGCTTGTCCAGTATTTGAGAGTGATCGTGGAATAATCACCCTGGACATCGCACAGGGACTCGAGTGCGAACGAGAATATCGGGAATATGGCCATGAAGAACAGGACCACGACAAGGATGGCCGTGATCACGTTGTTGATCTTTCCAAGCTTCACATAGGAGACCTGTCCGGATTTTCCCGTGACGGTGGTGAAGGACTTCCTCTTTCCAAGCACCATCTGGTTCAGAAGCAGCATTCCCGCACCGATGATGACCAGAACCAGCGTCATGACGTAGGACTGGCCGGAATATGACGAGCTGTACAGCGACCTGAGCATGGTGGACAGGACGAAGAAGTTGCCCGGAGAACCGACGAATACCGGAACGGCATAGGATGCCATTGTGCTCGAGAACACCAGGAGTATAGTCGAGAACAGCGCAGGCATGATGATCGGGAGGGTTACCTTTCTGATGATCCTCCATCTTCCGGCCTTGAGGATGGTTGCGGCTTCCTCGAGGTTGGCATCCATGTTTCTGAGGATTCCTCCTATGAGGATATATGCAAACGGAGCGTAGTGGATTCCCATGACAATCGCACACGGAAAGATTCCGTATACGAACCACGACGGCACGCATATGCCGGTAAGGCTCTCAAGCATGCCGGTCACACCTGTTCCCACCTTGCTGTTGGCGAAGACGTTCTTCCAGACAAGCGCGAGTGTCCAGGATGGCATTATGTACGGGAAAACGAAAACGGACGATATGAATTTCTTGCATTTGATGTCGGTTCTGGTGATGAGCCATGCTATGACTCCTCCGACCAGGGCAGCGATTGCGGATGAATAGACGGACATCCTCACGCTGTTCCACAGCGGTCTCCAGAAGAACGACAGACTGTACTCGTGAGAGTACTTTCCTGCAATCATCATGGTGAAATTCAACATTGTGAAATCTCCCGGCTTCAGATGAAGCTTGAACAGGGAGTTGTACATCATTGAATCCATCTTTCCGACTGTGAACGATGCATAGAGAACCGAATATAGCGGATAGATTATGCAGGTGAGCAGGATGACAAGGAATATGACTACAATCAGGTTGGCCGGCTTCGAGAAATAGGTCCTGACCTTGTTGAGGAAAAGACCGGCTCCTGACAGTTCTTTGCTCTGACTTGAATTCATTTGAAATTTCCTAAGGGGCTTCCCTACCGGGAAGGAAAACCCTTCCGTGCCCGTCGGAACCGGCGGACACGGAAAAGGCTTCAGTCATTGATTACCGTTTATTACTTTGATGCGCACCACTCCGCGATCTTTGTGTATGCCTGGGCATAGACTGTCGGGATGTAGTCGCGGTCCTCGACAACAGTGGTCTTGAGCCAGAAATCAAGCTCTCTGTCTCCGGCATCCTTTGCCTTCTCACTGATGGCTGTTGTCTTGTTGGTTGAATATGTTCCCATATCCTTTCCGAAGATGTTGTTATAGCCTTCCGAGCTCATCAGATATGTCAGGTACAGACATGCTGCGTACGGATACTTTGCGTTTGCCGCGACCATTCCGTAGAACGGATAGACAAGGCCGCTGAATCCTTCCATGCCCTCTGTTGCACAGACAGCCAGTGTTGTGTAGTCAACGGATCTGAGCTTGGAGTATACGAAGAATCCGACAGATCCCTCGGCACCAGCTGCGATATCCTTGGCGATCGTGCTGTCCTTGTTGATGAAGGTGCAGTTGTTGATGAACTTGTAGATCCACTCATAGGAGATGTTCTCGAACTTGCCGTCGCTGACCCAGTCCTTTCCGTAGTAGCTCTTGTAGGCCTTTGCAAGCTTGTCCTGCCACTCCGGGCTTGTGACCGTGATGAGGAAGTTCATCGATCCCTTCTCAAGCAGCGGGCTCTTCATCTCGATTCCCTTGAACTCGGGCTCGGTGACCTGCCAGACGTTGGTGATCAGGTTCTTCAGGTTGCCCTTGCCGTTGTTGTAGATGAACAGTCTTGAAAGATAGCAGATTACCAGCGGATCGGTTGCGGATGCATCCATGGATCCCTTGTAATCGAGAGGTACATAGTTCTCAAGATATCCGTTTGCGATTGCGAAATTCATGAGCATGTAGCTGTCCTGAAGGGCATATACATCGGCGCCGTACAGTCCGTTGCCGATTTCGGCTTCCATCTTCTCATAAATCTGTGTGTCGTCAGGCTGGTCTGCCTTGACCTTGATGCCTGTCTTCTCCGTGAATGTGGCCTCGTTCAGACGTGACGAGTTGCTGTAGATGGAAAGCTCGTTGTCTCCGATCTCCGCCTTGGCCTTTGCAAGAAGCTGATCCCATGTAAGGGTCTGTGCGTCCTTGATTGCGGCCTGCACACTTGATTCCTGTTTCGGTGCTTCTGCTGAACCGCCAGCAAAGCATGCGAAAACAACTCCCAGAACCAGCAAAACAGCTAGTGTTCTCTTCATTTTTCTCCTCCTTCTGCCACTTTGTGCAGATTATGAATTTCTATTTCATGCAGACACATGTCTGCAGCTTTTCCTTTCGATGAGCTCGGGCTTGGCAAAGTAGTGCTTGGGCATCGCGTCATGCCCGGCCTCGGCCTGTGCGAGCAGGATCCTGATCAGGTTCTCGGCAAGATCCCTCTTGGGCTCGGCTATGGTGGTGAGGTTTATCATGGGAACGGACGATATCTCCGAACCGCCGAAGCTCATCACCGATATGTCATCAGGAACGGACAGGCCCCTTGTCCTGATCTCCTCCATGGCCCCTACCGCAACCAGATCCTTGGATGCCAGAACCGCTGTGAAACGGCGTCCCGAATCAAGCATTTTCGACGTCTGTCTGATACCGGACTCGATAAGCCCCGATCCCTCGTCCACGAACACGGCCGGCTCAAGTCCCGCCTCCAGCATCCGCCTCATGTATACATCGATCTTCACCTGGTTCGAGTTGGACCTGACCTTGTCGCTTACATATGCGATATCCCTGTGCCCCAGTCCGAACAGGTAGTCCATGGCCATGTTCGTCCCACACTCGTTGTCCTGGGCAACCACGTTCTCCTTGGGCGATGTCACCCACCCTCCCAGGAACACGACGGGAACACGGAAGCTCACCGTCTTCTTGATTTCCGAGATGTCCCCGGAAACCGGAACGATGACAATACCCTTCACCCTGGACTCGAGCATGCTCTTCACATGCTTGATCTCTATATCCCTGTTTCTATCGGAGTCTGCAATCAGCAGGTTGAGCCCGTTGATCTCGGCTACGCGGCTGAGGTCCTTGATCAGATCGCCGTATGACGTGTCGGTATCCTTGATTATTATTCCGATCGAGTTGGAGGTCTTCTTCACCAGGTTCCTGGCGTTGAGGTTCGGTGTATAACCGAGTTCCACGGCCTTGCTGATAACCAGCTTCTTTGTTTCCTCGTTGATGTCGGGATAGTCGTTCAGGGCTTTTGAAACACCGGAAAGTGACATTCCTACGGCTTCCGCGATGGTCTTGATCGTCACACTTTTATGCACTTTCCGTTATTCCCTGTATATTAAAAAGTTATTGTTTTCTAAAACGTTTTAGCTAAAACGATTTAGTGATTGTATTATTAGTGCACGCAACCAACTAAATCCACTAAAATCTGCTAAAGATGAGTTAGACGCAACTAATATGTCAAAAGGAACATAAAAAACCCCGGAATCCTTGTCCGGACCCGGGGTTGGAATGTCTTGGAAATGTCAGACCTGTCAGCGCTTCAGAAGAGCCTCGGCCTTTGCGACCATGTTCTCTGCGAGAAGACCGAATGTCTTCATCAGATAGTCGAGCTTTCCGACTTCTCCGAAACGCTCGCCGATGCAGACAAAGTCCATCTTGGCAGGATATGTCGTTGCAAGGTGTGCAGCCACGGCCTCGCCGAGTCCTCCGGCATAGCGAGCGTTCTCACAGACCAGGATGTGGCCCGTCTCCTTGGAGATCTTGTCCAGAAGCTCTGTATCAAGCGGCTTGATGGTGTGCATGTCCACCAGAGTGGCGCTGATGCCCTTCTGCTTCAGAAGGTCGACAGCCTTCACGGCCTCGTCAACAATGACCTCGTCCGTGGCGACAATGGCAAGGTCCTTGCCTTCTGCAAGAATGTTGCCCTTGCCCAGCTTCACCTGACCCGGAGCATAGCGGTGGTTACCGCCCTTTCTTCTGAGTCTTGTGTATGAGCTGTGTCCGCTCTCGAAGGCCTGGATTGTCAGGTCGTAGCAGCTCTGGGTGTCCGAAGGATCCAGGACGATAAGATCCGGAATCAGTCTCATGAGTCCCACATCCTCAAGCGGCATGTGCGTTCCGCCGTTGATCTGGGCTGTGACTCCGGCATCCGTTCCGATCAGGTGCACCCTCTGTCCGGCGTAATTGACGGAGAGGAAGAACTGGTCGTATGCGCGTCTTGATGAGAAGCATCCGAAGGAATGTGCGTAGGGAACGAATCCCATGGAGGAAAGTCCTGCTGCCACGCCGACCATGTTGGCTTCGGCGATTCCGCAGTTGAAGAACCTTGTCGGGAACTCCTTTGCAAACGTTCCGCTGTTGACGCAGCTTGAAAGGTCTGAATCGAGGAACACGACCTCAGGATGTGCCTTTCCCAGATCTATGATTGCGGCCATAAGGGCATCTCTCATGTCTTTGATATCGGAAACGTCTCTCATTTTGCACCTCCGTTCAGGACGCTGATGGCGTACTCTTCGTTCTCATGGCTGATCGGCATGCTGTGGTTGGCCTTGATTCCCTCGCCGGGGGCGTAGCCCTTGCTCTTGATGGTGTCAAGGATGATCATGCTCGGGCGGCACTTGACGGCCTTTGCCTTCTCGATGGCCTCGGCAATCTGGTTGTAGTCGTGGCCGTTGATCCTCTGCACGTGCCAGTTGAAGCCGAGCCAGCGGGTATCGATGTTGTCCATGTTGATGACCTCGGATGTGAAGCCGTCAAGCTGCTGGCGGTTGAAGTCGGTGAATGCGATCAGGTTGCCGAGCTTCTGTGTGGATGCGAACTCCGCGGCCTCCCAGATCTGGCCCTCCTGGCTCTCGCCGTCTCCGATGATGGTGTATGTGTATGATTTCTCACCCTTGAGCCTCTGTCCCAGAGCGATTCCAACTGCTGCGCTGAAGCCTTGTCCAAGGGAACCGGTCGTGAAATCGACACCGGGGGTCTTTCTCATGTCGCAGTGGCTCGGGAGGTTTGTTCCGCCGACGTTGAGGGTCATCAGCCAGTCCTTGGGGAAATAGCCCTTCTCTGCGAGTGTTGCGTAGACGGACGGACCTGCGTGGCCCTTCGAGCAGACGAACCTGTCCCTTCCCTCCATCTTGGGATTGGACGGATCGATGTTCATCTCATGGTAGTAGAGATAGGTCAGTACCTCGACGATCGACATGGCTCCGCCGATGTGTCCGTTTCCGAGATGTGCAATCTCGCGGATTGTCGAGATCCTGATGTCCTTGGCCTTCGCAGCCAGAGACTCAATGGTCTGTTTATCAAGCATTTGATACCTCTTCATAAAGATATGAATCAATCTTAGCACTCTATCATTAGCCTTGCAACTGAACCGAGTATTTGGATATTATTTCAAAGGTTATTAAGGAGTATGTCATGAGGCAAAGCAGATTGTTTTCAAAGACCCTCAGAGAGGCCCCCAACGGCGCCGACTGCAAGGGTTATGAGTATCTTCTCAGAGCAGGTTACATCGACCAGCTGGCAGCTGGAATCTTCTCCCTGCTCCCTCTTGGATACAGGTCCATCCAGAAGATCTCCGCTATAGTAAGAGAGGAGATGGACGCGCTCGGAGCACAGGAGATTCTCATGCCTGTTGTGAACCCCGGTGACCTGTGGAAGGAAACAGGTCGTTTCTACAGCATCGACAGGGAGATGAGCCGCTTCAAGGACCGCAACGACAGAGACATGGTTCTTGCCATGACTCACGAGGAGTGCTGCACCGACCTCGGAAGGAACGTCATCGACTCGTACAAGAGACTTCCGCTTCTGGTCTACCAGCTTCAGACCAAGTGGAGAGACGATCCGAGACCCAGAGCCGGCCTCATCCGTGTCCGCGAGTTCACGATGAAGGACAGCTACAGCTTCGACAAGGACCAGGAAGGTCTTGAGAAGGTCTATAAGGCACATTACGACGCCTATTTCAGAATCTACAAGAGATGCGGACTTCCCGTCATCGCAGTCGGATCGGACAGCGGAATGATGGGAGGAAAGGTCTCCCACGAATACATGTACCTCTCCCCCATCGGCGAGGACACGATCATCTACTGCCCGTCCTGCGGCTATACCGCCAACAGACAGGTGGCAACATTCCAGAAGGACTACTTCGCCGAAGAGCCCAAGGCAAAGGAGCTTGTTGCAACTCCTGAGGCAAAGACGATCGAAGACCTCTGCAAGTTCCTGAACATCCCGGCTACAAAGACAGCCAAGGCCCTGTTCATGGTCGGAACATTCATCAATGACCAGAACGGAGAGGAAGAGGACAAGCTCATTGTCGGAATCGTCCGTGGCGACATGGACATCGAGGAGAACAAGCTTCAGAACGCAGCAAGAGCCAACAGCCTCAGACCTGCCCACGAAGAAGAGATCCTTGCAGCCAACATGGTTCCGGGATTCGGATCGCCTATCGGATGCAAGGCAGGAACAGTCGTCATAGTAGATGATTCCGTAGCCAAGTCCAACAATCTGGTTGCCGGTGCAAACAAGGCAGGCTACCACTATCTGAACACCAACTTCGGTGTGGACTACAACGGAATCGTTGCCGACATCGCCAGCGCGGCAGACGGCTACAGATGCCCCACCTGCGGAAAGCCGCTTTCAGCTTCCAAGGGCGTTGAGGTCGGAAACATCTTCCAGCTGGGCACCCGCTACTCCGAGGCCATGAACTGCTACTACCAGGACGAGAACGGCCAGCGCAAGCCGGTCATCATGGGAAGCTACGGAATCGGAATCGGACGTCTTCTTGCCTGTCTCTGCGAGGAGTACAACGACGAGAGCGGCCTGAAGCTCCCGATTGCTGTCGCCCCCTACCAGGTGCACTTCATCAGCCTGATCAAGGACACCGATGTCGCCGAGAAGATCTACCACGACCTTGAGGCCGCCGGAATCGAGGTCCTCTACGACGACAGAAAGGAATCCGCAGGTGTCAAGTTCGCGGATGCCGACCTGATTGGAATCCCAATCAGAATCACCCTGGGCAACAGAAGCTTCAAGGAAGGCAAGTGCGAGGTCAAGGTCCGCGGCTCGGAAGACGAGGCCATGAACTTCGATCTGGACAATCTTGCAGAAGAGATAAAGACCCTCATTGCAAAGCTCGAACAGAGGGTATGATCACCGGGCTTTGATGACATATCAAGCTGCATCCTTTCGGGTGCAGCTTCTTTTTTGCATTTTTACATGACATTTAGTAAAAAAGTGTCATAATTATCGTTTTCCAGCACATTCCAATATTTACAATTAGTATTTTTTCTGAAATAATTCAATTAAATATTTTACTTTACAAAAAAGGATTAGGCTAAAGAGTATGACAAATAAGCAAAAAACCCTTAACAAAAAGCTGCTTGCAGCCGCAATCTCTTCAACATCCGCTAACGACATCCACACTCTGATCAGACAGGGCGCAGAAATCAACTGCACAAATGAATGGGGACTCACTCCCCTCATGCTCGCCGCACAGTACAACACACACGTTGTTGTCCTCAAGGCTCTGATCAAGAACGGTGCCGACATTGCTGCGGTCGAGCCCAAGTACAGGTCAAACGCACTGCATCTTGCAGCCAACACCTGTTCCAACCCTAAGATCATCGAGGCTCTTGTCGAGGCTGGATCTGACATCAACGCCAGAAACTATCTTGGTGAGACTCCGCTGATCATGTCCGTTCTCCAGAACCAGAACACAAGGATCTTCTCACAGCTGATCACCTGTGGAGCAGACATCACAATCTGCGACTGGCAGGGACACAACGTGATGGAGTACGCAAGACGCGAGAAGAGACCCTACATCATCACAATTCTCAAGCAGCTCGGACTGTGAAATCCTCTGGCAGGGGAAGCCTGTCAGCCGGATTTTCAAAAAAACAGAAAAAAAGCTGATAAATCAGCCGGAAACCATGAAAAATGTAAATCCGGCTGATTTTTTTATCCGGATTCCGACCCGGATCCTGTTGAAAGGCTTAGAGATTATCCTTCCAGACCTTGATGGGATTCACCCTGAAGCGGACCATTACGTAGATCCAGGCAAACAGGATGCAAGACAGATGCAGAAGGTGTGCCACTCCGTTTGCAATTCCGAAGATGTGGAAGAAAATCTCGATTGCCACGAACACCATCACGGCATAAGGCATCTTCATAGGAATGAAGAAGAACAGCAGAATCTGCGCATTGGGGAACATCACGGCACACAGGAAAAGAAGTGCATATATCGCACCGGAGGCTCCCATGACAGGCACTCCAATGACCGCTCCCTGAAGGGCGTAGTACAGATAGTGGACAACACCACCCATTATTCCGCAGACAAAGTAGAACAGAAGGAACTCCCTTGTTCCCAAAGTGCGTTCAAGAAGCCGTCCGAACATGAAAAGCGCCAGCATGTTGAAGAACAGATGCGAGACGCTTCCGTGAACGAACATGTATGTCACCAGCTGCCAGACCCAACCCATGTTTACGAATCCGGGAACCAGACTGAGCCAGTAGAAAAGCGGAATGCCTCTGAATGAAATCCTGTTGGAAGCCGTGGCGATGAAAACCAGAACGTTTATCATCACCAGATAAAGCGTTGCATTCGAATATGTATATTTGAACTTTTTGTTGAGAAACGAATCCTTCATCATATGACTAAAATAGTGAAGCAACCATTTTAAGGCAAGTGTCAAAGATGACAAGCTACCCTTTTTACTTTACAATGATGGCATGGCAACAAGCAGAAGGGACACAGCAGATTCCTATACCCAGAGGGCCCACAGAGAGGGCTATCCCGCAAGAAGCGTCTACAAGCTCGAGGAAATCCAGCAGGCGAACAGGATCATAAAACCCGGTGACACTGTTCTGGATGTAGGAGCCGCTCCGGGAAGCTGGACTCTCTATACCCACAGGATGTTGCTCAAGGGAAACGGAACCATCATCAGCGTGGATCTGAATCCGCTGAACCTCAATCCTGTTCCCCCTACTGTCACAGCCTATGTGGGCGATGCCTTCTCAAAGGAAATCAGGGAAAAACTGACAAGCCACGGACCGTATGATGCGATAATCAGCGATGCAGCTCCGATGACCACAGGAAACCGCACCGTGGACACAACCCGTAGCGAATGGCTTGCCGAGCAGGTTCTCTTCCTTGCAAAGGAACAGCTCAAACAGCACGGCAACCTTGTAATAAAGATCTTCCAGGGCGGCGGCCAGCAGCAGCTTCTGATTGAGATGCGCAAGCTGTTCAAGAAAGCAAAGACCCTCAAGCCCAAGGCATGCAGGGTGGACAGCTTCGAGACCTACCTGATCGGCTTGGACAAGAACTGATTTTCAGACCGAAACCTACAAAAAAAGCCCGCAGATTCCTAAACGGAATCCACGGGCAGAAAACTTTGGAAAAACCTTATATGAGAAGAGAATGGAGTTTTCTTGCAAACTCTGCAGGATTCTTCGGCATCACACCTTCTGAAAGAAGGGCCTGATCCAGAAGAACGCTTGCTGCATCCTCAACATATTTGTCGTCTTTGGAATCCACGATTTTCTTTACGAACGGATCGTCGGCATTGACCTCGAGGATAGGTGCACTGCCTTCGTAACCCTGCTGTCCCATGGCCTTCAGAAGCTGCTGCATCTGGACCGACGGGTCGTTCTCGTCCGTGACCACAACTGCCGATACATCGGTGAGTCTTGTGGAGACCACAACTTCCTTCACTCTGTCGCCAAGGGCCTTCTTGAGTTTCTCGGTCACCGCACTTCCCTTCTCCTTGGCCTGCTTCTTCTCGTCCTCGGTCAGGAAGTCGTCCATTGTGCCGCTCTTGTTCACGGCTTTCAGCGGGATATCCTTGTACTTGCCCACCGAAGAGATGACAAGGTCATCGATATCATCGGTCATGATGAGGACCTCGATGCCCTTCTCCTTGAACGATGTGAGAAGCGGTGAGTTCTTCAGGGCTGCCTCATCGGAGCCTGTGATGTAGTAGATGCTCTTCTGGTCTGCAATCATCCTCTCCTTGTAATCCTTGAGGGATGTGTAGCCGTCAACAGCAGTGCTCTTGTAGCGGACCAGCTCCAGAAGGTCGTCCCTGTTGGCATAATCCTGATACAGGCCTTCCTTCATCGGGCGGTTGTACTGCTCGATGAACTTCTCGTAGAGCTCCTTGTTCTGCTCGGAGATCTTCTTGAACTCGCCCAGAAGCTTCTTGACGGATGCGTTGCGGATGCTTGTCATCACGCGGTTCTGCTGCAGTATCTCACGTGAGACGTTCAGCGGCAGATCCTCGCTGTCGATGATTCCGCGGACAAAACGCAGATATGTGGGAAGAAGTTCCTTCTCATCGTCAGTGATGTAGACGCGTTTCACATAGAGCTTCACGCCCGGCTTGTAGTCGGCATGATACATGTCGAACGGAGCCTTTGCAGGAATGAAGAACAATGTGGTGTATTCTGTCGCTCCTTCTGCCTTTGTATGCAGATAGAACAGCGGTTTCTCCGAATCGTAGCAGGTGTTCTTGTAGAACTCGTTGTAGTCCTCGTCCTTGAGCTCGCTCTTGCTTCTTGTCCAAAGCGCGGCGGCGCTGTTGATCTTCTCGACCTTGTGCTCGCTGCCTGTGACATTATACTTGTCGTCATAGGTGTTCTGGTCATACGCAAGATAGATGGGATATGCGATATGGTCGCTGTACTGCTTGATCAGGTTCTCGATCTGCCATCTGTTTGCATATTCCTTGCCCTCGTCGTTCAGATGCAGGATGATTGTTGTTCCGCATCCGGGGCGCTGGGCCTCTTCTATTGTATATTTGTCCTTTCCGTCACTGACCCACTTGTAGGCCTGGTCGCTTCCGTAGGCTCTGGAGATGACCTCCACCTTGTCTGCAACCATGAAAGCCGAGTAGAAACCTACACCGAACTGACCGATGAGGTTGCTGTCCTTCTTCTGGTCCTCCGTGAGATTCTCCAGAAAGTGCTTGGTTCCGGACCTGGCAATTGTTCCGAGGTTCTCGGCAAGCTCGTCATGAGTCATTCCGATTCCATCATCCTCGATTGTCAGTGTGCGGTTCTCACCTTCGGTGAAACTGAGATCTATTCTGAGTTCGCCTTCCGGAGTCTTTCCGTCGACGAGGGTCTTGTACTTCAGCTTGTCCAGTGCATCGGATGCATTCGAGACCAGCTCCCTGAGGAATATCTCCTTATGTGAATACAGTGAATGAATGATCAGCTGCAGAAGTTCGGAAACTTCTGTCTTAAACTGTTTTCTTTCCATGTGTTTCCTCCGTATATAGGACAAAGTTAATTAAAACTATTTCAAACGGCAATGGGACAAAAGGGCAAAAAGAGAGCCGACCCTTTCGGATCGGCCTCAAATCTATAATCCACTAACCCAATCGAATGTCAAAGTGTGGTGGCTGTGAGTGTCACACAAGCCTGGTAAGTAGCCTCGACCAGCTCTGCGCTTGTGGGCCACTCAACCTCGAAGGAACCAACAACTGCTCCGGCTGCTGTTGCACCGGCTGTGTATCTCACGAATGAAACTTCCGAACCGTACTCGACACCGTTCATCGTGATTGTAACACCGTCTGTGCTGTAGACCTTGCCGTCAACCTTTGCTGTCAGCTCAGTTGCTGAAACCTGAAGGAGAACAGTTCCGAAGGCGTTGCTGTCGTTGATCTGGATGATGTCGAATGAAGTTCTGACATCAGCCTTTGCGATCTCGTCCGTGCTGTAGACAACCGAAGCACCAACCTTTCCGGTCTCTGCGTTTCTGATTGCATACTCTGCATCAACCTTCTCGACTCTGGAGACGAGAGTGATGGTATGGGTCTCTGCGAAACAGACCGCAGCAACCAGGACCATCAGTAGAACCAGAACTGCTCTCTTCATCTCGTCTCTCTCCTTATCAGTTTTTCCTTACACATAAATAGTAGCCCGCGGAAGACTGGTCTGAGAGGTACCTAGAGACAAGAAAATGCCCGTTTTCAGCACTTTTTTACTAAAAACAGGCAGATTTGCGGCAAAAGTTACAGAATGAAATTAAAGATATTTCTTTTCTTTTTTATTGTTTGTTTGATGATATTTTTTTTGATTTTGTAAAAATGACAAATAAACCCATGTAAAAAGACAAATAAAAACCGCCGAATCTCTTCGGCGGCCTTTATATCTTTATTACAATTCTTACTATTAGTCTGCAATGTAGGTCAGGGTGATGTCTGCAGTGTAGTCTCCGAGAGGAAGGCTATCATCCTTGGTCCATGTTGCCGTGAAGGTTCCGATGGGCTGGTCGTCGACTCTCTTTCCTTTGTATGTCGGAACAAAGGTTGCAGTGTTGGCACTTGTGGCCGGATCTCCAGTGAGTCCCAGCTTGTCGGTGTTGGCTCTTGAAACAGCAGCGTAAGCAGCAGTATCAACTGTAACCGCAGCTGTTGATTCAACATCAGCATTCTTAAACGGTCCGCAAGTTACCTTAAGGGTGACACCTTTACCAGCTGCAATACCATAGTTGCTGTATTCGAGTGGGTTTTTCTGTTTGACTACGAAAGAAGCCTCAATATCACCTGCAGCGATGTTGGAAACGGACTTGTTAACAAGATCTGTATCGCTGTGATAGATGTTGAAAACAGGGACGATTTCGGTAACTGTTGTTGACAGTGTAACAGTACCATGAGCTCCAATTGCAGGAGTAGAATCAGTTGCGAATGCGATGCCAGCGAACAGTGAAAGAATAACCAGAATTGTAAGAACTTTCTTCATTTTCTTTTCCTCTTTTTTTCTTCCGAGCTAATCGGGTTATGTTTTTATGCCCACGTACAAAGTACAACACATGGAAATAGTTGTCAACAATTTTTAAAATTTTTTTTCACTTTTTTTAAAAAAAGATTTCAAAAAGAATTTTCAGAGCTATTTTTGCCCTTCCAGGCATTTGAAATGCAGTTTTTGGGGTTTTCGTTCCTTGGAAAGGAAATAAAGGATGTTTGAATAATCGGTTTTGGAGACTTATTTGACTTATGATGCTTACCAAGCTTATGAGGCTTACCAGGCTTCACTCACCAGGCTTATGAGGCTCACCAAGCCTATCAAGCTCACCAGGCTTATGAGGCTCACCAAAACTTTCCAATTATTGAGGATTGCTATCTAGGCTTAGAGGATAAGGGGATAATCCTCTTTCATTTTTCTCTGAAGAAGAGTTTTCTGTTGTCTTCCACTGTCCAGTCTCCGAACATCTGCTTTGAAAGCAGCCAAACTTCCCTGCTGGTCTTACTCTTATATATGGAATAGAGGTCGACAGGGCTTATGCCGAAGAGCTTCTGGTATATGTCTGCTCTGTAGGGACTGGGAAAGTAGTTCTTTTCAAACATCCAGAAACAGGAGTCGGGAACGGACTTGCCCTCTTCTTTCAAGCGCTGCTGGTTTTCATAGACGTATTTGCCGAGAAAGAATAGATAATCCATGCTGTCTACCAGAACATATGCCGGATCAGGCCCGAACACACTACTCCATCCCTCCAGTTTTTCTGCCATATGTTTTTTTGCATACTTTGCAACATTGGAGTTCAGGATTCTAATCATGTTTGACAGGATTTTCCAACTGGGTGTGATGAAAACCTCATGGGTATGTGTGGGAAGTGTTGCAGAGAACAGGATTGTGATTCCCATTTTCGCGCATAACTCGCAAAGCAGGTTCTGGCGGTACTTGGCAAGATCCATATCGAACAGTCTCTTTTTCCGCCAGGCTGTTGTTATGACATGGTAGGCAATTCCTGTTTTGTCGATGTTGTTGCCAGAGGCCATTCCTACTCTGAGGTCCACCGTGCTTTCTTCCGTAAACAAATCAGCAAGTGTGATTTTTGACATATGCCACTCCTTTATATTGAGATACAGACATATACAAGAAAATTGTCGTTTTCATTGAACTTTCTGAAAAACTTTTTTGAAAATTGGAAGGTTTTGGTGAGGTTGGTGGCCTTGGTAAGCTTCATAAGCTTGGTAAGCCCCGTAAACTTGATAAGCCTCGTAAGCCTGGTAAGCCTCATAAGCTTGGTGCGCCCCAAAAACAAAAAAACAGACAGGTCCCTAAAAAGGTGGTAGCCAGGCGACTGCCTGGCTACCGGGATTGGGTTAAAACATATTTTAGAAATCCGAGGAAATCTCGTCTAAAATTCTCTTTCTATGTGGATTATATACTATATCTTGGAAACTGTCAAAGTGACATCTGCATAATATGTGTCAGAATTAATCGTTGGATCCTCCGGATACTCGTAAGTTGCCACCGCAAGGACGACATCGTTCCTGTAAGTGTACTCTTTGTCGAGGTCACCATGGAAGGCAACAATCACCGGCTTGTTGGAAGAATCGGAAACACCCAGCGAGATGCTCTCGATTCCCTTGCCGTTTTTGCTTTCATCAATGACAGTGCCCACTGAGGTCGTGATGCTGTCAGGACCTCTGGTTCCGCCCTTCTCGCCATATCTGGCAACGTTGGTGAACACACCACCGCCGAATGAAAGAGAATACATTTCGTTGGTGTTTGTGTCATTCGTCAGAATGGCCTGGAATGTCACCGAGCCTCCCTTGTTGATGCTGAAGATCTCAACGGCATTGTCATTATTGAAAGAATATATGTTAGTTCCATCAAAGGCATTAGGCTCATGTTCTTCGGTTCCGGCATTTGTTCCGGCCTTGTTCTGAGACTTGCCGTCGATGGAAGTGATTTTAAGCTGGATGACAGGTCTGATGTTCTCTACTACGGATTTGAGACGGATAGTGTGGGTTTCCTCCAAAGCGAAGGAGAACCCTGCAAGCAAAGCAAGAATCATTATAACTGTTATTGCTTTCTTCATTGTCCTTTCCTCATCAGACTAACCGTTCTAACCATCTATAAGATAATCCCACGGCAACTTCGTTGTCAATAATTTTTTTAAAAAATCATGCTGAAATTTTTAAAAATTTTTTTAACATTTTTTTAACACAGTGATCAAGCCCCGTTGTGCCGGACCGAAGAAGGACCATAATTGAAAACCTCACGCGCATTATATTAATATATAGATATGGCGGACATGAAGCTTTCACAGCCTAAGGCTGCAAGGACTATAAACATAGCAAGGGTTCTGGGTGCCCTCAGAACACAGAGCAATCTTTCAAAGGCGGAAATAGCAAGAGTTCTGGACCTCAACAAGGTTTCCACAGGCGAGATTGTCGACGAGCTCATTTCCGAAGGACTTGTTGTCGAGACAGGCAAGATGGAGAGCTCCAACGGACGCCGGCCCACATGTCTGTCCATTGTTCCGGATGCAAGATACGTTCTGAGCGTGGATATCGGAAGCAGGAACACAACGGTTGCCCTTTGCAACCTGCTGTCGGAGCCTGTGCATTTCGAAAGGATTCCCACCAACACTCAAGTTTCCAAGGTCGAGGAGTTCTGTGTCGACATCATCAAGAGCTGCATCCGTGTAGTCAGGCTTGCCGACCAGAGCAAAATTGTCGGAGCTGGAGTCTCAGTCGGAGGCAAGGTCTCGGAAGATGGAAGAACAATCATCAGAAGCCCATACCTTCCATGGCGCGACATCCCGATTGCCGATGCCTTCGAGCAGGTGCTGAAGATAAGGACCGTTGCCAGGAACAGCACCTATGCTCTGGTGGATGCCGAGCGGTATGCAAGCTTCGGAACGGACCTTCTGGTCTCCGATGAACCCATTATATATATAGAATGGGGAGATTCGGTGAGCATGGCACTTGTCTGTGAGGACAGGGTCTTCGGAGGATCCGGTGATTTCGCACATCTGAAGGTCTCCCCTACGGGTCTTTGCTCATGCGGCAAGATCGGATGTCTCGAGGCCAACGTCTCGGCATGGGCTCTTTCGGGAAACAAGGACGAACATCTTAAGGAAATCTGGGAAAAGGTCGGCTCCCACGCTCTGACCTGCATTGCCAATGCAGTTGACATGACAACCCAGATCACCGGGTCGGAAAAGGTGGTCATAAGCGGAGAAGGAGCGACAATCACAGAGACCTGTCTTTCAGAACTGCGGAAGCTTTGCCCGGGAATGAGAATCGAGCGTTCCATGCTTGGAGAGAGAGCTAATTCCATGGCTGCAGCGGAAATAGCTCTGGACAAATGGGTCTATCTTACATCCATGCTTGAGAAGGTCGCCGCCTGGTTGTAAAAATTTTTTACTCACACCGAAACCACAAGTGAAAAAATTTTTCTTGACAACATTCCTCCTTTGGATTATACCGACTATAGACGGTGGTTCATCACGCCCACCTCAGGTGAAATATGAAAAAGCTTCTGGCAGTTCTGATTACCTTGATTCTCGCAGCAAGCGTCTTTGCTTCCGACAGCATGAGCCTCAGGCTCAAGTCGATTGTGGAAGACGGCAGAATCTCCATCTCAGAAGCCAACGATGTATCCACCGGAGGGCTTTACATTCTCTCTGTCGATGGAGTCAAGGACATCAGTTCCGGTAAAGAGGGAGATAACAGGTACCTGATGAGCGACTATGATATCGCCAAACACGATATAGACATAGATTTCACCGTTGTCCAGACCGAGAAGGTCCAGACCCTCGGAAAGATCAATCTAACAGCCACCGTCGGAAGTCTTGTCCTTGATGCGGACAACACAATGGAGGTCGAGGCCTCCACAGCAGGTTCCTGGGAACTGGCAAACGGCCTGGTCAATTACGAAGATGCCGTCACGGTCACAGCGGCGGCAGTGGACAACATTGTCTCTATTGAAGTCAAATACATTGATGACAAAAAGGAAGTTCCACCCCAGGCAATCGGCAAATTCACAGCAAAATGGGCAAAGGATCCCAACCTTTTGAGAAACCCCGGCCTCTACAAGGCAAACGTAACCCTCTCCTACACAGTGGAATAATACACAGTGGAAGAATACACAGTGGAAGAATAAAGCGGATCAGTGTTTCTTCCTCGCCCTTGATTCTCTGAACTCGCCCAGCTTTGCAAGACCCTGCTCCGTGACAGGTCTGATCCATTTGCCCGAATGGAGGTGGATCTGCATTATCACAAAACGGATGATTTCGTCGCAATAGACCAGAGGGAAAAGAACATAGATCGGAGCCCTGAGCCTCAGTCCGACAATGCATACAACAGGGATGACCATCAGATACATGAATGTGATTTCAAGGACGGTTCCTGTCACGGCATCGCCCGAGGCCCGGTATGTGTCGTTTGTGCACCAGTTTCCCATACGGATGACAGCGACGATCGAGAACACCATCAGCAGGTAGCAGGCGGTATCGAACGCCTCTCCTGAAAGGCTCATCATCCTGGCGATGTCGGCCCTGAAGGTTGTTATGAATATGCCGGCTATTGCGATGGTGATGATACACAGAGGAATGAGCCGTCTGGCTTTTTCATAGGCATCGTTCAGTCTTCCGGCACCTATGTCCTTTCCGACAAGAACGGACGAGGCGCTGGAGAATCCGCTGAAGAACGCGACAATCAGATTCTCAATGGTTCTGAAGACTGCAAGAGCCGCAATCGTGGACTCGCTCTGCCTGCCCAGAACAACGTTAACCACAAGGTTTCCGATTCCCAGGAACACCTCGTTCATGATGATCGGGAAGGTTCTTTTCAGAAACAGCCTGACCTTGGGACCAGACCATCTGAAGTGGTCGCGGATGCGGAAGATGTACTGATACTTTGTTATGGCACATCCCGCAAACAGCACTATGATGTTGATTGCCGAAGCGCAGACTGTGGCAATGGCTGCGCCCCGTACGCCGAGTGCAGGACATCCAAGATTTCCATAAATGAGGACCCAGTTCAGGAAGATATTAGAAAAAACACTGACTATTGCCGCATATAAGGGAATCCTTACCTTCTCAGTTGCTCTGAGCAATGTGCTTGCACAAATGGAGAAAAGCTGAAGAGGATAGGCAAAACCTACGATTTTCAGATACTGGACTCCGATTTCCTGGATGGCAACCTTGTCGGTGTACATCCTCATGATTGTATGGGGTGCAAACAATGCCATCGAAGCGAATATTGCGGCAACTGTCATTATGCAGGTGAGCATCAGACCGTAGCTTCTGCAGACACCCTCCTCGTCCTGCGCCCCCCAGTACTGGGAGATGAACAGGACTCCTCCTCCGACAAAGCCCCAGAAACCCGCATACAGCAGATTGGTGTACTGGGCGCACAGACCAACCGCACCCACCTGGAGTTCTCCGAGACGGGCGATCATCATGGTGTCTATCATTACACCTGTGAACGTCAGCAGATTCTGCAGGGCAACCGGAATGGCTATCAGAGCGATGTTTTTCAGAAAGCTCTTCCAGTCAAATCCTTGCCTTAACTTGATTTCCCCTTCCATAACAACCTTGAGAGTATATCAAAACGATTTTTCTTTCCAGCACCGGACGAACCACAGGATCCGCCAGAATCCGAAGCCCGAATCTAGAGCGTTGAATACGAGACTTTGACCTCTGCCTTGTACAGTCCGGGATCAAGAATCCTTTTGCCCTTCCAGTCAACATGGAAGGTTCCCAAAACAAGTTCAGCTCTTGTCTTTCCGGGATTGAAGACAACCTCGATCTTGTTGTTCTTGCCACCGGTGTGCTCCACGGCGACGTTCTCGTCCGATCCGGAGAATCCGGGAATGCTGATGTCGGGCTCAAGGGATGTGATGGGAACAGCATCCTTTTCAAGGACTGTGGCACCGGCCAAGGCGAATCCCTCTTTCGAAGTGGGGTCCACATCCTCATACAGATGGAAACCGTCCGCCTCGATCTCAATGAAAAGGGTTGTCCGACTGTTCAGAGCCAGGATGTTCACCTCTTCCGTGGTCAGCAGCGAGAACGTGAACGAGCCGTCCTTTGTAAGATCCAGATCTGTTATCAATGTGGCGTTTTCAGTGGTGGACGTCATGTAGGCGAAGCCGGTTGCGGCAAAACCTATCGAGATGGAAGGAGTCACCCTTGCCGGCTCCATGACCATGGATGCCACTGTTATGGTGACGGCATTGACCGGATCTGCGGCAAAAACGGCACCGAGGACGGTCAGAAGTACTAATGTGAACAGGATTACTCTTTTCATCTCCTTTTAAGGATATACTTTACGTCAGGCTTTGTAAATACGGGCAAGTTTTAATAAACATCCCCGGATCCACCGCTTCACTTTTCTCAAGTTCTTTGGTCTTTCGGCCTCATTTCATTGTATATTTAAAGCAGGTGCTTTCCTTGCACCGCATCAACGGCCAGGAGGTCTCAAATGAAACGCTGCAGCATCATAATCCATAGCGTGAGCGGAAACTGCTTCATCATCGGTTCTTATCTGAAAGAGGCGCTGGAAAAGCGCAATGTAGATGTCAGATTCTACAGAGTGGAGGATCCAGATCTCCATATCTGGGCGAACAAGGAAGAGACCGCAAACGACTACTACGAGGAGATCATCAGCCTTCCTGTTGTAACACCTGAAAAGCTTCTGAAAAGCGACATGATCATATTCGGCTGTCCCACAGTCTTCGGCAACGTCTCTGCCGAGATGAAGACTTTCATCGACAGCACCGTGGCGATGTGCGAGGACCATGCCCTTGCCGACAAGTTCTTCGCATGCTTCACCTCGTGCAAGTATTCCCTCTGCGAGGGTTCAAGGGCCCTGGATTCCATGACATTCTGGGCACAGGGCAACGGGATGATCCACATCCCATTCGGAATCCACAAGGAGATGCCTTCCTGCCACCAGCCGGTACAGGGAATCGCACACCTTGAGGGCAAGGAGAGTCTGGTTCGCCCGTCCACACAGCTCGGTGAAGAGATCGAGATGTATGCGCAGAACCTCGCTTCCTACATCCAGGAGTGATCAGCCTTCGGGCCAGATGAAATTCGAATTCAGATGAGTCTCGCCGTTGTCAATGAGAATGTCCTCGCCGGTGCATGATCTGTTGACGACGGTGAGGAAGTAGCACCACTGCGCAATCTCCTCGGGTTCCGCCCACTTCTTCAGCGGCGTCAGGTCCATTATCTGCTTCCATAGGAGAGGATCCTCCATGACGGGATTGTTCAGGGAAGTCCTGACCCCGCCCGGAGAGATGCTGTTGCACGTGGCACCGTACTTTGCAAGCCGGATGGCCACGTTGCGGGTATAGGCGAGGATTCCACCCTTCGAGGCGCTGTAGTAAGGGAACTCGGCCCCTGTGTGGGCAGATGCCGAAGCGACCATCAGGACGCTTTTGATCGCACTTTGGAAGGCATACTTTTCCGTGACGTTTATCGTCCCTTTCAGGTTCACGTCAATGTCGTCCAGACCTTCGGCCCTCGTTTGCTGAACGCCTGCGCAGTTGACCAGAACCTCTACACCCTCCACTTTGGGAAGGCTTGACGGTTTGGCGATATCACATATGAAGTGCTCGTATTCTTCGGAGAAGACGGGAGACTCCAGGATGTCCAGACCTGTGACATGGTGTCCGTTCTCAAGGAAGAGCTCGACTACGGCGCGGCCTATTCCGCCGGAAGCTCCCGTTACCAAGACTTTCATGCTGCAGCCTCCTCGGCCTCTTTCCTTTCCCTGATTTTCCTGACAAGGGGAATTGTGATCATCGGGACAAAGATGGACTCGACAACCAGCTCTATCACCGTTCCGGAAAGGGCGGCGGTCAGGATGTCGTGCCATGTCATCTCATAGACGGAAAGACCCACGGGAGCAAAGGCAAGGCTCAAAAAGAGGATGTTGTCCACGAACTGTCCGATCAGCGTGGAAATGGCGGCTCTGAGGAAAAAGTAAGCCTTGTTGTCCGTTCCCCTGCGCTCCATGATGGTCTTGAACACATGGATGATGTGGACATTTACATAGTTTCCTACCCAGAAGGCTATCAAAGAAGCCAGAATTGTCCTGGGTCCGTTGGAGAAAACCATCTCGAAAGCCTGTGCCTGATCCTGATATGACGTCAATGTAGGAATGGCAACAATCAACCTTCCCAAAAGCATTATGACGAAAGCGACAACTGCAGCGAACGTGACGAGGACAACGGTCTTCCTCTTGCCCCAGACCTCCACTATTACATTCGAGATCAGGAAGACTCCCCAGCTGATCAGAAGGCCACCGTCACAGATTATCATGGAGGTCCCGAAGCTCAGGGCCTTCATTGCAAAGATGTTCATCATCACCGCAATGACGACATACAATACCGACAGTCCTGTCAGGCATTCCTGAGATGTCAATTGTCGCTTTTCTTTCATGGTTTCCCTATACCATTTCAGAAGCCGCTTTGTAAACAGTATCCACCAAAGGTTCTATGTTGCAGACATCCACGCTTGAGAATGCAAGGCGGATATGGTGCTCGTCCGAGCGGATTATTCCGGTCTGGTAAACGTCCAGCAGGTAGTTCCTGAGCTCCTCGGCATTGCACTGGCACCAGAAGGACATGAAATATCCGCTGTTGAACGGAAGTGCCTTCAGGCAGGTCTCGTCCTTGTGCTTCTCCAGGGCTTTCTTCAGTGCGAAGTAGCGCTCGCCTATCTTCTTCACGCCGGCTTCCTTGTCCTTATGGTGGCTTGGGTCGGCCATTGCCTTGAGCAGAATCTGCTGGCCGGGCATGGTGCAGCTTGAGAGGTTGCCTCTGAGGGCACCCATCGTCTTCTGTACCAGAGCATCGAGCTGACCTTCGGAAAGACCCTTTCCGCCATATGTGATGAAGGCGACACGGAAACCCCAGACCATCTCTTCCTTGGTTGCGGCATCGCACTTGATGGCAAGGATGTTCTCGTGCAGGTCGCAGGCCTTTGCAAAGAGGCTCTGATGGCAGGGAACGTCGTCGAAGAACAGGCCGAAATATGCATCGTCGGTGACCAGGGCAATCTTCTTGCCCTTCTCCGCATGCTTCTTAAGAACGGCGATGATCTCATCGGACTCCTTGTCCGTCGGAGTGTAGCCGGTGGGATTGTTCGGGAAGTTCAGGATGACCATCACAGTGTCGTCAGCCGAGGCGATTGCCTGGTCAAGTCCTTTGACGTTGAATCCGTCTCCGCTGAAGATCGGGAACAGGATCTTGTTGGCCTGTCTCTGCTCGTCCAGGATCAGGTTGTAGTTCTCCCAGTACATGTCGGGAAGCACGACGTCTCCGCCGATTTCCAAAAACAGTGAGCAGACAAGGCTCAGACAGTGGGTCAGACCGCCTGCAACAACAGGAAGGGATGTCGTCTTTCCCTTGAGAAGCGGGTTCTTGAAGTACATGTCATCCTTCCACTGCTTTCTCAGGGCTGCAACTCCTCCCATCGGAGCATAGGGGAAGATCTCCGAAGCCTGCATGGTGTCGGCGAACTGGGCCTTCATTGCAGGAATGTACATGGCAGAACCGTTCTCCAGGGCAACGCCGATCGTGGCATTGTATCTGGAGGCCTTCTGCTTGGCATCTGCGGACTGGACGATGATTCCCTTGGGAACATACATCCTGAGACCGTAATCGGAAAGAAGCTCAAAAGCACTTGTGTCTTTGAGAATTTCGTTGAGCATGACTGCAAGATCGTGCATTCTTTTCCCCCTTTGTATTCAAAACAGAAGTCCCTGATCGAGTTCCACGGGACGTCTGTTGTCGGCAAGGACCCTGGCCATGTAGGCCCTGTCCAGTTCCAGATCGTTTACTATGCGTATGAGAAGGTCCTCGGAAACCAGGTTCTGCTCATTGAACAGGAACATGAGCGCCTTCTCCGCGATGTACTGAGGTTTCAAGGAGTTCATATAGACCTCCTCGTTCGGATCATCCTTGTAGCGGGATGATATGTTCTTGTAAAGCTGACTGCGCTTTATGGTGTACTTGAGGTTCTCTATCTCGGTCCGGAGCTTCTTGACGTTCCCCTTGCTGGCCTCCTCTGCCATTGGCTTGAGAGAGAAGAATGTGTACTCCTTTCCGGGAAGGAAATGATGCTCGTCGCAGCGTGATGCGTAGTTCGGGCTCTCCGATCCGGTCTTGCTGCTGTCTCCGCCAACAACGATCAGCGGGTCGAAATACAGGGCCGGACACTCACAGCCGTCCACCGTGTAGTAGCGGTACGTGTAGAACGCGTCGCGGATGCAGTCTGCATGCTCGCAGTAAGCCGTAAGCGGAATCACATCGGTAGCCATGTCCAGCATCAGCCTTGCGGACGAGTTGAAGATGTCCCGCCTGAAATTCAGAATCAGCGTGGGGAAGATGAACATCACCCCTCTCTCCACGCTCTGGTTTCTCACGACATAGGCAAGGCGCTCGTCAAAGAACGAGGCCTCGTCGATGATGTACGTGCCGACGGTGGGATTGTCCGCAATCACTTTCTCCAGGTCGAACGAGTCCCTGATACGGGCGATGTTCTCTCCGCACCTGACATAGCCGCTACGGTATGCCAGAGCATCCTCCGGATATTCGGTGAACCTGATTCCGTCGATGAAACTTCTGATGAAGAAGACCTTGCGCCTGTCCACCTCACCTGTGCTTGTGAGGGCTTTGACTTTGTCGCTCTTCTTCATGGCAATTGCAGCGTCACGCCAGACCTTGGCGGCGAACTCCGTCTTTCCGGAGCCCATCGGTCCTATCAGGAGGACTCTGCGCCCGGGGCGTGTGAAGTCAAAGTGCGTGAAGGTCTGATGGACCTCCAGAGTCGGAAATCCCAGGCTTTTGAGAAAATCTTCGCTTGTGTTGACTGAACCCATCTGAGGCATGATCCGGTCCGGATTCACTTGGCAGATGTGACAATTGCGATTCCGGCGCTGCAACCAAGGCGGTTCGCTCCGGCATCGATCATCTTCTTTGCATCCTCATAAGTCCTGATTCCACCTGAAGCCTTGACGCCGATCTCCGGACCGACAGTCTTGCGCATCAGGGCAACATCCTCAGCCTTGGCTCCGCCTGTGGAGAATCCTGTGGATGTCTTCACAAAGTCCGCTCCGGCCTTGACTGAAAGCTTGCATGCGCGGACCTTCTCCTCCTCGGTGAGCAGGCAGGTCTCGATGATGACCTTCAGATGCTTGTCTCCGCATGCGCACTTGACCTCGCGGATGTCGTTCTCGACAAGGTCGTCCCTGCCGTCCTTCAGCCATCCGATGTTTATGACCATGTCGATCTCATCGGCACCGTCGTCGACAGCAGCTTTTGCCTCGAAGGCCTTTGCTCTTGTTGACATTGCTCCGAGCGGGAATCCGACGACAGAGCAGACATTAACTCCGCTTCCCTTGAGCTGATCCGCGCAGAAGGCGGTCCAGCATGTGTTGACACAAACGCTTGCGAAGTGCCACTGCTTGGCCTCTGCACAAAGCTTCTCGATTCTTTCTCGAGTTGCGTCCGCAGCCAGAACTGTGTGGTCGATATATGATGCGATATTCATTTTTTTCTCCTTTCTCTGTGTTGGTGACGATGGAACTGCCCCGAAGCACCTTCCTTTAGCTTAGCTTAACATCAGGGTATTTACAAGTTATAATACCGTGTATGGAGTTCTATCTCGGCACCTGGCAGGTGGCCCCGTCAGACGGATTCTGGGTCGGCCAGGACATCTCACAGAGTGAAAAAGTCATCTCGTGTGCAATAAAACTTGGGGTCAGAGGCTTTGACACAGCCCAGAGCTACGGCAAAGGCCAGGCAGAGCAGACATTGGCAAAGGTTCTAAGGCGGGTTACCGGACTGACGGGTCTTACCAAGCCCACCAGCTCTACCAGCCTTACCAGCTCCACAAACCTTACCAGCCCTACCAGCCTTACCAGCTCCACCAGCCTTACCAGCCTCACCAAAACTCTCCAAATCGACACCAAGATAATGCCGAGCACAAAATCTGTTTCGGAAATCCTCAGAATCAGCCAAAACAGGCTGTCTCCCTTTCCTATTGACTGCCTGTACCTGCACTGGCCAAGAAGCGGTTTTGACAATACGGCTTTCATCAGGGAGATGGCGGCATTGAAAGAAGAGGGTCAGATCAACAAGGTCGGAGTCTGCAACATGCCGTTTGAAGAGCTGAGAAAGATAGTCAAGGACGGAATTGTTCCCGACAGAATACAGATTCCCATCTCACTTCTGTGGACAAGAGACCTGGCAGAGACTCTGGCGTTCTGCAAAGAGAAAAAGATTCAGATTGCGGCCTACAGTCCTACGGGAATGGGCCTCCTTAGCGGGAAATACAGAAACAGCTCGGATCTGAAAGATGCAAGATCGAATCTTTTCTGCTTCTCCGAGCAGTGCCGCAGGCAGTATCTGGAACTGCTGGATGTGATTGAAGAGGTTGCTCGCAGACACAATGTCTCCTGCACGAAGGTCGCCCTTTCGTGGACATGTGCAAAGAATCCGGACATCATTCTGCTTGGCGCAAGAACAGAGGTCCAGCTGAAGGAGAATCTGTCATATCCGATAGAACTGGGTCCGTCCGAGATGTCGGAACTGGACAATGCCGCACGCAAGTTGGACGAAGCTTCGGCCGGCGTGTGCGACAACATCTTCTCGTACAGGTGGTAAGAGGTTAGAATCAAAGCATGAAGGTCTTGAAAGAGGAAAAACAGGCAGAGCTTGTCGTAAAAAAGTCCCGTTTCATCTCAATTGCCCGCATGTGCAGCTCACCGGCAGATGTCAAAAGGATTGTCGACGAGACAAGGGCTCAGTACCCCGATGCCACCCACGTTGTCCATGCCGCAGTCATAGGAAACCAGTTCTCTTTCTCGGACGACCATGAGCCGAAGAACACTGCAGGAAGGCCTGCGCTGGAAGTCCTCAAGGGCTCGGGAATTACAAACATCATAGTGCTTATAATCCGCTATTTCGGCGGAACGCTGCTTGGAACAGGCGGACTTGTCAAAGCATATGGAGACAGCACCAAGCTGGTTCTTGATGGCATAAAAACAGAAGAACTTGTGGAAAAATCAAGCTTCTCTCTGACAATAGGCTATGAAATGTACGAAAGCACAAAGCGTCTTCTGGCCTCGGTTGCGGCCGATTCAATCAAGGAAGACTTCGGAACGGAGATCTCGATCGCAGGGACGATTCCGGTGTCGAACAAGGATGCCCTGGCCTCCCAGATATCCGATCTGTCCAACGGAAAACGCTCGGTGGCATTCGGATCCTGAATTGCGATTCTTCAATTTACATTACGCTTCACATGCGCTTATAATTACTTATCTTATTACTACCAGGGGTTAGAACATGACACTCAGACAAGACGCAGACAAAATCATCAAAGACGCACTTTACGCCGCACTTCCGGACACAGCCGTGAAGAAGGCTCTGAAGGAGATAAAATTCTCGAAGGGCAAGGTTCTGCTTGTCTCTGTCGGAAAAGCCGCATGGCAGATGGCCAAGGCCGCATGGGATGAGGCCGGAAACCGCATAGACGGCGGAGTTGTCATCACAAAATATGACCACAGCAAGGGAGCTATCGGAAACCTCGAGATCTTCGAGGCTGGTCACCCCGTCTCGGACGCGAACAGCTACAGGGCAACTGAAAAGGCCATTGAATGTGTCAGCAACCTGAACAAGGACGACAATGTCCTTCTGCTGATCTCGGGCGGCGGATCGGCTCTGTTTGAAAAACCGCTGGTCGATGAGGCTGAGAACCAGTTCATCACAAAGCAGCTTCTCAAGTGCGGAGCAAGCATCGTTGAGATGAACACACTCAGAAAGCGCCTGTCCGCAGTCAAGGGCGGAAGGTTCGCACAGCTCTGTGCCCCTGCAAAGGTGTTCACGATCGTTCTTTCGGACATCATCGGCGATCCGCTGGACATGATTGCTTCCGGTCCGGCCTACCCCGATTCATCCACCTGCAAGCAGGCTGTCGAGATCGCCACAAGGTACAAGCTCGAGCTGTCCGACAAGGCAAAGGAACTGATCAGGACAGAGACTCCCAAGAATCTGGACAATGTGACCACATATGTCACGGGAAGCGTCAAGCAGCTCTGCGCATCGGCAATGGTCAGTGCAAAGGACCTTGGCTATGAGCCGGTGTTCCTAAGCGCCAGCCTTGACTGCGAGGCAAGGGATGCAGGAGCTTTCCTCTCCGCCATTGCTAGAGACCATCAGGATTCCAAGAAGTCCCTCGCCTTCATTGCCGGAGGAGAGACCGTCGTCCATCTGACAGGCCATGGACTCGGCGGACGCAACCAGGAGATCGCGCTCTCTGCTGCCGACGGAATCGCAGCATGTGCCGACACCTGCGTGTTCTCCGTAGGTTCCGACGGAACAGACGGCCCCACCGACGCGGCAGGCGGATACTGTGACCAGTGCACAAAGGAAGCCCTTAAGGGACAGGGACTTGATATTCAGAGCGTTCTTGACGAAAATGATGCCTATCATGCTCTTGAGAAGACCGGAGGTCTTATCATGACAGGTGCTACCGGCACGAACGTCAACGACCTCACAGTCCTGCTGATCAAGAGATAAAAGAGAGGCTGTTCACAATGAAACGACTCGTCACACTTCTGATGGTGCTTCTTCTTTGTTCCGTCCTGTTTGCAGAAGGAACAGCGGAACTCACAGAGTCGAATGCCGGGAGAAAGATCCCCATCAGAGTCCTGATTCTGCCCAAGCTTGAGGTTGGAGAAATGTCAGGAGACTTTCCGGGCGAAGCACAGTATTTCTACGATGAATACGTGAAGGGCGGACAGGAATATGAGATCTGGGGAGCCTTCGAGGGCAACAAGCTCTATGTCAAGGACAATGTGGCTCTCTATGTTACGGGAATGGGAAAAGTGAACAGCACGATAAGCACCCTGTCAATTCTCATGGACGACAGGTTCGACTTCTCCGATGCCTATGTCATCTCCGTCGGGAGTGCCGGCTCGGCAACTATCAATACGGTGATGGGAGATGTGTTCATCATCACAACCGCAATCGACTATGATCTTGGTCACCATGCGGATCCCAGGGACCTTGCAGACATAAACGATCCCACATGGTTCCATGATGATTCATATGACAGTTCGTCAGTCATCTATTTGTCGAAACCGCTCACGGACAGAGCTTTCGAGCTGGTTGAAAACACAAAGCTGGAGACAACGGAAAAAACGCGTAAGTTCATGTCCGCCGCATTCAACGGCACACCGTGGGCAGTCAGGGACCCGCAGGTCATGAAGGGAACCATCGTCACGACGGACAACTTCTGGAAGGGCGAATACAACCAGAGGACTGCCATCCAGATGACAGAGGAATATGGTTGTCCCGATCCATATGTGTGTTCGGATATGGAGGACGTCGCAATCGGGGTGGTGCTGAAACGCGTGGGAATGCTGGACAGATTCCTGATTGTCAGAAGCAGTGTGAACATGGATGTATTCATGCTGGGAGCAACCCCGGAGAGCCTCTGGGGAAAGGAGAAGATCCTGCAGCCGGCTGAAAGCGAAGTCGAATCCGCTGACATATTCGCAACAGCGATGGAGAGCGATTTCAAGGTCGGACGCATCATCATCGACGCTATTTTGAACGGAACATTCTAATTCAAGGAGAATTATAAATGGCAAACAAACTTTCATCAGGAGTAACCGACGCCTATCTTTTCAGGACAAACCCGGTTATCCGCAAGCTTTCAAGAGTTGAGGAAACCTCAGCATCAGATGCCTGCACCTATGCGGGAATCATGAGGAAACTCCTCTATTTCATCGGAATGGTCGCATTGGGAATCATCGCATGCATGCTCGTCTCCCCCAGACTCGGAGGAAGCGTGCTCTACTCTTCCAACGGAATCTCCGTCAACCAGGGCGAGGCTGTTGTGGTTGCCATCACGTTCCTTGTTTTCATCATCTCTCCGCTTCTTGCGATGATCATCAAGTCAACAATCCCGGTTACGGGCGCCCTCTTCTGCCTTTCAACCGGATACATCATGACATGGGCGGCAATGAAGTTCGGCAAGGAGTACAGATCATCCATCCTTCTTGCTGTGATCCTCACCCTGATTGTCTTCTCCTCCCTTGGATTCCTGTATTTCACAGGCAAGGTCAGAGTGACCGAGAAATTCAGGTCCATCCTCACAACACTGATCATCAGTGCTTTCCTCATGGGCGTTGTGGTTTTCATCCTTGCACTGATTCCGGCAACAAGGCCGTTCGTCAATTCCCTTCAGGGAAATCTGATCATCAACATCGGCGGAAGTGTGATCTGGGTCATCATCGCATCGCTGTTCCTTCTGGTAGACTTCGACACTGTCAGAAGAGCCGTTGACGACGAGCTTCCGAAGAAGTACGAGTGGTGGGCTTCCTTCGGCCTTGCATTCAGCGTAATCTGGCTGTTCTTCAAGATCCTGGAGCTGATTTCCAAGCTCAAGGGCAGCGAAAAGAAATAAGCAGACAGCCTATGAACAGGAAACCCGGGGATTCCCCGGGTTTTTTTCATTTGCGATGTTTCTTGCTACTTTTCTTGTATTCATACATATTCCTGTCGGCCCGGTCGAATATTTCGGAAACTTCCGAATCTCCGGACAGACGTGACATTCCGTAGGATACAACAACGGCTCCTTTTTTCGCATTCTCTCTGTTTATGGCATCAACACTTTCCAAAATGGAATCGATCGAGTCGTAGTCGTGTCCGCTTGAGATGGCAACGAACTCGTCCCCTCCTATCCTGAACACGGGACTATGCTTGAATGCCTTGCAGATTATGGACGAGGCATCCTGGATATACTTGTCTCCAGCAAGATGGCCTTCCTTGTCGTTCACATCCTTCAGGTCGTTGACATCAAAGACGGTCATGGCGAACGGATAGTTCTTGTTCTCCTTGATCGCCCTGTTCAGCTTTTCCTCGAAATCCAGATATGCATGCCTGTTCTTCACACCGGTGAGGGCATCGATATCCGCACGGCTCTTGGCCTGCGAGAGGTTGTAGGCATATTCCCGGTCACGTTTGACCTGGTCGTCGATGTTGCTGACACCTATGATGAGCTGCGGTCCGTCACTCTCGGTGACCATGGCTGCTCTGAGAGAGACGAGAACGGGATCCTTGCCCCCCATCATCAGCCTGTAGTTGAGTGTGAACAGCCCGTTCTTCTCGATTACGGAAAGAACGTTCTTCTTTGTGAAAATGGATCTGACTCTGTCTACATCCCCCGGGAAAATGGCATCCGGGGCATTCTTGTAGGCATCCTCAAAGAAATGCTCTCCGCTGTAGCTGATTGCAAGACCGGCATATTCCTTTGACATGTTGTATTCCATGTACTGGTCGGTTTCCGGATTCACCGCATAGATGCAGATGTAGTTTCCGGAGAGGGCCGAAATCCTTGAGAAAGTCAGCTTCTCTTCCTTTATCCTCTCATATGCCTCCTGGGCCTTCATCTGGGAATCGACGTTGTTGACTCCGATGATGGCTCTGTTGTGGAACTTCCCCAGCGGGGATGCCTTGAGGTTGACGTATGTGGGCTCGCCGTTGACCATCAGGCGGTATGTCAGAGTCAATGCAGTGTTTGTGGACAGGACTTTTTCCACATTCTCTCTGGTAAACGTGGTGAGAAGTTTTTCCAGATCGTCCTTGTAGACATCCCTCGGCGCATCCTTGCGCACCTCTTCGAAGAAGTTCTTTCCATGCCTGATGACCTTGAGCTCTCCGCTCTTCTCATCCGGCCGGTATTCCACAAAGCGGTCGCTGTCCAGGTTGACATAGTACAGGAACGAGTAATCGGCAGCCAGGGAGTAGACGAATGTGTCGGTCGGAATCAGCTCCTCGCTGTCGAAACTGACCTCGGAGAATTCCGAGTATTCGAGAAGGACAACCACGAATGCAACAAGCCCCGTGGTGGGATTCTTCGCGATTCTCCTTATGAACAGGTGGGCAACCGAGCCGTCCAGCAGTTTTTCGTTCACAAGCTGTCTGGCTCCGTCCTCCGAACACATTCTGGAGGCTCTTGCAAATTCAAATCCGAAGATGGAACCCTCATACGGGTAGTTGATCTTCACACCGTTGTCGCAACTCAGTCCCAAGCCCTCGACAATCGTCCTGTACGAGCTGTTGTTACGAACAAATGTCAGCTCTGTGTCGCTAAGCTCTACAACTGTCATCGGCAACGTGTTGAAATACTGGCTGAGCGAGGCATCGCCGCTGTTGACGGAGGAAAGATCATAGAGGTTGATCTTTCCGATTGCCGAGTAGTAGTACGTCTCGTCGGGATTCTCGAAACCGATTTGGGAACCATTTCTGTACCGATCGAATATTTCTTCCAATGGAATCGGCCGGCAGAAATAGAAGCCCTGCATCTTGGTGCATCCCACCTCGCGCAGGAACTCGACCTGCTCAGCGGTCTCCACACCTTCCACGACGCTCTCTATTCCAAGGCCGATGGCCATTTTGATCAACTCGGTGATTATCACCTTGGTCTTGTCCGTCTTGTCGAACAACCTCATGAAGTGCATATCGAACTTGATCAGGTCGAACCCGATTTCCTGCAGAAGGTCCAGCGAGGAATATCCACGGCCGAAATCGTCCATCCAGACCCTGAATCCCAAAGCCTTGAACCGCTCGATCTGGCTCTTCATGAACTCGAAATCGCTTCCGACAACGCTTTCGGTGACCTCGATGTTGATCATGTCCCTGCCGACACCGCTGTCATCCACGCGTCTCCTGATCTCCTCGACTATGTCGCAGGACTCGAAATCGGATCTGGAGAGGTTGATCGAGACCGGGACGGTGAAAAGACCTTCCTCCTTCTGGAGCTTAAGCTTGTTCAGCGTTTGCTCGAGGACGTAGATGTCAAGTCTGTGGATCAGCTTCTCGTCCTCGAGGACAGGGATGAACTCGTCGGGAAGAAGCCTGCCGTTCTTAGGGTCTATCCAACGGGACAGGGCCTCCTCTTCGCAGACCCTGCCGTTTGCTGACCTGACGATCGGCTGGTAATAGACTTTGATCCAGCCCTCCGACAGGGCTTTGTCAAAGTTGTCCATGATGTACTGTCGCTTCTCAGAGAACAGATGCATCGATTCGTCATAGTATTTGACCGACGGATCAGGGATGTCCCTTGCCGCATCGCAAGCCAACTTCGCACGGTCGCTGGCGATTCGGGGATTGTTCTCCCCTCCGCGGTAGACATAGACACCTACGCGGATGGGAACGTTTTTGCATTCATTCAGCGTCTTGCTCATCTCAAAGAGACGGGCAAGGCGACTGTCCAGGTTCCAGTCATCCGAGAAAACTACAAAATGGTCCTGTCCCAGTCTGCAGCAGCTGTCGTTGCTGAACAGTTTTGCCAGAACAACGGCAAGGGACTTGATGAGGTTGTCTCCTTCCTCGAACCCGAACCTGCGGTTGAAATCGCTGATTCCACACAGGTCGACATAGAGCATTACAGGTCTTCTGCCCTGTTCGTAAGCCAGGCGTCCGCCGGACTCTGCCAGACTGAGGAAGTATTTCATGAGGGGCAGACCCGTCAGAAAATCAAAATAATTACGGTCCGCCTGCTCTTTAAGTTTGTCCTCGTATCCGAGCTCTATGCCACCTTTGGTTCCGCCGGCTTCAGAAAACAGCCCTTCGTCGAAGTACCATACATAGGCGAGCCTCTCCCCTTCCTCAGTGGTGACATGCCTGCCTTCTGCATGGATTATGTGGTATTCGTCATTGATCTTGTTTCTGTAGATGACCTTGTAGACAGGAATCTCGTTTGTGGCGAACCTGATGGCTTCACTGGCGATCCTGGGGATGTCATCCGGATGGGTGTCCCGATACATATTCGTATCCATGAGCTCATAGCCTTCCTCAAATGATTTCAGGCCAAGCATCTCAAGCAGACCGGCGGAGAGAAGCACAGTACGGACTCTTTTGTTTACGAATTGGTAAACCGCTATTGGAACAACGGATTGTTCCATTGCAACCTTTATATTCGGTGGAAAACTGTACATCAGCAAAGAACTCCGGTCGAATCCAAAATATGTTTCAGTATTATAACAATACATTATATCACTGTAATAGCAAGAGAAAACTTTCTAGTTCACGGATTTCGTGGGGTGCGGACATCCTGCAGACAACAAAAAACGGCTCCCGAGAAGGGAGCCTAAGCAACAGAAATACTTCTGTGATTACTTCTTTGCGATGTACTTTCTGATATCCAGTGCAACTGCGACAACAATGACAAGGCCCTGGACAACGTAGTTGTAGTACGGGTTGACTCCGAGGAACTGGAGGACGATCCTCAGAAGCTCGAAAACAGGTGTCCGTCATTCGCTGACAAGCATGGTTTCGAGCTTTTGCATTATTTCAATGTAGGAAATGTTGTTGAAATCGGTGGCCTCGACTTCCAGGAGTTTCCCGAAGCTGAAGACCATAGTGCCGCGTCTTCTGTATTTCTCTGCGTATTTTTCCATTGTCATGTGTACGGACTCATCCTCAACGCCCTCCACCGGAGGATAGCATGTGTTGAAAACGTGTCCCGGATGACGCGAGGGATCCTTGTCCCTTTTGACAAACCGCCTGTAGGCCTCCTCCAGGTCGCAGTTGAACCTGACGGTGACCACGTTGCACGGATGCCCGTCGACCAGTTTTTTCAGGTTGTCCATGTTGCGATCCTCGAAATTGTTGTCGAGTATCACAGAGCCCCCTGCTTCAAGGATTCTTGCGGCGCAGTACATCATGATGTTGGACGCAGCGATGTCCAGCTCGGTCTTCTCCTCATATGACTTGAAGCCCAGGGTGTCGAACAGGTGTTCCTTGATCTCGTCCTTGGCGATTACGGGAAAAGAGAGTTCCTTTGAGGCGTATTTGGAAAAACAGGACTTCCCTGACGCGGGAAGTCCTGCAAGAAGAATCAGATTGGGTTTCAGCCTGCTTTCCCCTCTGAGCCCATGACATCGATGATCTCTGAGCAGATCGAAGCGACCTTGTTGATTACCATCTTGGAAACCGCTCTGGGATCCTGCTTGGCATCCGGGCTGTTGAAACCGGCGACACAGGTGTCGAAGACTCCGTGGACCTTGAGCTCTGTTCCGACGTTGATCTTTCTGACTCCGCGCTTGATGGCCTCTCTGAAGTCATCATAAGGAACTCCCGTACCGCCGTGGAGAACAAGCGGAGTGTTGGGAAGAAGCTTGTTGATTGCGCTGATTCTCGGAAAGTCGAGTTTCGGCTTTGCCTTGTAGAATCCGTGGACGGTTCCGACAGCGACTGCGAGACAATCGATTCCCGTGGTCTTCACGAAATCAAGAGCATACTCGGGATCAGTGAACAGAACGGACATGTCGTCTACGACAATATCATCTTCCTTTCCGCCGACGTGTCCGAGCTCGGACTCGACAGTAACACCGTACTTGGCTGCATACTCCACAACCCTGCAGGTGTCCTCGACGTTCTCGTTGTATTCCTTCTTGGAGGAATCGATCATGACTGATGTGAATCCGTTGTCAACGCATCTCTTGATCATGTCGATATCGGTGCAGTGGTCCATATGAAGAACGAGGTTGATGCCGTAGTCGGCTGCGACACCCTCTGCCATCTTGACCACGCCATGCTCTCCCATGACCTTGAAGCCACTCATTGTTGCCATTGCGATGACGGGGCTCTTCTTCTCTGCGGCTGCCTTGGCGATTCCGACAAGGTTGTCATAGCTGAAGAAGTTGAATGCTGGAACGGCATAGCCGCCCTTGATGGCCTTCATCATCTCATATTTCATTGTTACCAGTCCCATAAAGACCTCCTGTATTGATTGTCCCTGAATAAGGGTTCTGTTTCAATATCTTTTAATAAATACCTCAAAGTCCGTGGTACAGATGGCTGGCCCTCTGAACCGCGCACTGCATTCCGAACAGGATGGACTCCGCAAACGGACGTCCGTCCAGAAGAGCATCCACAAGTCCTGCCGTCATGCTGTCTCCGCATCCTATTGTGTTCACAACCGGAACGTTTATGCTCGGCACCGTTATGAATTCCTTTCCGTCAAAAGCCCAAGTGTCGAAGCGGCCTCTGGACAGGATCGTCTTCACTCCATAGTCCCTGTAAAGCTCCTTTGCCTTCTCCATGACACGCGGCTTCAGGCTCTCCGAATCCTCGTTCTCCGTAATCCTCACATCATCGAAGAACGTTTCCACAAACTCTGAAAGATTCGGCTTGATGATGTCAGGATGATGCTCCAAACAGTTGATAAGCTCCTGTTTTTTCACATCAATTACTGCAATCAAGCCATTTTCCTTGGCTTTCTTGACCATCCAAGGATAGATGTCCGCCGAGAATCCAGGAGCCTTTGTTCCCGAGATCACCAGGGCCTTGCATCCGGGCAGGATGGAAAGGAACCTGTCCTTTACATCCCGGTCTGTCTTCTGTGAGACCTCATGGGCGTTCTCCACAAGTTCCGTGCTTGTGGAAAGACGGCGGTTGATCACGGTGGTGCATGTGCGCGTTATTGCATCGCAGAGAACCGCGTTTATCTCCAGACCTTCCTTTCTTCCCATATCCAGATATTCCTGAACTCTCGGGCCTCCGAGCTGGACCAGACACTCTGCCCTGCGTCCAAGCTGGTTGAGAATGCGGATTACGTTTATTCCTTTTCCTGAGGCATCGATATGCAGGTCGGAGACCGCACGGTTCACCTCGTCTTCCTTGAAATCATCGAACACAAGGGTGTTCTGGAATGTGGGGCTTAGACATACCGCCAGAACCTTTCCTTCCTTCATGAGTTGAGCCTCCTGATGATCTCCTCCCTCCATGCATCCGTTCCGATGGCAAGGGGTTTGGGGAATTTCTTTCTCTCAATCACGAGATTGTCGTCGTATCTGAATTCTTCTCCGGTCCAGTACTGGAACTTCATTCCGGCCCTTTCAGCCAGGGCGTGCGCCGGGGCAATGTCCCAGATGTAGCACGGAGGATCAAGGCAGCCGTCGATTCCGCAGAACACGATCGCACACGATATGTGGACAATCGAGCATCCGAAGGATCTGAGCTTCACCTTTGCTTTTGCAAACGGCAGCGTTGTTATTATGTCCGACCCTCCGGTTACGGCATACGGCTTGTCCTTGGCACCGTTTTCTGTGATCTCGGTCACATCCAGGACCTTTCCGTTGAGGAAGATCCTGTCATCATCCGGATCCGTGCGCAGAAAGAGGTCGTCGCATCCCCGTCCGAACCTGGGGGCGTAGACAATGGATCCCACAGGACGTCTTTCCCGGTCCAGGATTCCCAGACCTATGCACCAGCAGGGAAGCCCCTGGCTGTAGGTGTCCGTTCCGTCGATCGGATCCAGGATGAACGTATAGGGTGCCCTGTTGTCTTGCGTCCCTACAAGCTCCTCTTCCGTGACAATGTTGCAGTCCGGAAACAGATTCTTGATCATGGGGACAAGGGCGTTGGTTATTGCAAGGTCGGTCTCTGTAAGGACCGTTCCGTCCGGCTTGTATGATCTGTGGATACGCGTCTGCATCTCGCGAGCGTATTCACCGCATTTTCTTATCTCGTCCGAAAGCATGTCCAACTTTCTTTTCATATCTTCAGTCACTGTTCCCTCCCGTCGATCATCTTCCTGAACTTCTCATCCAGCTCGTCAAAACCGGAGTACTCCAGGTACAGGGTCCTGTCCGCGTCCCACTTTGGCCTGTGCGGCATGTGGGTCAGACAGTACTCCTCCCAGTTTGGGATTATGTCGTCGTTCCAGATAGCGTTTCTTTTTTTCATGATCTCCAGATGGAAATCCTTTTCCGGTGCAAGATAGATTCCGACAGTCAGGAATTCCGTCTTGGCTGCCGACTTCAACGAGCTGAAGAACGAGGGGTTCTCAATCTCCTGCCCGCAGGGAGCGCTGGCCACAAGACTTGCACCTGTCCCCAGGATCTCTGCGCAGGTATCCCAGAAACTCTTGTAGCAGGCGTCTCTCCATTCGCGGTAGAACCCGGCCCTGCTGGGTCCGATTCCATACCTCTTCTCTATCTCGGACAGAAACGGCTGGACCAGTGTGTCGTAGTCCAGATATGCAAGGGATCGGCTTTTCGCAAACGCCGACGCCAATGTGCTTTTACCGCTTCCGGTGAGTCCGCAGAACAGATAGAAGGTGTTCCCGCTCATATGTTGTTGTACTCCAGAACACCTCTCGCCGTTGCAACATCGGTGATTAGTGTATTCACTCCCCTGGCCCTGAGAAGACCGAGGATTCCAGGAACCTTGCTGGGTCCGCCGGCAATCGCAATCCGCTGCGGAATGCGCTGGATGTCGTCCCAGCTGATTCTGTTGCGGCTGAGCACACACGGCTCCAGAACCCTTCCGTCTGAGTCGAAGTGATAGTTCAGATAGTCTCCAAGAATGTCCTTACCATCCAGTTCTGCTGCAGTTTTTTCGCCGAACATAGCAGAACGGGCTATCGGATCGCGCGGGAACGGAACTCCAACACCTCCGATGATCATATCCAGACGACTCCAGTAGCGAGAGGAGAGTTCCTTCTCTATGTCCGTTGACTCTATGTTGGATTCGAAGCTTTCCAAGAAGGATCGGTCCTGCTTCCCTCCCCAGTTCTTGGAAAATCCGTCAATCATGTCCTGATAGTTGAAGTAGTCGCTGTGCTCACCGGATGCATGCCTCTTCTGGTCATAGTAGTTCATCACGGGATAGAACTTCCATGAAGACCGCCTGTCCGCATAGCTTGTGCGGTTGTCGGAAAGCTGGAACATGGTGCGTCCCATACCTACACCTATTCTGGTGGCCTTGTTCTCGAAGGTAGAGAGGATGTATTTCGCCGCACCCTTGATCAGGAAGGACATGGACTGTTCCTGACTTGCCGCAGTGGGAACCAGCACAAGGTTCTCGAGCCCGAACACGCTCCTGTAGACCATGCTCTGCTTCTTCTGCTCGTCGTCATCGACAAACGGGGCATTGATCGTGATCTCGACAATCCCCTTCTGCCGGGCCATCTTCAGGTACTTGCCTATCTGGACGTGCGAGACGCCCAGTTCATTGGCAATGTCCTGCTGATGGCGGCCTTTGACGTAGTACGCCACGGCTATCATGAACAGCTTCTCTTCGGAAATCATTCCTTGACACCTCCGGCGAGTCTGTTGATAAAGAAATCCTGCGAGACTGTGAAGAGAATCATGGCCGGAATTGCGATGATGACGCTTGTGGCCATCAGGCCGCCCCAGTTGATGAACTCACCCTTGAACGTGGAAAGTCCCACAGTGAGGGTATAGTGGATGGACTTTCTCACGAACGAGGATGCGATGAGGAATTCCTGCCAGACCTGGATGAACGTGTAGATGCTCACAGCTACTATTCCGCTTGTGGCAAGGGGAAGCATGACCTTGAAGAAAAGCTGGAACAGCGAGCAACCGTCTATCAGAGCCGCCTCCTCCATCTCCTTAGGGATGTCCACGAAATATGTTGAAAGGAGAATCACCGAAACCGGAATCTGAATTGCCACGTACGGCAGAATCAGCGAGCTTTTTGTTCCCACAAGACCCATTCTGGTGCACATGAGGTACAACGGAACGAGGATGACGACTACCGGGAACATCTGGCTCATCTGAAGGAACTTCACAAAGGCCTTGCTGCCGCGGAACTGCAGTCTCGTCAGCGAGAACGATGCCATGGTCGATATTGCCGTGGTTATCAGAACAGTGGATACCGTGACCACAATACTGTTGATTGCATATGTACCGATATGGTATTCGGTGAACACCTCTTTATAGTTAGTGAAGTCAAGCCGCTTGGGCAGGAACCTGATTGGGACTTCAAATATCTCGAGGAAGTTCTTGAAGGACGAAAGAATGATCCAGTAGAACGGGAAGATTATCAGTATGAAGAGCATGACCGAGAATGCAATCAATGCGATCTTGTGCCCCAAGGATATTCTTCTGTTCCCTATTGAAAGAGCTGATTTGGGTTTGGGGTCTTTTATCTTCTTCATTTCTTAACCCTCCTCACCAGTCTGGAAGCCAGAGTAAAAATGACAATGACGCTGATCATCAGAACGAACATTATCACGCTCATTGTCGATGCATTTGATATCTCGAAGAACTGGAATGCCTCGCGCTGGACCATGATGGACATGGTGGTCGTCATCTCGGCGGGACCTCCGTTTGTCATGACCTTCAGGATATCGAAGGCGTTGAACGACCAAATGAAGCACAGATATGTGCAGGTATATACCGTGGGCCTGATGAACGGGAACGTGACATGTCTGAAGAGCTGGATGCTGTTCGCTCCCTCCAGCATGGCGGCCTCGATGTGGTCCGACGGAATGGTGTTGATCTTGGCAAAAATCATCAGCGTGAAGAACGGGAAGGCTCTCCAGATGTTCGCCATAATGGCTGCGGCCATGGACAGCGGACCGGTCCTGAACCAGGAGAAGTCCGGAGCCACCAGCCCCAGTATCTTCAGAATATATGTTATGACTCCCGCATCCTCCTGGAGCATGAGGGACCATATGTATCCTGTGATGACCGACGGAAGAACCCACGGGATCAGGACTATTGCCTTGATCAGGTTGGATCCCTTGAATCCGTTGGATAGAAGCAGTGCGGCACCCAATCCTATAATCAGGGCACCTGCGACATTGATGAATGTCCAGACGAAGGTTCTCTGGACAGCCTCCCAAACCCTTTTGTCGGACAGGAGGGTCACATAATTTTTAAGACCGACGTTCTTTGTCGTCGTCTTAAGCATGCTGTAGTCCTTGAAACTGAGCGAGACGTTCAGAATCATCGGGTAAAGGACAAAAATGGCCAGCATGGCGGCGGCAGGAAGGATCAGAAGGTACGCTGTCATCCTGTTCTTTCTGTTCAACAGCATTATCTATACCCCTTGTAGTGGAAAAATCGATTGTCCAGATAAAGAAACCGCCGCAGACCCCATGTCCGCGGCGGCATGGACATCAGTACTCGTAAGTGTCCAGAATCGCCTGGACTTCCTGCTGACCTATGCGGCAGGCCTCTTCCGGTGTGATGATTCCGAGCAGTGACTCCTGGAAACGTCTGTTCCAAGTCTCTGCAACCTTTGTGAACAGTGAGATAAGCGGTGCTGGATAGCCGCTGGTCTTGAGCTGCTCGCGGAACATGTTGTAATCAGGAACATTGTATGGAGGATAGTCGAAGGCCTTTGTATCTGCCGGCAGACCACGTGCGATGAGTGCCTGGTTCTCAGGCTGGAGAGCGAACTCCAGGAACTTCATTGCAGCTTCCTTGTTCTTTGAGCCGGCACCGATTGCCCAGTGGTATCCACCCATTGCGGATCCCCTCTTTCCGGTAGGTCCGACAGGCATGACTGAGAACTCGAGATCCTCTCTGTGCTCGAACTGAGGGATGACGCTCTTGATCTGAGACGGTGTCCACCAGAGCATTGCGACCTTACCCTGTGCGAACATTGATCTTGCCAGAGTATCGTTGATGTTGGTGTCCTTGGGCATGTACTTGTACATCTCTGTTGCCCACTTCACGAATGCCAGTGCCTCCGGCTTGTCAAGGAGAGCCTTGTACTTTCCATCGACAAGATCGTAGACCTTGGAATCGAAGCAGAGCTGGAATCCGCCGAGGTCATACATGCAGAAGACGTTCTTGCTGATCTGTCCAGCCATTGCATAGACACCGAGTTTCTCGTATGCGGCCTTTGCGATTGTCAGCATGTCATCAGTTGTTTTGGGCGGCTCAAGTCCGAGCTCGCGCAGGATCTTGATGTTGTATGCAAGAATTCTGCAGTCCGGGTCAAACGGAAGTCCGTATGTAACTCCGTCGATAACACCGGCCTTGACTGCTGCCGGTGACCATGTCGAGAAGTCAAGATTTGTCTTCTTGATGAGGTCATCCATCGGAGCCAGTGCTCCGCCGGCCTTCAGCGGGTTGAGAGATGTGGTGATTACCTGAATGACATCGTAGTCATCTCCTGTTGAGTGGGAGAACAGGATTGTCTTGTCCAGATCATCATAAGCGATCTTGTCGAAAACAACATCATATCCGGGGTATGCTGCCTCGAACTTCTCCTCGATACCATTCTTGACAATTGTTGAATTGTAGGTGGAATCCCAAAGAAGAACTCTGATTTCCTTGCTTCCGCTTGAGGCTTCTGCTGCGCCCTGTGCGAAAACCATTCCGACAATGACAAGAACCATCATTGAAATGAGCAATGTTTTCTTCATGTCTTTACTCCTTTTTTGATTTTTGAACCAAAATGGTTTCATCTGTAACCAAAATCATATCATTTATCCCAAAAGAATGCAAACAAAATGTTTATAAAAAGTTTTTGCCCATCAAACCCGACTTCCCATGGCCTCAGACAGTCACGATTGTTCATTGGCTGTGGGTTGCCTGTGCAGCGCTTTGCACATGCCAGGCGGGGCGCGGCATCCAGCCTTGGCGCCCGACGCCTGAGGCTTGTGCGAAGATTGCCGATGCATCAGGCCACACACCGGCCCATGAACATGAGGGCCTGTCCTCCATCTTCCTTTACGGACGCATTCCTGATTTCTCTCATTCCGTCCGTAACCAAAGTGCCTGTTTCCCTCTGTCGTACGGACGGATTCGAAGTTATCGGCTTTGTTGCTGTAAGGAATCCGTCTGTTTTACAGCAGAATCGGAAGAAAAGACATTTGCGTCCGTACGATCAATCCTGTTTTGTACAGCAATAATGGGAGTATTTTTCTTTTTGTCCGTAAAGAGCTTGATATCATGTGCCTTTCCTACAGCAACTTTCATCCAATTGCAGATGATTGCTGTAAAGCCACATGGTCACAAACAGAATCACCATTGGCTTTCCATGGTAAGGACAATTGGGAATGCCTTGGATTGTACCATCGGAATCATAAGAACAAAGGATTCAACGGCAATGGTCATTCCCCGGGACTGGTCATAAGCCAATGTGTGGCCTGTGTATTGGCAATCCATGCACAGGTCCTGGGCGTTGGGCGCAAAGGCTTGATGGCCGCGCCCCGCCCGCCATGTGCATGGCAACACACAGGCAACCCACAGCTGATGAACAGCCCGGGGGCAAGGGGTGAGACATACGGAAGAACACTTCACAAAAGCAAGCCTGCATCCATTTCAGGCAATAACCAAGGTTTGGTATGCACAAATGAGACTGTATCAATGAGTGTTTGCATCCGGATCAAAGGTTTTGATGGGAAATGGTGGCAAGGAAAAACAATTCTTTGCATCCCAAACAAGCCAAGTTCCTGTTTCCGGTGGCAAAGGCTGGCAGATTTATGCATCCGTTTTTTCCAAAACAAAGAATCTGGATGCAAAGCCCAAGAATCAAAAGCAAAAACCTGCATCCAGAAAAACGGAAATGGTTATTATCGATGGCAAGGTTTACTGACGGCATTGCTCAACGTTCCGTTTATAATCCCCTACGGAACTCTATAAATATAAAAGCACCAGCGGTTTCTCCACTGGTGCTTTATGATTCGGAGTGATAGGGATTCGAACCCTAGGTGAGGACGAGCCCCACACCAGATTTCGAGTCTGGCTCCTTCGACCACTCGGACATCGCTCCAACTTGGTGCATTATCTTCTTATTTTGAGTCTATGTCAAACCATGTCATGGCTTACTTTTGCATCTATTGACAAAGGTAAGAACTATCATTATGTTTTAATGGCTATTGGATGGATGGCCGAGTGGTCGAAGGCGGCGGTCTTGAAAACCGTTGAGGTGCAAGCCTCCGGGGGTTCGAATCCCTCTCCATCCGTCCTAGTTTGCATTGCGGCCGTGGGGTTCAGCAGGTTGGATATTGATTCAGCCGTATCCCACCCACAATGTGACTGGAAAACTGGAGCGATGGCCGAGCGGTCGAAGGCGCTTCCCTGCTAAGGAAGTATACTGGTAACGGTATCCGGGGTTCAAATCCCCGTCACTCCGCAAAAGGCCATGTCAGGTAATCTGGCATGGTTGTTTTTATGAGGTTGTAGCTCAGCTGGATAGAGCATCAGATTGCGGATCTGAGGGTCAGAAGTTCGAATCTTCCCAGCCTCGTTAATAAGCCCTTGCAATGTATCAACTTACACGCAAGGGTTTTTCTTTAGCCAACCCATATAAACTGTTATCCTGCAACAAGATAGAAATGCCGTTTTATTTCATTTCTATAAAAGGAAATAAAAACCAGGCACCTGTTCCCGCTCATTCCCTCCCGTTCCCGTTCAATTGTGCAGCATATTGTGCTAAATATCTGAGCAGATTCAAAGGGTCAATTCTATCAAGGAACGGCAATGAACGAACGGGAATTACTGGGATATATTGGCTAATAAAGGGACTGACATTAAGGTTTAGAGGCTATTGAAATGAAATCGTAGCTCAGCTGAATTGAGAGCATCCGATAGCGGATCTAGGGGTTAGAGTTTCGAATCCTCCCTGTCTCGCACAACAAGGTGTCACTCCTTGTTATTTCCTACGAGTTCAAAGAGGATAGATTGGAAAAGCTGCCGGAGAAGGCTTCTACAAATATAAATAATATCAATACATTTAAAAGAGCTCCGGACTTCCGGAGCTTTTTTTCTTGTAATATACGCATAATGATTTAAACTTCTAAGTACATTAAGGAGAAAGCATATGAAAAAAGCACTCGTAGTATTACTAATTCTTTCTCTCGTTCTCTGTATGTTCGTTGCATGCAGCAAGAAAGAGGCAAAGTCCGCCGAGACAACTGCAACAAAGCAGTACTCTGGTAAGGTAATGATTTATTCTTCAATGCAGGAAGCACAGCTTCAGGCCGTTGAAGAGGCATTTGAGAAGGCCTACCCCGGCATTGACATGGAGTATTATTTTGCATCCGGCGGAAAGGTACTTACAAAGATGACAACAGAGGCACAGGGTGGCCAGATTGCAGCTGACGTTGTATGGCTCGGTGATCCGTGTGACTACGAAGGATTCAAGGCCAACGGTTGGCTTGAGAAATATTCTTCACCCGAAGAAGCTCACATTGCAAAAGCATACATCGATCCGGACGGATACTATACAGCCGGAAGACTTGTCACAATGGGTATTGCATGGAACACAACACTCGTCAAAGACGAAGATGCTCCAAAGACATGGAACGATTTGCTTGATCCAAAGTGGAAAGACCAGATTATCATGACAGACCCCGACCAGGCTTCAACAACAAAGTACTGGATGACAGCCATGATGCAGAGCGAGAAGTACGGTGAGAGTTTCTTCAAGGCTCTCCATGATAACGGAACACAGCTTGAGTCAGGAACAACAGCAACACACAACAGAGTTGCAGACGGATCATACAAGGTAGGTATCTGTCTTGACTACGTTTCTGCAAACCTCATTGCAGAAGGTTCTCCAATGAACTTCCATTTCACAACAGCCGATGTCTGTACAATGACAAGCCCTGTTGCTCTTATCAAGGGTTGTGCAAATCCTGATAACGGAAAGCTCCTCATCGACTTCCTCCTCTCAAAGGAAGGACAGGAAGTACTCGTTTCACAGAACCTTGTTTCTGTAAGAGACGACGTTAAGATGAAAGTTGATACATCTGCCATCGCTGCAGTCAACATGCCCGTTGACTTCATCAAACTCGGTCAGAACATGAAGTCCTATCAGGCAACATTCAACAAGATCTGGAACAAATAATTCCAAGCTTATTCCGTGCGGGGATTCCCAATGGGAGTTCCCGCAATTTTTTATATAAGGATTAAAAATGGCAGAAGTAAGATTTGAAAATATTACCGCCACCTACGGAAAGAAAACAATCCTCAAAGACTTCTCGCTGACTGTAAACAGCAACGAGATTCTCTGTCTTGTAGGTCCTTCCGGTTGTGGTAAAACAACGCTTGTCCGCTGTCTTTTAGGGCTTATGAAACCGGAATCGGGTACGATTACCGTAGGAGACAGGGTTCTGTTCGATGCAAAGAAGAGAATCAACATCCCCGCCGAGAAACGTAACATAGGTATTGTTTTCCAGGACTACGCAGTATGGCCCCATATGACGGTTCTTGAAAACGTTTCGTATCCCCTGAAGAAGAGACGCGTTCCCAAAGAGGAAATCAAGGAACGGGCAATGAAGGCTCTGGAGCTGGTACATATGACAACATATGCAAACCACCTTCCCATGCAACTTTCAGGCGGTCAGCAGCAGCGCGTAGCAATAGCCAGAGCACTTGTAGTAGACTCTGATATTCTTGTTATGGACGAGCCTATTACAAACCTTGACGCAAAACTGCGTGAGGAGATGCTCCTTGAAATCAGATTGATTCAGTCCAGGTTGAAATCAACCGTTCTGTATATAACACACGACCAGCAGAGTGCCCTTCAGCTCTGTGACAAGATGGCAATTATGGAACCGAACGGTTCTCTCTGCCAGTACGGCACGGACGAGGATATTATTCTTCATCCGGCGAACAAGTTCACCTTCGAGTTCATAGGCGTATCGAACATGATTCCGGTAACATGCAAAGGCGAGAAGATCTGTCTGGACTGTGGAGTGGATTACAAGCTGGATGTGGAAATACCCAAGGGAACCACATTTGCCGAAAAGAGTGTTATGGGCGTCCGTATGAATGACGTAGTCTTTGACGAGAAGTCCGACGTTAAGGCACAGGTTGTCAGCAAGGTCTTCCTCGGAAGCGAGTACAACTACTTTATCAAACTCGGTCACAAGGTAATCCGCGTACAGCAGAGTATGCTCGATGCAAAGCTTTCAGGTATTCCTGAAGACGGAGCAACTGTGGGAATCCGCTTTGTGAACCCCAGGTTCTACGATGCAAAGGAGGAACACAGTGAAGCTGTTTAAACAAAACAACAATCTGGCAGCTTTGGACGGCGGAAGGAGATTCAGCCTGGACAAGGCCCTTACAATCACTACCTTTGTACTGCTCATCATCATTGTCATAATTCCTATCTTCATGATTATCTTCAACACATTCTTTGTGAAGGCAACAACCGGTAGATGGAATCTTGACCTGAGCATGTTCAAAACACAGCTGACGGATACAAAAAACCTATCGGCCATGTGGAACACCGTAAAGATTGCATTCTTCACCACTATCGTAGGTACGATTGCAGGTGTATTCTACGCATGGCTTCTCGGTCGTTCTGACATCCCCGCCAAGGGACTTATGAGAGCACTTTTCAATATTCCTTATATGTTCCCTCCGTTCCTCGGTGCAATGGCATGGGATATGCTACTCAACGGCCGCGGCGGATACTTTAACAAGTTCCTGATGAACCTGCTCCATCTTGAGAGTGCTCCTCTGAACATCAACTCAATCTGGGGTATTGTATTCGTTGAGGTTTCCTACTACTTCCCGTTCGTATTCATGCAGGTAGTAGCAGCCCTTGAGAAGATGGACCCGACGCTTGAGGAATGTGCAAGAATTGCAGGTGCAAAGCAGAGCACGGTTATTTGGAGAATTACCCTTCCCCTTACAAAACCGGCAATCTCCGCAGGTGCACTGCTTATTCTCACAACTTCTCTGGCACACTTCGGTGTTCCCTCGATTATTGGTTACTCTCAGGGAATCTACACCTTGCCTACGAGAATCTACGCGGTTATATACAACGCCGGAGGCTCGTTCGAGGGAATCAGGCAGGGTGCCGCACTTTCGGTCCTGCTCGTTGCAGTTGTGTCTGCAGCATTGATTCTTCAGAACAAGATTCTTTCTTCAGGAAGCTACGATATCATCAAGGGAAAGAGCACACGCCCCACACTTATCAAACTGCGCGGTGCAAAGTATCCCTTGCTGGTCTTCTGTGTAATTACACTTCTCGTTATCGTTGTCGTACCGTTGGTAATGATTGTTCTGGTATCGTTCCTCAAGGCTTACGGACTTCCGCTCAAGCTTGAGAACTTCTCGCTCATCCAGTACACCAGAGTATTCAAAGGCGGCGGAACAATTGATTCAATCAAGAACTCTCTGTTTGCATCAATTACAGCCGGCGTTGTCTGTATGCTGCTCGGTACACTTGTTGCATACGTTGTCCAGAAGATCAAACCGAAGAACAAGGGCGCCTTGGAATTCATGTCCATGCTCCCCTATGCAATCCCTGGTACGGTTCTCTCAATCGGAGTTATCCTTGCCTGGCAGGGTTCAATTCTCAACATCAACCTGTACAACACAATCTGGATCATCATTGTAGCCTACCTGGCCCGTTACCTAAGCTTCTCCATGAAGACTTCATCGGCAGCCCTGCTTCAGGTTTCAAGTTCGCTTGAAGAAGCAGCAAGAGCCTGTGGTGCCTCTCATACGGAGAGCTTGTCTGATATCACTCTGCCGCTCATCAGACCGGCAATGGTCTCAGGCTTCTTCCTTATCTTCCTGCCCGCTATGCGTGAGGTTACAACCTCAATCCTGCTGTACGGCCCGAAGACAAGAACTCTCGGTGTTCAGATTTACGGCTTGCGTGATGCCGGTATGATTCCTCAGGCTGCCGCTCTTGCAACGGTTGCTATAGGCATTATCATCATCCTCAACACTTTGGTTAACTACATAGTGAAGGATAGAAAGGGAGTCTAACATGGCAGATCAGATTGTATTAAGAAACGTAACCAAAATATTCACTACAAAGACACTGGGTGACATTACTGCCGTTGACAACTTCAACATCAACGTCCACGAGGGCGAATGTTTCTCCTTCCTCGGCCCTTCCGGCTGCGGAAAGTCAACAACCCTCAGAATGATTGCCGGTTTTGAAGACCTGACTGCCGGTGAGATTGAGCTATGCGGAAAACTTGTTTCTTCAAGTTCAAAGAAGCTCTATATCCCACCTGAGGAACGCGGTCTAGGCATGGTTTTCCAGGCTTTTGCAGTATGGCCCCACCTTACGGTTTTTGACAACGTTGCCTTCCCTCTTTCAATAAAGAGGGTCAACAAGACCGAAATCCGCCAGCGTGTTGCCGAAGCTCTGAAGCACACAAGCCTTACCGGTCTTGAAGATGTCTACCCTGGAGAACTTTCCGGTGGTCAGCAACAGAGAATTGCACTTGCCCGTGCTATCGTTACGAATCCGAAGGTCATGCTTCTGGACGAGCCTCTTTCAAACCTCGACCCCAAACTCAGGGAAACGATGCGCTTTGAAATCAAGGCACTGCAGAAGAAGTTCGGGTTCACCATCATCTTCGTTACACACGACCAGAGCGAAGCTATGGCTATAAGTGACAGAATGATGGTCTGCGATATGGGTAAGATTATGCAGATTGATACTCCTGAAAACCTGTACAACCACCCGAACAGCCGCTTTGTACACAACTTCCTCGGTGAAAGCACCTTCATCAAGGTCACAGTCAAGGGCGGAAAGGTTTATCCAAAGGGTTCAAACCAGGAACTGAAGATCAACATTCCCAAGGGCGTAACGGGCGACATGGTTGTTGCAACACGTCCCAATGAAATTGAGCTTACAACTTCTTCGGAAGAAGGTTTCAGAACTCATATTGAAAAGCGCATCTTCCTCACCGACAGAACAGAGTATCTGGTTCCGGTCGGAGAGCAGATGGTTAAGATTCAGACACCGCACAGAATCCGTTTCAATGCTCAGGACGAATGTTACGTCAAGTTCATTGAACCGATCTGGTATCCGGTCGACGATGAAAAGACCGAAGCAGAGCGCAACAAGAGACAGTTGATCTGATTCATCCGGGGCTGCCGCAGAAGCGGCGGCCCCTTTTTACGATAAGAGGTTTACTATGGATATCCGCATTTCAGGACAGCTTGAAGGTGCAAAAACCGCGAAGGGACTTGCAGTGATCATCGATGTCTTCAGAGCATTCACCGTTGAGTGTTTTCTGGCCGAAGAGGGTGTTGCCAAGATTATTCCCATGGGCAATACTGACGAGTGCCTTGCACTGAGAGCCAAACACCCCGACTACTACCTTGTGGGAGAACGCAAGGGGATCAAACTTCCTGACTTTGACAGTGGTAACAGCCCGTCTTTCCTGACAACATCAGTAGAACTGAAGGGCAGAACAATTGTTCACAATACCAGCGCAGGCACTCAGGGCATCATGTATGCTTCAAAGAGCGCAAGCGAAGTTTTAGGCGCAAGCCTTGTTAATGCAGATGCAGTTGCACGCTACATAAAAATGCGTAATCCAGATGTTGTAACCCTTGTCTGCATGGGCCTCAACGGCACGGAAGAATCCGCCGAAGATACTCTGTGCGCAAAATACATCAAAGCCAAACTGCTTGGAGAAGAACTGAACATTCACAAGGAAATAGCAGATTTGAAAAACACTGCAGGCAGCAAGTTCTTTGATAAGGCAAGGCGTAGCGCCTTCCCCGAACCCGACTTCTTCATGTGTCTTGTCCCGGATATTTTCAACTTTGTTTTGAAGGCAAATACTTCAATATACCCATTTGAAATGGAGAAAATCGAAGTTCCTCGTTAATCAGTGTAGTTTACTGTAGTTTGAGACCTCGGTCTGCAAAGCTATTGAGTTAGCGGCAGCGAGGTCTTTTTTTGTCTCTGACTCAATTTTGACTACCTCTTCTAAAAAAACTGTTCCCCAGTGTTCCCGCCCATCCACAAATTAATATAACCGGGCTGACTCCGAGGCATCCAAAGGTTATCGCCGTTTTATTTAACAGAGATTGTAATTGTCACATCCTCATTCCCAAGAAGCTCTGTCATTTCCGATGCTGATTTGTCCGTAATCCTGCCCAGTTTTGTGTATGCCCAGGAATTCGAACCGTAAAAAACAACAATCCTGTTGCCTGAATAAAGGACGATATCCCCGGTAGCAGTTGTTGTCTGCACATCGTTGCGAGGCAAGCTTGTTCCAATGGAGCCGACCTGCTCAAAACCGCCGTACATTGACATTTGAATCGTCAGGGGAGTTTTCCTGACCAATTCCATGAGTGCTGCTGTGCTGTCGTTGTTCTCCCATTGCACAGCAACAGGAATGTCATTGATCCTCATTTGCATGGCAGTTTCCTCCGTCTGCGAAACAGATTCATTTCCTACCGCAGCACAGCCGCATGTAAGGAAGAACAGCATGATCAGATCAGTGCTGTGAATACTGCTTTTCTCCAGTGATTTCCCGAATTGATACTCTTCATCCGATTACACGTCCTTTCCTGCCGCTTCACCCGGCATCAGTCAGGTTTTCCCTGATACAAACTACACCAGATTTGCTTTGATAAAGCTCTCGATCTTGTCGAACGGGATGACTTTGTTTTCTCCGCCATCATAGAGATCCGTGTGCGTCGCTCCCGGAACGATGTACAACTCCTTGTTGTCACCCTTCAAAAGCCTGAAGGCATCCTCGCTCATATACCTGGAGTGCGCCTTCTCTCCGTGAACCAGCAGCACTGCACTTCTGATTTCGGAAGCATATGTCAAAAGCCTGGTATTCATAAGGGATGTCCCCGCCGTCACGTTCCAGCCGTTGTTACTGTTTAGAGAACGGGGATGATAAGCGCGGATCTTGTAATACTGAGAATACTGTCTTACGAAGTCAGGTGCATCCGTAATACTCGGATCAATAACGCCTCCGCCGAGCTTATACGTCCCGTTTTTGAAGTCTTCGGTTCTCTGGTTATTGATGGCAACACGGGCCTGATATCGGGCTTCTTCATTATCCGCAGAATCAAAGTAGCCATTACCTGCAACACGTGACATGTCATACATCGTAATGGCAACCGTTGCCTTAATACGGGTATCAATACAGGCCGTCTGCAGGGCCATGCCGCCCCAGCCGCAAATGCCAATGATGGAGATGCGGTCTGCATCCACCTCGTCAAGATTGGAAAGATAGTCGATAGCAGCCTGAAAATCTTCCACATTGATATCTGGAGAATTCATGTAGCGGGGCTGTCCTCCGGATTCACCTGTAAAGGAAGGATCAAATGCAATGGTCAGGAATCCGCGCTTTGCCATTTCCTGCGCATACAGACCGGAGTGCTGTTCCTTGACCGCACCGAACGCACCGCAGCAGGCGATGGCAGGCAGCTTGCCTTCGGCTTCCCTCGGCCAGAACATATCTGCCGCAAGTTCAATCCCAAAATGATTTCTGAAGGTGACCTTCTTGTGCTCGACAGATTCCTCTCTCGGATAAGCCTTGTCCCATTCCTGCGTAAGTGAAAGTTTTTCCGTGTTCATGATATGACCGTCCTTCCCGATGTTCCCGGTTTGATGATTATATTATAAAGCCATCTTTTCCTATAATCAAATACTTGTTTTCTATGCTTTCCTATGCTAAAAATGGATATGAAAGACTATATAGGAGGCCGACTGTGGATATCCGAACCATGAAATACTATCTGGCAGTTGTCAGAGAAGGTACCATCTCCGCTGCTGCGGAAGCCCTCCATGTTGCCCAGCCGTCCCTTTCACGACAGATGAAAGAGTTGGAGGAAGAACTCGGCGCTTCGCTTTTTGAACGCGGAAACCGTAAGATTACACTCACTGAAGAAGGAATGATCCTCCGGAAAAAAGCCGAGGAACTGGTCCGGTTGATGCAGATGACCGAGGAAGAGATTTCGCAGGTCAAAAACCACATCACCGGCTCTGTACGGATAGGCGCAGGGGAATCAAACTCTTTCCATTACCTGTCCCGTGCCGCAGCCAATCTTTTCGAGAAGCATCCGGACATACGGTTTCATATCACCAGCGGAGACACTCAAGACCTGATGGACGAACTGAACAATGGGCTGATCGACTTTGCCGTGATTTTCACGGATGTGGATCACACGCTCTATCAGTCACTTCAGCTTCCTGCAGAGGAAAGCTTCGGCGTTTTGATGCCGAAAGACTGCGAGCTTGCGAAGAAAAAGGAAATCCGCTATTCAGACCTTAAGGGGTTGCCGGTCATTGTATCCAGAGCGTCAGTCCCTTATTTCTCCGGTTCCATAGATCTCTCCCAACTTAATGTCGTTGCGACCTATAACCTCATCTACAACGCCTCGCTGTTGGTGGAAGACGGACTGGGTTATGCAATCTGTTTTGATCAGCTGATCAATACGACAGGCGACAGTCCGCTTTGCGTCCGGCCTTTGATTCCACACATAAAAAACAGGGGAAACCTGATCTGGAAGAAGTACCAGGTCTTCTCACCCGCAGTACAGCTGTTTATTGACCGGATCAGAGAAATGGCATAGCCCCACTTTCAGACGGGAAGTATCCCGTGTGTCCCAAGCCCAGAAAAAAGCAACTTTGTTTTTGTCCCCTTCAAATAAACAGTTGTCAAGGGCGGCATCTGCCGTTCATCCTGACCCATGACATGGGTTATGACAGTGCATGAATGCAGGAAAACATCAGCAGATGGCATAATAAACAAAAAACTGTCAATCCCCTTTAAGCATTCCTTCGTGTTCCCGCCCATCCACAAATTAATAAAACCGGGCTGACTCCGAGGCATCCATTCATGTTCCCGCAGAGTCCCGTAAAGTCCCGAATTATGCTGAGCGTGATGATTTATTTTGAGCAGCATATCGTGCTAAATTCGGGGTACGTGTTTTGAATATCCTATTGCACTACAAGGAATTATTATTTGATACGAGGCATCTTGCGGATCTGAGGGTCAGAAGTTCGAATCTTCCCAGCCTCGAAAAACAAACCCTTGTGAAGTAACAGGTTACTCACAAGGGTTTTTCTTTAATCATCGTAGAGCCTCCATAAATAAGAATCAAACTTCTCTGCTAACATTACCTTTCCGCTTTCATTTTTCTGGACCCTACTATCACGCCTTTGTCTTTCTCATAAGCCAAGAACGGAATGTCCTTGATACGCTGTATCAGTAACAGTCCGGGTCTGTCTGAATCGCGACCCTTAAGCATCAGAAGAGATCTGTCGAACAGAAGAAAACCAACATCGCCCAACCACCATGCTCCGTTGTCATTAGCAAATATCGGATTGCTGAAAAAACTCCTTATGGTTCTTTTAGTCATTGTACTCTCCTTTAACGATCCGGATAGTATTTGCTACCATAGTTGCCTCCTATTTAGCCTCTTATTTTCGGACGCAGGCAAGCTGGAATAAATCCACGTCCATTGGGATAGTCCTGCACAAGCAGGAAGAGAAATACGCTGATACTTGGAGAAAAAGAAAGACCATTACAGGTCTGCTCTTCCTTTAGCAGATAACGGCTGCAAGTAGAAGTGTAAATCCCGTTGATTGAATTATATCCCCTTTCTATCTTGAAACTCAACCAATCTTATTTCTCCCCAAGCAAAACCACGGCTTCTTTTGAGGGTGTTATAGGTTTGAATTCCTCTCCTTCGTTTTCCTTCAGGAATCTTATGTAATCCTCGTGGACGGGGGCATGCCCGACTTTTTTGTAGAGAACCAACTCGGCATTGGGGGTGCATTCTGCCATGGCAGATGCAAAGGTATCCCACAGCCTCCTCTCGTTGTCTATGGAGAACCCGGCCTGTTCCAACCGGCCTCCATATTTTATTCCCCTGTCATCCAGAAGTCCCTGGTCGAGATAGAATTTGATGTTTTTCCAGCTTTCATAGTCGAAACTGTAGCCTGTGACCTGTTTGTAGTTATTGATACCGAGGGGCCAGTTAAGGTCATGGGAATCAATCTGCTCCATGGGAACAATAACATGCCAGGCAAGTCCGCCTGCGGCAACCGCATGAACCATCTCGGGATGCAGCATGGCGAAATTGACACAGGTTGATCCCTCTCCGGAATAACCGGATATGACAATGCCGTCTTTCAAAGTGATTCCTTCTGATTCAAGGAACGAATATACATCCTCAATAGCATTCTTGATCTGATTATCAAGACGTTTCCACTTGCCTGGTTCATTGAGAAGTGTGCCAAGCCTCATGTACTCGGCTTCATCCTGCGGAAGAACCAGCCATAAGGTGATGGCTTTGAGCTTATCGGCTACCGGATTTCCGTTTTTCAACTTTGTCCGGACTTCTTTCTCATGGGCAGCATAATCATGCCGGGATCCTGATTTGTATGGATAAACATACAGATGACTGTATTTAACATCATTCGGGATGACCAGATATGAAACGATATTGTATCCGCGGCCGGCGTTCGCGCTGATTTTATATACTTTGCCTGCGCCCGTATAGAATTCATACGTTATGCCATCCTGGCTTTTATCTTCCGAAACAGATGTGGAAGCGCAAGAAACCGCTGTCAAAACAATGATAACCGTAAAAAGGGTTATGAGTGTTTTTTTCATTTTATCCCCTATTTCTGTTTCAGATACTCCCGGGCGGCATCGGCAACGCTCTGGACCTTCAGGCCTATGATGACTTGCACTCCGGTTTTGCCGGCTTTCATCATGCCTTTTGCACCCGCCTGTTTTAGGGTTTTCTCATCCACAACAGAGATTTCCTTCAACTCGACACGCAGTCGTGTGGCGCAGTTGTCCATTGTCAGAATGTTGTCCTTTCCGCCAAGACCCTCGATTATCAAAGGAATGTTGACTCCTGAAACAACGTCGCAGCTGTTGCCTGACGCCGCAGTCGCAACATCCGCTGCGGTTTCAGCATCGCCCGGAGTGGGAAGGTTGAACTTCTTGATCATGAATCGGAACACAAGGTAGAAGACAACGAATGCCGCGGCACCCAGAGGGATTATCATCCATGTATTCTGCGCGGCAGGCAGGGATGCGGAGAACAGCAGGTCAGTCGCACCGGCGGAGAACGAGAATCCGGCACGGAAACCGCTGATGGCCGTGATGTAGGTGAAGACCCCGTACAGCAGGGAATAGACCACATAAAGCGCAGGTGCGATGAACATGAACGCGAACTCAAACGGCTCGGTTATTCCACAGACGAACGAGCACACTGCAGCGGATAAAAGGATTCCGGCCGCTGCCTTGCGCTTGGCACCCTTTGCACTCTGGATGATGGCCAGGACGGCTCCGGGAATTCCGAACATCATGCAGGGGAAGAATCCCGACATGTAAACGCCGAGGGACCAGGTGACATCGGCACTTGTGTGGCCGGCCCAGAAATGGGTCAGGTCGCCGAGACCGATTGTGTCGAACCAGAATACGTTGTTGAGGGCATGGTGCAGTCCGAGTGGAATGAGCAGACGGTTGAAGAAGGCATAGAGCCCTGCTCCGAAATAACCCAGGGAGGCAATCCCCTGTCCCAACTTGACAAGCGCTCCGAACACGACAGGCCAGATCACGAACAGGGCGGCTGAAACCAGGATGGACACCATTCCGGAAATGATGACCGTGCACCTTTTTCTGCTGAAGAACGCCAGCCACTCGGGAAGGTTCGTGTTCTTGAAACGGTTGTAGCTCGAGGCTCCGATCAGACCGGCAAGGATTCCGATGAACGGGTTCTCGATCTTGGAGAACGCCAGCACAGCCGTAGGCCGTCCGGAAATGGAGGGCATAAGGGTCCGGACGAAATCCACATTTAGGAGGGTTATGATGATCAGCCATGACACCAGAGCCGTAATTCCTGCAGTGCCGTTCTGGTCATCCGACATTCCCACACCTATTCCGACAGCGAACAGCAGGGCAATGTGGTCTATCAATGCACCGCCGGCCTTTACCAGGAACATTCCCACCATCGGGGCGAAGCCCGAGATATCGCCACCCTGCATCGAAGCCGGACATAGAAGATAGCCGAGCCCCATCAGAAGTCCGCACAGAGGAAGACAGGCCACCGGAAGCATGATCGATTTACCAAGTTTCTGAAGATACTTCATGTTTCAACCTCTGGCATATTCTACCACGTAAATTCCGTTTCGTGACTCGAGACAATAATCATGGAAATAAATGTTTACAGCTGGATCCAGTAGCGCTGAAGGACAGAACCGTCCGGGTCTGTGATTTCGTTCTCCAGAACACCGCCGTTGCGGATGATCGATCTGGCGGAGCCGATGTTGTCCTTGTTGCAGATCATAAGTACCCGGTCGATGCCGAGCTTCCTGCATTCCTCCAGAGCCAAATGGATCATCTTTGTGGCGTAGCCCTTCCTGCGTTCGGAAGGTCTGATGCCGTCTCCGATATGGCCGCCGTCCTTCAAAAGAGCATCGGTCAGATAGTGGCGGATGTTAACGGCACCGAGCAGGCGGTTGCGCTCATCATCCAGAAGAAAGAAAACGGAGTCCGGAACCCAGCCGCCGGTTGTGGACTTGTTCTCGAGATGTTCCAGATAATGCTCGAAATCATGGCAGTCGTTTCTGAAGATCGCCCAGGGCGAACAGTCTGTGTGGTTCTGCTCCTGGTCCGCCCTCCACTCCTCGATCATCCCGATGAGCTCATCTTTATATTCTTCTGTGAGTTTAATAAGTTTCAGTGCCATGGTTCAGAAAGTCACCTTGCAGAAAATCGTGAAATCCCGGCAGTCCTCCAGATATTCATCCTCATGGAAGAGCAGGTTCCACCTGAACGCTGCTCCGATGGTCGCGAACTCGACAAGGACATCGGATTCAATTCCGGAAAAGAGTCCGAAAAGAAACTGGTTGAACTCCAGATCAAGGAACATAAGGGAAGAGCCGTAAACTTTGAAACTGTCCGTTTCGTATTCTACGCTCAGCATGTCTTTGAACATCTTGAGATCCAGCATATACATGAGATCATCACTCACAGTGAACTTGCCGAACTTAAAGGTGGCACCTGCTCCGATTTCCGTTTTCTGAAGAATCCTGTGCCCGAAGACCCTGATTTCCCTCAAGACCGAATCGTCGAATCCGTCATATGACACATCGATATCAAGATCGCGTCCGTATCTTGCATGCATAAGGTAATCGCAACCATAGAAATCATACTCCCAACGAGGGTCATGATCTTGTCCGTTTATCGCTATTTCATACAGTTCTTCACGTTTGGGATCATCAAATGTGTAGAACGGATCGCGAAGGACAGCCTTCGCAACCATGGGGAATCCGTCACCTGGGAGCTTGTGGAAGTCGAAACGGACCTCTGCAGACGCGTAGTTCTCGATCACAACCAGAGGATAGTTTATCTCATGAATCCGGTAAACCAGAATCGGGGTCTTGGTGGCAAAGAACAGATCCATTCCGAAAATGCCGAGCTCTGTTTTAAGCATTGCATCCAGCCCGTGCTCATCCAGTTCTGTCTCGTGCGTTTCATGGATTCTGAGAAAATCGAACCGGAAGTCCGAAGCAGCCTCGATGGAGAATCCCTCCGTCTTGTATTCAGCTCTCACAGACCCGCCGGGAGAGACCATCATGCTCTCATTTACAGGACGCAGAATCAGAACGCCCGCAAACTGGGCGTTTCCGTTTTCTCCGTCGAAAAGGAATTTTGGAGTGATTGCTCCGAAAGAGAACTGCCCGAAATATCCGCTTTCATAAAGAATTCCAAAAGCGCTTCCTGCGAACTGCCAGTCATCCCATCTGACGGAGACTCCTATCATGTCGCCGACTTCTGCCGCAAAGTTGTTGTCGTATGACATGTAATCCTCATCTCCGAGGTCCCATGCATACTTGTTCAATTCTCCGGTCTCAGGATCCCACAGTCTCTCCGTCGTGTAGTAGTACTTGTTGTGGGAGTCCTTTGCCCAGTCTCCTCCGACCCTGTTGTGGATGAGGTCTATGACCAGCTTGTGCTCGCCGATCTCCCCGACAATGTCAAGCTTCTCGAATTTGACAGCTCCGGAAAGGCCGGTCGCAGGAATCTTGAACTCATAGCTTTTCCAGGAAAGGTCGTTGCCTGCCATGTCATATTCCAGCGAGGCGGCTATTGCAATGTCCATGTGGAATTTGGCATCGCCTTTCTTGTACAGGGATATGTCGCTGAAATCAATTTCTATGTTCGCGATGCTTCCGCTGAGAAGGTGGCCGTGCTTCATGTAGATTGTCTCTCCGGTTTCCTCATCATACTCATGCTTGAAATCGAATTTGTAACTGACATCAATGTCTCCAGAGACCTTTGTCTCTGCAAAAATACAAGACATTGTGACAAATACGAGTATCAACAGTATAAATACTCTTTTCACCGGATACCTCCACAGTCCTCGTTGAACAGTTCGTTCACGACCACCGACGTCTAAATCGTAACATCTGACAACATATGTATCAATAATCTTCCTGAACCTGCTATTATTAAGTCATGAAAAAACTGACGCTATTTAGAAACATCATCGCGACTCTGCTTCTTGTTGCCATTCTGACAAGTTGCGGGACAACCAGGCCGGAAGATTCAGACAAAGATCTCCGGATAATAATTGATTTCCCTTCCGATGGACAGGGACAGCTGATCGCACCTGAAAGAAACTTCAAGGTCATAGCGACAGTCGAAGGCGGAACAATCCCCGATGATGCGATTGTCAGGGTTTCGCTCTTGGACAGCAATGGTAAAGAGGTCAGGTACACCCAAAGCTCCAGAAAGGGCATCGGAAATGTGGATCATTCGTGGATGACAGACAGCGAGCTTGCATACCGGTATCCGGACAGGGACACCAAATTCGAGGAAGTGGCATATCTGGCTCCCGAGCTGGTTGTCAGGGACATAAACGATCCCATGGGAACCTGCAACGACGCCACCGTCAAATGCATCTACATGGACAACTCGATCACAGCCCTCATCACCAGTGCGACAGATCTTAAGTACATGAACGACTCTAAGGGTCTTTTCCATTTCACGGATGCAGACGGAAAGGCTCTCACTTCTCTGCCGGAGGGACAGTACACTCTCCGTATCACCATCTCCGACAAGGATGCAAAGGTCCTTGCCCTCACCGACAAACCCATCAGGATCGAGATTCCGGTGGGAATAATCATCTTCCGCTTCGGAATGAACGAAGTCATGTCGCTCGCAATGAAATATGCGGATGAGAACAGTCTCAAATATCTGACGGATCCCCTCCCCGGCATCTACGGGCTGGAGTTCGAGGCGGCCGATGTCGCTCCGGGATTCCAGGCGGAGATGGCCGAATATCTCACTTCCCCGACATACATCGTAAACTACGACATCAACCAGACCAGCGTTTCCTTCCGTGAGATCACATTCATGTGCCAGACATTCGGAAGGACGGATTCAGCCCGCGTCCTCTGCATGGATATCGGAGAGGCGGATGTTGCCGGAAACAAGGGAAAGCTCGTAGAGATCCCGAAGGAGGCTCCCATCCACATCTACAGATGCGATGTCGTCTCGGGCGATGCAGCGGACCAGAACTACGACACCTCCGGCAAGCAGACAGAATCCACGGACGTTGTCATCGCCGACGGCTTCAAGGTTGAAGCGGGAAAGCCGTTCGCCATCTCGGGTGCAATCAGGCCCTATCAGCTTCCTGAGGACGAGATAATCATCAATACTGACAACCCGATGATGTCTCAGATGACAAACGGAATCAACGAAATAGAATACACCTTCACCACCGAAAACACGTTGTTCAGGAGAACAAAACCGGCAGGACTCGCCCGTTCGGAGAAAGACGATTTCAGCAACATCTCGGTCATGGAGTTCTATAACGTGTTCGATGCGAACCTGCTTGAGAAGGGAAAGAGCTACGAGGTAGACATTCAGGCCATCGACAAGAAAGGAAATCCCGTCGCAGGATACACTGCCATTTTCCGTATCGACGTGGAATAAGAGAATATCACAGGGAGGCCGGATTCATGCCGAAGAACGGATGCGTGGCAATAGGAAACACGGAAATGTACTACGTTTCCTTCGGAGACGGCCGCAGGAATCTGGTGGTTCTTCCGGGACTCTCGGATGGCCTGGCAACTGTTAAAGGCAAGGCCATCCTCCTATCCCGGCCATACAAGAAGTTCTTTCAGAACTATACGGTGTACATGTTCAGCCGAAAGAACGACATGCCCGACGGTTACTCCATACGGGACATGGCATCGGACCAGGCTCTGGCAATGAAGACCCTGAAAATTGACAAAGCCTGCCTGCTCGGGGTTTCCCAAGGAGGAATGATTTCCCAATACATTGCCATCGATCATCCGCAGATGGTGGAGAAACTGATTCTTGCCGTCACGGCTCCGTATGCCAACGATGTTGCGAAGGATGCTGTCTCAAGCTGGATCGATATGGCAGAACGCGGGGACCACACCGCCTTGCTGGTCGACACAGCAGAAAGGATGTACTCGGAGGACTATCTTCGGAAAAACAGAAGGTATTTCCCCCTGATTGCAAAATTCACAAAGCCTTCAAGCTATGACCGTTTCCTGAAAAACGCCAATGCCATCCTCGGTTTCGATTCCCGTGAAGGACTGTCCTCAATCTCCTGTCCCACACTCATCATTGCTGGAGATGACGACAAGACAGTGGGAAACGAGGCTCCACATGAGATGAACGAAGCGATTGCCGGCAGCGAGCTCTACGTTTACAAAGGTCTGGGGCACGGACTGTTCGAAGAGGCGAAAGACTTTTACGACAGGATCCTCGGGTTCTGCAACCGCTGAAAACCCACTGAAAACCGGAACTCGTTACTTCTTGTCAAGCTGGCTGAGCATCCAGCATTTGATGGCCTGAACAACCTCATCCAGATGATAATCATAGCAATGAGTGTCTCCGTGGACTATTGTCAGCTGTGCGTTCTTATAACGCTTGGCAGCATCTTCCGAACATTTGACAGGTACTGAAGCATCTGCATCTCCATGGATCAGGAACACAGGCCCCGTGAATCTGTCTATGGCATCCTCCACATGGATGGTCTGTGCCACGCGGCAGTAGTTCCCCTTCAGGGAATAGCCCTTTCTGTCAATGAAGATCTCCTCGGGAACGTTGTCCGGGTCGAATGTCATACCCAGAAGATTGCCGCTTCGGGCCCCGTCCGGAATCATGTTCGCCGGTGACATGGGGATAAGGCCCTTGATCTTGTCATGTTTCAGACCCGCCGCCAGAATGGCGGTAAGTCCGCCCTGCGAATGCCCGCAAAGATAGAGGTCTGTGACAAAATCAAGACTCAGGGCATAGTCAATCACAGTCATCGCGTTTGTCATCCACTTGAACAGGGTGTGGTCTTTGAACTGCCCTTCGCTCTTTCCATGACCGTACATGTCCACCCTCAAGGTCGCCAGACCTATCTCGTTGAACATCTCCGACACGGCAAGGATGTGCCTTTCCTCGCTATGTCCGGTGAATCCGTGGATAATCACAACCATCGGACACTTGTCCGCTTTTATTTTCGGCATATCGATTGTGGCGTTGAGCCTGATTCCGTCATCGACAATGTACATATTCCACACCTCTCCCGGAGAAAAACGGGTTACGCAACAGTTTTCACGTGTGCCATTATATGGCATCCGCGCCGGAAAAGACAGCTGGCAATTGCATTACGTTCCACGAACCAAACGGATCATCACGGTCCGGAAAAACATATTTCCCCGGAATCTTTGTTCCTGATCCTCTTTGTCACAACAATTGTTTGTCGAATATCCTTTTGATGGTTATTATTAAGGGGACGGACAACAAATGTCTGTCTCCAAATCTACTCAACCCAAATGGAGTTTTCACATGAAGAAAACAATCACAGCAATTTTAGCAGCACTGCTTCTGCTTTCGCTGTTCGTTGCCTGCAAGGCTGATCCAGGCGACAATCGTCCTCCTTTGAACGATGAGATAACCTACATTGATGCACAGTGGGACGAACAGGAACAGAAAGTAAAAACCACGGAAAAGACCATCAGCAGCTACTACATTGTCAAAAGCGACACAACAGACTGGAACAATTCGTGGTATGTAGTCACATCAGACGTGACAGTAACCGACCGTATTGTCGTTTCCGGGACATCATATCTCATCCTGTGCAACGATGCCACCCTCAATGCCAAGAAGGGAATCTCCGTTGTTGACGGCAATTCCCTGTACATCTATGGGCAGGATGGTAATGAGGGAGAACTGACAATCGATGCATGTGAAGAATTCTTTGCAGGAATCGGCGGAGACCATGACAGAGTTAAAGGAAAAGGTGGAAATGTAATCATCTGCGGCGGAGAGATAACCACCAAGGGCGGAGACTACGGCGCAGGAATCGGCGGTGGATATGATGCAGACGGAGGAGCCGTGACCATCAACGGCGGTAAAGTGACTGCTACCGGCGGACTGAATGCAGCAGGAATCGGCGGCGGAACCCTCGGCAAGGGTGGAGATGTCTTTATCAACTATGGAATAGTGGTTGCTACCGGCGGTGTTTCCGATCTTCCGAACTCAACCGAAATCTTCGGCGCCGGCATTGGCGGCGGATTCTGTGCAGAAGGAGGAAGGGTAACCATCAACGGCGGATTAGTAGTAGCATCAGGTGGAAAAGTACCCGATGTCTATACGGCAAAGGACAGAAAATTCTCCGCCGGTATCGGTGGCGGCTTCAATTACGGGAACCCGATTTATGAAGGAATCATCAAGGCCGGTGAAAAAGTCGTTGGACTGTACAGCGAAAACAAGGATTCAGCCCCTACACCGTACCCGGATACATCATTCAGTCCGCGCTATCCATACATGATGACCGAACCCAAAGCACAGTGATAGAGTCTTTCATCCTTTGAACAAAAAACGGAGTCTGGAATTGTACAGACTCCGTTTTTTCATTTAGAATATCCTGTAGCCTAGGAGGAGCACTGATGATAGCTTTTTTATCACCCCTGTGGATCTTGTTGTTCGTACTGGACATTGCGGCAATCGCAATCCTTGCCCTGGCGCTCAGAAAAGACGAGGAGAAAGCTGCCCGCGTCCTGACGATCATAGCCATCGTGAACCTTGTCTACTTCGCATTCTACAAGATCATGCTGTCCAGACAGACCGTTGTCCCCTTCAACTGGGTCAATGAAATGCCACTGAATCTCTGCAACATCTGCTCCATCCTGATCATCTTCGCAATCAAGACCAGAAAGACCTTCCTGATGGGTTTCTGCTATACATTCGGCCTCATAGGGTGTTTCCTGGCCCTTCTTGCCCCGGATCCGGACTTCACGAACGTCTCGTTTCTGACGCCGATGGGATATGGATTCTGGCTCACCCACCACTGTCTGCTGGTTATGTGCATCTCACTTGTCGGAACAGGCCTCTACAAGCCAAAATACTCGGACTACCCCAAGATGCTTCTGTTCCTGGCAATCCTCTATCTGTCGCTGTACCTTGTAAACGTCATACTCAGAAAGCTCAGCGGCTATCCGGTCAACTACATGTACACATTCGGCCTTCCCGGAAATATCATAATGGACACCATGTACAGAATCTTCCCGATTTATCCTTTCTACATCATGCCCATAGTTATACCGCTCTCGCCGTTCGCATTCCTTCTGATGTACATAGGCAGACTGGTCAACAGGAACAAGGCAGACGCCAAAGTCTGACAAAACAAGAACACGTTGCACAAACGCCCTCTCCCGTTTAGAATTGTTTAAAACACTTTTGGGGGAGAGGGTTAAGATGAAGAAGCACTTAATCAATCTTTTCGTACCGTTCCTGCTCGTTTTTGTCCTGCTTTTCTGCGCCTGCCAACAAGACCCGACACCTGCGCCGGAAGACGAGATAACATTCTCAAGCGAAATTGATGTTATGCTGAAAAGCGGAACGACCACAATCCGCAATGTATACCGTTCGGACTACTTCCGTGATGATGCCTGCGATTTCGACAAGGATCTCGCTCTTCTGTCATTCGCTCTTGCGGACTCGACTTCCGATGACAATGCAGTCAATTTTCTCTCGGCAATGAAATTCAGCAACCTGGAGCAGCACTGGAATACCGCCGATGAGGCAAACAGATGCTCTTTTGTAATCGGCCACAGGAAGGTGGACAACAGCGATCTTCTTGCCGTCTATATCAAGGGAATCAGATACAGTTCCGAATGGGCAGGTAACCTGACTATAGGAGAGACCGGCGATCATGAAGGATTCCGTCTTGCCGCATTGGAAGTCTACATTGCCCTGAAGGACTATATTGCAGCATATTATCCGAAAAAGGACCTCAAGATCTGGATCACGGGTTATTCCCGTGCAGCTGCAGTATCCAATGTCGTTGCATTCAACATCATCGACAGGAAAGAGCTGAAGGTCAAACAGAGCGATCTGTTCGTCTATGCATTCGAGACACCCGCCTCGATCTCAAGCGACAAAGCCAGGGAATACCAGTGTGTCCACAACATCGTGACCGCGTCTGACATCGTGGCCTCAGTTCCTCCTGCGGCATATGGTCTGTCCAGAGTCGGAACCGACCATAAGATGTCCTCAGACCCCATCAAGCTCAACACTTGTCTACATGTGTTCGTGGATCCGACCATCAAAATGCCCACGTTCACCCCAGGAGATGACTATGAAAATCCTGCGGAATTCCTTGAATATTTCCTGAACCAGATCATGGTGGCGGCACCGGAAGAACAATCTCAGGCTCCGAGTTTCGAAAGCAGATCCAGTTATTATTCAACCATCCAGACCCGCCTCGCCTATCTGGTGGAAATTCTGATGAAGGACAACCGGGCAGGCCTGGGAGCACTGATGGAATTCCTGACCAAAAAGGGTTACATATATGCTTTGTCTTGGCTCACGACGGAGGGTCTGTTCTATACAGACCTTAAACCTCTGCTCGATGCCAAGGAAATCGACTATAATGCGGAGAGACTTGAGACGGCCTGCTCCTTGGTTTCCAACCTCAAGGATAACACCAATCTGATCAGCAATGCTGCATCCCTGCTGCTTGCAAAGGACAACGTGATGTACATTATCAACTGCCATTATCCGGAGGTCTGCTATGCCCTCCTGAAGGGGGATATGGAAATCTGACAGGTTCAGAGGACAAAAAAACGGGTTGCTCTTTTCGGCAACCCCGTATTTTTTTCCAGACGTAAATCAGATGAATGCATCAAGAATCATCTGGGTCTTCAGAGAATCTCTCTTGAGGAGGATTCCACGGCTCTCGAGGATTGCCATGACCTCGTTTCTGAGAGCTTCGGCGTTGGCAAGACCCTCGGCCTCGAATGAAAGCTCTGTGATCACAGTGTCCTTGACCGGCCAGACCTCGATGTCAATCTCGACGTCCTTGTATGAACCAACATACCGGATGTAGTCCACAGGACCTGCGAAACGGGCGTTCGGGATCTTTGCGGACTTGAGCTTTGCGAACATCCAGCCGCCCTCGTCCTCAGGCATGTTGGCAAGAACCTTTGAGAGGATGTCGTCGTTTGACATTCCCTTCATTCCGCCTGCGGGCTTGTCGATCTTGACCTCGTTCGTGAAGCTCAGAGTCATCTTCTCATAGCCCCAGTCGATCTCGGCCTCGTATCTGCCGTCCGTGATTCTAGGGTTGTCCTTGATTGCTCTGTCGAATGCACCGGCAATGTCGGTTCCCTGGACGGTGTAGCGTCTCTTGTATGCAAGCTCTACGTTCTTCTTGCCTTCCTTCTCCCTTACTCTGTTGATCCAGCCGCCGTTGTTGAACGTTCTGTCGGGAGTCTCGACATAAAGAACAGTTCTCTGGTTCGTCTTCTTCACAGCAAAAAGATCCTGAAGGTCCTTTACCGGGACATTGTTGGCATCCAGAACCTTGTTTGAATCCAGAAGGAACTTGACCTCGAACAAGTAATTATCGTTATCTGCCGCAAAAGCCAGGCCTGCAGACAGAAGCACCAATGAAGCAACAATCAAAACCACTTTGAAAAGCTTGTTTCCCATACCTTTGTCTCCTTTTCTTACATTTTCTCAGAGAATGTCTGGCAAGCCAAGAAAAATATATCCTACATAAATATTTTTGATACTTTACAGCAACATTGTCTGTGAATATCATCATCCGCATGAACAGAATACTTATAAACCGGCTCGGTCTGACCGGCCTTGTCGCGTTTATTTCTTACACCGCTGCCGTGTCCGGCTCAGGAACATTCTATCGTGTTTTCATCTTCAGAAAATCTGTCCGGGGAGTCTGAGTTTTTCTTTGTATGGGAACAGGCGGTCGAAAGCCTCCACGTCCTCATCCGCCACATAGTATCCCTTGGGTGTCTGATAGACGCCCGTGACGTCTTTTAGATAACCGGGAATCAGCTCACGGCACAGGAAGAACGATGCATCCTCCCCTTCCGGCAAATCATGGTATCTGATGCCGAATTCACTGGCATAGTCAAATCCACAGTTTCCGTAGAAGCCTATGTTGCCCTCGAACAGGACAGCTCCAAAACCCATCTGTGCCGCCTTCTCAAGCGAATAGTCCAGAAGGATCTTTCCATATCCTTTGCGTTTCAGGTCCTGGGCGATGCATATGGGTCCCATCGTAAGGACCTCCACATCTTTTCCGTCATCTGCATTGATGACGGTTTTCATGAACATGTTCTGCCCCACAAGGTAGCCGTCGTTCTCCATGACAAAGTCCAACTCCTTTACAAAGGCAGGATCGTCCCTGAGGACATGGATGACGTAATGCTCGCTGCACCCTGGCCTGTAGACGTTCCAGAACGAGTCTCTGACAAGTTCCTCCACTTTTCTATAATCTTCCTTTTTCTCCAGACGGATGGTGCAATTATCTTTGTCCATGTTTCGTTACCTCGTGCTTCTATGTGTCTTTATTTTACTAAAAGCCTCTGGAATTACAATCTGCTGTTTCTTATTTTCGTTCCTTCATGGTTTTATTCCGGTCTTTCGCTATACTCTTGAAGTCAATCAGCCTTTCTGATATATTCATTCTGTCATTTGGAGAGATGTCCGAGTGGTCGAAGGTGCACGATTGGAAGTCGTGTAAGGTCAAAAGCCTTCGGGGGTTCGAATCCCCCTCTCTCCGTCTGGGGACAGATTCTGCGCTGCCAGCACCACCCAACCCCGCCAGGACCGGGAGGTAGCAACGGTTAGTGGCTCGTTGGAGAGACGCAGGGGATTTGTCCCCTTTTTTATTGCCAAAGAAAGTATGGAATTCTACTTTTTTGTTCTATGGAAACGAAAAAGTAGAAAAAATCTACTTTTTTATTTCTACAAATCAAAAAGGTAGTTTCGTGGTGGTTTCCTTACGTCACCGACGTCACCGTTGTCACCGACGTCACCGTTGTCACCGACGTCACCGTTGTCACCGACGTCACCAATCGTCACCGATTTCAAAAAAACAGCCCGCAGGATGATCCCACGGGCGATGATGAACATTTGAAGAAAAATCAGAGAACGTGTACGGACTCTGCCTCGAAGACCAGGTGGCATGTGTCGCCGACGTTGTAGATCTTCTTGTTCTTCGGGTTCTTCTCCTCGAGCTTGACCAGGGTCTTGCCGACCATGACATGGTAGTTCTGGTAGGAACCCATGAAGCAGGAGAGGACGACCTTACAGGGAAGTCCGCCCTTGTCTGCAAGGCTTGCGGCTTCGGGTCTGAGAACCACGGTGTAGTTCTCGCCTTCCTTCATCTTGTCGCTGTACTCGACCTTTGTCTTGTTGCCCTCGACATCAAGGATGGCGTAGTTGCCTTCACGGCCGACCATAGGTCCGCGGAGGAAGTTGGCCTCACCGATGAAGTCTGCGACGAACTCGTCGACAGGATGATAGTAGATCTCCTGCGGTGTTCCCATCTGTGCGACGACACCCTTGTTCATGATGATGATCTTGTCGGAGATGGCCATTGCCTCGCTCTGGTCGTGCGTGACGTAGATGGCGGTGATTCCGACTTCCTGCTGGATGCGGCGGATCTCGGTTCTCATCTGGACACGGAGCTTTGCATCGAGGTTCGAGAGCGGCTCGTCGAAGAGCAGGACGGAAGGCTCGATGACAAGGGCTCTTGCCAGGGCGACACGCTGCTGCTGTCCTCCGGAGAGCTGGTTGGTCATTCTGGACTCCATTCCCTCGAGCTCGACGAGCTTCAGGATCTTGGTGACCTTCTCTTTGATGACGTCCTTGGGCATCTTGCGGAGCTTGAGACCGTATGCGACGTTGTCGAAGATGTTGTAGTGCGGAAGCAGAGCATAGCTCTGGAAGACCATTGCCGTATCACGCTTGTTAGGTGTCAGCTCGTTGATGGCTTCCTTTCCGAGATAGATCTCACCCTCATCGGGGCTTTCGAAACCGGCTATCATTCTCAGAGTGGTTGTCTTTCCACAGCCGGACGGACCCAGAAGGGTCACGAATGTGCCGGGCTCGATCTCCAGCGATGTGTCCTTGACAGCGTAGAATTCCTTACCTGTCTTAGGATCCTTGTATATCTTTGAAATGTGCTCAAGGCGAACGCCTTTCTTTTCCTTAGCCATTGTTAGTCAACCTCCTTGATTGCTTTGCTGGTACCGAAGTGCTTGATGACAATGTTCATGATTGTGACGGCACCGTAGGTGATGATTATCAGGATTGTGGCGAATGCACAGGCAAGGCCGTATGCACCCTTCTCTGCGAACTCGTTGATCTGGACAGTGATGAGCAGATAGCTCGGAGTGACCAGAAGAATGATTGCGGAGATAGCCGTGATGCTTCTGACGAATGCCGTGACAAGTCCGCTGAGGAACGAATCCTTGATCAGCGGCAGCGTGACGGTGGTGAAGACCTTCATGCTGTCGGCACCCATGTCGTAAGCACTTTCCTCGATTGACTTGTCAATCTGTCGCAGAGCCGCGATACCGCTTCTGGTACCGGTAGGCAGAGACCTGATGATGAAGACGATGACAAGGATTGCACCTGTTCCGTACAGACCCTGGAGGAAACCTGTGTGGAAGACTCCGCCGCTGAAACCTCTGATGTATCCGACACCCAAAACGGTTCCCGGAACTGCCATAGCAAGCATAGAGACAGCCTCAATGAAGCCCTTGGCCTTGAACTTTCTCTTGACGACCAGGTAGGAGATGATCATTGAAAGCAGAGCTGTGATCGGGGCCGAGATGAACGACAGGATGAATGAATCCTTGAATGCCTTGAAGCCCTTGTATCTGGTGAAGACCTGACCGAACCACTTGAATGTGAACGGGAAGAACTTGAAGCCCCAGGTCGGGAACAGAGCTCCGATAGGAACGCAGATGTACATCAGGATGACGAAGCTGGCGCCGAGAGTACAGAAAGCCGAGAGAGGGATTCTGACGCTCTTGTCTTCGATGAGCATTCTTCCTCTGGAAGCCTTTCCTGTGAGGGTGGCGGTGGACTTCTTCTCAAGAACGTACTTCTGGACTGCGAACATAGCCAGCGTGATGCAGAGGAGGACGACAGCCATTGCAGCGGCTCCGGCCTTGTCGTATGCACCTGTGATCTGCAGGTAGATTGTCGTTGCCAGAGTGTCGTACGAACCTCCGATGATCATCGGGTTGGCGAAGTCGGCGATTGACTCGATGAAGGTGACAAGGAAGGCGTTTCCGATTCCGGGAAGCAGAAGCGGCAGCGTGACGCTTGTGAAAACCTTCATTCTGGAAGCACCCATGTCACGGGCGGCCTCTTCCAGAGACGGATCTATATTCTTCAGGAGTCCTCTGAACATCATGTAGCAGACCGGGAAGAATGTCAGGGTCTGGACGACGACGATACCCCAGAATCCGTAGACGCTGTTGTCATAGATTCCGAAAAGATATCTGGTGATGATTCCGGACTTTCCGAAGAGCATTATCATGGAAAGAGAGAGAACGAACGGAGGCGAGACAACGGGCAGCATGGAAACCACCTTGAAAAGTCCGCCGGCGAACCTGTTGATTCTCACGTAAATTTCAACGTAGGCGAAAAGCAAACCGACAGCCGTGGCGAAAATACCTACGAAAAATCCCACTTTGAGGGTGTTGGTTATTGCTTTTGTGAATGTCGGTATCTGGAAAACTCTCTTGAATACCGAGAACGAGAAACCTCCGTCTCCTACAAAACTGTCCACAAGAAGGATAGCAAGAGGATAGAGGATGAACAATGTAAGGAATGCGATAAGGACGACGATGGTCGTGACCATTATCGGATCAGCGAGCAACTTTCGCCTTTCAAGACGGGCACCCTGGGCGCTAGGCATCTATTCCTCCTCCTTTGATATGATTTAACCAAAATGAGGATGGCGGATAGTCCACCATCCTCATTTGAGCAATTGTAAGTCAGTTTTACAGAATCAATTACTTGACCTGGAATCTTGACTCGTCGCCTGTTGCAGCACCGGCGTTGGCAAGAGCTGTCATGACCTCTGAGATGTACTTCTTGGTGTTTGCTGTTGCATCTTCGAAGTTATAGTCGATGACGTTGTTCGGATCGAGACCGAACTCGTAGGCGATCTTCGGCTGCTCTGCGTTGTCCAGGACCAGGAACTGGTAGGATCCGTTCTCCTTGGCGAGGTTGACGCAGTTCGGAGAAAGAGCGTACTCGATCCAGAGCTTGGCAGCGTTCTGATGCTTTGCACCCTTGAAGATGGCTGTTGCACCGATCTCACAGGTTGTTCCACTTGCAGGAATGACAAGACCGATGTTGGTGTAGCCGTTGTCGACAATCTGGAAGATTCCGTCGTGGAGGAATCCGATACCGATGACACACTCACCTGTTCCGACGTTCTTGGAAGGACCGGAACCGGACTTTGTGTAAACCTCGATGTTCTTGTCCAGGTCAACGAGATACTGGATACCTGCATCGTGGCCGTACTTCTGGATGACGGTGTTGATGACGAGCTTAGCTGTTCCGGCTGTGTTGTAGTTTGAGAGCCAGATCAGACCCTTGTACTCAGGCTTGAGCAGATCCGGGAAATCTTTCGGGGGCTCGAGGCCGAGTCTCTTGAGAGAATCTGCGTTGTACATGAATCCGAGAAGACCGGTGTAGATACCGTACCAGAGGTTGTCCTTGTGTTTGTAGACGCTCTTTGAGATGTGTGAAGCGTTCTTTGCGTCATATCTCTCGAGCAGGCCCTCTGAAGCGAGCATGTTGTAAGGATCTGTTGTACCGCCGAAGAAGACGTCTGCTGACGGGTTGCCCTTCTCTTCCTCGATCTTGGCCTGAACCTCACCTGTTGAAAGGCGCTGATAGACTGTCTTGATGCCGAACAGTTTCTGGAAGTTCTCGACTACTGCAGAAAGATACTGTTCCTCACATGAACCGTAGACAACGAGCTCACCCTCTGCCTGAGCAGCGGCGATCAGTGCGGAATCGAAACCCTCGACTGCTGTTGCAGCTGACTTGGATTCCTGAGCACCCTGTGCGAAAACACCAGCGATGGCTACCATGAGAACAAGCAGCACTACTGTAAGTTTTTTCATTTTTCCTCCTCTTGATCCCGAAGGACCTTTTTAAAGCTGAAAATATAGACTGACAGTGTTTTTCAACGACAATCCCGCAAAAACACTGCATGGGATATTGTCGCACCCCTTTTTGATGCGGTCAATGAAATATTACATAAATGTCTTTATAGCCTGTGACCCGATTATTTGGTATCATTGTCACATATGGCTTACGAAGTGACTGCTACACGCAAAAGACCTCAGAAATTCCAGGACCTGGTCGGTCAGGAATTCGTCGTCTCCACCCTGAAAAACTCGATCCAGCAGGGCAGGATCGCACATGCCTATCTGTTCAGCGGACCGAGAGGTGTCGGAAAGACAACAAGCGCAAGACTTCTTGCAAAGGCGCTCAACTGCGTGCACGGTCCTACGGCAGACCCGTGCGACGAGTGCGACAACTGCAGGGGCATAGCAAAAGGCAGCAGTCTGGACGTCATTGAGATAGACGGAGCCAGCAACACCGGAGTCAACGATGTGCGCGTGATCAAGGAGGAGGTCATGTTCCCTCCCACCTCTTCGCGCTACAAGATCTACATCATAGACGAAGTTCACATGCTCTCCCAGAGCGCTTTCAACGCACTTCTGAAAACCATAGAGGAGCCGCCCGAGTACGTTGTGTTCATATTCGCCACAACCGAGACCCAGAAGGTGCCGGCCACAATCAGAAGCCGCTGCCAGCAGTTCAACTTCCAGCTGATTCCGCTTGAGACCATCAAGGGTCTCCTTGCGCAGGCAGCCGCGGAGATGGGAATCGAGGCGGAGGACGACGCCCTCTTCTGGATCGCAAAGGAATCCACGGGCTCAATGCGCGATGCCTACACCCTTTTCGATCAGGTCGTGGCATTCTCCAACGGCAGAATCACCCTTGCCCAGATCCGTGAGAAACTCGGCCTTGTGGGCGTGGAGCGCATAAACAACATCATGATGGATGTCCTGTCCGCAAACCGCGGCGCCTCCATAGACAAGATTCACGATCTTCTTGCAAAGGGCGTCAGCCTGGAGCAGATCGTGAAGGACTTCTCCGAATACTTCAGGACCCTCCTTCTGATCAGGAAGGGCGTGAAAAGCGAGAACGTGCTGGGCGAGCAGGTCTCCAGCTTCCCCGCCGACATTCTCAATGCGTACAACGAGGAGCAGCTCGAGGCTGCCCTGGACATGTTCCTGAACCTGTACAGGGACATCAGATACTCGCTCAATCCCCGTTTCGAGCTTGAGCTGGCCATCTCAAAGCTCTCCAGACTGCGCTATGTGGCTTCCAACGCCAGCGTCCTGGAGCAGCTCGCCCGCCTGAAGAACGACCTCATCAGCGGTGCCATCACACCTCTGAACCCCGACCTTGCGGACCAGAAGACAATCCAGCCGCAGGCATCGGAGCCAAAGCCTCAGAGCCCGGCTCCCGCACCGGAAAAGGCAGAGGAGAAGCATGAGCCCCAGACGCCTCCCGTTCCGGAGCCAGAACAGCCCGAGCAGCCGAAGGAGGTCTCAGATCCTCAGCCGGTGGAAGAAGCACCTGCACCCGCACCCGCTGCTGTGCAGGAAAAATCTGTGGAGTGGACTCTTGAGGGTCTTGCCGATGCCCTGCCACACGGAACGATCTCCGTGGAAAAGACGGACATGGGTCTTGTGCTTGGTTTCAACAGCAGGCTGTTCTACCAGACGGCAAACAGGAACAAGGCCATGGTGGAGGAAAAGCTCCGGGACAAGACGGGTTGCGATGTGAACGTGGTGCTCTCCTACTCGGAACCGCCGGAGCCGAAGATTCCGGAGACCCCGGCCCCTCAGGCTCCCGTCAGGCAGCCGGAAGAGAAACCCGCACCTGCACCCGAGGTCAGGGAGGAAAGTCCGAAACCCCGTCCGCAGGAGCAGGCACCCATGAGCAATGAGCAGAAAAACCTTATTACAGACCTGATGCTATGTTTTGACGGCAGAGAGGAGCGAGGATGAACCCATTTGAACTGTTGAAGAACATGAACGAGATAAAGAGCCAGGCGGAAGCCATGAAGGCCAAGATCGCCACAATCAGATGCACCGGCTACGCCGGCGGCAATATGGTGGAGGCCGTGGCCAACGGCAACATGCAGATCGAGAGCATCAAGATCGATCCCGAATTCGCCAAGGCGGAGAATGCCGAACTTCTTGAAGTCATGGTCACCTCGGCGGTGAACACCGCTCTGAAGAACGTCAGAGACAGAATACAGGAAGAGGCCGGGGAAAAGATGGCCCAGTACGGAATCAACCTATGACTGCACTCGACAACCTTTCCAAGCTTCTTTCACGACTCCCGGGCGTCGGACCGAAAAGCGCATCCAGGATTGCTTTTTCCCTGATCAACACATCCAGGGACTACAACGACCTTCTTGCAAAGAGCATCGCGGAGATCAAGGACAAGGTCAGACCCTGTTCTATATGCGGATCTTTTTCCGAAACGGAAATCTGTCCTGTCTGTTCCGATTCCATGAGGGACAGGACCCTGCTCTGCGTTGTCGAGCAGCCACAGGATGTCCTTTCGATCCAGGCAAGCGGAGCATACAACGGGCTTTTCCATGTCCTGGGCGGAGCGATAAATCCGTTGAACGGAGTGGGTCCGGAGAACCTCAGTTTCGACAAGCTTCTCAAGCGCATAAACGAGGGCTCCTTCAAGGAAATCATCATTGCTACAAACCCCACGGAGGAAGGTGACACCACAGCCCTCTACATCAGGCACATACTCAAGGACAAGGAGGGAATTGCCCTCACAAGACTTGCTTCCGGACTTCCCATCGGAGGAGACCTCGAGTATGCGGACAGAACGACACTGACTCGCTCTTTCCGCGGGCGCATCAGCTTCTGATTCTTTCATTATTATTTGATTCCGCGTTCCTTGCTGATTGTCTCGTATGCTTCCTGGATTTCCCGGAATTTCTTTGTCGCGTATTCCTTGAACTCGTCCGCAAGGCCCTTTGCGGCAACGGTGTCGGGATGGTACTCCAGAATCAGCTTGCGGTATGCCTTCTTGATCTCCGCCTCTGAGGCATCCTCGGTCAGGCCCAAAACGGCATAGGCCTTGGAAGAGCCCTTGACGTTGTAGTTGCGGCGGATGCTGTCGTGAAGGGACTCGTGGATATGGAAGGCCCTTGCGGCGTAGTCGATCAGACGTTCCTCGTTGGGGGAAAGCCTTCCGTCCTCCATTGCCACCCGGTAGAAGATGTCCAGCATCATTGTCAGAAGCTGGGGCGATGTTCGGAAGTTGTGGTAGAACTGGTCAGCCAGGTTCTCGAAGCTTGCATCCTTGGTCAGAGCCTCTTCAAATATCTGTCTTGCGTAGTCCAGGCTCGGGCCGTACAGGTTCAGGTCGCGGGTCATGAATTCGTAGACCTTGCGCCTTGCTCCTTCGGAGACCTGCCCGTCCACGGAGGAAAGCTTGGCAAGCATCGAGAAGGCTCCTACGAAGAAGACCATCTGAGGATTGCTGTAGCCGGTATTGAAGAAGAAGTACTGCCCGCCATCTTCGGATCCGTCATGGCTCAGTGTTCGGGCACGGTCGGCCATGTGGCCGAGGAAGATGCCGATAATAAGCCCTACGGGACCGAAGAGGAACAATCCTAATAAACCGCCGAAGATTTTACCGGAAAAGAACATCAGAGCTTATCGATGAGCATTGAGCACTTTCCGCTCGGAATCGGGAGGGTCTTTTTCTTCTTCTCGTCGATGATCTCGATCGTGAAGTAGTAGAGCTTCTCGCTTTCAAGCCTGATTTCCCATCCGCGGGCGTTCTTGTTGCTCAGAATCGTGATTATGTTGCGCTTCAGGGACAGACCCTCGATTCCCATGACCTCGAGGCTCGGGACAACCCAGTTGACCGTCTTGCGCGGCAACGAGATGTCCAGGCCGATGATGTCCTCGATCATCAGCGTGATGGTCACAAGGCAGGCCTGAGGGAGGAATCTCTTTCTGGGGAACTCCCCGTCTGCTGCCGGGATTCCCTCTTTCATCGGAAGATATGCTTCCCAGACATCACCGGGCTTGTCCCCTTCCGGATGAAGAGTGTCCAGAATGAAGTACATGTGTCTGATGGCACACTCACGGGCAAAGACGTATTCGCCGTATTTCTCGAGGCCCTTGACCACGCAGTAGACGTTGGAGGGAACGATGGCTCCGCAGTAGCCGGTCGGGTTCTCCGAATAGCAGGGGGAATCCGCACTGACGCTGGGGAACGGGTTGTCTGTTCCGAAAACTTCCGGGTTCTTCAGGTCCTCGATCATGAAGGAGGCTCTCTCGTCGTTCGGAATCTCGGCCAAGAAGGTCCAGTATGCTCCGATGAGCTTGAGAGGGATGCGCTCCTCGTTGGCGTCAAGGTCGTAGTAGAAATGGGTCTCGGGATCCCACATCAGGTTGTTGATCCTGGTCTTGAGCGAGAAGTACAGCTTCTTGTACCTGAAGCTGAGCTCCTTGTCGTTCAGGATGTCACCGATGTTGGACAGATACAGGGCGTTCAGGGCGACCATGGTGTTGAAGTCTACGGGGTAGACGGTGCGCTCCCTGGGGATGTTTCCTGTAAGGCAGGCCGAGATGGGAACTGCGAACAGACCGTTCTCCTTCTGGAACATCGTCTTGAGCCATGTGAAGTACTTCTCCATGACCTCGACGGCATCCTTCAGGCGCTTCTTGTTTCCAATCTTGTGGTAGAAGACATACTCGACATAAGCGAAAAGCGGCATTGTGACGCCTTCCGGATTGTCCTCCGTGACCACGGCTCTGCCGTCTTCCACGCTGTAGTCGGATCTGATTGCTCCGTTCTCCTCCTGCTTGCTGTAGAAGTAGTCGAGCATTTCGAACGGAGAATAGGTCTGGTTGCTGTAGTTGAGGAAGAAGGACGAAAGGCAGCTGTTGAACTGGTTGATGGTCTTCTGGTCTGCGTATGACAGATAGCTTCCGGAAAAACCGTTCTGCTCGGTTCCCTGGGTCCAATGCTCGTCAATCCACACCCAGGACCTGTCATAGAGGTCAACGAAATCCTGATCATAGAAATGTATTGATGGAATTGATTCGCGGCTCAATTGCTGTTCCCCATTCACAAAAAACCCCAATATCACAATCCGATATTGGGTCAAGATAGCATACAGATTATCACAGAATAGCAAAATCGTCAAATAATTTTATTAATTATTTAGGTCAGACAGTTTTGCAATATCGCTTTTTTTCAGAATTGCCGAGATTGTCCCGTCAGGACAAAAGCATTACAATCGTTTGCATGACGGATCTGTTTCTTCCGATGACAAAATCTGACATGGCAAAACGGGGCTGGGATCAGCTGGATGTACTTTTCATCTCGGCGGATGCCTATGTGGACCATCCCTCTTTTGCCTCCGCCCTGCTCGGAAGGCTTCTGGAAAGCAGAGGCTACAGGGTGGGAATAATAGCCCAGCCTGACTGGAAGACCCCGTCATCCCTCAACATCATGGGAAAACCGCGCCTCTGTTGCATGATCAGCGGAGGAAACATAGACTCCATGGTTGCCCACTACACCAGCACCAAGAAGAAGCGCAGCGAGGACCTCTATTCCCCCGGGGGCAAGGCGGGACGCAGACCGGACAGACCGACAATCGTCTATTCCAATCTTGCCAGACAGGCATTCGGAAACATCCCGATTGTTATCGGCGGACTGGAAGCCTCCCTCAGACGCCTTGCCCACTACGACTACTGGCAGGATCTGGTGCGCAAGCCCATCCTGTTGGATTCAAAGGCAGACCTTCTTGTCTACGGCATGGGAGAACTCCAGAGCCTGGAGATAGTAAGCCGTCTGGACAAAGGCCTTGGCGTTGACGACATGCACGACATCCAGGGAATTTGCTTCAACATCTCCCAGAAGGAAGATACGTCTTCCCTTCCTTTCGAACCTGTTGTCCTCCCTTCTTTCGAGGAGGTTTCCCTCAGGGACAAGGTCTCCAACAGGCCTGATCCGGAAGGTCAGAAGGCCTATGCAAAGGCCTTCAACCTGCAGATGCTTCACGAGAACCCATTTGAGAAACGATGTCTTGTTCAGGCATGTAATGGTAGAAATATTGTACAGAATCCTCCTGCAAGGCCATTGACAGAGAAAGAATTTGATGCCCTCTACGAGCTTCCTTTCCAAAGACGCTGGCATCCCTGCTACGACAAGGACGGTGGAATTCCCGCGATAAGGGAGGTACAGTTCTCCATCACCAGCAACCGCGGCTGCTACGGCGGCTGCTCCTTCTGCGCCATCACAAACCATCAGGGAAGGATCATACAGACCAGAAGCCTGCAGTCCCTGGTCAAAGAAACAAAGACTCTGACAAAGCATCCGGACTTCAAGGGCTACATCCATGATCTGGGCGGCCCTACCGCCAACTTCCAGTGCCCGGCGTGCGAGAAACAGCTGAAGGTTGGCCCCTGCGCCAACCGCCAGTGCCTGTTCCCAAACCCCTGTCCGAACGTCCGGGATTCGCATCGCCTCTACCTTGAGAAACTCAAGGCCGTTGCATCTGTTCCCGGAGTGAAGAAGGTCTTCATCAGAAGCGGAATCCGCTTCGATTACCTGATGCTCTGCGCCGACGAGGATACCCGGAACCTGTTCATCAGTAAGCTTGTCAGCGACCACGTCAGCGGACAGCTCAAGGTTGCTCCGGAGCACATCTGCGACAGCGTGCTGAGCTGTATGGGAAAAAGTCCGGTTGAAGTCTACGACAGCTTCAGAAAGGCCTTCTTCGACGAGAACCGCCGACAGGGCAAGAAACAGTTCCTCATCCCCTACCTGATCGCAGCCCACCCCGGCTCGACTCTGGAGGATGCCATAGAGCTGGCGCTTTACATGAAGAAGCAGGGCTTTGTCCCGGACCAGGTCCAGGAGTTCTATCCCACGCCGTCCACGGTATCCACATGCATGTACTACACAGGACTCGATCCGCGTCCGGGGGAGAACCTGAAGAAGGTGTTCGTTCCGAAAGGAAGGGATGCGAATCTCCAGCGTGCGCTGCTGCAGTTCAACAGGCGGGAAAACAGGACTCTTGTGCTGGAAGCTCTGAGGAAGGCAGGAAGAACAGACCTTGCAAAGGTCCTTCTGCCAAAGTAAACTGTTTGCGATAAAAGCAGGTCCTTTCATGAGCACATTAATAATCAATGCCGATATCGTCACTTCCGGTTCAATCAGGGAAAAAGCCGGACTTTTCATCAACCGTGACGGCAGGATTGCCGATGTCTTTGATATGCAGGATTTCGACAGGGCCAAATACGGTGATGTTGATTCTGTTCTTGACGTCAAGGGCCGTCTTCTCTGCCCGGGCCTGATCGACACACATATCCATGGAATCGGCGGCTTCGAGCCGGACACCACAGAACCGGAGCCCACTCTCAGGATGTCCGAAACTCTGGTCAGATTCGGAGTGACGTCTTTCCTTCCAACCCTCTATGCAGGCAGGGAGGAGAAGATGGAGAAAGAGGCTTCCGGTATTGTAAAAGCCATGGGGCATGAGACCGGAGCAAGGATTCTTGGGATCAACATGGAAGGCCCTTTCCTCAGTCCCGCCAAAAGCGGAGCTCAGGACCCTCAGGCCCTGATCCTTCCGGACAGGGAAGTGCTCGAACGTCTGGTTGCCTCCGGTGATGGACATGTGGTTGCTATGACAGTGGCTCCGGAGCTTGATGGTATTGAAAAAATAACGGACGAAGCAAAGAAACAGGGTATTGTTCTTCTGATGGGCCATACAAACGCCACATATGAGGAAGCCCTGAAGGGAAAGGCTCTGGGCATCAACCACACCACGCACATGTTCAATGCAATATCCAAAATGGACCACAAAGCCCCGGGTGCCGTGGGAGCAGTGCTCTTCGATCCGAACATGAACTGCGAGGTGATCGCAGACGGAGTCCATGTCCACAGGGACCTTGTCTGCTATCTGATCGGAACAAAAGGCAGCGACCACGTTGTCCTGATCACAGACAGTCTCAGTCCCACTTCCCTCGGGCCGGGTAAATATGTAATCAACGGAGACAACGTCGTTCTCGGAGAGCTTGGCGCTTTTGTCCTTGAGAAGGACCACAACAAGCTCTGTGGGTCAGCACTGACGCTGAACAAGGCGGTGAAGAATGTGGCTTCCTGGACAGGGAATGTTGCAAGTGCCGTGAAGATGGCGTCCGAAAACCCGGCCTCCCTCTATGGCTTCAGCGACATCGGATCCATTGCAAAGGGAAAGCTCGCAGACCTTGCCGTCTTTGACGACAGCTTCAATGCCACCGAGGTCTTCGTGGGTGGAAAACTGGTATACAGCAAATAGAATTCAGGAGAATCGATATGGATTTTTTGGATTATTTCAAACAGATATGCAGGATTCCCAGAGAATCCGGAAACGAGGAAGGAATGAGACAGTTCCTCCTCTCTTGGGCAAAGGAGAACGGTTTCGAAGGCATCCGTGATGCCGCCGGAAACATCATCCTCCGCACCGGAGCGACTCCGGGCTATGAGGACGCTCCTTCCGTGGCAATCCAGGGTCACATGGACATGGTCTGTGTCAAGGTTCCCGGAAGCAAGCACAACTTCCTCACAGACCCCATCGATGTCTATGAGGACGGGGACTTCCTGAAGGCAAGGGAAACCAGCCTCGGTGGCGACGACGGAATAGCAATTGCCATCGCCATGGCAATCTTCACCGATCCCGAAGCAAAGCATGGACCGCTTGAGGCCATCTTCACGTTCTCCGAGGAAACAGGCATGGACGGGGCCTTCGGTCTTGACGGCAGCCTGATCAGAAGCAGAAAGCTCATCAACCTGGACAGCGAGGACGAAGGCACCATCTACATCGGCTGTGCCGGAGGAATAGACCTTGAGGGAAAAGCCTCCTATGAGATGGATTCTGTTCCCGAGGATTGGGAGACTCTTGAGATCGGCGTTTCCGGACTGAAGGGAGGCCATAGCGGCGGAGAGATCCACCAGCAGCACCTCAATGCAATCTGCGCCCTCTCGAGAATGCTCGTATCCCTTGAGGAAACCTCCATCCCCTTCCGCCTTGCATACTTCGATGGCGGAACAAAGAGGAACGTCATCCCCTCTTCCGCAAAGTGCGCGATCTGCGTACCCGAGGGCAAAAAGCACGCCGTTGTCGAGAAACTGATCCAGACCTTCACTGTCATAAAGGAAGAGAACAAGATCGAGGAGCCGGGCTTCGAGATGAGCAGAAAATGCTCGCACCACGGTGCTGTCAGAATGACACAGGCCATGGACGAAGATTCCACACTGATTCTGTGCAAGGCCCTGTTCGCCTGCCCTCACGGAGTATTCACCATGAGCAAGGCCATCCCCGGCATTGTCGAGACCTCAAACAACCTTGCAATCGTCAGAATGGAGAACGGAATCCTTGACATCCAGGTGAGCGTGAGAAGCAGCATCGATTCTGCCAAGTACTATCTTGTAAACCGGATCAAAACCATCTTCGAAAGCTTCGGAATCGACTGCACAATCGGAAACGGCTATCCTTCATGGACTCCGGATCCGGATTCGGCTCTGGCTCGCTTCTGTGCTGAGGCCTACGAGAAGCTCACAGGAAAAAAACCTGAGATCACTGCAATCCACGCAGGACTCGAGTGCGGTGTCATCAACAGCAAATGCCCGGGTATGGACAGCGTCTCCATCGGACCTCAGATGTACGACATCCACTCCACGGAGGAGAGGCTTTCGATCAGCTCGTCAAAGCGCACCTATGAATTCGTGAAACACCTTCTGTCCATCATCAGATAGGTTTCAGACGATATTCATCGACCAGCCGGACTTTGCCATCTTGGCAAGTTCGGCTTTTCTTTTATCGAGGTCTGGCATGTGGTTCTGCATCAGGGCCCAGAAGTCCTTCCCGTGTCCGCTGTGGACAAGATGGCAGACCTCGTGGAGGACCGTCATGTCGATCAGGTCCTCCGGTAAGGTGGCGCACATGTAGCTGAGATACAGCCGTTTTTCCAGAGGATAGCAGACACCCCACTTGCCCTTTGCCCTGTTCACTCCGTATTCGGGAACGGGAAGTCCCAGCTCACAACACCAGTGAGGGACACGCTTCTCCATGAAGGAACGGACAGTATCCACATACATGCTTTTGATGGTTTTCTTTACCTCTTTGATGTCCTGTTTCTTGATGGTTATTATGATTTTATCATCAATGATGTCATACTGAGACTTCTTTCCGTCGATTACCAGAATCGTCATCTTCCTGCCGAGATAAGGGATGAAGTCTCCTGTCTCATAGTTGTGGGACGCAACCTTGTCTGCCTGTCGGTTTATCCATGTGGCGCTGTTTGCGACAAACTCGTCAATCTGTCTCTGGCTTATATGGTAAGGAGCGCTTACTACGGGATGGCCGCTCGGATCCAGGTGAACCCTCAGGTTTCTCTGGCCCCTGTTTCTGACCAGTATGTAGTCTATTCCCGCAAAGCTGTGTTCCGTCTTCATGGAATTAAATATACACTTTGTTGAACTCTTTGTATTTAGTCGTTATATTCTTATTAGTCTTTAATTGCACCATATTGTGCAGGTCGGGAGGAACGAGTGAGATCGGAGCATGTCAGTGACACAGTGAACAAGGTTTTTCTGGACAACGGCGATGAGATCATCCTCGTCGGAACCGCTCATGTCTCACAGAACAGCGTGGACGAAGTCCGTGCCGTGATTGAGGAAGAGCAGCCCGACCACATCTGTCTTGAGCTGGACAAGGGCCGCTACGAAAGTAAGACCAAAGAGCAGAGCTATTCGAACATGAATCTGGTCAAGGTCTTCAAGGAAGGAAAGACCTTCCTGGTCCTTGCAAACACAGCCCTTGCCTCCTTCCAGAAGAAAATGGGAAACCAGACCGGCACAGCTCCCGGAGAAGAGATCATCGGAGCCAGCAGGATTGCAGAGGAAAAGGGAATCCCCTACTCGTTCTGCGACAGGGAGATTGCAACCACCCTCAAGCGCGCCTGGGCCAAGAGCAACCTGTGGAACAAGGCAAAGCTGATCAGCACCCTTCTTTCAAGCGCCTTCGACAAGGAGGAGTTCAAACCGGAGGAACTGGAGGAGCTCAAGAAATCCGACACTCTGCAGGAGATGATGAACGAGCTTTCCAAGGAGCTTCCCGGAGCCAAGGAAGCTCTGATCGACGAGCGGGACCGCTACCTTGCAACAAACATCATTCAGGCACCCGGACACAAGAAGGTCGCCGTAATCGGAGCCGGACATGCCAACGGAATCATCAATACCATCGGCAAGCTTGAGAAAGGCGAGCTCTCCACAGACCTCACAGAAATCTCCAAGGTTCCAAAACCTTCAAAGGCTGGAAAGATCATCGGCTGGATGATTCCGGTCATTCTTGTTGCAATCATTGTCCTGGCCGGCGTCTTCAACGGTTTCAATGAGAGCCTGAGGTACTTCGTCATCTGGGCCTGCACCAATGCGGCCACAACAGTTCTGTTCAGCATCCTTTCTCTGGCCCACCCGCTCAACTGGCTTGTTGCTGCGGTCTCCGCACCGATAGCGGTATTGAACCCGGCAATAGGAGTCGGAGTAATAACGGGAATTGTCGAAGCCACTCTCAGAAAGCCAGCCGTAAAGGACTTTGAGAGCCTTTCGGATGACATCTCGTCCTTCAAGGGCTGGTTTAAAAACAAGGTGCTTCACGCCTTCCTGATATTCTTCACCACAAGCCTCGGAAGCATCCTGGGAACATTCGTCCTGTTCCCCATCATGCTGAAGGTGTTCGGCTGAGCCACTTTTTTTGTCCACCGACAAGTACCGTCCACTTTTCTTGACAAGTACCACAAGTACCCCCCCCCGAACTTCTAAAAAGTTGCAATTTTCTCCTTACCAATACTTCTAAAAGTTGCATTTTTTGCTGGAATAATACTTCCAAACGTTGCATTTTTCTGAGAATCGTGAGACAATTCCTTGCAAGGAGAAGAAATGCTCAAACGCAAGTTTTATGATGTGCTTTTGGACTGGAAAAAGACAAAGAAAAACGAATGTCTGCTTGTGAACGGAGCCCGTCAGGTAGGCAAGACTTTCATCATAGAGAAGTTCGGACAGGATCAGTACAACAGATACTACTATCTTAATTTCATCAAGAACCCAAGCCTCAAGAACATATTCGAAGGTTCTCTGGAACCTACCGAGATATACAAGAGAATGTCTCTGTATGTCCCCGGATTCTCTCCGGAAGACAACAGCACATTGGTTTTCCTTGATGAGATACAGCGTTGCAAAAAGGCCCGCACGGCACTGAAGTTTCTTGCGCTGGACAACAGGTACGACTTCATTGCCTCAGGATCATTGCTGGGTATCCATTACAACGAGGGAGAAGATGAACCGGAAGAACAGATATCCGTACCCGTAGGTTATGAAAGGGAAATCGAAATGACCTCCCTTGACTTCGAGGAATTCCTCTGGGCAAACGGGTTTGATGACAATGCGGTGAATAACCTGAGAAATCTCTTTGAGACACACAGTAGGATAGACAACGAAATCAATGACAGATTCCAGCATCTGTTCAGGGAATACATGGTTATCGGCGGCATGCCTGAAGTCGTCAAAACAATGGTGGAAACCTCCAATTATCAGGCGGTTTACGAGACTCAGCAGAAAATCCTCAAAGCATATGAGGATGACATCCAAATCTATGCAAAGAATACCGAGAAGCCCAAGATTCTTGCCTGCTACAAGTCGATTCCACGGCAGTTGTCCAACGAGTATACGAAGTTCAAATACAAGACGGTAGAGAAGACAGGTAGCGCCCGGAAATACGGGAATGCACTTGATTGGCTTGCCGATGCCGGCCTCATCAAGAAGGTTTTCAACGTTTCCAGACCCGTTCTTCCTCTGAAAGCCTATGAGATTCCGGAAGAATTCAAGATCTACGCGACGGACATCGGCCTTGCAACCTCGATGTTCGGCTTTGAGACGCAGGCCGCATTGCTGAAGGGAACTCTTGACGGACCGGCAAAGGGTGGCATCTTTGAGAATCTGATCTTTGATGTCCTGAACAAAAACCGGATTCCCCTTCACTACTTCCGGAAAGACGAGGGCAAACAGGAAATAGAGTTTGTATTTGAAAGAAACGGTTCGGTCATCCCCGTGGAAGTAAAAGCCGGAAGAGGAAGAACCATATCCCTCAACTCTTTCATCGAGGACTACTCTCCTGAGACAGCCTACAAACTCATAAACGGAAATATGGGGAAAGAAGGCGTAAGGATAACCATCCCGCACTACATGGCTCAGTTCATCTGAGAATCCTTAAGAGCTGGTTTCTATACTTTCCAGTCCATATTTTCTGATGTATCTCGCATTCCTGAAGGTGCCTACCTTCACGATCCTTCCGGCTTTGATCAGCCGGTTCAATGTGCCTTGCACAGTTGCCGTGCTTATGTCAGGAAGCTGTCTGCAGATTTCTTCCTTGGATATGGGAACGATTGAACTCATTATCACGGATTCGATTCTGTCTGCCTTGATGCCTTTTTTCCCACTGAATGTGAGGAACTGACTGTTCAGCCTGTTGTAACAGCAGGAAAGCACATACATGCAGTATTTCACGAATGCTATGTAGCTGTTTTTATTTCTGTCCCATCCTTCTGATGCTTCATGAAGGGCCTCATAGTAATAATCCCGGCTTTCCATGATCTGGTTCTCCATGGAGATGTATTTCCCTATGTCTAAACCTGCACGATAGTAGAGAAGAAGCATCAGCAGTCTTGAGACGCGGCCGTTTCCATCAGAGAAAGGATGGATGCAAAGAAAATCCAGAATCACGCAGGGGATGAGAATAATGTCAGGAATACCATTCTGCCTTGCGTCCAGATAGGCAAGGACAAGCTGCTGCATGCAAGTTTCACATTGGTCTGCCGGGACAGGTCTGAACCTGACAGAAGCATTTCCTTTGCTGTCGTATTGGAGAATTAGATTGTCTTCCGATTTGTACATTCCTCCAAGCCGTCTGTAGCTTCTGGAATACAGCACCTCATGGAAATGCCTGATTGTATCCTCGTTGAACGATATCGTCCTGTAGTTCTCATGTATTTCATTTAGAGCCTCGGAGTATCCGGCTATCTCTTCTTCGTCGTGGGTCTTTGGTTTTGCTCCCTTCACAATCTCGGTGATTCTTTCATAGGTGGTTACTACCTGTTCAATTTCGTTTGAAGCTTTGACAGACTCCACAATTGCCTTCTCCCTGAGTTTCTCAAAGGCTTTTGGGAAATCTTTTCTCCGCTCTTTCTCGGCCTGGCTGAACGAACCGATATCCATTGAGTACTGAATGATTGAAGCCGGAATATAGCCTTCTTTCAGGAATCCGTAACCGAATTTGTGCATTAGAATACTCCATTTACTTTATATTTTGACCTTTAAAATATAAAGAAAAAATATAAAGATAACAATATTACTTTATATTTTCAGCTCCAAAATATAAAGTAAAATCCTTTAGGCTTTCAGGGCAAAGGCGTCGCGGACTTTCTGACAGCGCTTGAGAACTACAGAGCTGCTCTTTTCAAAGTGCATCGAGTACGGAACTATGGCCTTGTCAAAGCCCATCTCGGATGCGGCCTTCAGGCGACGATCGCCGTAGTTGACAGGCCTGACCTCTCCTGCAAGCGAGAGTTCTCCGAAACTCACCATCTTTGCCGGAAGCTCGGTCTCGCTGTAGGCTGACCACAGGGCAAGGGCCAGAGAAAGCTCCACGGAAACCTCGTTGACGCGGATTCCTCCGGCGACATTCACGTAGATGTCCTTGTCTGCAAGCCTGATGCCTGCATGGCGCTCCAGAATCGCGCAGACTCTGAGAACCCTGGAGGAATCTATCTTGTCCGAATAAACGCGGCTGTAGCCCGATTTTGCGTCCACAATCAAAGCCTGCAGTTCCACCAGGAACGTTCTTGTGCCCTCGGTTATGGCGGTATAGGCGATTCCCGGAGGAAGCGTGGTTCCCGTGCGTTCGGAGATGAAGAAACTGGCAGGATCCTTGACGCCCTCAAGGCCGGTGTTCGTCATTGTGAAGATTCCGATCTCATCAACAGATCCGAAGCGGTTCTTGGCAGCCCTGATGAGTCTGACGCCCATGGATGCCTGCTCGAAGTACAGAACGGTATCGACCATGTGCTCTATGATCTTCGGGCCTGCGAGGGTTCCTTCTTTTGTCACGTGTCCGATGAAGAAAACAGCAGTCCCCATGGCCTTGCAGAGACCTGTGATCTCCATGCAGCAGTTCCTGATCTGCGTCACGGATCCGGCGACGGAAGAAAGCTCGTCGGTAGCCAGAGTCTGCAGAGAGTCTATCACTGCAACCTGGGGTTTCTCCGTCTTTATCACGGACATGATCCTCTCCAGTTTCGTTTCACAGAAAATATTGATTCCTTCCAACTGGAGTCCAAGTCTTTCGGCTCTCTGGCGGACCTGGCTGGCGCTTTCCTCTCCGGATACGTAGAGAACCTTGCGCCTTGAGGAACAGAGGGCCACAACCTGCAGAAGCAACGTTGACTTGCCGATTCCCGGCTCACCGCCGACAAGAATGGAACTTGCCCTTACTATTCCTCCGCCCAGAACCCTGTCCAGCTCGGAGATTCCGCTCTCAAATCGGAACTCGGATTCATAGGGAACGTTGGAAAGAGTTGTGGAAGAGTATTGTGAGGAGTCCTTACTAACTGACTTCTTATCCTCTATCTTCTCTTCTATAAAGGAATTCCAAGAACCGCAATCAGGACATCTGCCAAGCCATTTTGAACTTGTGTATCCACACTGAGAGCAAAGGAACTGGGTTGTGCTTTTCATTTTCAGGACTCCTTACCAACTACCGGATAGAATCAGAATAAGCATGAAAAAAGAAACCTGCAACACTGTTTTCATGCAATGCCGCAGGTTTGTTTGTATGTAAGACTTACAAAGTGGAATCAGAAGTCCAGAAGCTCCACATCGAAGATCAGATAGGAGTTCGGCGGGATGATTCCCGGATAGCCGTGCACTCCGTATCCCAGCTCAGGCGGGATGATGAGAGTTCTCTTCTCTCCCTTGCTCATTGTCTGAAGAGCTTCGTTCCAACCGTCGATTACCTGACCGATCTGGAAACTTGCAGGCTGTCCTCTGTGGACGGAGGAATCGAACATCCTGCCGTCAAGAAGAGTTCCTGTGTAATGGACAGTGACGGTCTGACCGTACTTGGGGCAGCCCTTTCCATCGCCTTTCTTGAGAACCACATACTGAAGGCCGCTGGGGGTCTTAACGGTGTTGGGCCAGCGGTTCGAGATCTCGTTCTCGATCTTCTCAATCTCTGCCCTGCGTCTTTCCATGGCGACTTTTGCGGCATTCTCGACCAGATCCGAGAAAATCTGCTTGGTTACTTTGAAATTCTTGGCATCCTCGCCTATTCTCTCGATTGTGATTGTATTGATCTTGTCGCCCTGTCTGATGCTGTTTACAACATCCTGACCTTCCACAACACGTCCGAAGACAGCGTGTTTGTCATCCAGCCACGGAGTTTTCACGTGAGTGATGAAGAACTGGCTGCCGTTTGTACCAGGGCCTGCATTTGCCATGCTCAGAACGCCCGGACCGTCGTGTCTGAGGCTCGGATCGAACTCATCCGGGAAGGAATAGCCGGGACCGCCTGTTCCGTCACCCTTGGGACAACCGCCCTGGATCATGAAATTGTCTATGACCCTGTGGAAATTCAGACCTTCGTAGAAGTTCTCACCCGGATCCTCCAGATTGAGTTCTCCTTCGACAAGTCCGACAAAGTTCGCAACTGTCATCGGGACCTTCTTGTATTCAAGTCTGATGACGATATCTCCCTTCTGTGTATCGATCACGGCATAGAGGCCGTCTTTGTCTTTATAGCTCATAATTTCTCCTATCTCTTTATAATATAAATAATTACAAATCGTCGTAGAGGCCACCGTCAGAGGAAAGCAGCTGGTAGATCCTATCAAGTTCATCGCTGTCTCTTGAGGTGTTCTCAAACGTGATGACAATCTTACCCTTCTTGATCCTGTCGCCCTTGTACTTTCCCTTGATTTCGACGCGGCATCCGGTTGCAGAGCGGAACTTCTCCTCAAGATAGAGGATTTCAGGAGCCTTGGCAGAGACAACCTCCTTTTTGGGAGTGTCATCGACAGGTTTGACTGCCCTCTTTCCACTGTTGAGATCCGAAGCAAGAGCTTCGGCCTGTCTGACGGAAAGATCCTTCTCGATGATTGTGTTGAACAGAATCTCCTGGTCTGCAGGATTCTCTACACTCAGAAGAGCTCTGGCATGACCTGAGGTGAAGAATCCCTTCTCAAGAGCATCAAGCATGTTCTCCGGAAGATTGAGAATCCTCAGGCTGTTGGAGATCGCAGGTCTGCTTTTGCCAACCTTTTTAGCCAGTTCTTCTTGTTTAATTCCAGCCTGCACAAGGAGATACGAGAAGGCTCTGGCCTCTTCTACCGGGTTCAGGTTCTCTCTCTGGATGTTCTCTATGAGGGATACTTCCATTCTCTGGAGATCACTGAAGGATCTGACAATACAGGGAACTGTTCTTAGATTTGCAAGTTTTGCAGCTCTGAACCTTCGTTCTCCTGCAACAATCACATAAACATCATTCGCAATTTCCTCAACAAGAAGCGGCTGGATGATGCCCTGAGAAAGGATGGAATCCTTCAATTCCATCAAAGCGTCAGGATCGAAGTTCTTTCTAGGCTGATTCGGGTTGGTTTTTATCTTGGAAATATCAATTTCTACGACTTTTGACCCGGATTCCTCGAGTTTGCTTGCCTCATATGTCGAATATTCGTCTATAAGGGAGTTGATTCCCCTTCCTAATCCATGTTTTTTAATTGGCACGACTCAGAATCTCCTTTGCAAGCGCTGCATATGCCTTGGCACCGGAACAGCTGTTATCATAGGCATTGATCGGCAATCCGTGGGATGGAGCCTCACTCAAACGCACATTTCTCGGTATCATGGTTCTAAAAACAAGATCGGTGAAATAAGTGCTGATATCCTCCACAACCTCATTATTGAGATTTGCACGCTTGGAATACATGGTAAATACGATTCCAAGGATCTCCAAAGAAGGATTAAGCTTCTTTTTGACCGAATTTATGGTTCTGAGGAGCAAATTCAAGCCTTCCATTGCAAAATACTCACATTGCATCGGAATCACAACGCCATTTGCCCAACAAAGTGCATTCATGGTTACCAGATCAAGTGCCGGCGGACAGTCTGCAAAGATGAAATCAAAGGAATCCTCAAGGGGAGCAAGTGCATTCTTAAGGAAAAATTCCCTGTTGTCCTCATCAACCAGCTCAACTGCAAGACCAGCCATGTTGATACCACCGCTCAAGCAGTATAGATTGTTCACAGGAGTGGTCTGAATGGCAGAAATATCAGCTTCACCGGCCAAAACCTCGTAAATTCCAGGTTTTGAAGTGTCAGCAGAGACAGAACTGGAAAGATTTCCCTGGGAATCCAGGTCAACAAGTAGGACTTTGTATCCATCACGTGCAAGAGCCGAACCAACATTGACAGCGGTAGTTGTCTTACCAACACCGCCCTTTTGATTCAAAAAGATTATTTTTTTTGCCTGCATAACAATAATATAGAGCATAATTCTGCAAAAGTCATCCATTTCTTGACTTTGATATATACTGTTGGTAGATTAGATGTGTCAGGAGGACATTAAGCATGGAAGATCTTGAAAAGAAAGTTATTGAAGCAATAGATAACGTAAGACCATCGCTTCAGAACGATGGTGGAGACATCGATTTTGTCAAAATGGAAGGCAATAAGGTATATGTCAAGCTCAGAGGCGCCTGTGCCGGCTGCATGATGGCCGAAATGACCCTCAAGAACGGCGTAGAGCGCATGCTCCGTTACAACGTGGACGAGAACCTTGAGGTTGTCGACCTTACAATGCAGAATGCTTAACGTTTCACGTGAAACATTTCAACCAGGCTTCGGCCTGGTTTTTTTGTCCAACGACCAACAAACTATCCACATAACAACCACAATCCAACATTATCATCAATCACACATAACACACATAGCAGCGTTTCACGTGAAACATTTTCGTTTTTTGAAAGTACTGGGTCTTTTTTTGAAAAATTCCCAGAACAACAAAAAACCGCATTCCAGATAGCTGAAATGCGGTTTTTGGCCTATGTTACTATTTATAGAAACAGAATAATGTGGGCTTTTCGACCCCTTTTCCCCTTATTTTTCTGTCTCCTCTACAGTTGTGTTTTCGGCCTCATTTTCGATTGTTCCGAGTTCGGCAGCATCGCTTTCTGTTGCGGTCTCTTCTTCAATCTCATCCTCTTGGTAATCCGTTACAGTCATTGCAACGATGTAATCGTCGTCAGTCTTCATTCTGAATACTTTCACACCGCTTGCTGCTCTTCCCTGACTTGAGATTCCAGATACATGTGTCCTGATTGTCTGGCCTTTCTTGGTGATGCAGACCAAGTCGTTTTCATCGTTAACTCCAAGTGCTGAAACAAGATACATGTCATCTTTGAGCTTGTAGATCAGCTGTCCCATGGTTCCTCTTCCATGTGCCTTGAAGAAATCGAATTCAACCTGCTTTCCTTTTCCGTCGTTCGTGACCAGGATAATGTTCTTACCTTCCTCGACTCTTACAAGTCCGATGATCTCATCGTTGTCTGCAAGATTCATTCCTCGGACACCGTGGGAAGCTCTTCCCATGACCCTGACGCTGTCGACGCAGAACCTCAGGCCTTTTCCGTTCTTGGAGATGATCATCGCATCATCGCCGGGTTCCACGAACAGACATTTGACCAGAGTATCGCCTTCGTCGAGGACAATTGCCTTGATTCCGTTCTTCCTTGCATTGATGAAATCGTTCAGCCTGACCTGTTTGACAACGCCAAATCTTGTTGCCATAAGGAGATACTTGTTATCATCAAAGTCTTTGAAGTCGATTATCGCGGAAATGCTCTCGCCATCGTCCATCTTCGGGAGGATTGCCTTGATGTTGACGCCCTTTCCGACCTTCTGGCCTTCCGGTAGTTCCCAGACCTCGAAACAGTATGCCTTTCCGAAGTTGGTGACGAACATGATGTGGTCGTGTGAGAAGGCTGAGAACATGTGCTCGACAAAGTCCTCGTCCCTGAGGGATGCTCCTCTGACGCCCTTTCCTCCGCGGCCCTGTGACTTGTAGTCATCGGCGGAAACGCGTTTCACGAAACCCTTGTTCGTGATGACGACAACTACATCCTCTTTCTTGATGAAGTCCTTGTCCACAAGACCGTCAACCTCTCTGAGGTCGATCTCAGTCCTTCTGTCGTCTCCGTAGTCCTCTCCGACCTGTCTGATCTCCTTCTCGACTTCCTTGAGCATCTTTGTCTCATCCTCGAGAAGCTCGCGGTAGAAGGCGATCTTGATCTCCAGCTCGTTCAGTTCGTCAATGATCTCCTGCGTCTCCATGTGGCTCAGTCTTCCGAGTCTCATCTGGATGATTGCATTGGCCTGTTTCTCGGACAGTGCGAATCTAGCCTGGAGGTTCAGAGAAGCCTCTTCGTTGTTGGCCGCCTTCTTGATGATCTCGATCACTTCATCGATGTTCTCAAGACCGATCTTCAGACCGATGAGGATGTGCTCTCTCTCAAGAGCCTTCGCAAGGTCAAAGCGGGTTCTTCTCGTGGTCACGTCCTTGCGGTGCTCAAGATAGTAGTAGAGCATCTGCTTGAGGTTCAGGCATTTCGGACGGCCTTCCACAAGAGCCAGGTTGTTGACGTTGAAATTCGTCTGGAGGGCTGTGTTCTGGAACAGGTGGTTCACGGCGATCTCCGGAACCGCATCCTTCTTCAGCTCGATGACGATTCTGATTCCATCTCGGCCGGATTCGTCCCTGATTGCCGAGATATCCTTTAGTATGTCGTCCTTACGAAGTTCATCTATCTTCTTTACCAGCTCGGCTTTATTGACCTGATAGGGGATCTCCGTGAACACGATGGACTCGTGTGTCTTGTGGTCCTCCATGTGGTAGACACCACGCAGGACAATCTTTCCGCGGCCGGTCTCGAAGGCGTCCCTGATTCCCCTTGTTCCGCAGATCTTGCCGTAGGTGGGGAAGTCCGGGCCCTTGATGTAGTTCATCAGCTCGAGAATGGTGATGTCAGGATTCTCGATCAGGGCACAGAGGGCGTCGGTGATCTCGCGAAGGTTGTGCGGGGCCATGTTGGTGGCCATTCCGACGGCGATTCCGCTTGTTCCGTTGGCTAGGAGGAACGGGAAGGCTGCGGGAAGGACCTCTGGCTCCTTCATGGACTCATCGAAGTTGGGAACGAAGTTGACCGTATCCTTGTCGATGTCCTGGAGCATCAGCTCACCCATGCGGGCCATCTTGGCCTCTGTGTATCTGTAGGCTGCCGGTGGGTCACCGTCGATGGAACCGAAGTTTCCCTGAGGCTTGATGACCGGATAGCGCAGCGAGAAGTCCTGGGCCAGTCTGACGAGTGCATCGTAGACCGAGGCGTCTCCGTGCGGATGGAACTTACCGAGAACGTCTCCGACGGTTCTGGCACACTTCTTGAACGATCCCGAGGCCTTGATGCCCAGATCATACATATCATAGAGGATTCTTCTGTGAACGGGCTTGAGGCCGTCGCGCACATCAGGCAATGCACGGCTTACAATGACCGACATCGCGTAATCCAGATAGCTTTTCTTCATCTCCTCAGAGAGGTCGGATATAAGAACTCTGCTGTTTTCTTCCATGTTCTACCTCCCGTCAGGCGTCAATCTGCGCGTAAGTCGCGTTCTCTTCGATGAAGAGCCTTCTGGGCTCTACCTCTTCTCCCATCAGCATCGAGAACACATGGTCGGCCTCGACTGCATCGGAGAGATTCACCTTTCCGATGAACCTTGTCTCCGGGTTCATGGTTGTTTCCCAAAGCTGCTCCGGGTTCATTTCTCCAAGACCTTTGTAGCGCTGGATCTTCACGTTCTTGGAATCGGATTCGTCCTCGTTGTGGTCGGCAAGGATCTTTGCCTTGTCCTCGTCGTTGAACGCGTAGTAGTCCTTTCCCTTGATCGTGATCTTGTAAAGCGGCGGCATGGCGAAATAGACATAGCCTGCATCGATCAGCGGTCTCATGTATCTGAAGAAGAACGTGAGGAGGAGGGTTCTTATATGCGAGCCGTCGACATCGGCATCGGCCATGATGATAACCTTGTGGTATCTGGCCCTGGTGACGTCGAAGCTGGCTCCCAGACCCGCACCGATTGAATCGATGACCGGCTGGAGCTTGTCGTTTCCCTCGACCTTGTCCTCTCTGGTCTTCTCGACGTTGAGCATCTTTCCCCACAGCGGGAGAATGGCCTGGATCCTTCTGTCGCGTCCCTGTTTGGCGCTGCCACCTGCAGAATCTCCCTCGACAATGAAAATTTCGCACTGTGCTGGGTCTTTTTCAGAGCAGGGGGCAAGTTTACCCGGCAGACTGACGGAAGTCTTCTTACGGGCGTTCTCGCGTGCCTTCTTGGCTGCGATTCTGGCTTTGGAGGAGGCGACCGTCTTCTCGAGCAGCACCAGGATCTGGTCGGGATGCTCGTCGAAGTAGTCGTTGAGCTTCTGATACACGAAGCTGTACACGATGCCCTGGACGTAGGAGTTTCCGAGCTTCATCTTGGTCTGGCCTTCGAACTGCGGGTTTGTGATCTTGACCGAAACAACGGCGCTCAGACCCTCGCGGACATCCGAGTTGAATCCTTCCTTGAAGTCATCCGACTCGAAGAAGGCCTCGGCGTTCTTGTTCTTTCCAACCATTTCCTTCAGATGATTCTGAAGCTGGTTCTTGAATACAGCCACAAGACCGCTTGTGAAACCGATGAGATGCTTTCCGCCTTCGCGAGTGTTGATGTTATTTGCAAAGGAATGGATGTTTTCGTCGAACCTGTCGTTGTACTGCAGGGCGAACTCGACAATGGCGGCTCCGTTGTCGTTGGACCTCTCTCCACAGTAATAGATGGGTTCAGTTCCTTCGGGGATGACCTTCTTGTTCTCGTTGACGTATGAGACGAAGTCCTTGATTCCGCCTTCGAAGTGGAAGACCTTCTCCTCTGGATCCTCGGCCCTGAGGTCGATTGCTGTGATGGTCACACCCTTGTTGAGGAAGGCAAGCTCTCTGAAGCGCTCGCACAGGACTCCGAAATTGAAGTTGTCCGTCTCCATGATTGTTGTGTCCGGATGGAACTTGATGGTTGTTCCTCTCCTGTCCGTACTTCCGATTCTCTTGACCGCCTCGACCGGCTGGCCATAGTGGTATTCCTGCATATAGAGGTCGGGGGCCCTGTGAACCATGGCGATCAGGTGGTCTGACAGTGCGTTCACAACGCTGACACCGACTCCGTGGAGACCTCCGGAAACCTTATAGGCTCCGCCGTTGAACTTACCTCCGGCATGGAGGTGGCAGAGGGCTACCTCAAGGGTGCTGATTCCTTCCGTAGGATGGATGTCCACGGGAATTCCTCTTCCGTTGTCCTCGACGGTGACATAGTTTCCTTCTTCTATGGTCACACGGATCGTGTCACAGTAACCTGCGACGGCCTCGTCGATTGAGTTGTCCACAACCTCATAGACCAGATGGTGCAGTCCGTCCGGTCCGGTGGATCCGATGTACATGCCCGGCCTTACACGGACTGCCTCAAGACCCTTGAGAACCTGTATGTTCTCTCCGGTGTATTCGGCAGAGGTGTGGGCGAGGCTGTTCATCTCCTCTTCGTTCATCACTTCTTCTTTCATATATCTTCCTTCTACTTATATATAGTAAGACATGAAATATATTATATAATTTTAATATATTAGGCAACACAATTGGGAAAACGTTTACTATTTTTTCAGCAGTCCTTACAAATTACCTTCGCACTTGAAAACAGCGCTTTTCAGTTATAGAATTGACCCACTGGCTCACTGGATAAGAGGTGGAAAATGAAAGAAGGACTTTGGGAAGATACTCTGGACAGACTTAAGGAAACCATGCCCGAAAGCGAGTTCTCCTCATGGTTCGGCCGCCTTGTTTTCGGAAAGGAAGAGGACGGAGTAATCACTCTTTACGTGCCGTCCGCATTCGTCCGCGACAGGTTCGAAACCTCATACAAAGGCACTATTCAGAGCATGCTCAACGAGCTTTCCGGTGAAAACTACAAGCTCTCATTTGAGATAAAAAAGAATGCCCAGAATCAGCAGAATATAAAGAAAACTGAGGAAAAGCCTAAAACTGAGCCATCAAATTCCACTCAGGAACAGAAGCAGCAAAAGGCTCAGAAGGCGGTTGCGGATGACATGATGTTCAATCCGGCATACACCTTCGAATCCTTCATTCCAGGTGACAACAGCAGCTTTGCATACAGCGCCTGCATGGCAATTGCCAAAAATCCCGGCTCTGCCTACAACCCCTGTCTTCTGTACGGAGGCGTAGGTCTTGGAAAGACTCATCTAATCCAGAGCATTGGGAACTACATAAGAAAGAACACGAAGCTCAAGGTGGTCTATGTCACCGCCGAGAACTTCACCAACGAATACATTCAGTCACTCAACGACAAGAACCCGCAGCAGTTCAAGAACAAGTACAGAAAGGTATCAGTTCTTCTCATAGACGATATCCACTTCCTCCAGAAGAAGGAGGGTATCCAGAACGAGCTGTTCAACACCTTCAACGATCTTTACGATACTGGCCGTCAGATAGTGTTCACGTGCGACCGCCCGGTCGAGGAACTCAAGGACATCTCGGACAGACTGAGAAGCAGGTTCGAAAGAGGTCTGAACATAGACCTTCTGCCTCCAAACTATGAAACCAGGGTTGCCATCCTCAGAAAGAAATGCGAGGAGAAGAAAGTAGAGTTCAGTGACGAGGTCATCGAATATGTGGCTTCAAACATCTCAAGCAACGTCAGAGCTCTGGAATCCTGCCTTACAAAGCTGATCGCCTACAGCGAGCTGCTTCACAAGGACATCTCACTTGAGACGGCAAAGGAACAGCTGAGACACATCATCAGCTCCAACAACGACACAAGCGGAATATCCATAGATCTTGTGATAAAGGTCGTGGCCAACTATTTCAATGTCTCCATTGCCGATATCAAGGGAAAGAACAAGAACCAGTCGGTTGTTCTTCCCAGACAGATTGCAATGTATCTCTGCAGAAAGATGACTGATTTCTCGACTACAGAGATTGGTTATGAGTTCGGAGGAAAGAACCACACAACCGTCATGTACAATGTACAGAAAGTAGAGGCCAGACTGAAGTCAAGCGAAAAGGAAATAAACAACCTCATCGAAAAGCTCGAGACCCAGATAAAGCTGGAATCACGCAAATAAATCCTGTTCATAACCTGTGCATTCAATGTCTTTTTCAATGTCTTTACTGTTGATAGCTGTGAGTACCTGAAAATCAATGAAATCTATGCACATCTTACTGACAACATGTTGTTAAAAGTTTGCACAAATATCGTCTATATATACAAAGAATTGCTGGTTTATGGACATTTTTTATGGTACTATTATTATGATTAGGATATTTATTTTACATTACATATAATCACCCAACAGGAGCTGAGAAAATGAAATTCGTTTGCAACAAGAACAACATCCTCAAGGAGCTGTCTAACGCCCTGGATTTCACATCACAGAGAAACACATTGGCCGTATATGCCAACGTATGTCTGATACTTGAAGGAAACAATCTTACTCTGAAGGCAACAGACCAGAAGATGAGCTATGTTTCAGAATTGACAGTCGACGGATTGGAGGACGGAAGTACAACAGTTGTTTGCGACAAGTTCCTGAACATAATCAAGAATCTTCCTGATTCGAACATCGTATTCGAGGATTCAGAGGACAAGATAAAGATCAGTCCGGAGGGAACCTCAATTGAATTCAAACTCAGGACCATCGAGGCTTCGGCGTTCCCGAGTCTTGTTTTCGGAGACGAGTCAGGATACTTCAGGATTTCCCAGAAGGACTTCACAGACATGATTGGACAGGTCATCTTCGCAGTAAGCGATGATGAGTCCAAATATGCAATGAACGGTGCTCTTCTTGAAAAGGACGGAACCGGACTTATCATGGTAGGAACAGACGGAAGAAGGCTTTCCTACATCAACAGACAGATAGGTACAGAAATTCCAGATTTCCCGAAAGCAACCATTCCAAGCAGATTTCTCAATCTTATCAAGAAGCTTTCAGTGGGAGAGGGTGATTTTGAGATCAATGTAGGAAACAATTCAATCTCACTCAGATTCGGAAGCTGCACAATTTCATCTTCTCTTATAAAGAACGATTTCCCGGCTTACAGACGTGTCATTCCGGAGAACCAGTCCAAGGTCTGTATTGTAAACATCAACACATTCAGCGATGCACTCAAGAGAGTCTCACTTCTTGTTGAGAACAAGTTCAAGAAGATTATTCTCGAGTTCAACGAGAACAAGATGACTGTTTACTGTGATGAGAGCGACATCGGTGCAGGACGTGAGGAGATAGAGTGCAGATACGAGGGAGAGCCTCAGAGATGCGCTATGAACTATACATATCTTCTCAGTCCGCTGAAGGTGATGGACGGTGAAGAGGCCAGAATCGAGTTCAGCGAGCCAGGCAGACCTTTCATACTGAAGTCCGAACCCGAGCGCGATTACCTGCATGTGATAATGCCGATGAACCTGAACTGAAATAATGCTGGTAAAGAAGATTGTCCTTGACGGTTTCAGAAACATCAGGGACAGACAGATAGATACCTCAGCAAAACAGATAATTCTCACCGGAGAGAACGGACAGGGAAAGACGAATGTTCTTGAAGCTGTCTATATGCTCTGTTACGGTACATCATTCAGGACTCAGAACATAAAGGAACTTGTCACCCACGGCAGGGAATCTTTTTATCTTTGTTCAGTATTCGAGGATTCCCAGGGTCTGGAAAGAAAAGCTGAAGTCATCTTCTCTGATGGTAAAAAACATATAAGACTCGATGGAAAGGACATCAAGGACAGAAAGGAACTGATATACTGTCTTCCATGCATCGTTTTCTCACACGACGATATCGAATTTGTCAGAGGTGAACCTGAAAACAGAAGAAGATTTTTCGATCAGACCATGACAATGTATGATCCGGTCTTTTTCGACGACCTCAGAAGATACAAGCTCATACTCAAACAGAGGAATGCCGCTATCAAGGACCAGAGAACCGAGCTTCTTGACATATACGACCAGAAACTCGCTTCCTATGGACTGCAGATAATGAAGTCCAGACGTGCCGTGGCAGATTCCTTCAGTGCCATATTCCCTGACATCTACAACGCCGTTTCTCTTGAGGACAGAGGAATAGAGATATCCTACAGACCTTCCTGGAACGAGGACCTTGGAATCGATGGAGTTCTTGAGAAGCTTGAGAGCCAGAGGGATGTGGATCTGAAGATGAACACAACCACAAGCGGACCTCACAGGGACAGGTTCCTGATCAACGACAGAAACGGGCTTTTCACATCGTCGGCCTCCACCGGGCAGATGAGGCTTGCATCTCTTGTTTTCAGGTCAGCTCAGGCTTCATTCTATAGACAAAAGACTGGACAGAATCCTATATTCCTTATAGATGATGTCCTACTTGAACTTGATTCACAAAAAAGAGCAAGATATCTGTCATATTTGGGACATTATAATCAAGCCTTCTTTACATTTCTTCCGGAAGAGAAATACTTCGGATCAATGTTTGATATGGAAGAATCCCAGACCTTGATGTATACAGTAAGTGAGGGTTCATTCACAGATGGCTGACAGAAAATATAAAAAGACAGACAATTACAAGGCTCTGGCTTCGGAAGATCCGGTTTCCGGAAGTGTTTTTTTGGACCAGGTTCTTGAACGTTTCGACATTGACCTTAAGAATCCGGTCACACAGATAATCGTCAGATGGAAGGATTTCGCCGGAAGTGCAATAGCAGAACACAGCGTATGTGAAAAGTATAGTGACGGAGTGCTCTACATCATATGTGACCATCCTTCCAGAACCTCCTATATCAGGATGAATAGTTCCGAAATCATCAAGAAAATCAAGGGAGTCTACCCTGAAGTTGATTTGAAGAAAATAGTTACACGCACCAGAACCAGGCGCACCACTTGACGAACATATGTATTAAATCTATACTCAAGTGCTCAGGTCTTACCTGATAAAAATGAAAATCCCGCTTTAAGCGATCAAATGGAGAATAAACCATGAGTTACAAAGGCAAGAGAACATACCAGCCAAGTAAAGTCAAGAGAAACAGAAAGTTTGGATTCAGAGCCCGCATGGCAACAAAGGGCGGCCGTCTTGTTTTGGCAAGAAGAAGAGCTAAGGGCAGACACAGTCTCACAGTCTCTGATGAGAAGAAGCCTTACTAAGAACCAGATAATCAGAAAGAAAACAGATATTGACAATGTGATGAAAGCAGGAAAAAGGCAATCTCTTTCCTGCTTTAAGTTGTCTGTAGCGAAGAACGATCTTCCGTACAGCAGACTCATAGTCATACCTGTAAGACACTATGGGAATTCAGTCCAGAGAAACCGCATCCGCCGCCAGATCAAGGAGATCTGGAGGACTAATCAGGATAAGTTTCAGAGTGGGCTGGATTTCGCTGTCATTGTGTACCGCACAAACGACATGTCAATGACGTTCGAAGACAAGAAGACACTTATTCTCGACCTTTTCAGAAAAAGCGGCTCACTCGTGGGCTGATTCTTCGTATCCGACGTCTTTCTTCTGTTATCAGAAAACCAAGGAGTGAAAATGGAAAAGAAAACCATTCTGGCCATTGTTCTTATAACAATAGTTCTTACTGTCAGCATGGTGCTGCAGGGGACTCTGTTCTCAAATAACAACGCTTCGACAGCAACAGCTGAGAAAACCGAACAGACAACAGCCCAGAGCGCACCGGTTGCCGACACAAACACAGTCGCCGCTGTCCAGGAAAGGAAAGCAATAGCTGCAAGTTCCGCTCCGAAATCAACGGAGAAGTTCCGGGTAGAGACAGACCTGTACGAAATCACATTCGATCCGGTGGGAGCAAGCATCTCTTCAATGATGATGAAGGAGCATGCCGACGCCGACGGAGACCATGTAGAGCTCATCTTCAAAGGAGAGAACGACCACAACGCATTCCTGATGTACTGGGGTGACGATCTGTCATCTCCGATACTCGATGTCTTCTCCTACACGGTTAGTGGAGAGAAGGTCATCTTCAGCAATGACTACACCGGTGCAAACGGAGAGAAGTTCACCGTCATAAAGACCTTCGAGTTCAAGGACGGCGAATATCTGTTTGCCGTTACCGTCGACATTGTGGGAGATTCAAACTTCTCAGGCCTTTCCGGAGATTATGCATACACAATCGCCTACGAGCCGCAGATAGGTCCGGCCTTCACGCAGATGAAGAACAACGCCTACGACTACAGAAGATCCTACATCGATGCCTACAACAGCAAGGGCAAGCTCAAGAAGTCCACAGTAAGGCTGACCAACGGAGAGTTCCACACAACTTCCCAGCTCAAGTGGATCAATGTGACAGGCAAGTACTTCATGGTGGTTGCAATGGCTGCAGACAACACCATCCCGTACAAGTACTCGACAGTCAGAGGCTCCACGCTTGATGTTGCCCAGACCGACAGCCTGTATGTCTCAAGACCGTCGACGGCATCGAGCACAAGCGACACAATCTATTTCTATGCAGGACCGCAGCTGAAGAAGTACCTCGGTTCCTACTACAGCGGAATGGACAATGCATGGAAGCTCAGCAACACCAACCTTGATGCCGCAATGGAAAGCGGTTCTATGTTCGGATGGCTTGAGAACATCCTCAAGTGGGCACTTACAATGCTTTACAAGGTCATCCCGAACTACGGAATCGGAATCATCCTACTGACCATCATCATCAAGCTCCTGCTCTGGCCGCTTTCAAAGAAGAGCGCCTCCTCAACGGCAAAGATGAGCGCACTCCAGCCGAGGATGAAGGAGCTCCAGGAAAAGTACAAGGACAACCCGCAGAAGCTCAACCAGGAGACGGCGGCACTGTACAAGGAAGCCGGAGTAAGTCCGCTCGGCGGATGTCTCCCCATGCTTCTCCAGTTCCCGATCCTGATTGCCATGTACGGCCTTCTGAATAAGCACTTCGAGCTGCGCGGTGCAATGTTCATCCCGGGATGGATTCCTGATCTTTCCGTTCCCGAGACAATCGCCGTGCTCGGATTCAACCTCCCGTTCCTCGGAAACGAGATCCATCTGCTTCCGATCCTCTACACGATCAGCATGATCTTCTCGATGAAGATCACCCAGACCCAGTCTTCCGGAGCACAGAACGGCGGAATGATGAAGTTCATGACATACGGAATGCCGATCATCTTCTTCTTTATCCTGTACAACGCACCTTCCGGACTTCTCCTGTACTGGTCTGTGCAGAACGCACTGGCCATGCTGCAGCAGGTCTACACCAACGCTAAGCTCAAGACCAATCCGAACAGTCTGGACAAACCGAAGGCTACCGAAGAGAAGGTTCCCGAGGCTGTCAGAAAGTATCAGGAAAAGCTGAAGAGAATCGAGGAAGAGAAGGCCAGAGCCGCAAAGGAACAGGCCAAGGGCAAGAAGAAAAAGTAATCAGAGGAAATATATGACTAGAGATTTTGAAGGAAAAACAGAACAGGATGCCATCAACCAGGCAATAGAGGCTCTTCATATTGAAAGAGAGGACTTTGATGTCGAGATTCTGGACAACGGAAAGAGAGGTCTTTTCAAGAAGGCCAACGTGAAGATCCGTGTCCACATCGATTCCGAACCGGAAGAGGAAAAGAACGCCAGACCGTTCATCCCTGAGGATGAGGCCGTCTCCGACTCCGATTATGCGGACGATTCCGATTCGGACGAGGACGAAGAGGACCTTGAGCCCAACGAGGAGCTGGAGGAGAAGGTCTGTGCTTTCATCGACCAGATGGTCGAGCACATGGGATACGAGTCCAAGACGACTGTTTCCTCAAGAAAGGGAAAGAAGGTCAACCTTGAAATCACAAGCGAAGCCTCAAACATCATCATCGGAAGAAAGGGCAAGAACCTTGATGCAATCCAGGTCCTGGCCAACGTCTATGCCGGCAAGATCGACACCGAGCGCAAGATCATAGTCGATTCCGAGGGCTACAGGGTCAGACACGAGGAACAGATCATCAAGACCGCTTACAGAACCGCCATGCAGGTCCGCAAGACCGGCAGGTCCAGACTCCTCGAGCCGATGAATCCGTACGAGAGAAGGCTTGTCCACACCGCACTCAACGATGTGACCGGAATCGAGACCAAGAGCGAGGGCGAAGGCCTTTACAAGCAGGTCAGGGTCATCAGCAAGAGAAAGAGATACTGATATTTGAAATGACCACAAAAAGAAGGGAGCCGGACGGCTCCCTTTTTCTTTGGAATAATGACCTCAGAGAGGCTTTGTCGCCTCAATCAGGTATTCCTTAGCCTCGTCGTTGACCATGTCTATGAGCATTTCCCTGACCCACTGGTGGTATTCGTCAACCATCCTGCGCTCGTCCTTTGTCAGCATGCTCTTCACAATGAGGTCGCGTTCATAGGGACAGCAGGTGAGGACTTCGAAGGTGTAGAACTTTCCGAACTCCGTTTCACAGGCATCCGTGACGGCCACAAGGTTCTCTATGCGGATTCCGTGCTTTCCTTCCTTGTAGATTCCCGGCTCGTCGCTGAGGACCATTCCCGGTTCAAGCACAACGGGCTCACCCTTTTCCTGCTTTGCAGAGATGCGCTGCGGGCCCTCGTGCACGGAGAGCCTGAACCCAACGCCGTGACCTGTTCCGTGGAAATAGTCCATTCCTCTCTGCCAGAGGAACTGGTGTGCCAGGGCATCAAGCTGGTGGCCTGATGTTCCTTTTGGGAAAACCTGGGAAGAAAGTGCCAGATGACCTTTGAGAACCAGAGTGTAATCCTCTTTCTGCTCTCTGGTGGCCTTGCCGAACAGAAGGGTACGTGTCACATCCGTTGTTCCGCAGGAATACTGTCCGCCTGAATCCAGGACAAGCAGTCCGTTTCCTGAAACGGGTATGTCGGTCTCTTCAGTCGCGCTGTAGTGGACAATGGCTCCATGGGGTCCGAATCCGGCTATTGTGTTGAACGACGGTCCGAGATAATCCTCTTCAAGTTCGCGTTCATCGGAAAGAGCCTCGGCGATGGAGACTTCGGAGAAGGCATAGCGTCCGCTCTTCACTGCTGCAAGGAAGTTAACAAGAGCCACACCGTCAAGGATGTGGGCAATTCTCATTCCTTCCAGCTCCGCCTCGTTCTTGACGGCCTTGAGGGTTGTGGAATACTCTCTGCCCTTTGAGACCCTGATGTTGTGCGCCCTGTCCAGAGCGTTCTTCAGCTTCATGTTGATCCTGTCCGGATTCAGCCTGATTGTGATGTCCCTGAGCTTTGACAGTTCATCCGCAACCGAATCATAGGGAAGGACGCTGTAACAGTCAGGCTTCACGTCGACAAAGCGGGAAGCCGGAGTGAAGAGCTTCACATCCTCGGGTCCGATCAGAAGGTGCGCCAGGAAAACGGGAGTGTCCTCGATGTCCTGTCCTCTGAGATTTAGAATCCAGGCAATGTCGTCAAGGCTGGAGACCAGATGGTAGTCTTCGCCGTTCTGATGTCCCAAATTGCGTATATCATTGATTTTCTGAAGGGCTGTCTTGCCACACAGGTCATCGTCCATCTTTTCCACAGGATAATCTGTCATCGCCGGCCGGTCTGTCCAGATACGGTCGAGAAGGTCGTCCATCGCCCGGATGTCCAGGCCCTTTTTCCTGTAGTCCTCCAGCTCGCTTATCATCAGTGTCTCTGCGGATATGCCTATCTTCCCTCCGTCAGAGAAGGCTTTCTCAAGGAAATCAACCGGGGAACTTGCCTCAGGTCCGTTGGATTTTCTCATCTCGAACCGGGTTCCTTTGATCTGGGCCGCACACTGGACGAAGTATCTGGAGTCAACCCAGATCAGAGCCTTGTCCATTGTTATGATTACGGTTCCGGCACTGCCTGTGAAACCGCTGATCCATCGTCTGGACTGCCAGCGGGGGCTGACGTATTCACTCTGGTGAGGATCCGTGCCGTTGATGATCCAGGCAGCAAGACCTTCCTTTTTCAGCTCGTTTCTGAGCGCTTCAACTCTTTCGTCTATTTGCATTGGTTTTCCCCTTTGTCTTTTTCCTGTATGTCACGGGCTCGGTTTTTCCTGCGTAGATTATCATGCCGATTCCTGCAATGATCATGACCAGACACAGGATCTGACCCAGTGAGATGTTGAAGAACGATTTGAACAGTGCCGTGGGCTCTGTCTCCTTTCCTAGGGCGATGATGAAGCCCAGCTGGCTGTCAGGCTCGCGGAGGTATTCGATGAAGAACCTGACGGTTCCGTATCCTATGAAGTAGAAACCTGTGAGGGTTCCCGGACCCTTCTTCGATGAGATCTTTTTTGCATAGGGCCAGATTACAAACCACAGGAAGGCCCACAGGAGAACTCCTTCGAAAAGGGCTTCGTACAGCTGGGACGGATGTCGGGGCAGGTTGAGCATCGCCATGTTCCTGTAGTCCATTCCGACCTTTTCGGCCACTTGGCGGACCCAGGAAAGACTTGTGGAGAACTGCGGAGCATCGGGGAACACCATTCCAAGGCGGCTTGTGGTGACTCTTCCCCAGAGTTCTCCGTTGATGAAGTTACCCAGCCTTCCGAACGTGTACCCCAAAGGGATTCCAAGAACAAGGTGGTCGGCTATGTCGAAGAACCTGTAGCCATAGCGTCTGCAGAACAGCAGAACTCCTATGACGGCACCAATCACACCGCCGTGATAGCTCATTCCGGGAAGACCGATGAAGCGACCGTTCCTGAACGGCCAGAAGATCATCCACGGATGGGTCCAGTAATACCACGAGCCTTCATAGAACAGCGTGGAGAAGACCCTTGCCCCCAAAATCAGGAATCCGATGGCATAGCAGAAAAGAGAGATGCTGTCGTCTGACGACATACTGTTGAGCTCTCCGTGTCTGCATTCATATCGGAAGAGAGCATAAGCGATGGAGAATGCCACGATGTACATGACGGCATACCATCTGACCGAAAGAAACGGCACGACAAAAGGCGATATCCAGCTTGGGAAATCAACATACATCTGCATGTCAGAAATCATAGCACAAACAGCATGTGTTTGTGTTTTTTGTGTGTCGTAATATTTATAGAAAGACGTTCTTAGGAAAAAGATGTATATTTCAGTTATGAAAAAGCTAATTTTGGTCCTGATGGTTCTGGCCGTTCTGGCGGGAACCATGTTTGCGAACGGCACTCCGGAGGAGCAGCGTATATTCTTCGACAACCTGATACGCAACTCCCAGATGCAGAACAATTCTGCGGATTCCGGATCCCGTGGAACCTCCACTGGTTCCGAAATAATCTCAAGGGACATGGCAACGCTTGAAAGGCTCTACCAGTACGTCGAAAAGAACTATCTTTACGATATTGATTATGCCGCCGTCTATGAGGCCATGGCCACGGCCATGTTCTCGGCCCTGGGGGATAAGTATTCCTACTACGTGAAGGCCGAGAAGTCCGGCGACTACGCGGAAGAGGTTTCCGGAACCTATGGAGGACTTGGAATCTACTTCTACAAGACGACTGAGGCGGGCCAGGATCCCGCTGATGAGAAGACCCTCTATGCCGTGATTTCCCAGGTGTTCCCGAATGCGCCTTGCTCAAGGGCAGGCCTGAAGGCCGGGGACATGATAATCGAGATCGACGGAGAATCCGTGATTCCCCTTGATGCCAACGAGTGCTCGAAGAGGATGAAGGGAACTCCGGGAACAAGTGTGACTCTGACCATCAAGAGGGGAGAGAGCACCTTCAAGGTCGACCTGACAAGGGAAAAAGTCACAACCCCCACGGTCGAGTATGCGATGATTGATGGAAGGACCGCCTATCTCAGGATCCTCGAGTTCTCAAAGAGCACATATCTGGCAATTTCCAAGGCCCTGGACAACCTGTCGGCAAAGGGAATGCAGAAACTGATCATCGACCTCAGGAACAATCCGGGCGGAGATGTCGATTCAGCCCTTGCCATCGCCGATCTGTTCATCAGCAATTCGGATCTCATGTACCTCACATACAAAGATACTTCCAAGAATGCGAAGTTCTCCGCCTCCAACACCGTAGCGGTCCAGCCGGACGTGGACATCGCCATTCTGATCAATGGAGGAACCGCCAGTTCCGCAGAGCTGTTCTCTTCCATGATGAGGGATACTGGAAGGGCTGTGATCATCGGGTCCAAGTCCTTCGGAAAGGGTGTAATGCAGCTTGTCTCCACCTTCGGAGACGGATTCATCTCCCTTACCACGGCCAGCTTCACAGGGCCCAAAGATGTTGCGATCAACAAGGAAGGAGTCCTTCCGGATATCGAGATCGAGGATCTCTATGTCACGGAAGACGAGGTCAAGGCATACACGGAGCTCATCAACAACGATGTCGACCTGAACTTTGTCAAAGAGAATCCTGAGTTCACGGATGAGAACGTACATAAATTCGCAGAGCAGAATGCTTCCACCGGACTTCGGGATAGCGTTCTTTTCGTTGTTGCCAGGAACGCCTACCTCTCGGAAATGAACTATGACGAAAGGCCTCTTTTCGACATCAAGTACGATGTTGTCTGCAAGAAGGCATATGAGTATCTGCAGACATATGAAACCGCTTACGGGACTGCCGGAGGCAACGGCAAACACGTAGTGAATTTCTAGTTCCCCGTGCCTGTTTTGACTTGTGGAACCTGCCTTCGGGCAGGTTCTTCTATTAAAAGAAAATAACGGGCTGAAAAGTATGGAGTGGGACATTTTTGCACACACTATTGCACAAGTTATGCACAGGCTGTGAAAGCTGTTGAAAAGTTAATAAACGGAAGGGTTGTCAGTAACCTTCCCATCTTGGTACTAATCACACGGGAAGTAGATTTTAATTTTTTACCCTAGAAAGAAATAATAAGTTAAATAATTGCATCAACCGATTAAAAAGTTATATAAGAATAATTGTTCTTTTATAGGTTGGGAATGTGGTAAAAAAACTAAATATTTAACATTTATGCACAAGTTATTGACAAGCAGATTCCAGGATTGTCTGTATTGCTCCGATGGCATAAATCGAGGCTGTCTCACATCTTAAAATGTTAGTTTTCAAAAGTACGGCCTTGAAACCCCTGTCCAGAAGCAGCTGGCACTCCGACTCCTCAAGTCCGCCCTCCGGACCGACTACGACCGCAACAGTTCCGTCGAAGCCTTTTGTGCACTGGAGGAGGTCGTTGTTCTGGTTCTCTATCCTGCTCTGATGAAGCACAAGTCCAAGCTTCTGGCTTCCCGCGGATCTTTTCTCGAAGTCGTCAGGGATGTCCTTGAGATCGATCACGCCGTAGACTTTTGTGGGGACCATGGACCCGCTCTGCTGAATTGCCTCCGTGACCATGGCATCATATCTTCCGAGCCTGGACATCTCTTTTCCTTCAAGGTTCGCCACGCAGTTTCTGCTGTTCACCAGAACGATGTCCCGAACTCCTGCTTCTGTGGCTTTTTTGATTATGTCATCGGCTTTCCTGCCCTTGGGCAGACATTGGTAAAGGACAATCGGTTTGAGAGGGGCCGCCTGCGGGAGCGCGTCTGTCCTTTCTTCCGCTTTCTCTGCAGGAACTGCGCTCAGAAGGCAGCTGTCCCTGTTTATCTTCTCTATGCACAGGTTCCAGAGATTTCCATCACGGTCCCTTCCTGTCAGCTTCTGCCTCTCACGTAGCCTCAGCGAACGCGTCAGGTAATTGAAATCCTTTCCCCTGATCTCAACCGTGCCCTCACCTTTGAATGTCTGTGGAAGTAGATAAAGCCGCATGATGTATCAGAGAATGACCGAGTTTCTGAGTGTGATCAGCATCGTGATGATTCCTCCGAAGAAGAATATGGCGCTTCCCACGAGCGTGATGTAAAGACCGCCAAACATGACGGTGATGTAGTTTCCTGCAATGAGAAGGACCGTGGCCATGTGTCGCAGGACACCGGCTTTTGTGGTCTCCGAGAAGGCCAGGATCATGTTTGAGATCAAAGCCACAACGGCAAGTGTTGTAAGAAGAATCTGGGGAGCTCTCATATCCCAGAGGGTTGAAGTCGACTGCGAAGAAGGAACGAGCAGGACCATGAATGCGGTGGCTACTATTCCGAAGAAGAAAAGACGCACTATGGTGCTGTGTTCGTTTGTCTGATACTGGACGGCATAACCTATCAGACAGAACTGGGCTAGAATCTGAGCGGCCATGATTGTTCTTGCCAGGGCACGCGGAGGGATGAGGCTCCAACCTGTGATTGCCGTGAAACGGGATAGAACTGTCAGTTCAGCGACAGTTATGGAAAACAGGAAGAAGATGATGAAAAGGTTGCCGGGATTTATTCTGGAGACGCTGGTCTTGTAGTAGGCGATCGTCATCAGAAGGATTGCTGAAATGCGGACAACCGCTGCTGTGAAGTAGTTCTCCGAGATATCCTCCACAAACACGATGCTGTAGATGCAGATTGCCAGCTCTACAGCAATGATGAGAATCTGAAGGAATACCACCAGAAATCGAAGAAACTTGTTGTTCATCAGACAACGTCCTTATCGACAATGTTGCAATCGGCTTTCAGATGGCAGGCTGTGAAGCTTGTTCCGAGTCCGGCAAGCAGGATGTCAAACATCAGTGCAATTCCGTTGAGGAATGGAATCAGACCGATAAGGGAGAACTGGGCTCCGCCCATGTCGACCTCAAGAAGCCCGATGGCGAATGTAACGATGAAGACAACCTCATAACCGGCATGCAGACAGGCGATGAAGCTTACAAAAGTACAGGCGAAGGCGATTGTGATTGTCTGAAGGATGGTTGGCATGCTTCCGCTCAGAGCATAGACCAGGGAGCAGGTGCTCATCGTCGAGATGAGGGCGCTTCCGCCTTTTGTCAGGATGCTGTGCAGCGGCAGTGCCGTTGAGACCACATTCTTGTGGATTCCCAGATTCGTCCTGCAGTCCGTGTAAAGAGTGCACTGGCTGAAAAGATAGTTGACCGAGAAGAAAGATGCCACAGCTGCCGAAATCAGCCTCATAAGCTGCCTGTACGGATTTCTCTTGAATCCCGTTGCAATGGCATAGATCAGGGGGAGGACGGCAAAGAGGATCAGCAGCGTTGTCAGAAGGCACATGAAGAGGAACCTGCAGGAATAGAAGACCGAACGGTCCTCTCTAAGTGCATGAAACCAGGCACCGGCAAGGAAGAAGATGCAGAACCAGAGGAATCTTGCAATCAGCTTGGCAAGTCTGAACATGGCCTCGCTGATTGAGTTGAGGGTGATGTATGCAGGTCTGATTACCTCATTGGTCGGCCTGACGGCATAGCCAAGAATCAGGGCAAGGAGGATGATCGGCAGAAGACAATCACCTGATTTGATGAAGTTCAGGAAAGCGTTGAATGTCAGGGGATTTGCCGCAACCAGTCTGGAAGCTGTTGAAGAGGAGAGGCTCCTGTACAGGCCGCTGTACTGGTCTGCTGTCTTCGGTGTCGTTGAAGTGATTGGGAAGGCTGCAGGATAAAGTCTGAAAATAAGGGCGGCTGCCACAGAGAGCAGCAGGGATGTCAGGATTGCCCAGAAGACGGTCGACAGGCAGACGAAGCTTGTCCTTCCGCGACGCCTTGAAAGGGAAGCGGTTCCCGATGCCATTGTGAAGAAGGCAAGAGGAAAGACCAGAAACACTCCGAGTTTCAGGACGGCACCTGCCATGAAATTCATTGACGATACAAAGATATAGCTGTCTTTGAATGTGAGTTCAAAAGCTAGTCCCATGGCAGCGGCGGCCAGATAAGTCAACCAAGTCTTCATACTGAGAAATTATATTTCTTATATCAGGATATGTCTAGTTTGCTTTACTCCGTCAGAAGGTTGTCCAGACGGTACTGGGCGGCAGAACCTTTCTTCAGCCACATGCTGATCTCCTTGCGGATCTGCATCTCCTGCTCGTCCGAGAGGTCTTCATCTGCATGGATTGCCTTTGACAGGAACAGCAGGTACATGCATTCCTGGAAAGCCTCGCCCCTGAACCATCTGACTCCCTGATATTCGTTTCTTCCGATCAGATCCAGGAAAACCCTGTTCTCCAGAAGCTCCCTTACGCTCTCACCCCGCTTTGTGGCGATGATGGCGCACATGGAGGCCGTTGCCTTCGGAATTCCGAAGAAGCGGTCGAGCTGAAGGATCTGGACGACCTTTGCCGCATCCTCCAGACTTGAGTTCGCGGAGATGAACGGCATTGTCAGGAAACCTGCGGCGAAAACCGAGAGCAGGTCATTGTCCATGATTGTGTTGGCATTGGCGAACACCTCTCTTCTGCAGATGCTCTGGAGCCTGTTGAGAAGATCCAGGATGGTCTGCGGTTTCATCAGGTGCATGTTCAGTCCGATCTTGTCGAACAGCGGGTCGAACTCCTCCATGTAGGTGTAGCAGGAACCGAGGGCCTGCATGATGTTGCGTCTGTTCATGCTGGTTCCCTTGCCCTGGAGAAGAGCCTTAAGGTCCTTGAAGAACTTCTGTCCCTTGATGGGCTCCACAGTCTCGAAGAACGGCTGGAGATAAAGTACGCGGATTTCGTTCTCTATGTCCACAATACCGTGGCCATGATACTTCTCGTACAGCCTCTCATAGACGCCATCGATGTCCTCAACCTCGTAGATATTGGTGAAAACTTTGGTCTCATAGCCGTTAAAGGCTATTTTCATGCCTTCTTCAAAGAGTTTTGCCGATGGATACAGATAGGTCTTTCCGTTGTTGAAGTTCCTGTAGATCATGAACCTTCTGACACCGCGTCTGAGCCTGAGGCTCTGGGCCAGGGAAACGACCTCGTTCCTTCTTTCTCCGTTTTCCTTGATGAGTTTCGGAACGGAGAGGTTGATCCATCCTTCGACTCTCTCGTACTGGTTGTTGTAGAGGACCATGGCCATCTGGTTGTCGTCGCCGTTCGTGTAGGCATAGACGGACTCAAGAACGTTTCCGTATGAGTCATAGGCGTCGAACAGCTGGAAGTACCTGGATTCCGAGAAGAGCCAGCGCATCTTCAGAAGAGGGAAGATCCTTCTTCTGTGCTCTTCGATCAGACCTTCGTTCGGGCTTTCGTTCCAGTATGCCCTCTGGTACTCCATTCCGTACTTCTCCCTGAAGCCCTGGATCTGTCCGTGTCCGAACATCGGAAGGCCTGGAAGGGTAGACAGAAGAGTGCAGACTCCGAAGTACTTGTCTCCGTCGCCGAACTGCGCGATGGCTGTCTCCTCATCCGGGTTGTTCATGAAGTTGACGTAGCGCTTGAGGATGTCCGGGTCGTAGACCAGAGTCGCCTTGATCATGTCGCGGTACTTCTTGTTGTCCTCGTTCTTCATCATGTGCATGAAGGCACTGTTGTAGACCCTGTGCATTCCGAGTGTGCGGACAAAGTAGCTTTCCATCATCCAGAAAGCCTCGGCAAGAAGCAGTGTGTCCGGAAGCTCCTTCTGGATTCTGTCAACGACCTCTCTCCAGAACTCCACGGGTATGCGTCTGTTGAACTCCTGGTCCGACATCCCGTATGTGGCCCTGCCTGCGATGTCTCCGCCGGTTCCCGGCTTGGGGTACCAGAGTCTCTGGATGTGCTTCTTTGCCAGTGTCATGGCGGCATCGAATCTGATGACGGGGAAGTTCCTTGCAACGTCCATGATCTGCTGAATGACCGCCTCTCTTGTTTCAGGATTCAGATAATCCAGCTGTGCAGTATCATTCCAGGGCATCGATGTTCCGTCGTTTCCATGGAAGATGTAGGAGACCTGACCGTTGCGGCGGTCTATTCTCTGGAAGGTGACGGCAGCATCGGTCCTGTTGTAGTAATGGTCCTCGATCCTGACTTCGAAATCCGGATCGTCGGAGAGGTTCGGCCCGTTGAATGTATAAGACGGGAACGGAGGGTAGGACTGCTGGACAAAGTAGTTTGAATGCCATTTCATCCAGTCGCTGTCCAGTCCGGTATGGTTGGGGACCATGTCGCTGGCAAGCCTGATTCCTCTGGACCAGCACCTTTCCTTGAGGTTGAAAAGAGCCTCCCAGCCACCGATTCTCGGAGAGATCTCATAGCCTTTGAGGGAGTAGGCGGATGATTCGGCATCCGGGTTGCCGCAGAGATTCTTGATGCGCTTGGATGCCGGGCTTCTTTCCCAGAGACCGATGAGCCACAGGGCCGTGAAACCGGAATTCTTCAGACTGTCCAACTCCTCGTCGGGAATCTGGTCCAGACGGTGGACGTCTCGCTGGTATTTCTTGGACAGCTGGTCAAGCCAGACCAGTGTGCTCTTTGCCATCATGACTACGTTGGGCATCCAGTTGCGGTCGGGAGTGAAGGACTCAATGTCATCGCCGAATGATGAATAGTCGGGGATGTCTATGGGACCGGGGCCCTGGAAACGGGGTTTCTCCTCTTCCTGCATGTAGTCCTTGCTTCTCAGAAGAAGGAGCTTGAACTCATCGGGCAGGAGGGAATCCCAGTGCTCGAGTATGTAGGCGATCTGTTTGGAAAGTGAATCCGGATAGAGCCTTGCCGGGAGTGTGAGGAAGGAGAACAGGTCGTCCTCTGTGGACTCCGAGAACGAGGTTCCCTTCAGGTAGCTTCCCATCAGTGCGGTCAGGGCCTGGGTTCCCTGGGGGAACTTCATCTTCTTCTGGTCAAGCATCTCACCGGTTGCGGCAAGAAGGGCCGGGTTTGCCTGAAGAACCTGATGGACGAAGAATGCACGCACCGTCTCCACTCTCTTGAGGATCGAGGGATCCTTGAGCAGGGAAGGGAACATCCTGTCGTAGAAGGAGAGGACCTCTTCCGTGTCCTTGTTTTTCTCTGCCAGAACCGCGATTCTGGAGAACGGGTCCGCATCGCTTCCGCGGAGGAAGGTCGATATCACTACCTGATAGATCAGATGAAGGACGGCCGTGGTGTAGACCTTGCCTGCCGAAAGCGGATGCTCGTGGCTGTTGTTGTAGGCCAGGGAAACCTCCTGGGCCTGTCTGTACATCTTGTCAGCCTTGTCCGAGGTCTCGAACATCGGCTTTGTGTATGTCATCTCCTCACGGCTGTTCTCTGAAATTCTGAAGTCTCTGTTTTTCATGTGTTCTCCCGGTTCATGATTCCATTATGCCCAACACGACATCCGCAGCATCCTCAAAGGTCTTTTCCATCTGACGCTCCTCCAGCTCTGAGAATCTTCCGAGGACATAGTCTGCAACCTGGATTGTCGCAGGAGGTCTCCCGACCCCAATGCGCAGGCGGCGAAATCCGTCCGTTCCCAGGTGCTGCTTCACGGATCTCAGTCCGTTGTGTCCTCCCATTCCTCCTCCCGTCTGGAGTTTGATAGCTCCGATAGGAAGCTCGATGTCATCGTGGACCACCGTCACATCCGCAGGTTTTGTCCCGAAAAAACGGCAGGCCTCCTGAACTGAGATTCCGCTCTCGTTCATGAAGGTCTGTGGTTTGAGCAGCACAACATCCCGCCGCTTTGTGAAAAGGCCATGGAATTTGCTCTGCCAGTTGTCCTGCTGAGGAAGCTTCTCCATCAATCTGTCGCAGACCATCCAACCGCAGTTGTGTCTGGTCTGTCTGTACTGAGATCCGGGGTTTCCCAGAAAGACAATCAAATTAGGCATACTAGAATAATAAAGCCCATTTCACTTCAAAGCAAGGAAAGTTGACAAGAGAAGTTTCCACGGAGAAAATTATCCTATGGCAACGGCAAAAGCATTTCAGAAATGTTCACTGGTTATTGGAGTACTCTCGACGGCCGAAGATCGCAGAGCAGAGATCTTCTCCATTCTGGAAAAGGAATTCGGTCCGATTCTGACGGAAAGTCCTGTTCTGGAGTTTCCCTTCACCGACTATTACGATTCGGAGATGGGACAGAGACCGGTGAGATATCTTCTGCAGTTCAGGGACCTTGTTGACCCGTCCGGCCTTGCCGGTTTCAAGACAAGAACCAACGAGATGGAGAAGACTTTCGCCGCTTCCGATGGCGGGAGAAGGGTGAATCTGGATCCCGGAATACTCTCCTTATCCTCGTTCATCCTTGCCACCTGCAAGGACAGATCCCACAGGATTCCGCTGAGGGACGGAATATACGCAGAGACCACGCTGATATACAAAAATCACGACTTCCAGAGTCTGGAATGGACGTATGCCGACTACAGAAGCGACGAAATCCGGAGGATTCTGAGGGAATTCAGGGAAAATTATAAAAAAGTCATGCCGAAACTTTAATGAAATCGACAAAAATCCTGTATATAGGGGCATGAAACGAAAAACACTTTTATTTGCATCTTTTGTCGTTCTGCTTCTTGTCCTTCTCGTGTCCTGTTCTTTTATCCAGCCCAGGAGGACAATCAGAATCCTCATTCCACAGCATCCATGGGAAAAGGTCAGCGGAAGGAAACTCTGGTATACCCTTCGCTGGACTGATTCCGATGGCCTCAAAACACTCCATGTCACACAGGACATGCGGGCTGTAGACATTGAAGTCGACCCGGGAAGGACCACAGTTGTAGCCGCCTATCCGTTGGGTGAACTGAGTCCTTTCGGTACGGCGGTCACGCCTGCCGACAACAGAAAGGAGGTCCTGCTGTCGCAGGATGAAGGCTTTCTGACAAGCCTGCTCTCCGACATCGATACGGAGATGACTGGAACATTGAACTATGGCCTGATTCTGGAAGAAGCACTGAGAAAAACAGATGATATTAGAAAAATAGACGATGTTTCACTGCTCAGGGATATCCAGAACGGAGAATTGTCCAAAGACACGATCAGGGTTTGCGATGGTTACTGTGTGGGGCCTTTCGCCCTTGCCAACGGCATCTGGGAAAGCGAGTTCCTCAGGGATCCCTGCCTTGTGTCCATTGACGGTCTGAGCGGAACGACAGTTCTTCCGGCAGGAGTGTTCCGCTTCCTCAACGCACAGAGCAACATGATTCTTGTTCTGATTGTGGACAGGGACGGAAATTCCTACAGCTATATCAAGGAGTCACAGATTTAGAGGGAGATCTTCGCGCTCAGGGTCATGCCCATCTTGCCTTTGGCATAGGAAGGGGTCATGGTGACGGCTGTCAGGCCAAGGGCATCCTTGAGGTTGCTGTTGTAGTTGTTCGCATAGCGGATTGGACGGATTGCCTGATAGACCCTAAGGCCAAGGGATGCGAACAGGGCTACTTTGGCAAGGGTCATGTCGTCCTCCACGCCAGATTCTCCTGAAAATGAGTTGATGAAGTTGTCCCAACCGTTCTTGAAGATGTTGTAGCCCACAACCCCTAAACAGGCCACATCTCCGGCCAGGAAGATGTAACCGTGCAGTTTGTCTCCCTGCTCGAATGAACCGCTTCCGAAACCAAGGAACAGGTTTGAAAGCACTGGGAACAGAACAGGTGTTTTTCTCCACGTGTAGATGGACTCTTTCTTCTGCTGTGTCAGCTGAGGGGAAAGGGCCTTGATTTTCTCCAGATTTTCCTTTGTCAGACCCTGACCAATGTACTTGTTCACCTCTCTGTATGCATCTGCGAATGCAAAAGAGACACAGAGAAGAACCAGAAGTGAGATCGCGAGCAGTTTTTTCTTCATAATTTGTTCCCCCATGGCCTGTTAGCCCCTGTTAATCGTAGCAGAGGCCACAGGAGAAAAGCAAGAATGTTTTATAAATTTTACTTCACGACAAAGCTGACCAGTTTGCCCGGAACAACGATTTCCTTGACGATGGTCGCACCTTCAAGATACTTCTTGACGTTGTCGTTTTCCTTTGCTGCCGCAATGATCTCTTCCTTTGAGGCATCCTTGGAAAGCATCAGCTTGGCTCTGACTTTTCCGTTGATCTGACAGACGATCTGAACCTCTGCGTCGATGGTCAGCTCTTCCTTGTACTTGGGCCAGCTGACGTTGGCGACGGAAGGTTCGTGTCCGGCCTTTGCCCAGAGCTCTTCTGCAAGATGCGGAGCATAAGGGGCGAGCATCAGGATCATCGGCTCCCAGGCTTCACGCGGAAGGGTGTCCAGCTTTGAAAGGTCGTTGATGTAGACCATCATCTGGCTGATTGCCGTGTTGAAGTTGAGTGTGGAGGTGTCCTCGGTGACCTTCTTGATTGTCTTGTGGAGGCTCTTGAGGATGTCGGCCGGGGCCTTGTCCTCTGTGAGCGGCTTCTCATCGGCAAGACGCCACAGTCTGTCGATGAATCTCCATACTCCGGCGATTCCCGTTGTGGACCATGGCTTGGAGACCTGAAGCGGTCCCATGAACATCTCGTACATCCTCATCGTGTCAGCACCGTACTGGGCAATGACCTCGTCGGGGTTGATGACGTTCTTCAGGCTCTTGGACATCTTGGCGATAACTCTCTCAAGAACCTCTCCGCTCTCCTTGTCTACAAAGACTCCCGGCTCCTTTTCGATGACCTGATCTGCAGGGACAAGTGATTTATTCGGCTTCTGATATGCAAACGAGGTTATCATTCCCTGGTTGACCAGTCTTGCGAACGGCTCCGGTGTGGAGACCAGTCCGAGATCGAAGAGGACCTTGTGCCAGAACCTTGCATAAAGCAGATGCAGGACGGCGTGCTCGGTTCCTCCGATGTAGAGGTCGACCGGCATCCAGTACTTTTCCTTGACGGGGTCCACGAAGGCCTTGTCGTTCTTCGGGTCGATGTATCTGAGATAGTACCAGCAGGAGCCGCCCCACTGAGGCATCGTGTTGGTCTCGCGTTTTGCAGGAGCTCCGCACTTGGGGCACTTGCAGTTGACCCAGCTGTCGATGTTGGCCAGCGGGCTCTCTCCCGTTCCGGACGGCTGGTAGCTCTTCACCTCGGGGAGGGTGAGCGGCAGCTCTTCTTCGGGAACGAGGACTGTTCCGCAGTGCGGGCAGTGGATGAGGGGGATCGGCTCTCCCCAGTATCTCTGGCGGCTGAAGATCCAGTCACGGAGCTTGAAGTTGATCATCTTGTGACCGATCTTGCGTTCCTCCAGGAACTCGATCATCTTCTCGATTGCATCGGCCTTGTTTAGTCCGTCCAGGAAGCCGCTGTTCACGTGGGTTCCGTCTTCCGTCCAAGCCTGCTGCTGGACATCAACCTCGGACTTGAGGACCTCGATGATCGGGAGATTGAATTTCTTGGCGAACTCCCAGTCTCTGGTATCGTGTGCGGGAACCGCCATGATGGCACCTGTTCCGTAGGAGATCAGTACGTAGTCGGCGATCCAGATCGGAATCTCCTTTCCGTTGACGGGGTTGATGGCATAGCTTCCGGAGAAGACGCCGGTCTTTTCCTTGGCGAGGTCTGTTCTGTCAAGGTCGCTCTTCTTTGCGGCCTGTGAGACATAGTCCTTGACTGCCTGCTCGTTTTCCTTTGTGGTGAGCTTTGCGACAAGCGGATGCTCCGGGGAGATGACCATGTATGTGGCGCCGAAAAGGGTGTCGCATCTGGTTGTGAAAACCTCGAGCTTTCCGTCCGGGTCGTTCTCAAGGCCCTTGACCTGGAAGAGGACGGATGCGCCTTCGGACTTTCCGATCCAGTTGCGCTGCATCAGCTTGACCGATTCCGGCCAGTCGACAAGGTCCAGGTCGTCCAGAAGTCTCTGGGCATAGGCCGTGATCTTCAGAACCCACTGGCGGATGTTGCGCTTCTCCACCTGGGCGCCGCAGCGGTCGCACTTTCCTTCCTTGACCTCTTCGTTTGCAAGACCTGTCTTGCAGTGGGGGCACCAGTTGATCGGAGCCTGGCTCTCGTAGGCGAGGCCCTTCTCATAGAGCTTCTCAAAAATCCACTGTGTCCAGTGATAGTAAGCGGGATCGCATGTGGAGATCTCCCTGTCCCAGTCGTAGCAGAAACCCAGGCTCCTGATCTGGCGGCGGAAGGTGTTGATGTTCTTCTCCGTCGTGATTGCGGGGTGGGTACCTGTCTGGATGGCATAGTTCTCGGCAGGAAGTCCGAAGGAATCGAATCCCATCGGATGAAGGACGTTGAAGCCGTTCATTCTGAGATATCTGCAGTAGATGTCCGTTGCCGTGTAGCCTTCCGGATGTCCTACATGGAGTCCGGCGCCCGACGGATAGGGGAACATGTCCAGCACATATGCTCTTCTCTCTTTGGGGAAGGAGGGGTCTTCTGTCACTGCAAAGGTTTTGTTCTCTGCCCAATACTTCTGCCACTTAGGCTCTGTTTCACTGAAAGGGTAACTGCTCATGGTTGAATATATTATTTAGATTCGCTTTTTGCGTCAATTGAAGCGGCTTTTTGGTGGTTGTTGTACGGGCCTCCAAGGTATATCCTTTCCTTATGTTGCTCAGGCAGTATGCGATCCTGATTCTCTACGCACTCGACATCTTTTTCTGCATCCTTTCCATCAAACGGAAGGACTCCAGACTCTTTGCCCTGACGAAGCCTTTCATTACCCCGTTGCTTTGTACGGCGTACTTCCTTTTTCTGCCGGCCCCTCTCAAGGGTCTGTATTATCAGCGCTTCGTCCTGTTCGCTCTGGCTTTCCATTGCCTGGGCGACGTCTTGCTTCTGTTCCCCAGAAACAAGAGCAGGCACATGTTCTATCTGGGCATGCTCAGCTTCTTCATAGGACACATCTTCTATACGCTGTGGTTTGTAAGGGCTCAGGTTGGACATTCAAAAAAAGGTCTTATTTTGACATTAATACTTTGTTTTTTGCTTGAATATGCCATTTTTAGGCAATTGATGTTGGGTCCACGCAAATATGCTCCAATCCTGGTTCCTTACTCTTACGGCCTATGTGCAATGGCGGTTGCCATTGCCTCGACAGCCGGAAACGGATCCCCTGTCTATGCCACTTTGGTAAGCTATCTTGGAGTGGCTCTTTTCTACTTCTCGGACTTCTGCATCATGAGGCGAATGGTCAGAATGCCTCTGTTCGGACAGATGATGGTCATGACAACCTACATCGCGGGCCAGACCCTGATTGTCCTGGGGATGTTGCTGATGCAGATTTGACGCTAAATGTGTGGTGAAACTCATCACAATTCATACTACACATAGTTGGTTTTATTTTGTTATAATTGGAACGTTATGGCAGAGAAAAAACCCATTTATGACGAAAACGCAATCAAGACCATGTCTCCGCTGGAGCACATCAGACTCCGTCCGGGAATGTACATCGGCCGTCTGGGAAACGGTACGCATGTAGACGACGGCATCTATGTCCTGATGAAGGAAGTCATCGACAACAGCATCGACGAGTTCATCATGGGCGCCGGAAACAGGATAGTGATCAAGCTTGAGGACAAGAAGGTGAGTGTCCGTGACCATGGAAGAGGAATCCCTCTTGGAAAGGTCATCGACTGTGTCTCCGAAATCAATACCGGTGCGAAGTACAACGACGACGTTTTCCAGTTCAGCGTCGGTCTGAACGGTGTCGGAACCAAGGCCGTGAACGCCCTCAGTTCGTGGTTTCACGTCAAGTCACACAGGGAAGGAAAGTTTTTCGAAGCCTATTTCAAGCAGGGTGTCCTCACCTCCCAGAACGAAGGTTCCACGGACGAGCCCGACGGAACCCTGACGGAGTTCATCCCCGATGAGGAGATTTTCGGCTCCTATTCGTTCAACGACGATTTCATCACCCAGAGACTCAACAACTACTGCTATCTCAACACCGGACTGACGCTGGACTACAACAAGCACATCTTCAAGAGCCAGCACGGTCTGCTGGATCTTCTGGAGAAGGAAGTTCAGGACAACGGAATCTACGAGATCATCCACTACAAGGGAAAGACGCTGGAGTTCGCTTTCACACATACCCGTGAGTTCAGTGGAGAGACCTACTTCTCCTACGTCAACGGACAGTACACAAGCGATGGCGGAACCCATCAGGCTGCATTCAAGGAAGGAATCCTCGCCGGAGTTAAGGAGTTCTTCAAGAAGTCCACATGGGCTCCCCAGGACGTGCGCGAGGGCATCGTCGGCGCCATTGCCATAAAGGTGCAGACCCCGGTCTTCGAAAGCCAGACAAAGAACAAGCTGGGCAACACCGAAGTCCGTATGCCCATAATCAACGAGGTCAAGGAAGCCATAATCGACCATCTTCACAAGAATCCCGAAGTGGCCCAGCTTCTGAACCAGAAGATCCTGACCAACGAGAACATCCGCAAGAAGCTTTCCGAGGTCAAGAAGATCGCCAAGGAGAACGCGAAGAAGATCTCCATCAACATCCCCAAGCTCAAGGACTGCAAGTTCCATCTGGGACAGACCGGTCCCAACGCCGACATGGGTGACAGGTCCATGATCTTCCTCACAGAGGGTGATTCCGCATCCGGAACTCTGAACACGGCGCGCGATGTCATGACACAGGCCGTCTTCAGCCTCAGGGGAAAACCCCTCAACACCAACGGAATGGCGATGACCGACATGTACAAGAACGCCGAGCTCTACAACGTCATGGCGGCTCTGGGCATCGAGAATGGAATCGAGGGGCTCAGGTATTCCAAGGTGATATTCGCAACCGATGCCGATATCGACGGCTACCACATAAGGATTCTGCTTCTCACTTACTTCCTAAGCTATTTCGAGGACCTCATCCATGCCGGACGCGTCTGGATTCTGGACACACCGCTTTTCAGGGTCAGGAACAAGAACGTGACCACATACTGCTACTCGGAAGAGGAGCGCGACAACATGATGAAGCAGATCCGCGGTTCAGAGGTCACCAGATTCAAAGGCCTCGGAGAGATCTCCGCCAAGGAATTCGGACAGTTCATAGGCGAGGACATGAAGCTCATCCCCGTGACCATCGACAGTCTTGCCGATGCCCGCAGGGCGATGAACTTCTACATGGGCAACAACACGCCAGAGCGCCGCGACTTCATAATGGAAAATCTGGTGTGAGGAGGCAGACATGGCAAACGCAAAAGACCTGTTCAGACAGAACTTCATAGAATATGCCTCCTATGTCATCAAGGACAGGGCAATCCCCGACATCGAGGACGGCCTTAAGCCTGTCCAGAGGCGAATCCTGCACACAATGATCGAGATGGATGACGGCCGTTTCAACAAGGTCGCCAACGTGGTCGGTTCCACGATGCACTACCATCCGCACGGAGACCAGTCCATCTACACCGCACTGGTGAACCTTGCCAACTGCGACCTGTTCATCGACAAGCAGGGAAACTACGGAAACTTCATGACCGGTGACGGCCCTGCCGCCGCCAGATACATCGAGTGCCGTCTTCTTCCCTTTGCCAAGAAGGTTCTTTACAACCCCGAGATCACCGAGTATGTGGAGTCCTACGACGGCAGAAACAAAGAGCCTGTGGTTTTCCCGGCAAAGATTCCTGTAGTCCTGATCCAGGGTACCGAGGGAATCGCTGTTGGAATGTCCACCAAGATCCTTCCCCACAATGCGCTGGAAGTAATCGATGCCCAGATAGCGGCGATCAAGGGGGAGAACTTCGAGCTTTACCCGGATTTCCCCGGCGGCGGCATCATGGATGTCTCCGGCTACGAGGACGGACTCGGTTCTGTTGCGGTAAGGGCCAAGCTTGATACCTCGAACGCCAAGAAGATCATCATCGAGGAGCTTCCCTTCGGAGTCGACAGCGAGAAGATGATCCACTCCATCGAGGATGCGATCAAGAAAGGAAGGCTCAAAATCCAGAGTGTCAGCGATTTTACCGCCGATACTGTCAATATCGAGATATCGCTTGCCAAGGGCACCTATACAAAGGACATCGTCGATGCCCTCTATGCCTACACGCTCTGCGAGCAGAAGATTTCGGTCAACTGCCTTGTCATCAGGGACAAGCTGCCGCATGTCTGCACCATAAGCGATGTCATCAGATACCATGCGGACCACATTCTGGAGGTTTCCAAGAAGGAGCTTGAGGTCCAGCGCGGACACCTGTTCGACAGACTCCACATCAGGACGCTCGAGAGGATCTTCATCGAGGAGCGCATCTACAAGAGGATCGAGCAGAAGAGGACCCAGGAGGCCGTGATCACTGCGGTGCGAACCGGATTCGAGCCATATTCCGACCAGCTTGTCAGAGATATCACGGACGACGACATCGACCACCTTCTGAAAATCCCAATCAGGAGAATCTCCCTCTTTGACATTGAGAAGAACAAAGAGGAGATCGACCAGATCAATGCGGACCTGAAGCAGGTGGACTACGACCTCACACACCTTGACGAGTATTCGATCAGGACCCTGAAGGACATCAGATCCGACCTCGAGAATGCGGAGCACAAGAGAAAGACGAGAATCGCCGACTTCAACATGGTCGATGTCAGGGATGTCGCGAAGAGAGATCTGGACCTCAGATATGATGGCATGACCGGCTATCTGGGTACCAACGTGAAGACGGGAAATCCGCTTCTTAAGGTCTCCGAGTACGACAAGATCCTCGTCATCCAGAAGGATGGAACCTACTATTGCACCAACGTGTCCGACAGGATGTTCGTAGGAAAGGACATCGCCTACTGCGGACTTGCAGACAAGGACGTTCTTGAGGACATGGTCTTCACCGTGATCTATCTGGACAAGAAGACACGCATCACCTACATAAAGCGCTGCAAGCTCAGTGGCTTCATCATGAACAAACCTTACGCCCTGCTTCCGGAGCCGGAGAACAACTCCATGAAGAAGCTCTCCGTCCTTCCGAATGCCGAGGTGACCGTCACATACAAGAATCCTGGAAGGACAAAGGAATCCACGTTCCTGTTCTCCGACTTCCTTGTCAAAGGTGCTAAGGCCGGCGGTGTGACAGTCTCCAAGAAGGAAATCGCTTCGATAAGAATCAAGCCATGCAAGCTTGTGGAGGACCAGAAGCGGCCCGTTTCAGAGAGTCTGGGAGAATCCGAGGCAGAGGAAGAGGTTGTGGATTCTGAAGAAACCTCCGAGATGACAGAAGCCATCGCAGATGCCAAGGTGGAGGCAAAAGCCCAGAAAAAGCCGTCAGATGACGACATGCCGGGGTTGTTCGATGACATCGGAAACTGATTTCGGAAACAGGGTCCTTTACGAGGACAACCACATTATCATAGTCAACAAGCTCCCCGGGGAGATTGTCCAGGCGGACAAGACCGGGGACAGCACGTTGATGGATACTGTGAAAGCATACCTCAAAGAGAAGTACAGCAAGCCCGGAAACGTCTATCTGGGTCTTCCGCACAGGCTGGACCGTCCGACAAGCGGAATAGTAGTGCTTGCCAAGACGGAGAAGGCCTTGGGAAGGCTGAACGACATGTTCAGAACTGGCAAGGTGGACAAGATCTACTGGGCCATTGTGGACAGACCTCTTCCGGACAAGTCCGGACAGCTTGTGCATTATCTGTACAGGGACGGCAACAAGAACAAGAGCTTTGCCTATGAATGCGAGCCGGGTGGTGGATGTCCCCGGGTCCGTGGCCTTAGAGCTTCCGATCTGCAGCTGGCACGTCTTGAATATGAGCAACTTGCCACCTCAGACAGGTATGTCCTTCTGAAAATCAGGCTTCTGACAGGGCGCCATCATCAGATCCGGGCCCAGCTGGCAGCATGCAATGTCCATATTAAAGGAGACCTGAAATACGGCTTTCCGAGGTCCAATCCCGACGGAGGAATCTGCCTGCATTCCAGGTATGTTTCTTTCGTCCATCCCGTGGGCGGAAAGCTGATTGAAGTGACCGCTCCGACCCCTCAGGACAGAATCTGGTCAATTTTTACGCTGTAATTTGCAATTTATAATCAATTCTCAGCCATTCTTTTACGTTTTTTGCAATTTTGTTCCTTGTTTTTTGACGAAATGTCAAAGTTGACTTATGGCAAAACTGGGTTATACTGAAAAAGCAATTGGAGGCAAAAATGTATAAACTAGATGAGTTTATGGCAGAACTTGAGAAAAAGAACCCAGCCCAGCCGGAGTTCATCCAGGCTGCAAGGGAAGTCATCGCTTCGGTCATCGATGTGGTTAATGCAAATCCACTATATTTGAAGAACAAAATCCTCGACAGAATCGTCGAGCCTGAGAGAATCATCCAGTTCAGAGTCGAATGGGAAGACGACAACCATGAGATTCAGGTCAACAGAGGATGGAGAGTCCAGTACAACAGTGCAATCGGTCCTTACAAGGGCGGACTCAGATTCCATGCCAACGTTACCTTGGGCACACTGAAGTTCCTCGGATTCGAGCAGATCTTCAAGAACTCCCTCACAACGCTCCCGATGGGCGGTGGAAAGGGTGGTTCGGACTTCTCCCCGAAGGGCAAGTCCGATGCAGAGATCATGAGATTCTGCCGTGCATTCATGACAGAGCTCGAGAAATACATCGGTCCTGACACCGATGTCCCGGCTGGAGACCTCGGAGTTGGCGGAAGAGAGATCGGTTATCTGTACGGAACATACAGAAAGATCCGCAACGAGAACACCGGCGTCCTCACAGGAAAAGGTTGGGGATGGGGCGGAAGCCGCGTAAGACCTGAGGCAACAGGTTACGGAACAATGTACTTTGCAAACGAGATGCTCAAGGAGAACAACGACAGCTTCAAGGGCAAGAGAGTTGCAATCTCCGGTTTTGGCAACGTCGCATGGGGCGCAGTCACTAAGGCCGCACAGCTCGGAGCCAAGGTTGTCACCCTTTCCGGACCTGACGGATACATCCTCGACGAGGAAGGAATCAACACTCCTGAGAAGATCAACTACATGCTCGAGCTCAGAGCATCCAACATGGACGTCATCGAACCTTATGCAAAGAAGTTCGGTGCCAAGTTCATCAAGGGCAAGAAGCCTTGGGAAGTTCCTGTAGACATGGCTTTCCCGTGCGCTCTCCAGAACGAGCTCAACGGCGAGGATGCAAAGACCCTCATCGCCAACGGCGTGAAGTATGTTGTCGAGACATCCAACATGGGCTGCACACCTGAGGCAATCGAGGCTTTCCAGGCCGCACGCATTCCGTTCGCACCTGGTAAGGCTGCAAACGCAGGTGGTGTCGCTGTCTCCGGTCTCGAGATGAGCCAGAACGCAGAGCACTACTTCTGGTCAGCAGAAGAGGTCGATCAGAAGCTTCATGTCATCATGAAGGACATCCACGACAACTGCGTCAAGGAAGGCAAGTGCCCGGACGGATACATTGACTACGTCAAGGGTGCAAATATCGCCGGCTTCAAGAAGGTTGCCGACGCCATGTGCCAGCAGGGCTTCTGATAGAACCCGAACCTGATTACAAACCCTGGAACCGGAACTGCAAATCCCGGCCCCAGGGTTTTTTTCTGCATTCATATTCCCCCCCCCTTGCCCCCCCCGGGCTGTTCATCAGCTGTGGGTTGCCTGTGTGTTGCCATGCACATGGCGGGCGGGGCGCGGCCATCAAGCCTTTGCGCCCAACGCCCAGGACCTGTGCATGGATTGCCAATACACAGGCCACACATCGGCTTATGACCGGTCCCGGGGAATGACCATCACCGTTGAATCCTTCGTTCTTATGATTCCTAAGGTACAATGCCAAGGCATTCCCAATTGTCCTTACCATGGAAAGCCAATGGTAATCCTGTTTGTGACCATGTGGCTTTACAGCAATCATCTGCAATTGGATGAAAGTTGCTGTAGGAAAGGCACATGATATCCAGCTCTTTACGGACAAAAAGAAGAATTCTCCCATTATTGCTGTACAAAACAGGAATGATTGTACGGACGCAAATGTCTTTTCTTCCGATCCTGCTGTAAAACGGATGGATTCCTTACAGCAATAAAGCCAAGAACTTCGAATCCGTCCGTACGACAGAGGGAAACAGGCACTTTGTTTACGGACGGAATGGGAGAAATCGGGAATGCGTCCGTAAAGGAAGATGGGGGACAGGGTAAAGGACAGGCCCTCAGGTTCATGGGCCGGTGTGTGGCCTGATGCATCGGCAATCTTCGCACAAGCCTCAGGCGTCGGGCGCCAAAGCTGAAGGCCGCGCCCCGCCTGGCATGTGCAAAGCGCTGCACAGGCAACCCACAGCCAATGAACAATCGTGCAGGAGTAATAGGGTAACGGTTTTGCTTGATGACAAGAAAGCTCTGGCTTCTCCGAATTCCTGTTAATACAAGAAGCTTCCTTTTTGTTCTCTGAAGTGGTAGATTTTCTTGCAAGAATCTGTCTGGGGAGGGCAAATGCATTACGAGCTTGATGAAACCTGGAAACCTTTTTCTTCCCTGATGCTGATGCACATATACAATGTGCTTCTCATTTGCTCAGAATATGACCGCTTCCTTCTGGAAGAGGACGGCCGAGTTGAGGAAGCCCTGTACAAAGAGTACACATCCCTTGGCCTTTCTAACCCTCCGAAGATAACCCATACAAGCAGCGAGGAAGAGGCTCTTTCCCTGCTGAAAAGCCTCAAGTTCGACCTTGTCATATCAATGCTTGATCTGGGTTCCGGACGTGTCGAAGCTCTTGCCCAGGAAGTCAAGGCAATAAACCCGGCACTGCCGTTCATTGCTCTTTCCCCGTCTCCGGACCACCGCAAGGCCAAGGTCCTGAAAGGTGAGAACTGCCCGTATATAGATGACATGTTCTACTGGCTCGGAGATCCGTCGGTCTTCCTTGCAATGGTCAAGCTTGTCGAGGACAGGATGAACGTGGACCACGACACCGACGAAGCAGATGTTCAGGTGATAATCTTCGTAGAGGACTCTGTACGCTTTGTCTCTTCCTACCTGCCGCAGATGTATACGCTGCTGATCGAACAGAACAGAGGTTCGATCAGAGAAGCCTTGAATGAATGGGGAACGAAGCTCCGAATGCGGGGAAGACCTAAGATTCTTCTGGCAAAGACCTATTATCAGGCCATCGATCTCTACAATAAGTACAGACAGAACGTGCTTGGTGTCATCACCGACCTGTCCTTCGAATCCCCATGGGGAAAGGAGCTTGCAGGTGAGTATCTCATCAAGGAGATCCACAAGGACAATCCCGAATGTCCGGTTCTGCTTCAGTCCACGAACAAGGAAGTGGCAGGTGAAATTGCGCAGAAGTTGGGAGTTGATTTTGTATGGAAGCTGTCGCCGGACCGCAACATGGTTCTTGCCCAGCACTTCAGGACCCGCTACGATTTCGGACCGTTTGTCTTCAAGAATCCTGAAACCGGCGAAGTCATTGCCACAGTCTCAAGCATGAGGGAGCTTCAGGAAACACTTAAGACTGTTCCGATTGAATCCTTCATCTACCATACCAGAAAGAATGATTTCTCGAGATGGCTCAGGGCCCAGTCCCTATACCAGCTTGCAGCCAAGCTCAAGCCGATTACTCTGAAAAGGGACGCCTCCAATGCGGAGGAGACCAGAAACCTCATCTACGAGACCATCAAGGAATACAGAAAGGAGAGGACCAGGGGAACCATTGCCCAGTTCAGCAGGGACAAGTATGACGAGACTCTGTTCTTCTCAAGAATCGGTGAGGGATCACTGGGAGGAAAAGGCCGTGGTCTTGCATTCATTGCGCTGGAGATGAAGGCCGACAACATCAGAAAACGTTATGACGGAATCCGGGTCTCCATTCCCAGAACCGTTGTCATATCCACCGAGATCTTTGACCAGTTCATGGAAGTAAACCATTTCTGGCCAGGCGATTTTACTGAGAAGAACGATGATGAGATTCTTTCCATGTTCCTCAACGGAGCTCTTCCCGAGGACTTCGCGCTGGATCTCAGGCGTATTGCCGAGGTCATGACGGTACCTATTTCCGTACGTTCCTCATCATTGCTGGAGGACAGCCATTTCCAGCCGTTTGCCGGTGTCTATCAGACCAGCATGATTCCCAACATCGGGCCATTTGAAAAGCGTCTGTCAGATCTGGAGAAGGCGGTGAAGACGGTCTGGGCCTCGACCTATTTCTGCAATGCCAGAGAGTACCTCAAGAGGACGGGTCACGGGGTGGAGGACGAGAAGATGGCCGTCATCCTGCAGAATGTCACCGGATCGGATCATGAGGGATACTGGCTGCCCAACATCTCCGGCGTGGCAAGGTCCTTGGATTACTATCCTGCAGGAAGCAGAAAGGCCGAGGACGGAATAGGAATGATCGCCTTCGGAATGGGAAAGACCATTGTGGACGAAGGCTCGGCATTCAGGTTCTGTCCTGCAAAGCCAAGGATTCCCATAAGCACGATGAACGGCAGAATCGCCTCACAGAGCATGTTCTATGCCCTGGACAGAAGCAGGGAGTTTGATCCTCACAGCGACGTTGACAACCTTGTGCAGTTGGATCTCTCCAAGGCCTACGGATGGCCAAGCGCCACACGTGGACTGGTATCCGTCATGACCACCTACGGCTATCTGTCCGAGAACCCGAACGACGAGGGCCTGAAGAGCCTCACCTTCAACGGAATCATCAAATACGACATGATTCCTCTTGCAAAGATTGTGGATGACGTTCTGAAACTGGGAACAAGGACCATGTCGGAGCCTGTTGAGATAGAGTTCGCAGTGAACATGGAGCATGAGGAGTGGATCGATTTCTCAATCCTTCAGATCAGGCCGATTTCCAACAGCGACAGGTTCGAGGACATAGACATTTCCGAAGAGGAGATGGAAAGCGCACTTGTGTCCTGCAACCGCGTCATGGGAAACGGCAGGGCCGAGGGTATCAGAGACATAATCTGTGTGAAACCTGATGTGTTCAAACGCTCCGAAATGGTTGAGATGGCAGTTGAGCTTGAGAATCTGAACAAAAAGATCGAGGACCAGTATGTCCTGATTGTGGCAGGTCGTCTGGGCTCCTCCGACAACTGGCTCGGAATTCCGTGCTCCTGGCCGCAGATCTCAAAGGCCCACGTCATTGTTGAGACGGGTCTTGCAGACATCCAGGCTGAGCCGAGCGAAGGAACCCACTTCTTCCAGAACGTGACATCCCTGGGCTGTTTGTACATGTCCAACAATCCCCTTATGGGTGACGGAAAGCTTGACTTCGATGCAATCATGGAGTTGCCGAAGATAGAGGAGACAAAGCATTTTGTCCATGTCAGGGTGGATTCGGATCTTAATGTGAAGGCTGACGGATTGAGCGGAAAAGCTGTGGTCTGCAGATAGGGCAGGAGTTTTTTTACTTGACTGGAGGCCGTATCCTGAATGATAACGGAATTATAGGAAGGTAGAGAAATGAAAAAGGCCCTTTTGCTCATTGTTCTGGTTGTTCTGTGTGCAGGCATGGTTTTCGCCGCACCATCGACAAGGTTCACCAAATACGGAAACATCTTCATATCCGGCGATTTCACAATCAAAGGTACTGTAAGCGAAATGGATTCTTCCGGAAACAGGACGGGGCAGACGTCTCCGGTTACCATTGCATTGCATGCAGGCGAGTATTACATGCAATCTTCTGACGAAGGTGTTTCTGTAAGGGTCATCCTGAAATCCGACGGAAAGATGTACATGATCGAGGATACCTCGAAGACGATGATGGTTCTGTCGGCCGACGGTGCCGAACTTATGAAGTTCCCGCCGATGCTGGACTATAACAGAAGCGGTTTTGCCAAATTTGACGGCAGGGCCCTTTACTACGAGACCGTCAAGGAAGACGACAAGGAGACGACCTACTGGTTCAACGGCTACGACCTCTATGCCATTCAGGAGAATAGCGATTCCCAGAACACCGCGGTTTTCATCACTTCCATCACTCAGAAGGCCGACGCATCTCTGTTCGTCCTTCCCGTGGGTTATGAGACCATGGATCTGACTTCTCTGGCTGATTCTCTGGGATCCGCTTTTGAGTCCACGGATGTTGTCGAGGAGAATTCGGACGGTGATTGGCTTTCCTCTCTTGAGGATGTTGACTGGGAAAATCTTTTCGGATCGTTTGACTTTGATCCGCATTATTATGCTTTCGCCATCATGATGGGACTTTCCGATGCTCAGGCCAGGGACTTCGAGCAGACGATTGAGGCGTTCAACAACATCGACTGGAGTGCTCTCAACGAGTGTTACGACAAGGACTCCGGCAGATATGACCTGAAGGGAAAGACCCTTGCTAATGCCGGACAGGTCAGCGTCTCCGAGGCCATGAAAATCCAGCAGATGATGGACAAGTTCAAGAAATAATACCAATATCGCACTATAGGAACTGAATCGCTCCCGGAATCCGGGAGCGTTTTTCTGTTTGAGATGCTATTCTCCCTAAACGGATTCACGAGCTTTTGTGTGTTCCTTTCCCATCTGCTAGCTCGGTTTAAAAGCTGGTCCAGAGACGGTGAAGGAATTCCTGCCAAGGGAGAATCAGGATACCTTCATCTGTCATGCGGGGCATGTTTTCACGGCAGACAAGAATTCTTTGCTTGAAGGTTTTTTCTTCGCCGATCTTCCTTAATCCTACCAGATAACGTGATGTCGGGTTTTTCGAGGACTTGACTTCTATTGCTATGTCATCTCCGATTACGAAGTCCACTTCCGTTCCGTTTTCGGTTCTCCAGTAGCAGAGGGTTTCTTTTCTTCGGTTGTAATCATGCCAGGCTTTCAGTTCCATGGCGATGAAGTTCTCGAAGAGACGACCATAATCGCTCTGAGTGTCCGAGGGAACTTCGATCTCGGACAACCTTCTGGTTACGCCGACATCAAAGAGATAGAATTTTGGTATGCTGACGCTCTTTCTTTTTACCGACTTTTTCCATGGCGGCAGTTGGAAGCCCAGGAGGGTGTCTTCAAGCACCTGATACCAGTTTGCTATCGACTGTCTCGACATGCCGATGTCATTGGCCACGTTAGAATAATTCAGTTGCTCGCCGCTTTGCAATGCCGCTGTCTGAAGGAAACGGCCGAAGCCGGGGAGGTTCCGTGTTACGCCTTCGGCTGCGATTTCATCCTGAAGATATGTGGATATATAGTCGTCTAGGAATGCATCCGGATCATCATCGTCCCATGCTGGTGGGAGCATGCCTCTTAGGAAAATTTCCTCGAGACTCTTTTCTCCGAGGGCTTCCAGTTCCTCATATACAAAGGGCAGAAGGGTGGCTTTTGAGGCTCTTCCTCCAAGGAGGTTTACGCCTTCCTTCTTAAGCTTCCTTGCGCTAGAGCCGGTGATAAGGAAACGAGTCTTCTTTTCTTCAATAACCTCGTGTACTACATCCAGAAGCGCAGGGACTTTCTGTATTTCGTCAATGACGAGGATATCGGTCTCAGGATTGATATCCAGTGCCATGATTTGGTCATACAGGAGTTGGGGGTCAGCTTCCAATTGCCTTCTGGTTCTCGAGTTCAGCAGGTCCCACTTGGCTTTGACTGATTGGCCGAGTTCGTTTTTGATGTACGATGTCTTTCCTGTCTGTCTGGGGCCGAGCAGAAGAACCGATTTCTGGTTGAGCCGTTCGTTGATGTTCAGTTTTCTCTGTATGTAATCCATGGTGTTCTCCACTTATAGAATAGAATTTTACTCCTAAAAACGCAAATACAATTTGCATATTAGTCGGAAAAACGCAAATTGGATTAGCAAATTGACTGGCTGAATACACTGTCTTAAGTTTTGAACCTTATAGTTAATCGGGACCTTTTCATTCCGGGAAGTCTTTTTTTGGACAAAATAAAAAGAGGCTGCAACCAAACTGAATTGACCCCAATTCATTGGAGCAGTTCTTGAAAAGCTAGGTTGCCAATTTCCTGAAATCTACAGGAGAAAGGTAACCTAGTTTTTTTTGGATTCGCTGGTTGTTGTACCAGTGAATGTAAT